>Ga0247693_1000106_pt1 | contig 17510 bp, 31 predicted proteins | sample CNK34_metaG_FD_182712 | JGI IMG/M metagenome (GOLD analysis project Ga0247693, IMG submission 182712) | Soil microbial communities from Purdue University Martell Research Forest, Indiana, United States - CNK34 | ecosystem: Environmental > Terrestrial > Soil > Temperate forest > Bulk soil... | reverse complement strand
CGCATCCCAGCCGACACGGGACTGGATCGTGTTTACAATGATCGGCAGACAGGCGGCAGGGGCAAGACCCACAAGGTTCTCATCCACAACACGGCCCCCGCCGTCCGCCGCATCCGGGGCACCGGCCAGGTGGTCTTCATCTGGAGCGCGGCCCCGAGATTTCGCAACGTCGGTCCGCATCTTCGCGGCTTGCTTCATCAGCGCCAAGCGCTCGGCCGCAGGCAGACCAGAGTGGTATCCGAGGTAACGAGACACATAGGCGTCACATGAGCGGTCACATTGGCTCTGCGCGCGGATGGCATGCGTGCGCCGACGCTGCCACTCGATCAACTCTGCAATGAGCGGTGGAGGAGAAGGCGGGGGCATTCGGACAACGGCATCCATTAGGGCAACGGCCCCCTCCTCCCCACCCGGAAGCGGCACTGCCTTCCTGGCTACCGGGCGCTTATCGGCCGCCTCCGTGTCGTCGGCACACCGCTTTTGGGATTCAACGGGAGCATGGCCGACGACCTCCGCATTGCCGGCAATGTGAGGTTGGGTCTCATGAACAGTGCGGCCGGCAATATCTTTTGCTGCTGCGCGCTTCCTAGGCATCAACGTCCTCCACCGAGCGCGACCACATGTCGTCCGCGTCCTCGGGCGTGATCCACCGCCGGATCGGATCGGCCACCGGCACGTTGGAGGTCAGCATGGTGACCCAGCGCACATGGCGGCCCTCACGTCGTGCCCAGGCCCGCGCAGCACCAGCCTGCACATCGCCGATCGGCATGCCGTCGATGCGGAACGTGTCCAGCATGGTCAGCCGCAGCACCGTGCCGACGCTCTCCTGTGCCGCACGACGGTTGGTAGGGGTAGCGGCGGGGGCAGAGTTTCGTTGGTCATCAGCAGCGGTGTGGCCCCCGCCAGGGCGCGTGGTGGAGGCAGATCCAGCATGGTCGCCAGAGGCTATGCGGCCCTCACCGCGCGCCTTCTCTTGCCGCGCGATTTCCTCGCGCCGCATCTCGCTCTCGACACCACCGAGCAGCCGCCGCAAGGCAAGCTCCCGATATGGCTCGAACAATCCGTCCAGCAGGTCAGGCTCGTGCCGCACGCGGGCATACATCGCATTCGCCGCCGCAATGCGACTGGTGCCGTGCGCCGCGAGCACCTGCACAGCGATCTCCCGCAATCGCTCCTCGACACTCACCACGCCAGCCGCCCGCAATGCCTGCGCTAATTGCGTCATCACATCCCTCCTTCGGCGAATGCCTGCACCAGCGCCCACGTCACGCCGAACGCCACAGCCCAGGAGCACACCGTGATCAACGTGGCGCGCAGCAGGCTCATGCCGCCACCCGCCCGCGCAGCGGCACGCCGGCCGCAGCCACCGCATCGAGCGCCTCGGGCACGCTGCGCACCACCTGCACCGGGAAGCCGGCAGCCTCCAGCCGGGGATGCAGCGCCTTCTGCGCCGGCGAGAGCTGCCCGCCTCGGCTGCGCTTCAGCTCGAGGAGCACGATGCGCGATCGCCAGAACACGCCCATATCGGGCCAGCCCGGCAGGGCGCCGAGACGCTTCCGCCGGCCGCCCTCGACCGCGCTGGAGGCGTTGCGCAGCTCCCAGGTGTTCACCACCGCGTCGGACGGGCAGAGGTAGCGTAGCGCGTCGCAGACGCTGGCATGCAGCTCGTCCTCAGGCGCCACCGGGGCAACCAGCCGGAACCGGGCCGGGGTGCGGATGGCGACCGCGGTCACTCGGCCGCCTCCTGGCAGCGCCGCTGCGCGCCGCGGGGTCCGCGTATCCCAAGCAGACGGGATCGGTATACCAGGCACGCAATAGGCAGTCCGATCGCCTCGGCCATACCCGGCCAGGACTCCCCCAGCCGACAACCCACACGCAGCCGCGCCACCTCCCAAGCCGTCCAGCGGTGCCGCCGCGCCTCGCGGTTCGAGAAGTAGTTGCGGACGGGAGGGGCCGGCGTCCGGGTCACTTGCGCCCCGCCGGATACGGCTTCGGGCTGGTGCGCTGCAGGTATTCCGGCGTCAGATCAGCGAGTTTGGCGATGTCTACCCAGTAGCGCGGCGGGATACCCCGTTCGCGCTTGTTCCAGGACTTCACGGTCTCCGCAGCCAGGCCAAGGTGTTCGGCAAGTGCCACATGGCCCCCCAGGCGCTTGATGATTGCCCGATGCCGGGTCATGAGCCATATTGGAGGGCTACTAACCCCAGCGTCAAGCCCGAAGGATTGGTCCGGATGATGCTCACAGGAAATGCGATGGCAAAGCGGGGGCTAAATGCCCCATACTCAGCCAATGAATAACGACACGGCAGCAGCCATGCGACCCACCCGGTCACCCGATGACTCTCCTGAGAAACGCAAAGCGCGCGGCGAGCGCATTCGCTGGGCGCGCGAAATACTGGAGCCAAATCGCCTTGATTTTGCGCGCAAACTTGGTGTTGATGTAACTACAATCCGCAACATCGAGAACGGCAAAGCCAACCCCGGATTACAACTCGCGCAGCGGATTTGCCATAGCCTGCGAATCAGCCTCAGCTATGTCGTGGATGGGCTACTCACCGGCGTCGACCCGGAAATGGCGGCGCTGTTGGTAGCTTATCATCCGGAGCTGTCACCACCTCGGCCAACAAGCCGGCGGCCAAACAATCCTGGCACGGTTCACCCCACCAGCACATCCGCCACGATAACTGCGGCCTGAGATTTTTTAGCCGCTGGGGCGATTTGCCCCTAGGTTGCGGTTGACTTGGGGGGTTAGTAACCCCTATTGTCCCGAGATGGACAAACGTTTTGTTACCGAACGGCACGGCGACGGCCTCCCCCTACGGTATCGTCGGTGTCCCGTCCGAGGGGGCCGAGCCGATAGCTACTCTGGAACGTCGCGAGACGGTTTAGCTGGCGAGATAGTCGCGCCCGCAGAAAGTGTGCGCCCATCATCAGAGTGTCATCAAGGTGGTAATGCGGGTGATTCCGCACACGCACTCTGTGACAGTCGGCGGGATACCAAATCACGCGGCGGTAACGCATTCGGCTTGCAGCATTTATTGCGCGAGCAAGCACTCACCGAGGTAATCAACGACATTGCCGAATACCGCGCCGTCTCTCACCCGGCCCTGCGTGCGTTCTGGCGCGTCCTGGCGCTGCACGACATCCGCCGCTTCCGCCGCGACTACCTCGCCCCCGAGCGCCGCTCCTTCGAGGCCGCAGTGGCCGCCAGCAAGCGCCGGAGGGCCGCATGACCGGTACCTGCCCCGACCTGCTGGCGGCACTCCGGCAGCGCGAGCGTGACCTCGAGTTGGAGGTCGGAGCCACGCGCGCACGCCTTGAAGAAGTCAGAGAAATGGTTGCGTGGCTGGAAAACGGCCCCAAGCGGAAGCCAGGGCGTCAACGGCGCTCGACCGTTGTTGATCCGCCTGATCCGCCGATCCACGTCGAAGGGGCGGCACACCAGATCGATCTGGATGGAGACGACGCATGACCGCTGTCGTCCCGGCACCGGATGCCGACGGCTACTGGCACTACACCTACGTCACGTACCACCCCCAGACCGGCGAGTGGTACGGCGGGAAGCACACCACAGACAACCTCGATGATGGATATCTCGGTTCCGGAAGGTGGGTGAAAAACCATCCGGCACGCGAGGATCTCGTGATTGAAATTGTCGAGTTCTTCTTCAGTGAGGAACTCGCTTATGCCGCCGAAGCGGCTCTGATCGACTTCGTGGCGATCGATACTGACCCGCTCTGTCGCAACAGGAGAGACGGCGGATACGGGATTTCCCGCGAAGCAGTTGTGCGTATCGTAGCCGATCCTGTGTGGCGACAGAGGCACCGTGAAGGAATGGCCAGGCGGCCGACTGATCCTGAATGGCAGAAAAACATACGCCTGGCAGCAGCCAAACGCGCCGCTGATCCGGCATGGCAGCAAACGCTCCGTGAAATAGGCGCGCGCAATGCAGCTAACCCCGAATGGCAGAAAAGCATCCGGGAGGGGATAGTTCGCAGAAACACCAATCAACAGTGGCTAGAGAATAACAGGGAAGCAAACCGGCGCCTCGCGAATGACAGCACATGGCGCAGGAAAAACCAGGAAGTAGCCGCTCGAAATCTCGCTGATCCAGACTGGCTGCGCAAACTTCGCGAAGGAATAGCTCGTCGTAATGCTGACCCAGAATATCAACGTAAGAACCGCGAAGGGTTAATCCGACGCGAAGCAAACCGACAGGCAAAGAAAGCAGCAGAAGAGGACACCGCAGCATGACCCCGTTGGAACGTCTGGCGCGGGCCGTGCTGCTGTTTCATCGCGGCGGTCGCTGGACCGGAACAGACCGCAACGAGTGGGCGATGCTGACCGACGAGGAAGAGGCCACAACAGTCGTGTTGTGCGATCTCGCGCGCCGGTTATTGGCCGAAGACAGGGAGACCACACCATGATCTCAGAGAAACTACAGAACGCCAGCGATTGGACATTGTCCTGGGCGAAGCGCGGCGAGGCGATGCCACCACAGCAGGCTGCCGAACTGGCGCAACGCATGATGGACATGGCTTCCCAGGTGCGCGCCATCGAGAACGTGCCGCTGCGGCTGGACAGCCCCGAAGTGCGGCTGGGCTTCCACAAGCTGCGGGAGCGCCACGATGCCGAGTAAGCTGCCCAGTTCCCATGCCATCCAGGCCGCCATGGTGGCTGCGCAGCAGGCCATCTCCGCGCTGCCGGATGATGGCGACAACGTGCTGCTGCTCAACACCATCGAAGGCGAAAGCGACGTGCTGGAGGTCTTAGACCGTGTGGTTGAGCACGCCGTTGCCGACGCGAAGCTCGTGGAATTAGCGCGCGAGCGAGCCAGGCGTCTGGAGGAGCGCGCTAAGCGCACCCGCAATGTGGCGCTGCAGATCATCGAGGCACTCGGTGTGTCCCCGCTGGAGCGTCCTGTATATACGGCATCGGTGTCGTATCATCGCGAGCTTGGCGCGCTCAACGAAGCTGAACTGCCAGACGAGTGGTGGCGCCGCGCACCGGACAAAGTGGCAATCGCGAAAGCCTTGCGTGCTGGTCAGGAAATTCCAGGCGCCAGCTTGGGAAATGACCAACCGAGATTGACTGTGAGGACATCTTGATGAACGCCATTGCTACGATCAACACGCCGATGCCGCTGCAGGACATGCAGACGCTCGCCGTTGCCATCGCCAAAAGCAATCTGTTCGGCATCCGCACGCCAGAGCAGGCGCTGGTGCTGATGGCCATCGCGCAGGCCGAGGGTCGTCATCCGGTCGAGGCCGCGCGCGACTATGATATTATCAATGGCAAGCCGGCTAAGCGTGCCGAGGCGATGTTGCGCGATTTCATCCAGGCCGGCGGCACCGTAAAGTGGCACAGCATCACCGACGAGTTGGCGGATGCCACGTTTACCCATCCGCAGACCGGCAGCGTGCGCATCGACTGGGACATGAAGCGCGCCACGACGGCCTTCGGGAAGAAGGACATGTACGCCAAGTTCCCGCGCCAGATGCTGCGCAGCCGGGTGGTGTCGGAGGGCGTGCGCACGCTCTGGCCGCTTGCCACGAGCGGCATGTATATACCAGAGGAGCAGGCCGACATACCAGCCAGCCAGCACAACGGCCCCACCATCGACGCTGACAAGCCCTCAGACGCCCGCCAGGCGCTGAACGACGCCATCCCACTGAAGGCCGCCGCGGCCGCCACACCGCGCCCAGAGCGCCGCGTCGACCCCACGGTGTATGACGCCGAGCCAGCCGAGAAGCCGCAGCGCACCGACGAGCAGTGGCGCGCATGGATCGACAAGCTGCGAGCCGCGTGTGCCGTTCTGAAGCGCCGCCAGGAGGTGGTGGAGATCGGCAACAAGCCCTCGGTGGGCGATGCCATAGCTACCGCACCGGATTGGGCGCAGCGCGAGATCAGCGCCATCCTGGCAGAGAACTATGCCAGGTTCCCAGAGGAGCCATCAGACGATCTGGACGAGGTGGTGATTGCTGGAGAAGAACACCTAGCCGCAGGGTAGCTGTCGGGCGCCAGGTTGTTTTTCCAGTTCGTCCGCCACCTTTAAGAAAACCTCCAGGTCAACCATCCGAGCATCGATGCGATGCAACTCGTTGCATAAGTCCCTCTTGCGATTGGCGATTTCCTTGCGCTCCGTTCTGGCCTTAGCGGCGGTGGTTTGGTCACTGGCCATCTTTGCTTTCAACCTCCTGTGCGATGCGCGAACGCGAGGTCTTCTTCCAGTCTGGCAACCTGTGCTCGCAGCCGTTCTATCTCGGAAGCCGCTGCCTCTAGCAGCGGTGTCAATTCCTCGTTCGGTGAGTGACGCGCCCACCAGCCGAGTTCCGTTGGTAGGTCGGTCGTCTGCGGTCGGGCCTCGTTGTCTTTCATCGCTGCTCTCCAAACCAGTAGATACCTCGCTCACGCACAAACAGGGCGTCCCAAAACCAGTGTAGTTGCCAGGGTGCCATCAAGTTTCGGCCGCATTCAGGAGAGCCGCGATGCGCTCACCCAGAATGTCGCAGTCCTGCTGATTTGTTCCATGCCCACGGTTCACAAGCACCGTGAACTGATTCACAGACGCCTCGCCGTCCCACACAAGGCGGTAGACGAAGCCTTTCTCCGATCGCCATTCGCTGGTCGTCTGGTTATCGGTCATAGTGCCTTACCCTTTCGCTTCGCGCGCAATCGTGGATGCCCTTCGTGGAGCGCGCTATCGTGCTGGGCATGCTCTGAACCGCCAACCCCAATCTTGGAGCCGTCGATGGCCCTAACCGCAGAAGAAGCTGAGTTCGCACTGAAGGCCATCCTTAGTCGCGAGCAGCAGAGGTTTCAGCAGATCATGAAGCCTTACATGCAAGAGCTATCCCACGTCATGGCTCGCAAGCCTCCAATGCCAGTGACGCTCCCAGATGGCCGCGTGATGCAATACGTTGGGCCGACAGCCGATGACCTGGGAGGCGCCTATAAGGCGCCACAGTGGCTGAATGAGTTGTGCCAAGAGGACTATGCGCTGATGCATGATCTGGCGCGATTTCGCGACCGGTAAACCGAACCCCCGTAGTGAGAACGACATGAAGACGCCGCCGCAGTGGACATATTCAGGGCGAGATATGATGGACCAAATGGATGATATGGCAGACGAAATACGCCTGCTGCGACACGCTCTGCTGGACGCCCTGACGGTGTTCGATATCGGCCAGAAGGGCAGCACGAGGTTTCACAAAGCGTACGCCGAGGTGATCGCTAGAGCGGTCTCGGCGGGTAAACCCTAAACCCCACCGGAGAACGATGATGCGTTACAGAGGGAAGAACTCTTTCTATGAAGGCTGGCTGGCAAGATGCTACGGAGAGAAATTCGACTCGTCTATGGACGATGCGTGGAGAGAAGGCTGGCGTATGGGCGATGAAACCTCACTGGCGTCACGTACCATTGCCCTAAGCGCAGAAATCAAGTTGGCTCGCAATATTGAGCCGGCATCCTGAACCCCAGGATGATAAAAATGGGCGAAGCGAAATCGGACCTGATCTATGCGGTAGTGGCAGTGTTCACCGGCACGCTCTCGGTGTGGTTCGATCTGTGGTGGGTAGCATTGGCAATGGCATTCATAGCTGGGTCGCTGCTAACCTTTGCCCTTACCGATTGGCGCGATGAGGCCCGCCGCCAATGCGGCCTCCTGAGCACTGAACCCCGGAGATAACATTGCAGTCGAGCGATACAGCGCCTCGTGACGGATCAGAGTTCCTTGCCCGCGTCATGGATCGCCATCCATTCAGCGCTGCGCCAACATACCACTGGGATATCGCACGATGGACCGGCAAGACGCCCGATGACCCGATCGGCAATCTTGCGTCGCGGTCGGGGTCTATCGTGACGCATTGGGCGCCTCTGCCAGCGCCTCCTGAACACTGAACCCCGCATTGAGGCCGTGCGGCTGACGCTGTAAACGAAACGGGCCGACGCAGTGTCTGACCACCGCGCCGGCCCTGCACACGCCGTAGAGGAGCTACGACATGAGTGACACAATTACCCTGGATTTCCTCGGCCGTCAGCTAGCACGGCTGCTGGATGAGGTGGCCGACCTCCGGGACGCCGTGACCATCCTCACGGCGATCACGACGCGCGTGGAGGCATCGGTGACAGCCCTGACGACCGAGGTCCGCGCTATGCATTCCCGCCATGCTCGTCTGGAGCGCCGCGTCGATGTGCTGGAGAAGGCGCACGAGCCATGACCATCATGTTGGACGAACGGCTTACCCGTATTGACGTGCGGTTAGGCTCTATTGATGGCCGGCTGCTCGGTATGGAAGCACGCCTGACCATGCTGACGTGGGTGATGGGAATTAATGCTGCCGCCACGCTCGGTATGCTGGCCAAGCTGGTCCACGGCTGATGCTTCATTTCCTGATCGGCCTCGCGCTCTGCATCTGGATCGCCGAGCGCATCGCGCACTACTGGAGCACCTGGCGGCTGAACCGGGATGTTCACCGTAGCCTTAACTATCCACCACCGATTGAGGTCACCAGGGTGGAACCGAGACCTCCAGCCGGGCCAGATAATCGGTATGGACGCCTGGAGGGCGGGGCGTGATGCTGCACAACCTGGCAACGGTGGCGTGATGAGCAACAGGCCCACCTTTGCGTCTCTGGTACGTGAGCATAGGCGCCTGCGGGAGGAAGGAATATTGATTCGGGCAGACTTGGAAAAGTACAGCCTAATCCCGCCCGACCGCCGCACGCCATGGCAGAAGGCCAAAGAGGCCTTTGGTATGCTTATCGTCTATACAATCATGGTGCTGTTGCTGGTCAGACTCGTCGGCTGGCTGCTCTAGTTCTGCGCGGCTCGGCTTCCAGCTGTTGCGCTGAGACCGCGAAGTACCGGGTCTGTCATGGCGCGCACCTGCGCAGCTCTCGCCTGATCGAGCATCAACCGATTGCGCAAGGCGTCAGTCACCCGCTGGCGGCCGGCCGGATCAGTGACGAACAATCGGTTTGCCAGGGCATCCGCTGTTTCTGGGTTAATGCCTTGCCCCAGGCGACGTATGAACCAGTCGTTGAGGACAGTGCCAACGCCCTGGACCGGTCGCCCACTTACAGCCTGCTTGATGCCGCTAATGACAGGGCCAGCAACGTCGGTTCCCATGTCCTCGCCGCCGGCCCCGAGTCTGTGCGTCTGCGACCCTACGCGCGGACTGATGTTACGCTCGACATTGGTCATCTGTGTCTCGCGGCGCAGCACCTCGTTGAGCGCATCCAGCCGGTCCTGGCCGAGCAAGCTCCTGAGACGCGCCTGCATATTCTGCTGGTTTTCCAGCAGCGCACGGGCTTGGCCACTCGCGCGTGCCGGATCACTCACCCGATCGGCATAATCACGCCCCGCGCCGAGCCGATAAGCATCCTGCACGTCGGGAGGACTGTCTGCCATACGCTGCGCCACGATGTCGCGGTTGGTGCTGAGCGCTTTCTGCCCTGCTTCCGTCGCCTCCATCTGCGCTGAGGGGCCGCCCCAAGCCGCTCGTGCTGCGGCATACTCCGGGTTGTTCTGATCCAACAACTCGACCCAAGTCTTGCGCATATTGTCCAGAGTGCGAAGCTCAGTAGTCCATTTCACTTTGCCGGTGACATCACTTCGCGCTGCATCAATAACACCGTCCATCCCACGTTTGACCGCGTCGAGGGAGCGCATATTAGGAACGCCAACAATGCGCGGATCACCGTTCTCGTCGTAGTGGATGGCCGGGTCCTCGGTCGGAACAGCCGGTTCGCCTCTGGCTAATCTGGTACGGTTTTCTCGCTCCTGTATCTTTAACCCAGCTTTGAGCCATCCTTGCGCGTCGGGATCAGACAAAATGTGCTGCATCTCATCCGTCATACCGGCAGGTTTGCTGAACGCCGCCAAGTAAAGCGGCTCTGCCTCCCTTGCTCGCTGCGCCTGTCTTTGAGCGGTAGCCTCGGCAACATCACCGCCGCTGCCGCCACCGAATGCGGTATCTCCAGCCTCGATCAGCCGATCCGGTCGCAGCACCCGGCGGTTCTCCACAAGGGCATCGGCCGCCTCCATGGCAGCGCCCGGCGTATTCGCCGCGGTCGCCCCAAGGTTGACGATATTCCGGCCGCCGACATCCACCAGACCGACAGGCACATCGCCGGCGAGGTTGAGCCGGTCTGCGGCTTCATCCACCGTCACACCGCTCCGATCTAGTGCCCGCACGATCTGACGGTCGGCTGCCGTCTCTGGATTGCGCAACCCAAGCGCCTGTCCGACACGCCCAACAGCCCATGGGGCGGCACTCGTCACGGCGCCGACAGCAGGAGCAACGACAGCCCCCGTCCCCGCACCAACCCCAGCACTCTCCAGACGCGGTCCCAGGCCACCCTCTCCCTCACCGAAGCCAGCCACGCCTCCCACTGCCGCACCGCCACCGCTTACCTTGGCAGCAGTCTGCAGCCACGCTGGAATGTTGCGCGAGAGTTGGTTGATGAGAGGGGCCACATATGGAGCGACTACGCGACTCACAGGAGCGACCAAGCGGCCAGCACCGAGCACTGGCGCAGCTACCATCGGAGCGACGCTGCCAGCGACCTGACCGGTGATGTTGCTGGCAGGATTTATCTGCGCGTCGATCTGGTCCTGCCGCCGGCTGTCCTCCAGGCTCTGGTCATAAGCCTGCCCCATCGTCGGGCGGCCGGCAGAGCCACTGACCAGGTTGCCGACGCCCTGTGCGAGCGCATCGGTTCCCGCGCGCAGCTCGTCGCCAAAGCCGAACGTTATCCCCTTCACGGCGCCCCGCAGTAGGCTGCCGATCATGCTCGGGGTCTCGCCCTTGGCGCGGAGATGCTCGGCTATCTGCTCATCAGTGTAGCCCTCGGCCCGCGCACCCCTTACGTCAAACACCATTGGATTGGTCCTTAGTCAAACGCGGATAGCGGCTTCTTGGGCTTGCCTGACGTTCCGTCATTTTTGTCAGGCTTGGTCTCGGGTGGCTTATAGTTCGGTCCCGCCTCCCGCTTCATGCTCTCGAACTCGATTTCGCGGAGGTGTCGTTTCAATGCGACAGTGCGGGTGTCGTCCCCTGGCATTGGGAAATAGACGTGTGCATAGCGCGTCCACTCGTCAGGGTTGACGGCAGCGCCGCTGTCTTTCCGGATAACGCCAGACAGAAACGCCTCCTGTGCCACGCGCAGGTTCTTGTAGTCTGGCGAGTTCAGATTGTATCCGATAAAATCACCGGCTTTTTCCTTGGCCCTCTGGCCCCAGGTCAATGCTTTCTCGTCCAGGTCGTCCATGATCGGCGAAGAAACCGTCATCCTGCCGGCGTACGTCGCGGCCTTGCCTTGCTCCACCGTCATCTGTTCTTGCTTAAGAGCATCTGGCGATTTCATCACCAAAGGCAACGCCCCGCCTGGTGGCTCCGGTAATGATGGTGGCAGGCGTCGGGTGATCAGCGCAGGTATCGTCCCAACATTGCCAGGGCCGGACATCGTGGTCGCCTGCGCGCCAGCCTGTTGCAGCGCGTAGTAGCTACCGGCGTATTGTCGCTGCACCTCCTCCGAGGCTGTGCCATCCCTGATTTCGTTGGCATGCTCGTAGAGATAGCTTTCGTGCTGGGCGGCAACGTCGGTGCCTTGCACTGGCTTGTTCGCCAGCTTTGCTTTCTGCGCCGCGTCATCAGCAGCCCGCTGGTCAGCCGCGCTGGCAAGTTTCAATCGTTCGGCATCACGCTGTCCGCTCTCCTGCGACAGCCGTAGGTTCTCAGCCGCGATCGCATCAGCCTTCGCCTTCTCCTGCTGCGCCTGCACGTCGAGCGCATATTGCCGCTGCGCCGCCTTGTTGGCGGTCTGGTAGCCGAGCAGGATCTTGTCGGCGTCTGCCGCTTTGATCTGCCCGAGTTGCACCTGACGCTGCAGCACCGGGATCTCGGCTAGCTGCTCAGCGGTCATGTCGTTCGCGACAATGCGCGGCGGCGGCGGGATCGTTGGCTGTGTGGCCGCTGGCTGTGCTGGCGTGGCCACTGGTAGCGCTGCAGCGGTCGTGGCGGGCACTGTAGGCTGGTCGGGTGCTGGCGCCCCTGGCATGTCCCACGGGGCATCAGGCGCTGCTGTGGACCCTGGTGGCGCCGTGGTGCCGTCTGTGGCCGTCGTCGGCGTAACGCTGGCCACCTGAACCCGGCCGGGCGTCCCACCGCCGCCGATCTGCTGTTGCAGTTGCAGTGCGGTGGCCGAGCGCCGTTGCATCTCTCCCGTCGTGTCCTTCGGCCGCAGAAAATACTGAGAGAACGCAGCCGCCTTGGCGGCCGGCCCCTGCGCCGCCGCGATCTTCGCGGCAGCAGCAGACTCAGAGCCGTTCCATTCGGACATCAGGAAGTCGAGCTGCTCATCAAGTGGGGCGCCGTCTGGCGGATGACCGGTCTTGTCGATGTATGCCTGCAGGCGCGGCCCGGTCCACATGAAGATGCCGGCGGCATTGCCATTATCGCCTCGTCCGGTGCGAGGATTGGCAACGCTTTCGTGCAACGCATTGGCGGCTGCTCCAGTTGCCGTATCCGGGTCCATGCCGCGCTTGATGAGGCCCTCGCGGACAGCCGTTGCGTTGTTGAAGGCGGCGGGTTCGATTGTCGCGGAAGGTGTCGTGGCCACACCTCCCGAAGGCGCCGCTCCGGTTCTCCACCGTGCGCCGAAGTCCTTCGCGGCATCGCCCGCCTGGCTCATGTTGTAGAGATCGGCACTCGGTACGCCCTGCATCGCCAGCATCTTCAGCGTCTGCTCGTCCGGCATCGTGGGCGGCGCCCGCATCGCCTTGCCGTACGACTGCAGCACCCCCACCCCACGCGCGTACGCCTGCGCCCGCTCCGCAGGATCAGTGATGTTGAGCAGCGCGGCGCTTAAGCGCGACACATGCTCCATGTCGGCCGTGTTCAGCTCTTGCTGCCGCCATTGGTTCATCAGTTGGTTGGTATATTGAGCGTCGCCTGCCGCCTGCGCCCGCCACAGTATATTCGGGTCGCCAGCCGGGGTGACGTTGGCTGAGAAAAAACCGGACATCAGGTCCACCCCAGATCAGCGCCTGGCATTTGCGCGTAGGTCGACGCACCACCGCCGCCGCCGAGGTAGCTCTGAAACCCTTTGTTGTTCAGCAGCGTATTGGCCGAACCGCTGATGCTGTTCGCCATGTTGCCGTAGATGCTGGCGTTCATGCTAGCGGCGCCCGTGTCGACCTGCGCGGTGTTGGTGGCCGCACCGGTCGCCGCGTTGGCAATGTCGCCGGCCGCCGTCAGGCCGCTCGAGCTGAGTTGGTTCAGCCGGTTCCAGTAGTTACCGAAGTCGCTGTCGGCGAGGCCAGCGCCGAATATCTGCTCGGCCTTCAGCGTGGCGCCAGAGCGCAGCATCCCCTTCGCCGCAGCGCCCGCATCCGCCGCGCGCAGGCCCTGGTCGAGTTGGAACTGATAGCCGGGCGAGGTCCGGTAGTTGCCAAATGCCGCAGTCGCCGCGTCGGGGCCGTTCAGGCCCATCAGGTCAGCCTGCGCCTTGTTCGCCGGCACTCCGGTCGTGGTCCACGGTGAGAGCTGGTTGGTCGCAGTGGTGAGGCCCTTATCGAGCGCCTCGGTGGCCTGCTTCCGGCCCGCGTCGACCGCGTTCTTCTGCATGATGCCGCCGGCAATACCAGCAGCAGCGGTTACGCCTGCGGCGGCTACAGCGAAGGGCACTGTTCAGTCCTCCTCGAACGAGAGGTGATGTTCCGCGGCCACCGCAGGCTCATCGGCCTCGAGATGGTCCGCGTTATGAATACAGGCCAGTACTACACCAGGCGTGAGCGTGAGAAAGCTGTGCATGATATGAGCGGGGACGCGGATCGTGGCCGGCGCGCAGTAGTCGCCGGCTTCCTCGTCGTCGCGCCACATGCGGATGCGCCCCTGCAGCAGCGCCGTCAGGTGCCCGTAATTGTGCGCGTGCTGGGGTAGCAAGGTGTCGGCGTCAGGCACGCGGTATATCTTATAGTATATACCGGCGTAGATCGTGACGCTGACGGTCTCGGGCTGGTTGGGTGCGCGTTTCATTCACACCTCATGCTGACGATAAGCGTAACACGATCCGTCTGCCCCTCGTTCACAGTGCTATGGACCTGCAAGTTGTCGAACAGCCAAGCCTCACCACACTGCATGACCACACGCTCATCGCCACAGGTGTTGTAGCAGCCGGGGTTGGTGGCCAGCGGAAGATACGCCTTGGTCTGGAACCACTCGCTGTGCCATCGCCCCTTGTCGTCGTGAGGCGCAACCTGGCCTCCTGCGGGCACACGGGTTATGAGCACGCCGCCCAGCTCCACTGCCTCGACACGCGACATCAGCCCGAACACGATCGGCCTCAGATGCGGCAGCGCGTGCCACGCCGGATACCACTGGCAGCGGAATTCCTCGGCGAACGCCTCGCGGCTGTTCAGCTCTGACGGATCACGGAACCGCAGCCAGATGTCGTCAGTTCCCACGAAGGAGCCTGCGCCACCTGTGCGTGCCGTGTGCTGGTTCCACAATTCCGGCTGCCGGTAGAGCGACATGGCCAAGGGCAGCACTTCCACCCCAGATGCTATCTTCAGAAAGTTCCGCATCACCCCTCCGGGGAAGGGCGCTAGCCGAAGCTAGCGCCCAACCCTACCTGCGGCGTATAGTGACCAGGATCTTGACGCTGATCCTGACCACCACCAATATCCGCGGCAGGAGCTTGAGGGTGTGCATACCCTCTCCCTCCTCGGGTGACGCCGGCAGCTCATTCTGCCGGCGTTGCCGTTACTACCGCATCACTGTGCCCTGATCCATTGCTCAAGAGCAGCGACAATCCCAACGCCGCATTGCTCGTCAGCATCACCATCAGCTACCGCGTGAACCGCATGCCGGCGCCCGTCGAATGTCTCGATCAGCACACCTACGCATGCACCGTGGTCCTTCACGGCGACATGCATCCTGGCAACCTGTGGGCCTAGCTGCCTCTCGCAATAGCTGCGGATGCTGTCGATCGCGTCTGCAGAGAATGTCGGCACCACCGCGTTATACCCCGGTCGCGAACCAGGTGAATGGTGCGTTGGGCACCGCGACAATGCTGCCGCTCCCAACATCGTGCGAAAGCGTACCGGTGATCACGTCGAGCGGCAACGCCTGCACTGTGCCCTGATTGAAGTAGGCATCCGGATGCACAGGGCTGGCATCGCACTGAAAGTCGAGCGTCCGGGTTGCATACGGCACCGGCAGCGTCACCGAGATCAGTCCGGCCGGATCGCTGGTGCCCGTGCCGGTTTGCATGATAACGCCACTCGTCGGCGACACGACGCCGCCGGAATTGAGCGGATCGGCGACCTGCTGGAGCCGGTCGGCAACGGCCTGCAGGTATTGCCCCCATATCGTGCTGAACAAATGTGATCCAGCATCGATCGGCGCTGCGTCCAGCGGCGGGTCAAGCGGATGTCCGGCGCCAGTCCCAGACATCAGCTCGCACCCGCCGTTATGTCCGCATCCACCGCATAGACAGTCGTGTGGCCAGCCACCGAAATCCGGAACACGCGCTCGCGGAAGCTCCCCAGGCGCGTGGTGTAAACCCGCTGGCGCCGGTTGCCGGTGGTGGCGCCTGATTGCATCACACGCGGGCCGCCGGTGAACGTCCAGCCGCCATCGTCGGACCACTCCAGCAGCACCGTCCCGCCCACCAGGGCAGCGCTGCCGCTCTCCAGCTCGATCTCCACCCGCGCGCAGAACGCCCGCCGTGTGCCGGCATAGAGCGGCGGCAGGGTAATCGACTGGCTGATGGCAACGCCGTCCTCCGTGCCTACGCTCATCTGCGGGGTGAACACCGCGCTCGATAAGCTATCGCCCATCAGCGTCGTGCCGCCGACCTCGGCCACGCAATCGACCCGCCAGCGACCGGTGCCGTCCGCGGCGCTGCGGTCGTGCCACTTTTGGGTGGCGCAGTCGTAAACCAGCGAGAACGCCGGAAAGTTCATGCAGTAGAAGATATGGCCGCCCACGCTATAGGCGAACGACGACACGATCTGCGTGGCCCCGCCGGCATCGAAGATGATCCGTTCTATCGCGTGCGTGCTGACCCGTAGCGGTTGGTAATTGTTCGACCGGAACACAATGCAGGCCAGGTTGACCCAGAACAGCGAATTGTCGGCAACCGCAAGCGAGCGTGGCGATTGAACCGATGACTGGAGCGCGCCGCCGCTCAGCCGACGATACGGGAAATCCGCATTGCCCGCGTCATACCAGACCTCGATGCCGCCCGCGCCGGCCACCCACAGGTTGGAACGTAGCGGCACGATGCGCCGGATGACGTTGGGAAACGCATCGGCAAATACAAAGTCGAGCGCATCAAACGCGGTCGGGTCATTAAGACGGCCGATGAACCACTTCGACGAGTTCTCATAAGCCGTATATACAAAATACCCGTCGTGGTAGCAGACCGTCGCGGCGCCCGGGAAGTCGCCGCCGATCTGGTTGAGTGGATCGGCATCGCCGTGGCCACAGGTGTAGGCACGAGGCGGCACGCAGAATACCGCTGTGTTGGGGCCGGCCGCGATGGTGATCATGGTATCGGCGGGGGGGATGACCCCGGTATCGGGCGTGCCGACATCGCCCAGATCCTGAATCGTCAGCCCGGTTAGCAGAAAATGCAACCGGTAGGCGTGCGTGCCGCTCACCAGATAAATCACGCCTGGCATGCTATCGTTCATCGCGCGGATCGGGCCGGCGCCGACTGCCCGGAACGTCGCCAACCCGTGCGAGGAGGTCAGCGGCGTCTGGCTGCGGGCGTCGTCCGGCGCCTGCTCCACGTAGGCATTCAGCAGCCGCTGCGAGGCCAGCGGCACCGATGGGTGCTGGTAGCTCTCCAGCGGGATCGGTATGCGCCGCATGCCGGTCTGTGGCGCGGCAGCCTGCTGCGTGGCGGACATCAGTGCACGAGGTCGCGCAGGCGGAGCGCCAGGTCTGCGAGCGACGTCGCTTGCTGGACGGCGCGATCAAGGGCGAGGAGGCTGATCATCTTTTGCTCTGGCGCCTGCCGCGACTGGGCGATGACCTCGGCCTGTTCGGCGATGCTCGGCATGGCTGACATGGCACTCTCCATGACTACACCGCTCTATTTACAGGCACCGCCCGATTTCTTGCCAGTTGCCCTGCGTGGTGAGTTGCACCGTCAGGCTCGAATTGGCAACTGCTGCGAAGTTCGTGCGGCCGTTCAGCAGAAACGCCCCGGCGCTGCCAACGGCCCCGCTGGTAACAGTCAGTGCCGACTGAAATTGCAACGTGACGGTCAGACCGCCGTAGGCCGCGTTCGTGCCGATGTTCTTGGCGTACGTCATGCCGGTGATCGTCGTGGTGCCGGTGATGATGACCTCCGGCATCGCGTCCCCGACCACTGCCGGCAGCGTGATGAAACTAGCGCTGGCGATCACGTTGTTGACGACCGTCGTCGCCCAGCCGTTCACCATGTTGCCGCGCACCATGTAGGGTCCGGCCCCGGCGTCGATCCCCAGCCAC
>Ga0247693_1000099_pt1 | contig 18562 bp, 29 predicted proteins | sample CNK34_metaG_FD_182712 | JGI IMG/M metagenome (GOLD analysis project Ga0247693, IMG submission 182712) | Soil microbial communities from Purdue University Martell Research Forest, Indiana, United States - CNK34 | ecosystem: Environmental > Terrestrial > Soil > Temperate forest > Bulk soil... | reverse complement strand
CCGGCCGGAGCCGCGTTGCCCCAAACGTCTGAATCAAGCACGGCCCTCGGTAGCCGTACCTGACGCCCATCGCGAAGTGCGCGATGGCGTCGGCGGTCAGCTCGACGAGGTCGTCGTCGCGCGCTTCCCAGTCCCTGAGCCAGCGGTGCCAGTGCTTGGGCTTCATGCTCGAGGGATCGCGCCAGGCGGCGGGCTCGTCGTCCCCACGCATGGCAAACTGGCCGGGGTAGAGGAAGTCGGTCGCGTGCCCCAGCTCGTGCGCGATGATGGCGAGCACCGTGTCCTCGCGGTGCTCGGCTAGCTCAGGAGCGAGCAGAATGAGCTTACCGTCGTCCTGGCAGGCCGCGAAGTGCCGCGCGGTGTCGTGCATCGTGGGGTCAACCACGAGCCGCACCGAGGCGCAGCGCTCGAGACCGGCGGCAACGTAGCGCTCCTGCACCGCTTCGAAGTACGGCTCGAGGATAAGGTGTGCCTCCTCGTCCGAGAGATCGGTCGTGACGTCGGGACAGCTCATGCGTCGTGCATCAGCTTGTGCGTGATGAGCGCAATGGCAAGCGTGGTCACGACACCGACGACCACGGGCACGAGCACGTCTTTGACGGGATCGGTCTTCTCGGGGCGCTCACCGTTGATGCAGCCGATGCACTCGGGGAAGGCGGCGCCGTCGGGGCACGGCACGCAGTCGCTACCGACCACAATCATGCAGTCGCCGCAGGCGTCGCCGAGCATCTACTTCCTCATCAAGAGGTAGGTGGCGAGCGTGCCGGCGGCGGCACCGACTAGAAGTCCCGTGATCTCAGTCCTCACGAAGTCCCCAAAGGCGCCGAGACCTTCCACGCCAAGGCGCTTCGGACCGATGAGCGCTGGGTTTTGACCCCAGCCGGGGTACGGCGCCATCGACCAGCCCTCAGCGCCCGGGTGCCACGCGCTCTCGGGCTGCAGCATCTGGTAGTAGCTCGGATTCAGCTTGACGTAGCTCACGAGTCCCAGGCTACAGCGCCCCGGGCGATCCACCAAAAAGTGGGCTCACTTAGCGCCGGGGGGCCAGATTCTGCTGGATGTAGCCCGCGATGGCGGCCCGGCTGATCTTCTGGGCTGCGATGCCGGCAGCCAGGTTCCGGTTGCATTCGTCGGGGGTGATGCCGAGCCGAATCGTGTCACCGCAGTTGGAGCAGCCCTGCTGTGGCACGAAGCAGCCGTTGCGACCGTCGTGCTTCCACTCGTTGTTCCCCGGCAGCACGCTCTGGCCCATGATGATGAGTTCGGTCCAAGGGACGGAGACGACCAAGGTTCTGCCGCAGTGATCGCAGCGCAGCTGGTACTCGAAACCGCTGCCGTCCTGGCAGATCTTCGCCTTGACCTTGTTGTGGTGCTCGACACCCTCACCCGCGAGGATGCCCGCTCCGAGGCCGTTCACCATGTCGCGTACGTCTGCAAAGTCGTCTTGGCTCATGATTCGCTCTCTTGCTGAGTCTTTACCAGAAACTACCAGGTGACGCGAGCGCCTTCAAGAGGCAGCGGGTTTGGCGCCGCTGGCGGGTTTTGCGCCCCCAGCGCCGCCGCTCCAGGGGATCGGGCTCTCGCGTAGCCCGGCAGCGATGCCCATCGACGTGGCTCCCACTCCAAACATCCCGAACACCATCTCCAGGAGCGCTCCCACCAGCGTGTGCCCCGTCTGGTAGCCGTGCACGAATCCCATCGCGGCGCCGGCAAGGACGGGGGTGAGCCAGCGCCAGCCGACGGGCGTCTTGGCGTAGAGCACTTTCGTGTAAGGGCTGACCTTGGCCACCTGCAGCGCGAAGGTGAGCAGGGCCGCGACGATCGGGTAGGCGGCGCGGGCACCGACGAGCTGTTGGAACTGGGCAATGGGGTCCATGGGGAGAGGTTCTCACGGGAAGCCAGAAAGCTCCAAAATCAAGGCGGACCGCCGGTCACCTCGGGCGGTAACTGCGGAAAAGTCGGGCAATTCTCAGCGGCCACGAAGGCCGGCGGCTTGGAGGGATCGCCCTGGTCGAGCCGGAGCGCCGTCACGCCACCCGGCGGCAAGCTCGGCAGATCGAGCCCCTGGCGGGCGCTCGCGCCGCGGAGCTGCTTGCAATAGCAGTACAGGGCCCGCAGGGCGGCGAGGTTTCGCTGCCGCTCGATGGTCGCCTGAGCGACCGTCTCGTCGCGCTCCTTGTCACTCTGCTCGACGCGCGCCCGCACTGCCTCCACGCGCTCGGGCGCAGGCGTACGGACCATGTTGAAGGCGTTGCCGCCAATGGCCGCCAGGATCCCGAGCACCGTTGCTGCCTTGCCCCAGCGACTCTTGAGGAGCGCCTTTTCAAGCGCCTTGATGTCGGTGGGTGCCGATTCGACTAACGATTTCTTTTCACTCGGTGGTGGTGGGGGGAGCGAGGGTGGCGGGAAGGAGAAAACGGGCGCGATCTCGCGCAGCCGGCGCGCCTCGCGCTCGGCTTCGGCCTTAGCATGCTCGGCTTCGAGCTTCGCATCCTCCGCATCCTGCACCCGCACGAGCAGCTGCGCCCGCTCGCGCTCGAGGCGCTCCAGCACCAGCACTTGCTCGAGATCGTCGTGACTGTCGCGGTCGCGCTCCACCGGCGCCGGAGGTGGCGCTGGCATCCCGATGGGAGTCTGCATGCGCGGCACGGGGCGAGCCACCGGCGGTGGCGCGATATCTTCGACAATCGGGAGCCGGGTGTGGCTCGGTTGGCGCCGCGGCGGATCCCCCACTTGACTTACTCAGGGGTAAACAGCAGTGGGAAGAGCGGCGGCAGCGGCGACGATGGCTGCAATGACATCAGTCTCAGTGCCGAGGCACCAGGCGGCCGACAAGCTGTAGATGCCGGCAGGAACGCCGTTCGGGTAGAGCTTCACGGGATAGCCGAATTGAGCCGCGAAGCCTGTGCCGTTGGTGGTCTTGAAGGCTTCGTAGAAGCCGCCATCAGCAGGGCGCAGAACGCCTGGACCGTAGACGGCCGCTTGAGCGTGGTTCGCGTCGAGGCTCGACATCACAACCTCGGTGGTGCTGGTTTGCCCTGCCGAATAGGCGCGAGTGGCTCCCGTGGTGAAATTAACCCATTTCTGGGTGTTGAAACCGAGCCCGGAGACGTTGGGAGCGTAGAAGTAGAAGGGGATGAACGAAGCTTGAGGCCCGGCTTGGATGATCGGGTCTGGAGGGATCAGGAAGTCGTTCAAAACGCTGATGATGTTGGCGTTACCGAAGTCGCTGATTTGCGTGCGCGTCGTCTGCACGACGTTCGACACGATTCGCGTGTTGATTGCCGGATTTCCAGCGACCAAGATTTCGCTCGGCCTGAGCCAAAAGCACGCTTGAATGCGGCGCAGCATGCCGTCACCGGCAGCATTTTTTCCAAGAAGCTGCCAATTCGTCGAACCGATCAGTGGAGCGGCATCGTCCTGAGCACCGGGCTCGGTTGGCGCCCAGGTTTGCATGCCGGAGGCGGCGGCAGTCGTGATGTACAGGTTAGAGCCGCAGCCTTGGCCGCTGTTCAGATTGCTGATGAACTGAACGCCGTCCCAGATTGCGCTCGTGATCGAAGAGCCGTGACAGACATCCGAACTCAAAGTCAGGACGTGGCCGGCAACGGACTTGCTGATCGAAATCTCAGGGTCGACCTGCCAGGTGTATTGAGCGCCAGCAGCGTTCAGAACGTAGTGAATGCCGCAGTCGCTGCGATAGTAGTCCATTTAGCCTGCCATTCCTGCGACAGATTGAGCCCGCCTGCCGGCTAAAGCTGGACCTATGATGTTTTCTCGACCAGCGGCGAGCGGCGGAGTCAGTAGCAGCGTCGTAATCCGCATTTGAGGGAAGCTGTTGGTCGGAGCCGTCGTGCCGAAGGGCAATGCGCCAAGAATGCATTGATCGAGACTGGTCGTCGCGGGGCCGCGGTTCGTCGACTGGTTGCCGGCGGGCCGAGTTGGTAGGCCGTTTACGTAGACTTGGCTATTGGACCCCACTACGGCGCGGATCACTTTGGGCGACATGTCCGGCTTGAAGGTGCTGATGAAACGGGCAAATGCTGGCGACGCGCCGCCGTCGAGACGAGCAATCACCCAAGCTTCGGCACCAGCGCCGTTCATCGAGAGATTGATGATGTTCTTCGAGTTGTTCGCGACGAGGGTGTGAGAATAACCGAAAGGCACCCATGTCTTGCCGGCGGGCGGCAGGCCCCAATTTTCGGCGAGCATCCAAATCTCGAACGCAATGTCGACGCCGCTGACGGCCGTGGGGAGCGCCAGAGAATTGGCAAGGTAGGTGCCGGAGGTCGCGGTGCCAGCGCCGCTGTTGAACATGTACAAGCTCGGCAGCACGCCGCCCATGCCATGTGCTTCGGTGCGGTGCCCATGGCCGCCACTCAGCGTGTCCGTCAGCGAGGCGTTTGCCTTACCGATTAGCTCCGTCCACGTTGCCGCCTTACTCCAGTGTATGTTGTCCGCGTTGTATGCGCCACCCGCAGGAAACACGACGCTAGTGCCGCCGCCGATTGGCACCGTAGCGCCAGCGGCCGCCACGAATGTTCCGGTGAAGCCGGTTGAAGCGTTCCAGCCATCGCCGCAGTCGATGCGATACTGAGGGTTGGCGCCGCCAACGGCGTAGGTGATAGTGATCTGCCGGAACGTGAGAGGACCCGTCAACGTGACGTTGGCGAGGGTGCCGGTGCCAAACGCCTCAAGCGTTGCTGACAGCGTGAGGCTCGCCGTGGCGCCGGAAACGTAGGGCTTGAGGTCGTAGTAAAACGTGCGCGAGTCGGCCTGCTCAGCCGCCGTGAGCACCTTGCGCATGTCGCACTCGTTTTGCCGAGTGAAAGCGAATTGACTGTCTCTCACAGGACGGGCTCAGCACCAAGAGGCATGGTGGTTGGGCTGGCCAGATCGGTTCCGTCGCTCGAAACCCACATCACGAACCTGGTACCAGCAATCACGGTGTAGAGCGTGCCGAGCGCAGCGCCGCCGTTGTTGATCGTGTAGTTGAAACCCTGCGTACCGATTTCGAGAACGAAGCCAGCTCCGGCAGCGCCGGGCGTGAGCGTCGCGGTGTGCGGCGCCGTGAGCGTCCCTGCCGGCAGCACATAGCGCACTGAAGACGCAAGCGTTACGTCAGCATCGGTCAGGGCCGCGCCGGTAGTGAGGACGGTTCCCGCGCCGGTGGCGCCCGTCGCGCCCGTCGCGCCGGTGGCGCCCGTGCTGCCCGTGCCGCCCGTCGCGCCGGTGCCAGCGGTGGCTCCCGTCGCGCCAGTAGTGCCTGCGCCAGTGGCGCCGGTGCTACCTGTCGCGCCCGTGCCGCCGGTGCTGCCGGTGCGACCGGTCGCGCCCGTGCCGCCCGTCGCGCCGGTGCTGCCCGTGCTGCCCGTCGCGCCGGTGTTGCTCGCAGTGCCTGGCGCGCCCGTCGCGCCCGTGCCGCCTGTCGCGCCGGTGCTGCCGGTGTTGCCGGTGCCGCCCGTCGCGCCGGTGCCACCCGATGCGCCGCCACCCGCTTGCTTGAACCACCGCCCTGGACCCGCTGCGGGCTCGATGATGTCGTCGCCGCTCGGCGTCGCCGTGCTTTCGAGATCGAGGTAGTACTGCCGGCCGTTCGAGTTGACCTGCGCGATCGATCCGTCGACTAGTAGGCCTGTGTTCTGGGCTTGAAGACTATTTCCGCCACCTAGTGGTGTCGCAAACGGTCCGGTGATTCGTTGGGCAACAGGAGGAAGTGGCACACCGGCATCCTAAGTCCAGGGCGGCGGGTTCTCCAAAAAGTGGGATCGTTAGCCCGAGCGGCTAAGGAATCAGGCGTTTTTAGCGGGGTTTTCCCGAAAACCTCTGGGGGTGAGCCTTAGTTGATCAATACGCTGACGATGCCGTTCCAAGCGGCCTGCGCTTCTGTTGACGACTGTACCAGACGCACACCGATCGCTTCCCCGCCAGCAAACGTCAGTGTGGTTGAGCCGCTTCCTGTGGCGGCTCCCGCTGCCATGGTCACGGTAAATGCCGTAGCGACGCCAGCAATGAATAGCGTCAGGGTGATCGAATCTGTGGTCAGTGGAGTGATTGCGGCCCAGGAGAGCGTCACGGTTTTCGATCCAGTGACCGTTACCGGAATCACATAGAAGCCCTGCGCCGCGGTGGCGCTGAGGGCCCCGGCGGTCCGAACAAAGAAGCGAGCGCTCGTAGTCGCTGGCGCAGCGAGCGCTCCCCAGTTGAAACTGACTGCGCCCGTGGGACCGGTGCTACCTGTTGCGCCCGTGCTGCCGGTGGATCCCGTGCCGCCCGTCGCGCCCGTGCTGCCGGTGGATCCCGTGCCGCCCGTCGCGCCCGTGCTCCCGGTCGCACCAGTGACGCTTGTGCCTGTTGCACCCGTGCTCCCCGTCGCACCCGTGCTGCCGGTGGATCCCGTGCCGCCCGTCGCGCCGGTGCTCCCGGTCGCACCAGTGACGCTTGTGCCTGTTGCACCAGTGCCCCCCGTCGCGCCCGTGCTGCCGGTGGATCCCGTCGCGCCCGTGCTGCTCGCGGTTCCGGGCGCTCCCGTGGCGCCAGTACCACCTGTTGCGCCCGTATTACCGGTACCACCTGTCGCGCCCGTCGAGCCGCTTCCTCCTCCGCTCTGGGGAGGGACACGCGGGGTACCGCGACCACTGACACCTGTTCGCGCTCTGACGGTCACTCCGCCAGAGTACTAACCAAGTAGCAATTCCTCCAAAAAGTGGGCGCACTTGCCGCAGACAACTGCAAAATCAGGCGCTTTTCAGTTGCTCCAGCACGGTCACGCGCTCATCGAGAGCGCTCACGAGCTTTTCGAGCGCGTTGTCGCGACTCGCCGCTGCCGCGAGCTTCTCATTAACTTGGGACAGCTCACTTTCGGGACCGTAGAGCCGGTTGGCAAAATCCGTCATGTCCTTGGCCGCCTTCAAGAACGCCGCGTACCGCTCATCGAGCAGCTGCGCTTGCTGCTGCTGGTCAAGCGTGCGCACACTGATGGCGGACTGTGCTTCGCGGATCGCGTCCTTGGCGCCCACGATCTCGGTGATGATGATCACCATGTAGTCGGGGGCTCCAGCCTGTTTGAGTGCGTCGAGAATGCGTTGTTGTTCGGACACGGTTGATTCCTCCCCCTCAGCCTAGTGATTTTGGTCGTAGTAGTTTCCGTACTTGAAGGTGTCGTACCCTTGGTCGGCCCAATGGAAGTAGGATCCGCCGTAGGGTCGAATGAAGCGGTACCGCGTCTGCGGCGCCGACTCGTTCGCGACGTACCAGATGAAGTTGGTGTTCGGGTGAGCCATGCCGCGCACGTTGGGCTGCACGGCGACAACCGATGTCTCGTAAGCGTAACCCATACTCGCCGCCCAGTTCTCGAAGGCGCGCTGGTAGCCAGCAGCTGCCGAGCGCGAGCAGGGGCCGCCGTAGTAAACAAAGCGCGGCCAGCTGTCGATGAGGCCGCCCAGCACCTGCCAGTTGCGCGGCGCTTGCGCGAGGGGCACAGCGACAGCTTCGATGAAGACGGGCCAGTTACCGTCTTGCGGCGTGTCGTTCCACCAGTACTGCCGCCAGTACTCGCGACCGTTGATGATGCGGTACTGATCAATTCCGAAGGTCTGTACCACAGGCCAAAATCCGTTAGGTAGTGACAAATTGTCCTCCCGGTGCCGGCGGCACCAACGTGTCGGCATCTTCGCGTGCACCGAGGCGCTCTGCTGTGACTTCGAGCCGCGCTCCATTCACGATACGCAGGTCTTCGACGCCGAGATCGAGCGCGCCACGTGCACTCTCGTACTGACGCAGCTCTTCGTGCGAGATGCGCCAGGCGTGATCCCGATTGGACTCGCGCCGGTAGAGGTAGTGGTAGAGATCGGTGCCGAAGATCTTCAGACCACTCCTTGCCGCCATAGCGCAGAACGTCACGTCCTCACCGAAGTGATCCATCGGGTAATCCGGAGCATTCTCTGCCCAGCAAGCAATGGTGCCGCCCGTGAGCCAACCCACTTCGCGATTGGCTTGTTCGCGCCCGCAGAGCCACAGGTTTCCATCCACCGACATGAAGTGCCGACTCTTGCCGATGACATCGTAGGTCTTGGCGTAACCGCAGGCTTCGGTGAGAAACTGTGGACCGTACCAGTCGTCGTCATCCATCACGACAGTGAAGCCGCCGCCGCGCTTTCGGATTTCGTGAAGGGCGGTGTTCTTGGCGGCGCTTTGGTGCGCGTCGCTCGTGAGCAGGAGGTGCGCATCGAAGCGCTCACGCATATGGGGCTCGGCCGCTTGCGCGAGGGCACGCCCGTTCTCGACGAGCACGAGCTTCTTGAACGGGAACTTCTGCCGCCGGAAGTTGGCAAACACGTGCTCGAGGTTCTCGGGGCGAGAAAACGGCACGATGACCCAGACGTGATCGGTCTCGGCGTCCCGAAGTGGAAGCGGCGCGGGTAGCTGCATCAGGCGCCCATGGTGCCAGACGAAACGATGATGCCGATGTTGGGGTTATTGGGGAGCGCGCTCGCGTTGGTGCCGTAGGTGTTCGAGAAGGCCTTGTCGACGCCAGCGAAATCCCAAGGCGTCGCGGAGTCGATCTTGTAGGCAAGGACCATCATCTCGTCGCCGCTGCAATCGAACCACAGCGGGAGCCAGCTCGGGCCAGCACACTCGGCGCTGCTCGAGAACTGGTACGCGCCCTGTTGCCACACGCCAGTCGCTCCGCTCGGCGTCAAGGGTTGCACCCACGACGAGGTAAGTTGCGGGATGTAACGCTGTTGCCGCACGTTGAGCGTCGCAGCGCCGCCACCTGGCTCCGCTTCCTCGAATATCTCGACGTCGCTCGCACCCGGGATGAAAACCAGATTGGCGCCCGTGCCACCGCTCTGGATCTCTCGGCGCCCCGGCTCAACGGCGGGCAGGTGGTAAGCGGCCACCTGGCGACCACTTTCGATAGCCGACGCCAGCGTAGACTGATTGCGCGTTCTCCAAATGAACTGGTATGCGTAGCCGGCGACCGGCACATACTGGTCGATCGTCATCGGGATCTGCACGAGCAGGCGCGCCCCGAGAGGCACTGAAAGGCCCGCGAGCAGCGTCGGCGAGAAGCCCTCTTTGCCTGCATCAGGATCGAGCCCCCCAGGGAACGCGATGGGCCTGGTACCGGCGACGCCCTGATAGAGGGCCTCGAAGTTCGGGCTCGGCTTCAACACCTGAAACATGCTCATCTGAGCATCGGAAAGGACGTTTTCGCTCATCGGGACTCCTTGGTGGAGAAAGCCTTGTACCCCAGGTACACCGCGATTGCTCCGCCCACGAGCGCGAGCGCCGCGGAGCGCGCAGCGTCGCTCTGTTCAGAAGGATCGCTCGAGGCGATACCCTGAGTGCGGTAGAGGTTGCGGAGCGCGCCGACGCCCGTGAGACCTGCGGCCATCCCCCACGGGCCACCGAGGATGCCGCCGAGCCCGGCTCCTGCAGCGGCAGCGAGCACACCAAGCCCGGCCCTCGCGCGAGCCGCTACCGGGGCGCGGCTGGGCTTCGCGTGAGAGAGCGGGCGGAGCGCGGGGCCCTGCTGCAGCGGCGGCAGCGGCGGACCCGCGCGCTCAGGGGCCGCTCGCGGGGGCGCCTCAGCGGGCGCGGGGGGCTGCTGCTGGAACGCGAAGTCGTCGAAGTCCATCGGGCGACCCCCAGGGTAAGGGCAAGAGGCCCTTTCCTCCAAAAAGTCGGCAGCTTGCGGAGCTAACCCGGCGGATCGCTGCGTGAATCGCGTACCTTCTGCATCAGGATCGCCAGCTCAGCGAAGTACGGCCGGAGCGCGCCGCCCTCGACGCGCAGGCGGATGGTAGCCGCCAGTCGCGCCGTAAGCGGCGGAAGCTTCTTGCCGCGACCGGCGCAGCCGTAGCAGGTGTGGTCGAGCGGGTTTTGCTCGTAGCGCCCCGTGCCCTTGCAGCGCCGGCAGGTGACGAGGAGCCCGAGCGCGTCCAGCCGGGCACGCACGACCTCTTCCTTCTCCGGCCAGTAGCCGCACCGCTGCGCGAAGTCGGAGAGGTTCACTTTTCCTGTATTGCGCCGATGACAATCGCGACAGCTTCGTCGAACCCGGGACCATATTCGTCGTCGCATATACTGACGACAGCCTTGGCTTGGTCTAACGTCAGGCTAACCACCCCGGCAACAGCTTCAGCGATCTGAGCCTCACGTTTAGCAGCGGCTTCTGCCTTTCTGTTCTCTGCTCGTTGATGCGCGGCGTGCGCGTGTCCCACGATCGCATCGACACAGGCATCAGTTTTTTCTACCTGATGGCTTGCCCAATAAGGGTGACCATCGATAGAATAAATAAACGCTCGGATCACGACGGCAGATCTGCGCGTGTCCTCGTCCGAATGCTTGTTGTCGATAATGCCCGTGAGCGCACTTGCTACGCCATTCAAACATGACTCTAGCTCCTGCGATGCCTCAAGCGATTCAAGCGCGTGGGTCAACTCGTCGAGCCGTTCATTGAGTGGCACATCGTTGGGTCCAAAACCTGCTCCCCAGCGCCCTACCGCACCTTGTGGTGAGTTCATTGCAGGTGATCCACATCGCGGATGCCGCGCAGGTACAGTTCCTTGCCTGGCACGCTCAGGTGCACAAGCAGAGCGAGCATCTCTTCGGCCGCCGGCACTTCCCAGTCGTGCACGCAGTACGACATCTGCTCGGTGAGATCGTAGAGGCTGCGCGTCGTCTGCGCGAGCTTCGAACGCGCGTGGCGCGAGGTGATGATGTAAGCGTGCCCTGTGTCGACGCCTGTCGCTACGAACGCCTGCTCCTTCAAGAAGTCCGCCAGCTGCTGCGGTGTCAAGAACGCCTTCATGACGTCAGCGGCGCGCACTTCGGCTTGCTCGAAGTCGGGGGCGGGGCAGCCGAGCACGGGGGCCGCTACCGTCGTGGCAACGGCGCGCTCGGGCTTCGGTTTCGTGTCAGCGGAGGCGGGACTCAAACTCGATGGCGATCCCGTCTCTTTCGGGGACTCGGTCTCTTCGAGCATGCGCTCCGTCATCTCCTGGATCTTCCCTCCCCCGAACCTCACCACGCTCACCTGCTCCCGGCCCGGCTTCAGCTGCTGCGTCAGCAGTTTCTGCACTTTCGAGATCGGTGCTTCCAGCTCCAGGCTCTGCTCCTTGATCGAGTCGAGATCGAAATGGCGGGACGCGAGCGGGTGCCAGCATTTCCCCACCACCGGCTGGTGCTCCGCCTTCTTGATGAGCGCCGTCATCGCCACCTTCTCTTGGGGCGACAGGCCGTAGATCGTCACCTTCGTCTTGTCCTTGTCCAGCGACTCCAGGCGAATGTCCCCGTACAGGCTCGGCAGGTACCAGGTCAGCATGATGTTTTTCTTCCTTGATGGTGGACGCGACAGCGTCGATGAGTTCGTTGATGCGAGGCGTGAGACGGTCGGCCGCGTCGGGATCGTTTTTCTTCAGTTGGTCGCGCGTGATGATGAGCGAGCTTAGCTCGCTGCTCTCACCCGAGCGCTTTTGCGTGTTCAGGAGCGGCTGGAGCGCCATCAGTACTTGGCGCTGGAAGTCGTTCTGAGGCGTATGGGGGTTGGGGTATTGCTCGTTACCCATGTCGATGGCACCGTCGATGGCACCGAACTCACCCATGTGGTCCCATTGCATGCCAGCAATCATTCCGCCAGGCAAGAGGCGCTTCGCTGTATCGATACCCGGCGGCACAGCATGCAGTGCTACCTTCTGAGTGAGCGCACAGAGCGCCGAAGCTTTGGCGAATCTGCTGGGCTCGTCGCCATCGAGCACGCTGCGCACCACGTCGGTCAGCGCTGCGAGCGCCGCATTGAACTTCTCTTTGCTCATCCGCGTAACCTCTCCCAGAGCGGCACGATCTTCGCCTCGCGCGTCTTAGCGTTCCACTCTACCTCGGTAATGCCGCACTTGTGCACGTCGCGAAAGATCACGGCGACGGGCTCGGGAACACGGGCAGCCGTCTCGATGGCGTAGCCACCGAAACCGAGCGGCTTGATACGACCGATGCTACCTGCGAACGAGGTGTAACGCGCCATGGCGATTCTCCTAAAAAACTTGGTCACGAGCCCGGGGGGGGTGAGCGCCGCCAGCTGCAGCGCTCACTCCCCCCGCGAAAAGTTTAGCTCAGTCTTGCCACCACAGTCGCGGTGCTCGTTTTGGCTCCGACATGATCGCCATGCCGACCGCGTCCAGATCGGTTTGACTGAAGCTGGAGCAGTGCCCGAAAGCACCGTAGGTGCGCGTGTTCAGTGTGCCGTTGTCGATGCCGGAGAAGGTCAGGTTGCGTTGACCGAGCCCCAAACCCGTGATGTCGGTGACGCCATCACTCCAGGTGCCCTGGCTACCAAGCCAGTGACCCGCGTGGATCTCGATGTCCGCGGCGCCTGAGTTGTTGAACGAGAGCATTCCACCCTGTCCGTCAGGCCACGTGTGTCCCGGCGCCGTCATGCTGGTGAGCAGATTCGTAGCGCTGACCCAGGTGCCCACGAACGTCACTCCAGACCACGATCCAAACTGGATCGTTCGGGTCGTGTTGAAGCCCGAGGGGTTGCCATAGGTGACGAGCAAGTCGCTTCCGGATCCGACGATCTTGTAAACGTATCCCGAGCCAGCGTGGCCCACGGGTTGGGGGGCGGCGGAGCACGCGGAGGCGGTAGGCGAAAACCCGAACATCGTCACGAGGAGCAGGAGAAGAGGCAGGAGTAGCTTTTTCATCGATCGTTTTTTTCTTTCTGGAGCCGAAGCTCCGGTGAGCTTTCTAGCCTACTGCGTGGGGTTTGGCACGAACGGATCTGCCTCGGACGAGCATTCGAACCTTTCCCCAAATCTTACTCACGGTCTCTTCGTCTTCGCACATCCAGAGCATGGTCCAATCTGTCGTCAAATGTCCGCCCGACAATACCTCCACGGCTCCGGTGGCTATAGCGATAGCTCCAGCCGCTGCATCATAGGCACGCCCCGCTCGCGTCGCGCAGATGCGGTACGGGTAAGGTTTTTGCTGAGAGATCTGCTCGAAGAATTTTCTCAGATCGTACCTGGTGCTCGACATATTCACGGCCGTCAGTCGCCAGTTGGTGCTCATCCTACCCAGTGATGTCAGCTCAATGGCGCCGGACATCATGTAGGCGATGCCGCACCGGAATATGCCGCGGCGGTGACCTGCACCACGGATGCGGCGCGGGAGTAGTTTCATGGGCATCAGCGAAGCTCCGGATCGATGGCGCAACTCATCCGCAGATCGAACGCTTCCCCAAACGACAGCGTTTCCTGCTCTAGCGCCATCTCGGCTGCCTTCACTTCGGCTGGAGTGAGCGCGCATCATTCTCAGTGCTCCAGGTTTCGGTTCGGGTTCGTGTGGTTCAGGTAAACCAGCGGCCTTTGCATGGGATGCGGCTCGTAGCAGGGCTCGGGGCGCTGCGCCGGAACAAGCCCCTTCTCTCCCCAAGCCGTTGGCGCGTCGTAGGTCCACTCCACCCGCACGCCAGCCGGCGGCTTCCACTGGTACGCTGTGACGCCGACGGTGCCGTTCGGGAGGTAGCCGTAGAAGGGCTTGCCCTTGCTCGCCGGCTTCGGCTTCGCGGGCTTCAGCGGCGGGAAGGCCTCGCGCTGCAGCTCTACGCGCTTGAGCAGCGTGACGGGTTCCTTGTTCCGATCGTCCGTCTCGTGCTTCTTGACAGTGCCGCGCAGGAACCACTCACCGTCGAAGTTTTCCTGGTCCTGAAGAGCACGGCCCGACGAGAAGGTCTTGAGCGCGCTGTTCTTCTCATCGAACATCAGGATCATCACGCCCGTGCCGAAGTCGCTCTCGTAGCCGCGCACGAGCTTGACAGTCACCTTGGTGGTGATGCGTTCGCCGATGGTTCCGACGTGGGGTCCCGCGGGCGGTCGCTCGCGACGCTCGCGCTCGATGCCCTGGGCCTTGTCGTAGGAGACGGGTAAGCTCGCCAGGATGCCTTCGGTGCGGTCGATCATCATGCGGGCGGCGCAGGCAATGCGCGCGTTGTGCATGTAGTCGGTGGAATCCTTGCTCGCGAGCACCCAGGCGAGAATGACGGCCGCTTCTTCGCGCTGCGCGTCCGTGGGCTGGCCCTTCTTCCAGGCCTCGATCTCTTCCTTGTCGCCGCGCCGGCCCTTGTCCTGGGGGCACGGGCCAGTGAGGAAGTCGCACTCGGTGCGGGTCGAGCGCTCGGTGCCACTCTTGTGGAAGCCGCGACGGCGGATGCTCGAGACGGCGGCCGCGACGTACTCGACCGGCGTGATACTCGGGCTCCAGCTGCCGCCGAAGCCGTACTCGCCACCCTCGCCCAGGCCGACCAAGATCTCCTGCCAGCACTTGAACAGCTCGACCGCGCTCGCGATGTTGGTCGTGCCCGTGTAGTCCTCGAGGCAGCTCTTGCCGACCTGCACGATCGCTCCCTGCTCGTTCTGGAGGAGGTAGGTCGCCGAGCGCTTACGGTCGAGGCCGCAGTGCAGGCAACGGCTACCGCAAACGCGCCAGCCGTCGAGATCGGTCTCGACGCCAGGGGCACGGAGGACGAGGTTACCGCCCTCTTGGTGGTCGAGGCGCGCCAAGAACCGGAAGCCGGCCACGCGCGGCGCCGTGCCCGTGAAGCTCACGTCCACGACCCAGACGTGGATCTGCTTGGTCGAGTGGACTTGTCCGAACTCCTGGTCATCGTCATGCAAGGACAGCACCGTAGTGAGCTGCTGGCGCGGCTCGCTCACGACGAGCCCCACCGGCTCGAGCCCGAGCTTCGTGGCGCGCTTGTTCAGGGTGGCGACGCCGGCACGGAGCTGACCGAGGCGGTTTTCCGGGATCGTGTGGGTGGTCGGAGCGTCCATTGCTTCGGTATACGGACGGTATACGGAACCCTTCCCCGGGTCTACCAGTTTCTAGCGTTTCCAGATACGCGGTAACCAACCGTTGAGCTGGGCCTGGCGTTTCTCGCACGGTTTACACGGCTTGATGCCCACCGCTTTGGTCGCGGCCGCCACGACGTCCCCGAGGCCCATGGCGGGCCGCTGGGGGTGCTGGTGCTGGGCCGCGAAGGCGTCCACGCCTTGCGGGGTGCCAGCGGTCGCTTGGGCCCCACAGGCCGCGCAGCGCGCCGCAAAGCCCTGCGTGGTTTGCAGCCAGACGACGTTCGGGACCTGGGGGTGACGGTTCATGGGGAGGCCTGCAGCGACAGGATAGCGCGCCTCGTCGCGAAGGTGAGCTTCTTGTGCACCCCGTGCCCCTCGCGGCCCTGGTGCTTGATGGTCACGAACGCGAGCTTCCGAACGAGCTTCACGCGCACGGTCGCACCGGGCACCAGGCGCGGTAGATCTTGGAGATTCATGGGACCAGTTTGCATCCGGTCACCAGGATCAGGCAAATTTTTGGTGCTCAGCGCAGCAAGTGCTGCCGATCACGGCAGGCTCTTCGCAGCTCGAGATCTCGCACTCCACGCAGCCGTTGTTTACTCGATCCCGGGCCCATGCTGCAAAAGACGCCGCATCGGAGCCCGGGTTCCGCTTGAGCCACGCATGGTAGGCTCTGTCCAGCTCGTACTCGTGGTAGGGGCGATCGATCTTCTGCGTGACCTCCACCGTCAACTCCGCCGCCGCTGTGAGCTGAATTCCGGTGCCCCACAGCGTGGCCCAATCAAACCACTGCTGCAGACGGTTGAGGTAGAGCAGGGTCGTCGGCTGCAGCAGGTGGTTCTCGCTGTCGCGCCAGATGCCGACAACCTGCACGTGATCGTCATCGACTCCCGGCACATAGAACCGGTGCACTTTGACGATGTCATCGCGGCGACCACCCAGGTGGATGCTGTACAAGAACGGGCGCTGGCTCTGCTGGCCTGACTCCCACTGCAGCTTCTTATGAATCGTTTCTTGTGCGCGCATCACTTGACCTCCGTTGAGCAGTCGATCTCCTGCGCCCACGGCTTATCGGGCTCTGCATCGAACACGTGCCCGCGTAGCTGCGACCACATGACCTCGCACTCGGGTCTCTGGGCGACTAGGCGTTCGCATTGGCCAAAGAATTCCATGCGCGCATCGCGACACGTCTTGTAGTGTGTGCTGTTTTTGGTGACACGAGCGTCAGCGCATTCGCTCACGGCGAACATCAGCACAGCAACGATTGCTGCGGCTATGAGGGTCACGAATGCATTATGCAGGATTTTCATAGATCCTCCAATCCCGAGCGCGCTTCACCGGAGTAGCTCTACGAGCGACGCTAGCTGTCTCTGCCAGCTCCACGCATCAGCAACATTCGCGGCCGCATCCTGTGCTAGCTGGCTGATTTGTCGCCACGAATGATGAGCTGACTGGATAGCGCGGGCGATGCACTGTGGATCAACTGCCGCGGCAACAGCACCAGGGCCGTCGTCGATGGGCAACAGCTCGTCGTCCTGGGGAATACCAAAAACACCTGGCGGCACGCAATGCCCAGCGCCGTGCCCTGTGGTTAACGTAGCAACCGTTTGCACGCCGCAGGCACTCGCGGACAATGGGATCATCCCGAAACCTTCACCTCTCGATGGCGCTGCCACCAGGTGCATGTGGCAGAGCAGGCACGACATCTGCGCGGGGTTCAGGCTGCCACGAGGGAGCAGGCGTGCCCCGTCGGGCAGACTGAGACCAGTGTCGCTCATGCGCGCTCGCAATGCGCGAGCGGCGTGCTCATCGAGCACCAAGAGCAGCTCTGCCTTTTCCGGTAGCCACCGGAGTTCGCGCATCAGTTGCCAAGCACGCACCAGCTCGAGAGTGCCCTTGCGCTGACCCTCAGTCGTCGAGAAGTGCACTACCCGGAACTCCCCCTTCTCGTAGTCAGCGCGCGTCCTCTCGATCTCTTCGGTCACCGGAGCGAAACCTGAGACGCCGTGGCGCACGGTGTGCACGTACACCGTCACCACGTCGCCCTGCGATCGCGGGGCCTGTAGCCTGACGCGAGTGTCGGCGCTGGCATCAACGATGGCGAAACCCATCTCTCGGAGAGTATCGACGATCACCCGCGTGCCCCAGGCCGACGCCGACAAGATACGCGGGTTCGGCAGCGACAGCACAGCGGCGAGTTGGTCCCTGGGGATGTGAGTGGAGTTCGGGGTGACGGTCACCCAGTGGCGCTCGTGGCGGGCGCCGATGAGCATCGTGCGCACGAGGTTCAGGTTGCCGGTGAACACGCCGTCGCGCGCGAGCGCGCCGGGCGACGCGTCCTGCTCTTCGCTACCGCCGCTTCGGTCGAGCGCTACGAAACCCTCGAGCAGCCCCGCGCCCTCGAGCACTTCGCGGAAGCCGCGGGTCACTACCGCGAGCGATCCGTTGCCAACGTCGCGACCGTAGAGACGCACGCTCACGGTAAACCCTTCAGAAACTCGACGATCCTGCCGCAAGCAACCAGAGCCTCGGTGACTACCGACGTGAGCGCCTCTTCGCGCGTTGGCTTCCAGGTCCCGGTGTAGTTATTGAACCTGGCGTACCACTCGCTGTCGTTGTTGGCGTGCTTCTGAATAACCCAGCGACCTTCCTCCGTGTGCGCGACGTAGCCGTCCTGCGAGCGTGACCACAGGAACGTGATGCCGCGCCACGTGAAGTCCTCGCGGCTCACCCGAACCTCGCCAGCATATCTTCGTGATGCTTGCGCGTCACGTCGAGCAGCTCGAGACGAGCGCCTTCGAGCGCTTCGTCCCGGTCTTTCATGGTGCAAGAGACCGTGTAGCCACCCTCCCATTCGACCCAAGCCTGAAAGCTCGACGGCGGACGGTTGGGCTCCAGATCCTTGATCATGAACCACAGCACTCGACCCGCAACGCGCACCGACCCAACCCAGGCATCCCGGCTGGTCGTGTACCCGAATTCAATCTCGCGCCAGGTGAACCGTTCGTGAAGTTTCATCCGGTAACTCCTTACCTACGTAGCGCGGCCCCAAAGCACAGCAGCACGACGCACAGGCCGGCAACGCGCCAGCCGCTCACCGCGAACCAGTTCAGGACCTCGATCATTTGCTCGTGGGTTTCTCGGTGGACCGCACCACCATCGGCTCTGCCTCTTCCTCGAACGGAAACGGCGACACGATCATGCGTTCCTCGACGTACACGGGCTTCGCTTCTCCTGTGGGACTGACACAGACGATCCAGCTCGCCTCGGCATTATCCGGCATGAAGAGCCCGTTGGGCTCAGCCTGCGGCAACGTGTAGTAGACGCCTGAGTAGGGATGCTGCACACGCTGCGGGTTGCTGTACTGAGTCGCGTACGGCAGCCCGTACCCGAGCGACTTACAGAGCAGGTGCTTCTTGCCCTGCATGTCCAGGAGGTACGACCACGTTTGGAGCTTGGCGTCGTCGCGCATCTCGTAGATGGTGCGCGCCAGGCGCAGCTCGTTGAAGTTTTTGATAGCTGGCATACCGACGGCCGCGGCGGCTTGCTGCATCGAGACCTCGGTCTTTTGCGCAGCGACATCGTCGGCGGTGGGCGCGTTCTCGCAAGCGCCCATGAGCGCGCCCATCACCAAGGACGGCACCAGTGCCAGCATTCCAGCATCGATCGGCTTCATTGTCCGCTCCTCATGTCCGATACGAATCGGT
>Ga0247693_1000092_pt1 | contig 19704 bp, 23 predicted proteins | sample CNK34_metaG_FD_182712 | JGI IMG/M metagenome (GOLD analysis project Ga0247693, IMG submission 182712) | Soil microbial communities from Purdue University Martell Research Forest, Indiana, United States - CNK34 | ecosystem: Environmental > Terrestrial > Soil > Temperate forest > Bulk soil... | reverse complement strand
TGTAGTCCGGGTATCGGAATTGGATGCGCTTCGCGATGCTCGCTTCTGCTCCACCCTCTTTGATGACGTCGAGGGCCGCTTGCTGCCAGGGGCTGAAGCGGGGCGAGGAGAAGGTCATACGGCCTCCGCCTGACGACCGGCGTAGCATCCCGCGCTCGCGCAACCCATCAACGGACAGATCGCCGCGTGCTCTTTCGCAACCAACTCAGGTAACTGCACCAATAGGTACGCGAGTCGCAGCGACATGCCCCACGTATTGCCGCTATGATCAGAGCTCATCTCAGGATACGCTACGCGTTGGGCGTGGTAGTCGAGCTTCGAGAACGCCTTCAGCGCATCGCCCGTTTGGAACCGCGCGCTCAACCGCGCCGCTTCCTCGCAGCAAGCGAGTTCGTACGGCTCGTATTCCCAACGCCACGACGGATTGTTTGCACGAAATCCCTCGATGCGCTCACGTAGCGGTGCAGGCAACGCCTCAACGCGCGTGTCATACTCCGCGCGCTTCGACTCGTATTCTGTGATGCGCGCAGCAGCATGTTCCTCGCGTTGCTTCGCGTCCTCGGTGTCCTGCTCTGCCGGAGAGCGATAATAGAGGACCTGATTATTGATGGCCTGCCCACGAATCGGACGGCCAAAGGCGCCCCACGTGATGAAGCGATCGCCGACCTTGGGTTCGACGCCATACTCAGCGCTCACGCCACAGGTCCACCCGTTGCTACTCGTGACGGAGTACCAACCCTGGTGCAACGGGTCCACGCGCTCAATCACGCCTTCCTCGCGCTCCTCATCGTCCCAATAGTTGGCGCTCACAGTAGTGGCTCCGTGCGTGGTTTCCGTGGATCGTAGTCGGGGCCATCATAGCCCTCCGGCTTCCCACGGTTCATGTACTCGGCGTATTCGATCATCTTGGCTTTCATGTCCTGCGCGTTCGCCTCCCGGCCTTCCTCGCCTTCGGCCCATCGCAGGGTGCCATGCGGGGTGCGCACGAGCGTGTTGTCCTCGCCCGGTTGGTTCCCGACGACGTGGGTCATGTCCTCGTAGGGACGGCCGATGTCCGCGAAGGGCTTGTCGCTCATCGGTCGATGGTGTCGATGATGTACGCTTCGTGATGCCGCTGGCTGCGGCAGAACGCTGCAATCACTGCATTCGCCATCGCCTGTGGGATCTTCCCTGCCTCGGCGTCGATCTGCAGCGCGACCAGATGATCGCGGGCGAAGAACTCGATGGAGCCACCGTTAATGCGCATCATCGTCATCTGCGCGTCCATCAGATCGATCAGATGCCGTTCCTCGACGGTGATCTCGTCGGCGTGCGGCACGGGCGGGAGGTCCGCGATCCCGTAGTCCTCGCCGGACACTTCCAACTCTTCGAGCCGCTCGTTCTTGATCATCGACATGTTCAAGCGGCCGGTGGCAATTCGGTCCAGTCCACGAACGGGATGTCTTTCGAGCCCGCACGCACGGCAGTCGCCAACGCCCGGAGACACTTCCATTGGTTGTGGTTCACGAGTTCCAGGTGCTCGACCTTCTGCTTCAATTCGTCGTTGCGGAACATCAGCACCGTCATGACGTCGCGTGGGTCGGCGCCGGGGTCTGGCATCGCCGCGTGGTTCTCGTCGAGCACCCGCTGGTAGCCGGTCTGCTGCTCGTCGATCAGCGCTTGTTCCTCGCGTTGCGTGTAGTCCGGTAGGGGCGTACGGCCGTCCCGCGCGTCGAGGCGTTCGTTCTCGCGCTTGATGAAAGCGATCTCGGCTTGCACCGTTTGGGCGGGCCCTTCCACGGCAGCCCTCAAGTCGTGTAGATTTCTGAGCACGGAAGCACCAAGGTGAAAGGTTGTTGTGGACGGCGTCCTGGCAGGGGCGCCGTTTGCTTGTTAGGCCGGTGTCACGTACTTGCCCGATTCCACGCGGGGCGCTGTGTATGGCACGTCACGCTTCGCGGTGATCGTCTCGCCGTCGCATGTGATTTCGCGCGAGCCGAGGAAATTGAGATTCCATCGCTTGCTTTTGCCGCATCTGGGGCACGTGAACCGAGCGCTCCAACTCTTCGTCGCGAATTGCGTCGAGTGCGGTTCGTAGTCGATGGCGACTAATTCGTGTGTCATGGAGTTAGGCGCTCTCTCGTTCGTCTTGCGTTTCAGCGGGCCCGACGTATCTTGGGGCTCCTCCCGCGACGCCGCGTGATTCCACCGCGCGCGTCGCTTTGTGTGTCGGGATGTCTCCGAACAGCGCGTGCTCAATGACCGCCGCGACTTCAGAGACCTTGGCATCCGGCACCGTGAACACCCGCGAGATGTTGCCCTTCGCGCTCGTCTTCCCTACCCGCCGCTGAATGGCGATGACGATGCGGCCGGGCTCGTCCAACGTGCCCCGGCTCACCTGTACGGGCCGCACGGGGCGCTGAAAGACCGCCCTCGCGTTCCTCTTCATGGTGGTTATACCTTGTGAGTGACGATGATGTAGCACACCCTCAATATTGCGCATTCCAGCAAAAGCGCAATAGCGAAGTTGCCGGTTTCTCCAATTGGGCTATTGTGCCACCTCCAGAGGACACACCCCTGCCGACCCGAGGAGAGCGGATCAAAGCGATTCGCGAAGCACGCGACGAGGATCAGGAGCGGTTCGCGGCGGCGTTCAACGCCCTCGCACACCAGATGGGGCTCCGTGGCGTGAAGTACGACACGACGAAGCTCTCACGCACCGAGACCAACGGTCGCCCGCTCAAGCTCGACGAGGCGGTCGTCATCGCGGAGCTCGACCCGAGGCGGCGGGGGTTGGAATGGCTCGCGGTCGGGGAGTGGGCACACGCGATGCGGGGGAAGGAACCCTCGGCACCGCGCACCAAGCGGCGTGCTTAGCCCATGAGGGACAGCACCCGTTCCACGACCGGACTCGCCGCGCGCATCTCGACTTCGATCAGGTCCAAGATCCGCTGCATCGTCACGGCGGAGACTAAAGCGACCGTGAACTCCATGCGGATCGCACACCCGCCATCGGTCATGTACTGGTGCTCATCGAGCCCAGGACGGCTCATGTCGTCGTGGTAGAAGCCTGACGTCGGGGAGGGAAGGGGAGGGGGTTCCATACCGTTCAGAATGGTGGACGTGTGATATACCGCAGTCCTCTCTACTAGAACAGAGCAGAGTGCTTGACTCGTGGCGCGCCGATGCCGACGTGACGAGAAACGTGACGTTCGGCCTAACGTGCTCAGCCATGCGAAGAACGGTCGTGACCTCCGCTGTCATCGGCGCTGTCGGCGTCGGCCTCTATGCGTGGGGCACCGGGTCCCACTGGCTCCTGGGACTGCTGGTCGGCGCGCTCATTGGTGCGCTGGGAGGTGTCCTCTACCAGCGCTGGCGCGGGCCCGTGCTGTAAGAGGCGTGCCACATGGCGGGCGTGGGCACGTCGTAGGACGTCGCAGCGCTGTTCGGTTGCGGCGATGGACTGTCTGACGTCGTCGTCGAGGACGACTAAGCGTTCCGTGGGCGTGCTCACGTCCTGCTCCTCGCATCGGGTGGTCGAGCACCTGGCGGGATAGCCTAACGTGTGTCAGCGAAGCGACAGTCGGCCGCTCCCAAACACGAGATACAACACCAGCAGAAAGATGAGGACCAGCAACAGCCGGTCGATACTGATGGTCCCCTGCTGCACCCCGAACGCGCCTAACAGCAAGAGCACCACGAGCACGATGATGATGACGGTCAGCATGGTCATTTCCTCAACAGAAAGAGACTGAAGGGCACCGCGATACTGATGGCGAGCGCCACGAGCCACTTGACGGTTGCGGTGGACTGATCGCCGCCCTTCTCGCGCGCGACGTCCCGGCCGCCGATCTCGGCCCGCGACTGCTCCAACGTCTTGAGCCGTTCGCCCATCTCCTCACGCAGCCGGTCGATCTGGGCCGCGATCGCTTCGTTCTGCGCGGCCTGCTGGGCTGCCAGCGTCTTGGCCGAGGTGTCCACGCGTTCCGCGAGGGCCGTGGCGGTGAGCTCGGCGCGGGTACTCGCCAATGCCACCGCGTTGGCTCCCGCTTGCAGCAAGGCGTCCACGCGTCGTTGTTCCGCGATGGCGTTGGCGTCGATGCGTTTCGATTCTGCAGCGGCCAGCTTCTCGCGCAAATCGTTCTTCTCGCGGTTCGAGGCTTCCTCGGCCGCGCGCATCCGGTCGGACCACTTCTCATCCAGCAGCCGTAGCGCGTCGCGGAATTCCTTCTCCGCTTTGACGAGCGCCTTAACATTTTCGGTGGGATCGATGAGGGGCCCGCCGTGGGAGTCGACGCCAATCCCCGGCAACGTCACGAGCACTTGCCCCGAAACAGGTTCAACCCAATCGCGCACGTCCACAGGTTGAGGCTCACGTTCACCGACGGCCCCGAGCGGAAGCGGCGCAACACCGGGTCGTACTGCAGGGAGACGCCGGGCCCGACTGAGATCGTGGGATGGAACGCCGAGCGACCGCCCTTGAGTCCGGGGTTACAGAGCGCGGGGTCTTGGCTGCTTGAGTCGATCACCATCGTCAACCACGGGGGGCCGGTGATCGTGTACTGGGCCGAGCGGACGCCGTTGATCGCGGGGCCACAGCCGATCCGTGGGCTCAGGTGCGCGGGCTCCAAGTCCACCGTCGCGTCCAGCGTCCCGTGTGCGGGCGGTCTGGGCAACTTCACGTCCGCATGCACGGTGTACGGCGGCTGGGAGACGTCGAACGAGGCAGCCCTGACCGAATCGTTCGCGGTGCTCACCACCGCCCCCGTAGACGTGGCGTGGGCAGTCAGGGAGGCGATGGAGGCTACCAGAGCCGCGATGGCTACACGGTCTGATGCCAGCGCCTTGTCGAGCGCGTCGTTCCGCTGTGGTGCTTGCACGGCGGGCTTCGTGGCGCCGGCGACCGTCTCCCCAATGTCGCGGATGAACTTGGCGAGCTGGTCCTGCGTCAGCGCCGCCGACGGCGTCGCGCGGGCTTCCGCGTTCGCCTTCTCGAGCTGGATCCGCGCGGTTTCGGCGTGCGCGACGCGGAGTCGCCAGGCCATCAGGAAGATGATGACGAAGGCGAGGAGCGCGAGCCCGCCGATCAGTTTCACGTGGAACGGCTGAGAACTGATGACCATGGGAACCTTGAGTTTCATGGCGGCTGCTCCGGTTTCTGCTCGATCGACTTGGCACCATGGTAGAGCGAGCCACGCAGGTACTGGTGGCGGTAGGCCGTCCCCATCCACTCCGCGTGCTTCCGTAAGTGGTCCGCCTGCTGCTCCCGCTGGTTATGCGCGTGGCGCCACATCACGACGGCCTCAGACAGCCGCACGACCAACACCTTGTCGTCGCTGGAGGTCGCGAGCATCGTCAGCTTGAGCGCTTGCGCCTTGAAGGTGTCCGCGAGCGTGCCGTCATCTTCGGCCGCGAGCAGTTCTTGCCGCGCATGCTCCAGCGCTTTGGTCGCGAGGGCTTGGGCCGCGGCCGCGTCCTTCCGCAAGGACTCGATGCTGTCTCGGTCGCGGCGCTCATCCATCGCCTTCCAACCATCCGAGGGGCGCGAGGACCATCGGCACGTCGCCCTTCGCGTCCGCTTGGATCAGGTCCGTATCGAAGGCGAAGGTCACTGGTATGGCGTGCGTGCCGGGGTAGGGGCCCTGCTTCATGCAGAAGCCGCGCGGGACCGGGGATTGATCGCGGTTGACGTTGTACGCCCCCCAGTAGCGCGTAAAGCGCAGATCCTGGTAGAGTTGCTGTCCCGTGAGCCCACAGCGCCAGCCCACGTACAGGCCGGGCAGATACCCCGCGATCGACACGAGGTGATACCACGCATTGCAATAGGTGATGACGGTCCGGGCCGGGGTGCCGAGCGTCACGCCTTCCAGGTCGAGCCAGCACATCGCGCCCGGAGGGAAGCCGATGGCTTTCATTTCTTCGACGGCCGCCTGACCGTAGACGAGCGCTTTGTCCCGCGACGGGGTCCACGCGTCTGCCGACTCCACGTGCTGCACGGCCATGAGCCCTAACCCAGCACTGAGAATGACGTTCGCTTCCTGCGCCGTGAGGTCGTAGGCGTGCTTGGGCCCTCTGCGGACGTAGCGCACGACGAACCGTTCCCCGTGGTCGTAGAAGGCTTTCGCGCTCTGTGCGGTGAGCGTGGTGTTGCAATCGAACCCTTTGATGACGCCCGCAGGCGTGACGAGGGTGCCGGGGAGGATGGTCATGGCGGTGTCTTGGATTCAGGAGCCATCGCGATATTGACGGTCTGGCCGCCCGTCTCGGGCTGAGCTCCGGGCTCCCATGCCGTCGCGCGTTTCCCGATCATCTGCGCCGCGCCAATCGCGTCGTGCCCGAACACCACCGCCGCGAGGGTCATGAACACCGCGTCATTGATGTGCCGGTTCGTCCAGATCAGCACGAGCGAGAAGACGAAGAAGATGACCGAGAACGCCCACGACGTGATGAGCTTGACCGGGGTACTCGGCCAGGTGTCGACGTTTAGCGACATTGGGGCACGTCCTTGTGGTCGACGCACACGGCGTCTTTGAGGCGTTGGATCGCGGCTAACAGTTCCAGCGTGGCTTCCTTCTGCTCCGAGCGCACGACCTGGATATCGGCCTTGTGTTCGGTGACGGCTTCCTTGGCGCCCCACCCGCCGGTCAGGAGCAGGAACACGACGTTCCCGACGAGGATCACCAAGGCCCCGACCAGCATGCCGCCGATATCGCGGTCGGTGCGTTTCGGCCGTTCTGCGAGCGCATCAGTCATCCATGGGTACGGTCGGAGGGAGGCTAGGTACCGAGTAAGCCATGTGCCTTGAGATCCAACACGAGCTGCGCGACACGTTGGGCGAGTTGGGGCAGTGTCACGGTGGACTGGTCGAACGTGGCGCGTGAGAGCGTACCCGTTGGATCGGCCCAGCCGGTGATCCGCGCACCGATAATCTTGTTGCCCCGAACAAACCACCCGTTGAAGCTGTCCGGCTGGCCGACCCAATAGTCCATGTCGTCCGCCGTGATCGTGACGCCGTTCGCGATGTCCTGTACCGCGTTGGTCGCGCCCAGCTTGTAGATCCCGACCACCCGGAACCCGGCCCCCGACTCGTACCGCACCACGGACACGACACTCGCGTGGCCGTCGATCGCGATGAAGGTGCCGCCGCCACTGATGAGGCGCACGACGTTGTCGACGTGCTCGCCGTGCATGTCGAACACCGTAGCGAGCGCGCCCCCGGTGACCACGAGCCCGTCGCCCTGTGTGGCCGCGCCGTTGCCGTTGATCGTGACATCCAGGAACGCCGTCCGCCCACCCGTCGCGTCGATATGGATGGCACGGCTCCCGGCCGGCGCTCCTGCGCCGATGTTGCACTCGATGTCCTCGAAATGCGCATTCTGGCAGCCTGACGTTTCGAGCCAGATGCCTTTGGACATCCACCCGAACACGAGCACGTCTCGCGCGCCCCCGTGCTCCATCACGCTATTCGAGTAGATGCCGATGGACCCGGTTCTGGTGTTGCAGTCCAACGCCAACCGCTCGACGCTCGTGCCAAAGCAATTCGATTCGGTCGCATGGCCGAGTCGCACGAGCGCGGTGCTGTTCGGGAAGGAACTGTTCGCGCGCAAGATGACTTGCCGTTCGCTCGGGCCGATCAGTCGGACGCCTTTGCGGACCACGATCTGTTGCGAGGTCAGCACCACACCGCCTAACGTCTCGTCCGGCGTGAGGTAGACATTCGCGGTCGCGGGGCCCAGCCCTGACCCTACGGCTTGCGCTTCGAGGATACAGGCGTTGAGCGCGGCGCCATTGTCCGTCGACGCGTCCGCCTTGACGCCCCACTTGGAGTCCATCGCCCAGAACTCGCGCTTGGCGCGGCCGAGCGCCCCGACGAGTACATCGAGCGTGACCGAGCGATTCGACCCGAGCGAGGTGTCGAACCCGAACACCTTGTCGGCGGTGACGATCGTCGGTGCCGTCAGCGGCGTCAGCCCACCGACCGTCGTAAAGGCGTTCGTCGGGTCCGCATACGTGAGCGCGCTCGCACTCCCGTTCCAGGCGAGCACCTTGCCCGCCACCGGCGTCGGGAGCTCCATGTGCACCACGGCCGGATCGTACGACCGCTGCAGGTGCGGCGAACGGTTGACCTGATCCTGGAGTTGCTGGATCAGCCGCGTGATCGCGTCGAACACGTCCTCGTGCGTCTCGGGGAAGAACGACCCACCGTTCCGGATGCTCGTCGGCTGCGTCAAGGGCCGGATACTGCGGATCGTCACCACATCGCCGTTCGCTGGCGCGGTCACGAAGGTGACATTGCCACCCGTGGGCCCGAGGCTCACCGCGTAATCGGCCGCATAGGTCTTCACCGACTCGGCGCCCGTCGTGGCGTTGCGGACGATGACTTCGAGCTCCGTGGTCGCGAACACGCGGAACGTGTACGGGAAGACGACCGTGACGCCGTTGCCTAACGCGTCGGTCCGAGTCGTGCTCGAGGCGAGGGTCATAGGGCCACCGACTGCGCGTGCGTCGGATAGTACGCGTCCACCGCGAGGTGATAGGCGTAGTCCTGCGTGCTCCGCAGTCCTGCACCCGGAGGGGTGAAGGTCCCCTTCCACTTCCCGCCCTGCGTCACCGTGATGGCGCCAGCGGTGTTGTTGAAGATCGTGACGCTGAACCGCGCGCCGTCCGTGGGGGTGGTCGAGGGGTTGGCGACCGTGACGTTCCCTGCACAGGTCAACCGCGCATCACTGTGCAGTTTCGGATCGGCCGTGTACGTCCCGCCCGCACCGATCGCTTGCAGATCGGGGGTACGTTCAAACGCGCCTAACACCCGCACCGGACCGGCGAACTTGTTCGGGTCTGCGGGGCCGAGTTGGTCGATCGCCGCCACCGCGCCGACTCCCGCGCCCTTCATGTCCCCGATCTCGATCCCGGTGCCGTTGTTGATGCTCGATCCACCGGCGATCGTCGGCGGGACGATGCGCATGCCGGTCACCTTGTAGACCGCATCGCCGACGTTCATGTTCGGCATCCGAATATCGTGGCCGAGGATGTGCGGACTTCCCCACGTCCGTTTGCCGAGCTTGAGCATCGTCGAGATGAACAGCGGCGTCTCGTACTGGAAGCCCGCGCCGTTCACCCACTCCGCAGTCGCTTCGATCCCACCGAAGAGGCCGGACCCGATCGACCCATCTGCGGACGCGACACCCTTGATCGTCCCGACGCCTTGCGCGCCCGTCGCGCCACCGGACCGCACGACCAACCCGCTCGCCAATTGCGACCGCTGCCAGTCCGGGATGGAGGACGACAGCGCGCCGTCCGTCAAGCGCTGGAACTCGACCGGCGCGCTTAAGGGGTGGACGATCTGCGCCCACGGAATGCCGCCACTGCCGAAGTTCGGCCCTTCAGCAATGAGGCGGCCGGACTGGTTGGTATAGAAGATCGCGCCGCCGACCGGCGGGCTGTTCTCGAAGGAGAAGTCGGAGAAGGTGACGAACCCGTTCGTTTGAACGTTGTTGATGAACTTGTCGATGCAGTTGTTGACGTCGTACCGGCTCGCGAGCGAGCGATGGGCGGTGACGCCGGTCGGGGAATCGAAGTGGCAGCGCGACCCTTCACTGTTGGTGACCACTTCCATCGTCGGCTCGGACGACGCCAGGATCTGGATGTTGATTTCGCAGTTCGCGATGGAGTTGTGTTGCGAGAAGAAACTGCCGTTGCGCAACTGAATGCCGATCGCCCAATCGTTGATCTGGTTGTTCTGAATCTTCTGGCGCTTGGCGTTCGAATTCGGACCGATGCGGATCGCGATCCCGAGATCCTCGCCGACCATCACCTTGACGCCCGTTTGCCCTCCTACCGAATTCGCATTGAGCACCACGTTCGTTGAGTTGGTGACGGAGAGGACGGCCACATCGAGCGGCCCCCCATTGGCGCCAGTCCCGGCCACACGAGTACGTCGTCCCACGTCGCCGGTAGGCATCGCGCCCGCCACGAAGGTCCCACTCGTGACGCTCAGGTTGGGCGACAGGGCCCCCATCGTGCCCGTCGCGTACCGCACGCCGCCGGTGTTGAAGATCAGGTTGTCGGAAATGTCGCAGTATTCCCAATTCTGAATATCCGCGTAGCGGCCGATATCCACCGCCACGAACGTCGAGCGGTTGAACCCCATGAAGATCTTGTTGCGCTTGAACGCGCACGCCGAGCCGATCCCGTGTCCGATGCCGGTGTTGACGTCGAGGTAATTGATGACGTCCCATCCACTGAACACCATCACCGCATCGGCCTCGTGCCCACTCTGCGTGATCGTCCAGTTGCACCCGTTCCATTCGCAGAAGCGGCAGCGGTCGAACGCGGCCATGAACCCGCCGCTCGCGCCGTACCACAGGAACTCCGGCAAGCCCGAGTCGTACCCAGCCCGAAGCCCGGAGTCGATGATCACTTGGAACCGGCCCGTGGCGACCATCGTCGAGTTGATCCGGTACACGGCCCACGGCGGCGGCTCGACGAGGCAGTTGTTCGGGATGCTGGCCAGCATCTCGTTCCACGCGGGCGCTTCATCCACGGTGTTCAAGCCCATCGCGCCCCAGTACTCGGGCCGGACTTTGCGGATCTTCTTGTTGTTCGGGTCGATGACGACGTGCCCACCTAACGACGTGTCGAAGAACTTGACGCCGATCAGATCGTCCAGCCCGCCCGCGAGCGTGACCGTGACGCCATTCGAGGGCTGCAGGACCGCGCCGTTGTTGATGCGGAGCCCGCCCGAGAGCGTGAGGTTGCTGTCGACGCGGTACGTGCCAGGCTCCAGCTCTGCCACGCCACTCGTCGTAACCAGCGCGTCCGCGTTCGCCAAGGCAGCGCGGTCGTCATGCCCACCGTCCGCGAAAGCACCCCGCGCTCGGACCGACACGACCGGCCCGATCTCGTGCGTGGATTCTTGGGGCAACCAGCGTTTCGCGCCCCCGATCGGCGGCGTGCCCCAGCGTTCCGTGAACCCGGTCTGGCGGTTCCGCGCCATGTTGTTGTCGGCCGGGGCTGGGTAGAACGCATCCCGAGCGGCCGAGGTATCGAAGACCGGGATCGGCCCACCAACGCCTGCGGGTCCCATCGGGCCCTGCGCCCCGGCGGGCGAGTTGATCAGCCCTGTGCCGGTCGGGTTCCAGCCGAGGAACTTCCCCGGATCGGGGGTGGGTAAGGCGGCACTGACGACGGCGGGATCGGTGCCGCGCGAGAGATGGAGCGAGCGTTCGAGCTGGTCTTGTTGCTGTTGGTCGACCATCGCCAGCTTGTCGAACGTGTTCTCGTGCGTCTCCGCGTAATACGCCCCCTGGTTCCGGATGGAGGTGTCTTGCGATAAGGGGCGGATGCGGAGGATGACGATGGTATCCCCGGCCAGCGGTGCGACGGCGCAGGTGATCGATCCGCCGTTCTGGGTCCGGAGGACCGTGTACTGCGAGGGGTAGGAGAGGACGGTTTCGATGCTGCCGTGGACGATGAGGACGAGCAAATCCGCCGGCACGAAGATCTGGAACGCGAACGAGAACGTTTTGGTCGTGCCGTTCCCGATCGCGGACGTCCGCATACTGGTGGTGTTGAGCGTCAACGTGGTCTCCGGATGGACGAAGGGCCGCTCTAGCTAGAGCGGCCCTTCGTGTTCAGTGGCAGTTGTTTGTTAGGCTATCAGCTTGTGTTCGCGCAGGCGCTCACACGTGCGGCACTTGCGTCCGTACTTTTGCTTCTGGGTATTCTCGGGGGTGAATTCGTGACCGCGCTTGCAGTGGGTCTTCCCCTTGTGTGCATTGGACGACCGGCCCTTCGCAACACGGTCGCGAATATTGTCCTGCGTCGTGCCAAGAAAGAGATGGTCTGGCCTAACGCAACGGCGATTATCGCACCGATGGCAGACGTTCATGCCAACGGGGATCGGACCGCAAGCCAGTTCATACGCTAGACGATGTGCCCGGATAGAACGTCTACTGCCATCAGTGCGGCTACCCACTCTGAGTTTTCCGTAGCCGTAATTATTTCCGTTGGCGGTCCACTCCCAACAACCGTTGTCTGACTTCCGAACCTTGGCCCAGAAGCGCTCGTAAGTTGTAGTCATATCACAATATACATCATTATCGCATCAAACGTTAGGCCGCCCGGATGGGACGGCCCTCGAGGGTTCGGTCTGTGTTCGCTTACTGGATCGTCAGGCAGGAGCGAGGCTTTGTGGCATGGAGCTGGTCTTGCTGCTCGGCGTGCTGGTGTCCTTCTTTCTCTGGTTGCGGCAACCCCCTGACCCGAGCCCGCCGATGGACGACGAGACCAAAGAGCGATACTTCGCGTTCTGTCTGGCCCTGCTGCTGCTCGGCGCCGTCGCGCTCTGGGTCATCATGGCGTCGCTTTCGCAGCCTGCTGGTCCTGTCTGATCTTCCGACGCTCCATCGCGTAGACCTTGGTCCGCACGTCATTGATCACGCGCTCGAGCCGCGCCTTCTTCTCGTCGTCTGAGAGTTGCGCATAGCTGTCGGTCGCCAGAATACGACGCAGCCGTTCCTCGGACTCGCGCCCGATATCGGCCTTCAACTGGCGCTGTTCCTCGTCCGTCCGTTGGTATTCGATGGCGTTCTTCCCCATGCCGAGCTTGATCTTCTTCCCCGGCTCGGAGAGCGAGACCTTGAGCCGTGAGAGCTCCTGCACCAAGGCATCGTCGTTCGCGTTCGTGACATTAAGCGCGTTCACGAAGGCTTTGACGCCCTGGTTCTGATTCGGCAGCGGTTCGCCAAAGGCACCCAACTTCTCGGGCAACGTTTCCCGCGCCCCCGGTACTCTCGCTTTGATCGAACCGACGACGCCCTTGACGTCGCGCTGGCTCGGGTCCATCGACGAGGCGACGTCAGCGACGGCCGTGGGAACCACGGACCCGGCGAGGCGGGAGACGAACCGTCCACCGGCGTGTTGCGGATCTTTCGCAGCATCCAAGGCGGACGAGAGTCCGGACACCATCGGCTGATCCAGTACGACACGTCCTAACGAGAAGCCCGCGCCCGCGAGCGCGTCGCTCGGCCCTTGCGCGTCTTTCGTCGCGTGGTACATCTGCGCGCCCACGGCGACCAAGGCGCCAGCCGGTGACAATCGCGAGACGTCCACCCACTTGCCGCCCATGCGGACCCGGTTCGGTCCCGCACCCTGCATGGTTTGGAGCTCCCGCTGTCCGGCGGACGTTGGTGCGGCGCCGGTCGCTTGGCCTTGCGATGCGAGCGTGAACCCGAGCCAGATGAGGGCGGAGCCCGTCACCGAGCGACCGAGCCCCTGCGCGAGGGCGCGTTGGTTCGGGTCTTTCAACTGCTTCGCGAGCGTGGTGAAGAATCCAATCGGGGAGTAGTCCGCCATCCGCAACGCGACATTCGTCGGCGTCTTCACGAACGGCAGCACGACGTCGGCGGCCGCTCTGCCGCCTTCCGGTAACTGCTTCTTGAACGCCGAGATCCCGCGCGAGATTGCGTTGTCGTTCTGGAAGACCGCGTATTCCGCGTCCGCGATCGCCTTGACCATCACATCGTCGGGCGGGTTCTGGCGCAGCAAGGCGAGATGTTCCTCAGGGGTATGCGTCGGGTCCGCCTTCGCGTTCACCTTCGCCCGGAGCCGAAGATGTTCCTCGAGTGCGCGCCCCATCGCCGCACCGCGCGCGATCTGGTCTTCCGCGGAGAGCGAGCGGAACACCGCGTCGACGTAAAACTGCGCGACGGGGTTGTTGAAGTTCGTCTGTCGGAAGTCCCACCGTTCCAATTGCCCCGGATCGCCGTTCTTGAGGACCGAGCGCGCGGACTTGAGTCCCTTCCCAACCCCTCGGGCTGCCTCGACGATATTGCCGCGGAACGATGGAGCCACCGTGCGTTCGCCCGTCACCAGCGAGGCTACGCGGTCGATCGCGGCGGCCGGGATATCCTTCATCGTCTCCAAACCCGCCATCGCCACATTTGAGGCCATGTTGACTTCGTGTGTCCGGAGTCCGGTCAGGAGCCCGGCTTTCCAGAGCGCGATCGCTTTGTCCATCGCCGTCGTGCGCGCGAGTTTCGAGACGTAGTTGATCACCCCCGCGCGATCGTTCTCACCCGTGAGTCGGATGATCTCCGTCTGATGCTCGGCCGTGAGCGGCAATCCGCCCCGCACCCGTTCGGCCTGCGCGAGCCACACGGCCGGGTCCATCGTGTTGTTAGCGATGATCTTGAAGGCGTTCAAGTCCCGTCCCGTCTTCGTCCGCTCGCCGGACAACCGCTTCGCCATCGTCGACACGTCGGTCGTCAGGCGGCTAATCTCGGACTGTGCGGCCTCGCGTTCCGCGATGGGCTTGGTCATGTCCTGCGTCAGCCGGGAGAGTTGGACAATGCGCTCGGTGCTTTGACTCACGACATTCCGCGCGGCCAACGCTTCGGCACCGGACCAGTCACCGATGCGCGTCGCAAGCTTGGCGGGGTCCATCGCCAATTCCTGCGCCAGCGCTTCCGTCTCCGCGTGCGTGACTTTCGTCTTCACCCCTTCTGCGGGAAGAAAGCTGCGCAACGACGCTTCGCCTTCCGGCGAGAGCCCGAGCTTCTCGACGTTGACGAGCCGCGGGTCTTTCCCCGCGTCCAGCGGAGCGGTGTACTCCGTGCCCGGCGCCTGACGTGGCGCGTTCGGTCCCACGTCTTGCGTGGAGAGTCCAGGCGGATGCTCCTCGAGGAACTTGCCCACGGCGGGTCCGGCCGCGCGCGCCAGTGGCTTCGCGCCTTTCACGACCGCGTTGAGTCCTTCGCCAAACAGAGCGGCCGCTGTGGCACCGCGGAACGGTTGTTCGGGGTCGTAGTACGCACCTAGCGTCGCGTTGGCAGCGATGCGGGCAGGGGCCGCGAGCTCTGGCATACCGAGGAACGCGGCGTTGATCGCGGTGTTCATCGCGGCCTTGTGCATCTCGTGGCGCGTGATCGCGTTCGGCGTGTTCTCCTTCGTGACCACCGCGCCGACCGGCAGATCGGGGTAGGGTAGAAGCCCTGTCTTCGGGTCCGGATCATTCCGCGCCCCTTCCACGGGCGCCAGGAAGACCTGGGCGAGATCGTCTACAACCGAGCGCACGATATGCTTGGCCGTCTCGACCGGATGCGCGGCCGCGCTGGCCGTCGCCTGCAACCCGGCGCCAACCTGTCCCGCGATCTGTGCTCCCGTGCTCGATGTCTTGCCTTCCTGTGTCCCGATCCGCGCGGTAGCGTCAGGCGGTGTGAGCGGCATGTTCCACCGCGAGAGATCCGGCGTCGTAAGGAACTGCGCTTGCTCGAACTCCTCGGGTGAGAGAATGCGCGGTATGGTTGTGGGCAGACCAGGATATCTCGGCTCGGTCGCACTGCCTTTGCTCGTAGTCTCGGGGCGCGCTGAGGAGCCCATTACGGCGTTACCCGGACTGTGGGAAGCGTGACGGGTGCAGGCGCGCGCACGACCGCGCCGGGCAACGTGATGTCTCCGGTCGTTGTGCGCGGTGCGTGTCCGGCCATGTGGTTGAGATAGCGGCGATATCTCGGGTTGATCTTCGCGGCTTCGATCCACTCTGGCGGGATCGACAGTCGTACGTCGCTCGGAAGTGTACGGTCCGGCACCTCGGCGCCTAACTCCTCGGCCCGCTTGTCGGCATTCTGTGTCGCGGTGCGGAGTTGCAACTGCAGCGAGACCAGCCGCTCGAAGTCGCTGTCTTCCAGCTTCGGGCGGTACTCGGTGAGATCCAATTGCTCGAAGTCCTGGCGCGTCTGCGGATTCAGGCCCGCCATGTTCATCAGCGTGGCGTACAACCCCATATCAGTCTGCCGCTTCGGGTGGCGGATCTGGTCTTCCAGGTTCCGGAGCGACGATTCCATCGCGGGACTCAACAGTCTGCGTGTCGCGTACGGCACGTTATCGAAGTCGCCCGTCTTCCGAACGATGTCCGTGGCGTGCTCGTACGCGTCGTCGCGCTGCTGCCGCTCTCCGGCTGCCTTGTCCTCGAACGCCTGACGTAACCGCCGCTCGGTCGCCTCACGCACCTGCGGTTCCGCGATCTGCGCCGCCTGTGTCTGTGCATCGGGTAGCGTCGTCGCGGTCTTCATGATGTCGTCCGCGTTGCGTTGAGACTCGCCAGCCACCGAGCCGCTGTTGACGAGCTTCTGCGCGACCGGGAGATCCTCGCCAGTCAACTCGGCTTCGTGCTTTGCGAGGTATTGGGTCGCGGCGAGGTCGAGCTTGCGGTTCACGAGCGATTCCATGACGCCGACGTGCGCCTTGCTCACGAGTGCCGCGATAGCCTGCTTGGTCTGCTCCGGGGAGAAGCCTTGTCGTTTCGCCCAATCCGTCGCGACGGCTTTGCCTTTATCGATCGCGGCGGCCACGAGGTCGGGCCGGTCAGCATGCTGCACCGCGTCCGTGTAAGTCTCGTCTAACGACGCGTTGACGGTGTTCTGATCATACGCGCGCAACTGCGCGCCGACATGCGCTTCCACTTCTTCGTTCGCGCGCGCGAATTGTCCATGCGCGAGTCGGTCGAAGGCGTCGAGTTGTTCGGGAGTCTTGAGCCCTTGCCGGATCTGCGCCATGCCGTCCGCCCACTTCGCTTCCCACCCTTGGCTCGCGTCCAACGCGTTCTTCCCGCGCGCTGCCAGGATGCCATTCTGCGGGTCCGAGATGAGCGAGCTTCGGAACTTCGTGAGTTGCGTATCAGCGTCGAGGACCGCGACTTGATCCGCGTGCTGGCGCTGGCGCTGATAGAGTTCCTGGGCGAGTCCCGTGATGCCCGAGAGATCGACGGGCCGTGGCGGCTGGAAGGCACCCGAGGGGGCGTTGGGACTGCCACGGACGCCCGGAAGCGGCTCCGTCGCAACGCTCGGGAGCGGGGAACGCACAGGAACCGTGGGCACTTAGTACCGCCCCGTGGGGTCGCGCGTGTAGACGTTCGGGGCGATCGTGAGCGGCTTCGTCTTCGGCGTCTTGGGAATGCGCTGCGTGTCCGGGAACAGCGAGGCGAACTGCGAGGCGCCCGTTAAGAGCGTCGACCACGACTGGTTCGTATAGTCCTGTGCCGCATTCTGCCCCGCGGTCCGTGCGAACGCGCCCTGCGAACGCAACTGACCGGCTTCGGTGCGATACCCCCACGCCTCGCGAGCGGCGTTGTTGCGGATGGTCAGTTCGTCCAATGCGCTCAACCGTTGTGTCTCGGTCTGGATCTCCGCCGAGCTGCCCACATTCGGGTCGATGCCTTGCGCGGCGAGATTAGCACGCTGCGAGCCCACGAGAACCTTGGTCCCGGTCCGCTGGCGTAACTCGGCTTCCCGCCCTCTGGCAATCGCATCAGCGGCCTGCTGTTCCGCGATATCCGCGTTCTGGCTGTAGACGGAGGCTTCGTAGTCGCCTTGCTGCCGTGCCGCCTTTGCGGCCTTGCGCTGCCCCGAGAACTGCGAAATGGTGCCCGCTGCTGTCAGCGCTGCAAGCGCGGCTGTCAACGCAGCCATTAGGATCGTCTCACGATCACGACCGCCTCACGCATGGGTCGGAAGGCGCGGCGTAAGGCCAACCCTGGCCGCTCGATGGCCCAGTAGCTCGCCGTCGCGGCGATGAGTGCCGCAGGGATGCCGAACCAGACATTCGCTCCGCGGTACAAGAACAACTCCTGCCAGAGATAGAGGCTGTAGCTGATCAGCCCGAGCGCTCGGATCGGACGCCACTCCAACACTCGACCGATAAGACTCGCTGGCCGCGCGAGGCACCACGCGACGGAGACCACCACGGCCAGGGCTTCCACGGACATCCCGACCGTCATTTGCGCCGCGAAGATCCAGCGCGTCCCGCCCTCGAAAATCAGTGTGAGAATCACCGCCATGATCGGGGCGAGCCAGGACCATCGGAACGCGAAGCCTTTGGGATAGGTCAGCGCTAAGAGCGCTCCCGCAGCGATGAAGTCGTGACACCAGGATGCCCCGGCCGAGCCGTTCCGCGTCACGAGGAACACCAGCGTCCGGATCAGCGGGGAGATGGCGAACACCACGAGGGCGATCTGTCTGGCTCGTCTGGGACCAAAGGCAAAGAGCAGGGGCCACGTGAGGTAGAACTGCTCCTCGACCGACAGGGACCACGTGTGCCCGGTCTGCCACCAGCCCGTCGTAAACACGTTCGACGTGTACGTGAGCGCGGGCCACCAGCGCGCCCCAATCGGTGGAGTCAAGGTCAGCCACACCACGAGCAGGTAGGCGACGTAGGCTGGCAGAATCCGGGTCACCCGTCGCCAGACGAAGGCTCGGTAACTGATGGCACCTGTCCGCTCGTACTCCCGCACGAGCAACGTCGTGATCAGGTAGCCGCTCAGGACGAAGAACACCCGCACCCCGAGGCCCGCGAGTCGCGAAGCGACGGCGAGTGCACCCATCCCGTCCACGGCGTGCACCGCATGGGCAAAGAGCACCGCAGCGATCGACGCCGCCCGTAACCCGTCGAGGCAGGGAATACGTTCGGCCATGGTGACGCCGGTCACGCACACCGCGTACCACCATCAGAGCTTCCCCATCGGCGTCACGGACAGGATCGTCGTCGGGACCGGGTCCACCTGCCGTAAGAACACCCGGCCGTGCGAATCCCAATGCTGGTCGATGTTGATGATCTCGTCCGAGGTCACCAAGGTGATCGGGTCGTTGTAGTCCTCGGTCTCGCGCAGCTTCAACTCCTGCAATCCCTCGAGCGGGTCTGTGCCCGAAGGCGCTTCACGGCCAGCGAAGAAGGGGCGGGACTTCTGCAAGAAGATGCCAACCCGCCCGACGTTCATAAACCGTTCTTTGAGCGACGGACCGGAGGCCGTGTCGATGTCCAAGGTTTCCAGGTCCGAGAGATACGGGAGCCCGACATGGATCACGGCCCGCGGCTGGTCGAGGTCAACCACCCCGGCCGTTACGGTCCGCACCGCGTACTTGCTGTTGTTCGGGCTCGCGATCACGAAGCCGTCCGCGAAGATCGAGACCGCTTTGCCTTCCAGATGGCTCAAGCCCGTCACCTGATCCACGGCGCGCGACCACACCGCCGTCGTGATGACGCGGAGCTCGACCGGCACCGTCCGCACCGCTTGGCCGGACATGACCGTGCCACTGGTGAAACCCGTGAGGTTGAATCGCAACTGCTCGCCACTCGCGTCGGTGAAGAAGATGGCGTTGCCAATCTCTCCTGTTGAAAACCCACCGATACTGCGCGTGATCGTCAGCGTCTCGGTCTCGTCCCACGTCGTCCCACCGGACAGCGTCATCGTCTCCGCGGTCGTGTTCCGCCCGTCGACCGTGACCGCGCAGTCCATGAATACCAAGTCCCGGACATCCGTCGAGGGCACGATCTGCCGCGAGACCATGCGCTCGATATAGCGCTTCGTGACGCCGTTGATGATCCGCCGCACCACGAGATAGACCACGTCCTCGTTGCCTTCGGGGATCACGCAGACGTTCTCGACAAAGCCGTCCGTGTCGTGCCGGTGCCAGCCCCAGACGTCCTGACCGGGGACATACGTCAGGCCTAACAACACCCCGTCGTTCCGCACGCCCCAGATCACCGAATGGGGGTTTTGCTGGTAATCCCAATCCACCAAGGTGTACCCGTCCACGAGATGCGAGGCGAAGATGGTCAGGTCCGAGTTGTCGAAGTCCTGGATCGCTTTCGCGAAGTCACGGACGATCGATCCCCGTGCCTGCACGAACACGATCGACTTGATGACGATGAGCGGCCACAGACGACCGA
>Ga0247693_1000088_pt1 | contig 21659 bp, 26 predicted proteins | sample CNK34_metaG_FD_182712 | JGI IMG/M metagenome (GOLD analysis project Ga0247693, IMG submission 182712) | Soil microbial communities from Purdue University Martell Research Forest, Indiana, United States - CNK34 | ecosystem: Environmental > Terrestrial > Soil > Temperate forest > Bulk soil... | reverse complement strand
CACATCGCGGGGAAGCTCTCGGGGACGCTCGAGAGCGCGCGCACGGCGGGGCGGGAGTTGGGCGGCGACAAGGTGCGGGCGGTCGACTCCGAGAGCGCGTCGGCGGCGATCGCGATGCTCGGCCTCGCGATCCAGCGCCGGCTCGAGCAGGGGACGACCGACGAGGACGTCGACGCGCTCGTCGAGCGCTACCGCGGCGGGGCCCGCCTGCTCTTCACGCTCGACACCTTCGAATACCTCGTCCGCGGTGGGCGGGTGGGCCGTGCGCGGGGCTGGGCGGGCGAGCTCCTGCACATCAGGCCGATCCTCACGATCCAGGACGGCGAGGTCGTCCCGGTCAAGCGCGTGCGCGGGAACCGCAAGGCTTTCCAGGAGTTCGCGTCCGCCTTCGAGGCTGCCACGGTCGACCGTGCGACCGTACGCGTCGGGATCGCACACGCCGAGGCGCCGGAGAAGGCGGAGGCGCTTCGCAAGATGGTCCGCGCGACGCGGCCGGCCGCGGAGATCGAGATCGTGACGACGCTCGGGCCCGTCGTCGGCGCGCACGCGGGGCCCGGGACGGTCGGCCTCTTCTGGTTCGACGACGCCACGGTGTAAGCCGCGCCGGTTCCTAGACTGGCCGCGTGGTTCGAGGGTTCGCAGGAGCCGAGCCGCCGGCGGCGTGGCCGCGCCTGCCGGGGACGCCGCAACCGGAGCGCACCGAGGCGCCGGTCTCGTCGCTGAGCGGCGTCGGGCCCGCGCTCGACAAGAAGCTCGGCAAGCTCGGCCTGCGCACGGTGCGCGACCTGCTCGAGCACCGGCCGCACCGCTACGAGGCGGCCGTGCCGCAGCGGCGGATCGCGGACCTGCTCGCCGAGGAAGAGGCCGCGATCGCCGGCGAGGTGCGGTCGGTGACCGTGCGGCGGCCGCGGCGAAACCTGGCGATCGTCAACGCGCGGGTCGCGGACGAGAGCGGCGACGTCGTCGCGGTCTGGTTCAACCAGGCGTGGCTCGAAGAGAAGCTCAAGCCGGGCACGCACGTCCGGCTGCGCGGCCAGCTGAAGCGCGGCGGCTTCCAGGTGCGCTCGTACGACCTCAACGGCGTCGCGGCCACGGCGGACTTCGCGCCGGTCTATCCCGCGACGGAGGACGTGACCCCGCAGCGCCTGCGAACGCTCGTCGAGCGGGTGCTCCCCGCAACACGAGATCTGCCCGACCCGCTTCCCGCAGAGCTGCGCTCGAGCGAGCGGTTGCCGCTTCGCTCCGACGCCCTGCATGCGCTCCACCGGCCGCGCTCGCTCGAGGAAGGCGAGGCGGGGCGGAGGCGGCTCGCCTTCGACGAGCTGCTCGTGCTGCAGGTCGGGCTCGCGCGGGCGAGGGTCGGCCGCGAGGCTGCGGTTGCGCCCGCGCTCGGCGCGCCGGCCGGGCTGGTCGCGCACTACCGCGAGCTGCTGCCGTTCGAGCTGACGCCGGACCAGGAGGCGGCGATCGCCGAGATCGATCGCGACCTCGCCCGCGACGCCCCGATGCAGCGACTCCTGCAGGGCGACGTCGGCTCGGGCAAGACCGTGGTCGCGCTCTACGCACTCCTGCGCGCGGTCGAGACGGGCCGCGCCGGAGCGTTGATGGCGCCGACCGAGACGCTTGCCGAGCAGCACTTCCTGACGGTCGAGCCGTGGTGCACGGAGCTCGGCGTGCGGGCGGCGCTGCTCACGGGGTCGGTGAAGTCCGACCTCGAAGGTGCTCAGGTCGTCGTCGGCACGCACGCGCTGATCCAGGAAGGCGTGGACCTCGGCGAGCTCGGCGTCGCGGTCGTGGACGAGCAGCACCGCTTCGGGGTCGAGCAGCGGCGGGCGTTGACCGAGGGCAGGGCGCCGCACGTCCTGCACATGACCGCGACGCCGATCCCGCGCACGCTCGCGCTCACGCTGTACGGCGACTTGTCCGTGACCGAGATCACGAAGCCGCCGGCCTCGCGGAAGCCGATCGTCACCTCGTGGGTGACCGCGGAGCGCTCGTCGGCGGCGTACACGAGGCTGCGCAAGCACCTCGACGACGGGCGGCAGGCGTACGTCGTCTGTCCGCTGATCGAGGAGTCGGAGACGTCCCAGTCCCGGGCGGCCGAGGTCGAGGCGGAGCGCCTGCGACGCGCCGAGCTACGCGACTACCGCGTCGGGCTGCTGCACGGTCGGTTGCGGCCCGCCGAGCGGCGGGAGCTGATGGCGCAGTTCAAGGCGCGTGAGCTCGACGTGCTGGTGGCGACGACGGTGATCGAGGTCGGCGTCGACGTCCCGAACGCGACGATCATGATCGTGCAGGAGGCCGACCGCTTCGGGCTCGCGCAGCTGCACCAGCTCCGCGGCCGCGTGGGGCGCGGCGCCGAGCAGTCGTACTGCCTGCTGATCTCGCGGCCGCGCGAGGAGCTGACGGAGAACGCGCTGGCGCGTCTGCAGGCGCTGGTCGACTCGACCGACGGCTTCGAGCTGGCGGAGCGCGACCTCGAGCTGCGCGGCGAGGGTCAGCTGCTCGGCACGCGGCAGGCGGGCGTCTCCGATCTTCGGTTCGTGCACTGGCGCGCCGACCGCCCGCTGCTCGAGCGGGCGCGCGCCGCGGCCGAAGGCCTGGTCGACTACGACGGCCCGCTGGCTGACGAGGTGGAGCGGGTCTTCGGCGAGCGCGAGCTTGCGGCGTGATCGCCTTCGGACGACGACGGCTCGTGCGGACGCTCGCCACCGACGACGTCAACCGTTGGGCGGCCGCGAGCGAGCTCGCCCAGGTGGACGACCCGCGCACCCTGCGCCGCGTGCGAAGGGTGCTCGAAGGTGGCGGCAACGAGGAGGGGCGAGCTGCTGCCGCCTACGTGCTCGGCTTCAACGGTTCGAGCGACGCCTCGGACGTGCTCGCCCGCCGCCTGTCGGATCCGGACGAGAGCCCGGTCGTGCGCGCCTATGCGGCAGAAGGCCTCGGCCATCTGCTGCAGCACCAGCCGGTGCTGGCGGAGATCCGGCTGGAGATCGTCTCGTGCCTGAACGATCCGGAGCCGGAGGTGCGTTTCTGGTGCGCCTTTGCAGCCGGCGTGCTCGGCCTGCAGGAGTCGCGGCCGCGGCTCGAGCAGTTGCTCGACGACGAGACATCCGTCGAGGGCTGGTGGACGGTCGCCGAGGAGGCGCAGTGGGCGCTCCGCTGCCTCGACGGCGAAGCGCATCCGCCGCTGCCGGACCGGGTCTAGCGATGCGGATCATCGCCGGCTCGCGGAAGGGCGCCCGCATCTTCGCGCCCAAAGGGCTCGACACTCGCCCCACAGCAGACCGCGTACGAGAAGCAGCGTTCAACCTGCTCGGCCCCGGCGGTGCCGAGGACGCGAAGGTGCTCGACCTGTTCGCCGGCTCTGGCGCCATGGGGCTCGAAGCCATGAGCCGCGGCGCCGCGCATGTCACCTTCGTCGAGAGCGACCGGGAAGCCTGCCGGACGATCAACCGCAACCTCGACAAGCTCGGCTTCGACGACGCGACCGTCCTCCGCCAGGATGCGCTGACCGCGCTCCGCGCCGACGCGCGCCAGGGCACCCGCTACGATCTCGTGCTGCTCGACCCGCCGTACAGACGCTTTTCTTCCCTGCAAAAGGCCATGATTAAGCACTTGCCCGAGATCGTCGCCCCCGGCGGCATGCTGCTCGTCGAGACGGCCGCCGAGGAGGAGCCCGACCTCCCGCTCGCGAAGCGCACGACCAGACGCTACGGCTCGGCCCGACTCACGCTTTTCGACGCAGAGTGATCACCGCGATCTACCCCGGTACCTACGACCCCGTCACGAACGGGCACGTCGACGTGATTAAGCGCGCGGCCGAGATCTTCGACCGCGTCGTCGTCGGCGTCGTCGGCAACCCGCAGCACAAGACGCCGATGTTCACGCTCGACGAGCGCGTCGCGTTCCTGCGCGAGACGCTCGACGGGCTCGGCAACGTCGAGGTCGACGTCTTCTCGGAGCTCGTCGTCGACTTCGCGCACAAGTGGGACGCGAAGGTGATCGTCAAGGGCCTGCGCGTGATCTCGGACTTCGAGTGGGAGTTCCAAATGAACCAGCTCAACCGCACGCTCGCGCCTGACGTCGAGACCGTCTATGTCATGGCAAGCCCGGCGGTCAGCTTCGTCTCGTCCAGCGGCGTGAAGGAGATCGCGAGCTTCGGCGGCCGGGTCGACGAGCTCGTCCCCGAGCCGGTTGCGCGGCGGTTCCGCGAGCTTTTCCCCGACGGCCGCCCCGGCACTCCGGAGAACCCGCAGGAATGACGCTCGAGGAGCAGCTCGCCGCCGGGACCGAGGTCCGGCTCGCCAAGCGGGAGGCGCAGGACGTCCTCCAGAAGCTGCGCGCCCGCGGCGCCGAGAGCGAAGCGGCCGACCGGATCGAGGGCCAGCTCCAGCACGGCGACGAGGTCGTGCTCGCTCCGAACGAGGCGACTGCGCTACTGGAGGAGCTGAAGGCCAGCGGCCGACGCTGGCTCTCGGGCACGGAAGCGCCTCGCGAGCAGGAGCCGCCGCGCGCCGTACCTCAGCAGCCCGAGCCGGAACCGGAGCCCGAGCCGTCCGGCTGGCTCAGCCGTCTGTTCCGTAGGTAGGCGCCTGTAAACTCCGCACACCGATGGACGTACTCGTTCTGATCGACAAGCTCGACGACCTCGTGCACAACGCGAAGGCCGTCCCGCTCACCGACCAGGTGCGGATCGACCGCGAGGAGATCTACGACATCCTCGACCAGATGCGGGCCACGATCCCCGAGGAGATCAAGCAGGCGCGCTGGATCGTGAAGGAGCGTCAGGAGATGCTCGCCGAGGCCAAGCGCGAATGCGACCGGATCCTCGGCGAGGCCCGGGAGCAGGCCGTCCGGGAGGCGTCGCAGACCGAGATCGTCAAGCTCGCAGAGCGTCAGGCCGGCGACATCGTCGACGACGCGCGCCGCCAGGCTCGCGAGACGCGGCTCGAGATGGAGGACTGGGCCGACTCGATTCTCTCGACACTCGAGGTCAACCTCGACAAGTTCCTCGTCGCGGTGCGGCGCGGCCGCGAGCGTCTGCACGAGCGCTCGCAGGAGTCCGTTGTCGCGGGCGTCGCGGCCGGCGTCGAGAGCACCAACGACGACTACCCGCACTAGGCGGCTCCGAGTGGACACGTACCTTGCCGTCGCGAGCAAGCGCGACTGGCGCAGCTACGCCGACCGCCCGGTGCCCGAGGACGTTCGAGGCCGGATCCTCGACGGCGGGCGCCTCTCGGGCAGCGCCGTGAACAAGCAGCCGTGGCGCTTCGTGGTCGTCGAGAGCGCCGAGGCGAAGGAGCGGATCGCCGGCATGGTCTACGCGGCCGCGAACGTCGAGACCTGCGCATTCGCCGTGGCAATCGCGACGGAAGGCGGCGGCTCTGCGATCGACGTCGGCCGGGCGATGCAGAACATGTTCCTCACCGCCTGGAACGAGGGCGTCGTCTCGTGTCCGAACGGCATGCCCGACGCCGGGGCGGCGGCCCGGGCGCTCGGCCTCGAGGACGGCTGGCTGCCGGTGAATATCCCGAGCTTCGGCTACCCGAAGCGCGACCTCGCGCCGACGTCGAAGAGCGCCGAGGACTGGAGCGCCGAGGCGAACCGCAGGCCGCTCGACGAGCTCGTTCGCCGGATCTAGAGGCTTCGCTACGGTGGTCGCATGACCACGCTCGACCTTCGGACGCTCAAGGTGCGCTCCGGTGAGCAGTGGCGCGACGAGCGGCAGATCGAGCTCGAGCCCTTCGAGCTAGGCGGCCAGCGGTACGTGGCGGTGCCGCAGGTCGTGCCCGCCGAGGTGACCGTCACCCGCGCCTCCACCGGAACCGTCTTCGAGCTGCGCTTCGACGCACGGCTCCACGGCCCCTGCTTCCGCTGCCTCGACGACGCGGTGCTCGACGTGCCCGTGGAAGCACGCGAGTACCAGGCCGCGAACCCGGGCGGGGACGAGGAGCTGCAGAGCCAGTACCTCGCCGACGACAAGCTCGACCTTTCCGCCTGGGCACGCGACACGATCGCGCTCGAGCTGCCGGACAAGATCCTCTGCCGGCCCGCTTGTGCCGGCCTCTGCGCGGTCTGCGGCAAGAACCTGAACGACGAGCCGCACGACCACGACGAGCCCGAGCCAGACACCCGCTGGTCGGCGCTCGCCGACCTCAAAGAGAAGCTCTAGATCCAGGCAGGCTTGACGCAACGACGGCCGTGCCGCCGGAACGCGCTGCCGCCCAGCGACGTTCCCTCAATCCCGCCTAGTCGTCTCCGCCGTGGCCGCCGCTACCGCTTCCGCCGCGTCCCCGGCGGCCGTGGTCGTCGGTGGTCGTGGCCGGCGGGGGAGGAGGCGCGACGGTCGAGGTCGTGGTGCGCGGCTGGGCCTTCGTCTTCGGCGCGGCGTGCTCGCGCACGCGTGACGGGGTCAGGTTCGCCGGCGGCGTCCGCTGCAACCTCGTCACCGGCACCGCGACCGACCCGCGCGAGACGACGTACGCGGCGTAGCCCATCCCGGCGGCGCAGAGCACGCCGACGACGGCTAGCGCGATTACCGCGAGGCCTCGACCCATGAGTCCTCGGCCACTGTAGCCGCGGCCGGAAAGCGCACCTCTGCGCGCGTCCCGCCCTCGATTCGGTTCTGGAGCGACGCCGTCCCGCGCCAGCGATGCGCGAGCGTCTGGACGATCGCGAGCCCGAGCCCCGTACCCGACCGCCCGCTGCCTGCGCTGCCGCGGGCGAACCGGTCGAAGAGCTTCGTCTCCTCTCCCGGCGCCAGGCCTGGGCCTTCGTCGAGCACGGCCAGCCAGGCCTGCTCGCCGTCGCGGCCCCAGTCGATCGCGACCCTGGTCGGCGAATAGCGCAGCGCGTTCTCGATCAGGTTGTCGAGCAGGATCGCGAGGTCTTCCTCGGAGGCCGCGATCGATGCGTCTCCGCCGCCGACGAGCTCGAGCTCACGGCCGTCCTGCTCCGCCGTGGCCGCCCAACGCTCGTATGCGCGCTCGGCCGTGCGGGCCAGCGAGACGGGGCGCGCGTCGGCGGGCTTGTCGCCCTCTCGTGCGAGCGTGAGCAGCGAGGTGAGCAGGCGAGTCATCCGCTCGAGCTCCTGCTCGGCGGCCTCGAGCTCGCGCTCCGCGTCCCCAGCCGACCGCGCACGGGCCGACTCGAGGCGCAACCGCAGCCCCGTCAGCGGCGTCCGCAGCTGGTGCGACGCGTTCGCCACGAACTCCCGCTGTGCCGCGAGCACGACCTCCAGCCGCTCGGCCATGTCGTTGAAGGCCGCGGAGACCTCGCGCTGCTCCTTCGCGCCGGTCACCTCGGCGCGGGCCTCGAGGTCGCCAGCCTCGACCCGGCGCGCAGTGCCGGCGAGGTTGCGCAGTGGGCCCGAGAGCGAGTTGGCGAGGAACCACGCGAGCGCCAGCCCGAGCACGAGCGCGAAGGCGCCGATGGCGACCAGCGCGAGGATCCCGTTGCGGATGCGCGTGTGCACCGCGGCGAGGTCCTGCGTCACGCGAACTGCGCCGACGATCGAGCCGTTGTTCGTCACCGGCACGGCCGTGTAGAGCAGGTCCTGCCCGAGCGTGTCGCTATGGCGCTCGCCCTGGGCGCGATTGCCGTCGAGCGCGGCGCCGATCTCGGGCCGAGCCGCCGAGCGGTACTGCAGGCGCGGGGTGACGCCGACGGTCGAGTCGGCGAGCAGCCGGCCTTGCGCGTCGACGACGATCACGCGGCCGCCCAGGTTCCGGCCCGCGGTCTCGGCGACGCCGGCCAGGCGCTGCGGGTGCTGCATCTCGCCCGACGCGTTCGCGGAGACGACGAACGCCTGCGCGGCGGCGTCGTTCTTGACCTCGGCCTCGATCCGCCGCGCCAGGTTGAGGGCCAGCGGCACCTCCAGTGCGACGATCACGAGCAGCAGCACGTACGCGAACGCGCCGAGGAGCTGGAGGCGGAGGCTCACTCAACCTCGTCCGGAGCCGAGAAGCGGAAGCCGACGCCGCGCACGGTGTGGACGAAGCGCGGCTTCGCGGGGTCGTCGCCCAGCTTGCGGCGGATCCCGCTGACGTGGACGTCGAGCGTCTTCGTCGAGCCGAACCAGTTCGGGTCCCAGACCTCGTCGATCAGGCGCTCGCGCGTGACGACCGAGCCGGCGTTCCGCATCAAGAGGTGCAGGAGCTCGTACTCCTTCCGGCTCAGCTCGAGCGGGCTGCCTTCGAGAGTCACCTCGCGCCGGGCTGGCTCGAGCCGGACGGGCCCGACCTCGAGCGGCCGCTCGTCGGCGGGCTCCGGGGTTGCAGCGCGGCGCAGGACGGCGCGGATGCGCGCAACCACTTCGCGCCCGCTGAACGGCTTGACGACGTAGTCGTCGGCGCCGAGCTCCAGCCCGACCACCCGGTCGGCTTCCTCGCCGCGGGCGGTGAGCATGATGATCGGCACCTGCGAGTGTTGCCGCAGCTCGCGGCAGACGTCGAAGCCGGAGCCGTCGGGGAGCATCAGGTCGAGCAGGACGAGGTCGGGGTCGCGCCGCGCCTGTTCGAGCGCTTCCGCGACCGATCCCGCGACCAGCGTGTCGAAGCCCTCGCTGCGGAGGACGTCTGCCAGCGGGTCGCGGATCGACGCCTCGTCCTCGACGAGGAGGATCGTCCGCTTCGGCCTGCTCATCTCCCGGAAGTGTGACGACGACGAGGCGGCCCCGAGAGGGGGACGAGGGGCCGCCTCGCGCTCGTTGGGGGAATCAGTCGTCGCCGCCGTGCCCGCCGTGCCCGCGATGGCCGCCGTCGTCGTGCCCGCGCTGGTGGTGCCCGCGGTCGTCCGCGACACGGATCCGCCGATCGGTCCGGCGGTCCTCACGGCGCACGTCCTCGCGGGCCTCGTTCGCCCGGCCCCGGAGCTCGGCCTCGCGGCCGCGGTCCTCCTGGTGGATCGTCGTCGTAGCCGCCGCAACGGGCAGCGTCGAGCCGATCGTCGGGTTGTCCGTGGCGCCTAGGCTGCTGACCGTTCCAGCCAGCGCCACGCCTGCCATCAGCAGCACGCCTCCGATGATTGCCGCGATCTTCGTCATCTCCTGCCTCCTTCGTTCGTTGTCGTGGAGACAGGGTCGCGCCGTGCGGGTTCGGGGCGGGCAAACCCGGGTTAAGGCTTGGCAAAGCCAGGCTATGGCTATACTCGCCCGCCGATGGCCGTCCCCAAGAAAAAAACGTCCAAGTCACGCCGGGACAAGCGGCGCGCGACGCACAGGCTCGAAGCGCCGCGCGTGAACACGTGCCCGCAGTGCGGCCGGCCGAAGCAGCCGCACCGCATGTGCCCGAACTGCAAGACGTACGCGGGCCGCGAGATCGAGCCTCTGCGAACACCCGCTCCGTAGAGAACGTGCCGAAGATCGCCGTGGACGCGCTGGGAGGTGACCGCGCGGCGGAGGAGGTCGTGGCGGGCGCGCTCGAGGCGGCGCAGGACGGGATCGAGCCGATCCTGTTCGGCCCGGCCGGGCTCGACACGGGCGGACTGGCCCTCGTCGTCACCACCCAGGAGATCGCGATGGACGAGAAGCCGGCCGACGCCGTGCGCTCGAAGCCGGACAGCTCGCTCGTCGCCGCCTGCCGCGCCGTCGGCCGGGGCGAGGCCGACGCCGTCGTCTCGGCCGGGAACACGGGTGCGATGCTCGCGGCCAGCTTTCTCGAGCTCCGGCGCCTCTCGGGGGTCGCGCGGCCGGCGATCGCCGTCGTGATCCCGTCGCAAAGCGGCCCGACGGTGTTGATCGACGCCGGCGCGAACGCCGACGCGCGGCCGGAGCACCTACTCCAGTTCGCACACATGGGCGCCGTCTTCGCAGAAGAGGTGCTCGGCAAGCGGAACCCCGAGGTGCGCCTGCTCTCGATCGGCGAGGAGCCCGAGAAGGGCAACCAGCTGACGCTCGAGGCACACGCGCTGCTCGCCGAGGCCGACGGGCTGAACTTCGGCGGCAACACGGAGAGCCGCGACCTCCTCCTCGGAGCCGCGGACGTCGTCGTCTGCGACGGCTTCACCGGCAACGTCGTGCTGAAGCTGCTCGAAGGCACGATCAAGACGCTGCTCGACGCGCTGCGCGAGGAGATCACCGCCACTCGCCGTGGCCGGGTCGGCGGCCTGCTGATCCGCCCGGCGGCGCGTGGGATGCGCAGCCGCCTCGACCCCGACACCTACGGCGGCGCGTATCTGCTCGGCCTGCGCGGGCTCGCCGTGATCGCCCACGGCAACTCCTCGCCCCGGGCGATCGCGAACGCGATCCGGCTCGCCGCGCGGGGCGTGGAGCACGACGTCGTGAACCGGCTTGCGCAGCGACTGCCGGAAAGAGTGTTAGCATCCGCGCGCTCTGAGACCGAGTCGAAATGAGGTGAAATGGCAGCATCGCGAGAGGAAGTGTTCGAGCGGGTCAAGGAAGTCCTGACGGAGCAGCTCGGAGTCGACGAGAACGAGATCACTGAGGAAGCCTCGTTCCAGGAGGATCTCGACGCCGACTCGCTCGATCTCGTGGAGCTGATCATGGAGCTCGAGGACCAGTTCGGGATCAAGATCTCGGACGAGGACGCACAGAAGATCCAGACCGTCGGGCAGGCCGTCGACTACGTCTCCACGCACCAGTAGCAAAGCGCCAGGGGGTCGGCCGGAGGAGCTCGCGGAGCTCATCGCCGACCTGCCGGCAGAGCTGCTGGAAACCGTCTTCACGCATAGCTCCTGGGCGCCCGACCGCGCGTCCTCGTACGAGCGGCTCGAGTTCCTCGGCGACTCCGTGCTGGAGCTCGCGGTGGCCCGGGCGCTGTACGAGCGCTACCCGGACTTCTCGGAGGGCCGGATGGCGAAGATCCGCTCCCACGTCGTCTCTCGGGCCTCGTGCGCGGTGGTCGCGCGCGAGCTCGGCCTCGGCGCCCGGCTCGCCGAACGCGGCGAGAAGCAGGCGCCGGCGGAGGAGCTCGACCGGCTTTCTCGCAACCGCAACGTGCTGGCCGCCCTGCTCGAGGCTTCCCTCGCAGCGCTTTACCTGCAGCACGGGTTCGAGCCGATCCGCGAGGCGGTCGTCGACGCGTTCGACGGCCGGATCGTCTATGCGCTGACGAGCCACGTCGACCACAAGACGGAGCTCCAGGAAGAGCTTGCGCGACAGGGCAAGCAGGTCGTCTACAACGTGCTCGACGTGCAGGGCCCGCCGCACGATCGCCTCTTCACCTGCGCGGCCGTGATCGACGGCGAGGAGGTCGGCGTGGGGCGCGGCCGCTCGAAGAAAGCCGCCGAGCAGGATGCCGCGCGGGAGGCGCTCGACCGCCTCGGCGTGGCCGCTTAGCGCGTAGCATCGGCGGCGTCGTCCGAGAGGAGGGCCGATGGCCAAGGTGATCAACTGCGCCTGTGGCGCGACGATCCGCGGCGAGACCGAGGACGAGGTGCTCGACAACGCCGAGCAGCACGTCCAGGAGGTCCATGCGGACATGGCCGACCAGTTCCCGCGCGAGGCGCTCGCCGGGATGGTCGAGGACGAGTAGGCACGCGGGGCGCGGCGGCATCCGCTGCGCCCCGTAACCTCCCGCGCGCGTGCACCTGCGTTCGATCAAGCTGCGCGGTTTCAAGTCGTTCCCCGAGGCGGTCGAGGTCCGGCTCGAGAGCGGCGTCGCCGTCGTCGTCGGGCCCAACGGCTCCGGCAAGTCCAACGTCGCCGACGCGCTCCTCTGGGCCTCCGGCTCGCAGAGCCCGAGCGAGCTGCGCGCCGAGAAGCCGGACGACGTCCTCTTCGCCGGCTCGCCCGGCCACGCGCCGGCCGACCACTGCGAGGTCGAGCTCCTGTTCGACAACGAGGACGGCGCCTTTGGCGAGCTCGACTTCAGCGAGATCTCGGTCACGCGCCGCTTGCACCGGGGCGGCGAGGGCCAGTACCTGATCAACCGCGCGCCTGTGCGGCGTACCGACCTCGTCGAGCTGCTCGCGGACGTCGGCCTCGGCGGCAGCCACGGCTCGGTGATCAGCCAGGGCAAGGTCGAGGAGATCCTCGCCTCGAAGCCGGAGGAGCGGCGGGCGCTGATCGAGGACGCCGCCGGGCTCGGCAAGTTCAAGCGGCGCCGGCACCGGGCCGAGCTCAAGCTCGCGCGCGTCCAGATCCAGGTCGAGCGCGCGCGCGACCTCGAGGCCGAGGTGAAGACGCGGCTGCGGCCGCTCGCGCTGCAGGCGACCGCGGCCGAGCGGGCCGAGAAGCTGCGCGGCGAGATCGCCGGGCTGCGGGCGCGGCTGGCCGAGCTCGACCTGGCCGCGGTCGACGAGCGGCTAGCGGAGGTCGAGGAACGGCGCACCGGTGCGTCGCTCGAGCGCAAGCGCACCGGCGAGCGGCTCGAGGCGCTGCTCCTGGAGCGCAATCGGATCGAGGAAGAGCTGGCCGCCGCGGCCGGCCGCGGCGAAGGTGCGACCTCGGCGCTCTACCGGCTGCGCAGCGCCTCGGAGCGGCTCGAGCTGCGCCGCGACGCTGCGCGGGAGCTGTCGGAGCGTCTCCGGCAAGAGCCGCTGCTGCCGCGTGCGCGGGCGAACCCGGAGCGCGAGGCGCTCCGGGAGCACGCGCGTCTCGCGCGGGAACGCCTGACCGCGCTCGAGCACTCGCTCGCCGAGCGCGAAGGCCTGCCGCCGGCCGCGCGGGCTCTCGCGGAAGAGGGCGAGCGGCTGGCGCTCTCGCTGCTCGAGGTCGAGGCCGGATACGAACGCGCGGTCGCGGCAGCTCTGGCCCGGCGGGCGGCCTCGCTCGTCGCGGCGGACACCGGAGCGGCGCTCGCGCTCGTCGAACGGGCACGCAAGGCCGGCCTCGGCGACCTCGGAGTTCTGGTGCCGCCTCGCGGCGACAAGCGCCCGACGCGGCCACCTCTGCTCGGTGCCGAGCCGCTTGCGAGCCACGTCAAGGCACGGCCGGGCGGCGACCGGGTGGTCGAGCTGCTCGCGGACGTCTGGCTCGCGCAGCCGGCGGAGCTCGAGCGCGCCGAGCACGGCGTGCTGGTCACCAAGGAGGGCCACTGCTTCGACGCGGACCGCGGCGAGCTCTGGTTCGCCGGCGAGACGGCGGAGGCGGTCCTGCTCCAGCTCGACGCCCGCCGCCGGGCGCTTGCCGCCGAGGCCGAGGAGCTCGAGCGCAGGGCCGAGGAGGTTCCTGCCGAGCTGCCGCCGCTTCCGGTCGGGCCCGTCGCGGAGCTGGCCGAGCGGCTGGCGGCGATGCTCGAGGGCGCCGCGGCCGTTGCAGAACGGTTCGAGGCGCCGCTGCGCGCCCGCGTCGACGCCGGCGCCACTCGCGCGGGCGAGCTGGCGGCCGAGCTGCGCCGGCTGGGCGGCGAGGAGGCCGAGGTTCGCCGGGTGGCGGCGGAGGCCGGCGAGCGCGCCGGGGGGATCGACGTCGAGCGCGCGCGGCTCGAGGCGGAGGCCTCAGAAGCGAAGCGGCGTCTGGAGGAGGCGGGCGCGGAACCGTCCGAGGGCGACGACCGCGAGGAGCTCGCGGCGAAGGTCGAGCGGCTCGAACGGCGGCGCGAGACCCTCGGACAGGTCAACCCGCTCGCCAAGGAGGAGTACGAACGCGAGAAGGAGCGCCTGACGGAGCTGGCCGAGCAGCGCTCCGACCTCGAGGCGAGCCTGCGGGAGCTCGAGCAGCTGCGCAACGACCTGGCCGAGACCGTCGAGCGGCGCTTCGACGAGACGTTCGCAGCAGTGAGCACCCACTTCACCGAGGTCGCTTCCACGCTGTTCCCGGGCGGCGAAGGCCGGCTGCGCCTGACCGAGCCGGAGGAGGAAGGCGAGGAGGCGGGCGTCGAGGTCGAGCTGCGGCCGGCCGGCAAGCGGGTGACCCGACTGACGCTGCTCTCGGGCGGCGAGAAGGCGCTCGGCGCGATCTCGTTCCTGTTCGCGCTCTTCCTCGCGCGGCCGTGCCCGTTCTACCTGCTCGACGAAGTCGAGGCCGCGCTCGACGACGCCAACATCGGGCGCTTCGTCGAGCTGCTGCGCCGTTACTCCGAGAGCGCGCAGTTCATCGTCGTCACGCACCAGAAGAAGACGATGGAGGCGGCCGACGTGCTCTACGGCGTCACGATGGGCGGCGACGGCGTCTCGCAGATCGTCTCGCGGCGCCTGCCGCGCGAAGCCGAAGCCGCTGCATAGTGCTCTTCGACGCGGCCGGGTTCGAGCCGCTCACGGACGAGCCCTGGGACGACGAGCGGGTGCGCGCGGCAATCCGGAGGATCGTCGCGGACGCGGACGCCGCGTTCGACCCTGATGGGCTCTGGCCGGCGGAAAAGTGGGACGCCTGGGGCTCGATCCCGCCGCTGAAGGACCTCTACTGCGGCGCGGCAGGCGTGCTCTGGGCGCTCGACGCGCTGGCCAGGCGCGGGCTCGCCGAGACGGGAATCGACCTCGCCGCGGCGGCCGAGCGGACACTCGAGCTCTGGCGCGAGGCGCCCGACCTCGCCCTCGCCGAGATCGAGCTGCCGGCGGAACGCGAGTCGTCGCTCCTGTGCGGGGAGGCGGGTCTCCTGCTCGTCAACTGGCGTCTCACGCGTCGCGGTGACCTCGCCGACAGGCTCCTCCAGCGGGTCCGTGAGAACCGCGACAACGAGTTCGAGGAGCTGCTGTGGGGCTCACCCGGGACGCTGCTTGCCGCGCGGACGATGCATGAATCGACTGGCCAGGCGCGCTGGCTCGAGGCGTGGCGCGAGAGCGCCGAGGCGCTCATGGCCCGCCGTGCTTCCGACGGGCTCTGGACGCAGCAGCTCTACGGCAAGACCCATCGCCTCCTTGGGCCGGCGCACGGTCTCGTCGGAATCGTGCACGCGCTGCTGCAGGTCGAGAGCGAGTGGAGCGAGTCGCTCGCGCGCGAGACGGCGGAGGTCCTCGCACGCGAGGCGATCGTCGAGGACGGGCTGGCGACGTGGCCCGCGGACGCGGGCGGGCCGCTCGCTCCCGCCAGCGGGAGCGGCATCCGTCTGCAGTGGTGCCACGGGGCGCCCGGGATGGTCGCCACCGCAGCGCCGTACCTCGACGAGGAGCTCCTGCTCGCCGGCGCCGAGCTGACGTGGCGCGCGGGCGCGCACCGCGAGGAGAAGGGCTCGGGTCTCTGCCACGGCACGTCCGGGAACGGATACGCGCTCTTGAAGACCTTCGAGCGCACCGGAGACGAGCGCTGGCTGGAGCGGGCGCGCAGCTTCGCCGCCCACGCGCTCGGGCAGGCAGAGGCTGCGCCCGGCCGGTACTCGCTGTTCACTGGCGGTGTCGGGGTTGCGCTCTTCGCAGCTGCCTGCCTCGACGCGGACGCGCGGTTCCCGGTGCTCGACGGCTGGCACTAATCTCCGCGCGGATGGCGAGAACCTGGGCGCAGCTGCTCGGTGAGGACGGCGCGATCGCGGACCGGGAAGCCGGCGGTGGCGGGATGTTCGCGCGACTGCGCGACTCGCTCGGCAAGAGCCGCCGTGCGCTGACCGAGCAGATCGGAGTCGCGGCCTTCGACCCGGCCGACGACGCCTCGTGGGAGCGGCTCGAGGAGGCGCTGATCGCCGCCGACGTCGGCGTGCCGGCGACCGCGGAGCTCGTGCAGCGTCTCGAAGCGCGGGGCGACGCCGGCGTCAATCTCGGTGAGGCGCTCGCCGAGGAGGCGGCGCGGATGCTGGGGGAGCCGGGCTCGCTCGCCGTGTCGGACAATCCGAGCGTAATTCTTGTCGTGGGCGTCAACGGAACCGGGAAAACAACCACGATCGGGAAGCTCGCCTCGAAGCTCGCCGAGCACGGCCATTCGGTGCTCGTGGCCGCAGCGGACACGTTCCGCGCCGCCGCCGAGGAACAGCTCGAGATCTGGGCTCAGCGGGCAAACGCAGACTTCGTCGGTTCCGAGCGCGGGGGCGATCCCGCCGCCGTCGCCTACGACGCGATCGGCGCCGCGGAATCGCGAGGCAGGGATGTGGTGGTGGTCGACACGGCCGGCCGGCTGCACACCCAGGCGAACCTGATGGAAGAGCTGGCCAAGGTCCGCCGCGTGATCGCAGGGCGGCTCGACGGAGCGCCGCACGAGACGCTGCTCGTGGTCGACGCGACGACCGGCCAGAACGGCCTGCAGCAGGCGCGGCTCTTCAGCCAGGCCGTGGACGTGACGGGGATCGCGCTGACGAAGCTGGACGGCTCGGCGAAGGGCGGGATCGCGCTCGCGATCGCACACGAGCTCGGCCTGCCGGTGAAGCTGATCGGCATCGGCGAAGGCGTGGACGACCTGCGCCCCTTCGACCCGGAGGACTTCGCGCGCGCCCTGCTGGCGCCGTGACCTCCTCGCGAGAACCTTTCCCCCGGGGCCTTCGGCCCTAGCCCCCGGTTGTAGACGCTAGCGGCGAAACCGTCACGTGTCTGTCACGGCTTCGTGCCGGATGTGTGTCTTTCGCCCTGCGCTCGGCAGACTCAGCGCTCGACCGCGAAGGCGATGTTCACCGTCGTGCGGTACTCGCTGATCCGGTCGCCCTCGACGACCGCGCTCATCGAGACGACGGACGCGCCGCTGATCCCGCGCACGGTCTTGGCCGCCTCCTGCACGGCCGCGTCGGCTGCCTTCGCGAAGCTTTCGGGCGACGACCCGATCAACGTGATGACTTTGGCGATCTCCGCCATCTCTGCTCCTTTCGCTCGAGCGTTCCTTGGGGCGGCTGTACCCGGAAACACCCGTCGCTAGACTGGTCGGCCGCGTGTTCGACACCCTCTCAGAACGCCTCCAAGGCGCGCTCGGCGACCTGCGCAAGCAAGGACGCCTGGACGAGGAGTCGATTTCGCGCGCGATGCGCGAGGTCCGGCTCGCGCTGCTCGAGGCCGACGTCAACTTCGAGGTCGTCAAGGACTTCGTCGCGCGGGTTCGCGAACGGGCGCTCGGCGCAGACGTGCTGAAGAGCCTGACGCCCGGACAGCAGGTCGTGAAGATCGTCCAGGAGGAGCTGACGACGCTGATGGGCTCCGGCGACTCGCGGCTCGCGTTCGCGGGGCGGCCACCGACGGTGATCCTGCTTGCGGGCCTGCAAGGCTCCGGCAAGACGACCGCCGCGGCCAAGCTCGCGCTCATGCTGCGCAAGGAGGGCCGCAAGCCCGGCCTCGTCGCGGCTGACCTCCAGCGGCCCGCGGCGATCGACCAGCTCGACCAGCTCGGGCGCCAGATCCAGGTTCCCGTCTTCAGCGAGGAGCGCTCCGATCCGGTCGCGGCCGTGACGCAGGGGCTCGAGCAGGCGCGGGCGCAGGAGCTCGACACCGTCATCCTCGACACCGCCGGCCGCCTACACGTAGACGAGCCGCTGATGGACGAGCTCGTCGCCGTCCGCGACGCGACGAAGCCGACGAACGTGCTGCTCGTGCTGGACTCGATGACCGGCCAGGACGCGGTGCGCGTGGCGGAGGCGTTCGCGGAGCGGGTCGCGTTCGACGGCGTCGTCCTCACGAAGCTCGACGGCGACGCACGCGGCGGCGCCGCGCTTTCGGTGAAGGCCGTCACCGGCAAGCCGATCAAGCTCGTCTCGGTCGGCGAGCGGCTCGACCAGCTCGAGTACTTCCACCCCGACCGGATGGCTCAGCGCATCCTCGGCATGGGCGACGTGCTCAGCCTGATCGAAAAGGCCGAGGCCGCGGTCGAGGACGACGAGCGCGAGGAGATGGAGCGCCGGATGATGCAGGGGGAATTCACGTTCGACGACTTCCTCCGCAGCTACAAGATGCTCCGGCGGATGGGCCCGCTGCAGGGCGTCTTGAAAATGATCCCTGGCCTGGGCAAGCAGCTGGAAGGAATGGACGACGTCGACGAGCGCCAGCTCGCGCGGGTCGAGGGGATCGTCCTCTCGATGACGCCGCAGGAACGGCGCCTCCCGCATGTGATCGACGGCTCGCGCCGGAAGCGAATCGCGGCCGGCAGCGGCACTACGGTCGAGCAGGTCAACCAGCTGCTCGAGGCGCGCAAGCAGATGGCGAAGATGATGAAGCAGCTCGGAAAGGGCAAGATGCCCGCGTTGCCGGGTGCGCCGCAGGCTCAGAGTGGGCCGGGCCGCCCATCGGCGACGAAGAAGCGGAAGTCCAAGCGCAAGAAGAAGTCGAGATCACGGAGGTAACCGTTTGGCTGTCAAGCTCAGGCTGACCCGAGTCGGGTCGAAGAAGAACCCCGTCTACCGCATCGTCGCGGCGGACTCGCGCTCCCCGCGCGACGGCAAGTTCCTCGAGATCGTCGGGCGCTACAACCCGCAGACCGACCCGTCGACGATCGAGCTCGACGAAGAGAAGGTGCGCGACTGGCTCTCGAAGGGCGCGCAGCCCTCGGGCACCGTCGCCCGGCTGTTGAAGGCCAAGGGCGTCTCGTAAGTGGTCGAGATCGTCGAGTACCTGGCGCGCCGGCTCGTCGACGAACCGGACGCGGTACGCGTCCAGGAGGTCGAGCGTGACGGCGACACGATCATCGAGCTCTACGTCGCCAAGGACGACGTCGGCAAGGTGATCGGCCGCCAGGGCCGGATCGCGCGCGCGCTCCGCACGATCGTGCGCGCGTCGGCCGCCCGGCGCACCGGGCGCACGTTGCTCGAGATCGTCGAATAGCTCCTGATGCGCGTCGCCGCGCTCTACGACATCCACGGGAATCTGCCCGCGCTCGAGGCGGTGCTCGCGGAGGTCGAGCGCGAGCGCGTCGATGCGATCGTCGTCGGCGGCGACATCGCCAGCGGGCCGCCGCAGCCCCGCGAGGTGGTCGAGCTCGTTCGGTCGCTCCCGAACGCGCACTGCATTCGCGGCAACGCCGACCGTCTGCGCGATCGTGAGCACGCGGGCGAAGAGGGCCTCGAATGGCTGCTGGGCGAACTCGACGAGGAGCGCATCGACTGGCTCGAAGGGCTGCCGTTCTCGGTCGTGCTCGACGACACGCTCTACGTGCACTCGAACCCGAAGGACGACACGACGATGGTCACCGAGCTGACGACGGACGAGAAGCTTGCCGGACTGCTCGAAGGAGTCGAGCAGCGCCGCGTCGTCGCGGGCCACACGCACATGCAGCTCGAGCGCCGCGTGGGGGAGACGCTCTTCGTCAACGCCGGGAGCGTCGGCTGGCCGTACGAGGGCAGGCCCGGCTCATACTGGGCGATCCTCGACGACGGCGTCGAGCTCCGCCACACCGACTACGACCGCGAGCGGACCGCCGAGCTCGTCCGCGCCTCGGGCCATCCGCGCGCCGAGGAGATCGCCGCCGAGAACATCCTCGTTTCTGCGCCGCGGGCAGAGGCACTCGCCGTCTTCGGTGGCTGACGAGCTCGTCAAAATCGGCCGGGTGGGCAAGCCGCACGGGCTCGACGGCTCGTTCTTCGTCGAGCACGCGAGCGAGGACGAGCAGCGCTTCGCCAGGGGCGCGAAGGTCCGCGTCGACGGCGAGCCGGCCGAGGTCGTCTCGTCCAAGCGCTCGCGGGGCAGACCGGTGATCCGGCTCGACCGCGAGGTGCCGCGCGGAGCCGAGCTGGCGGTGCCGCGCGACGAGCTGCCGCCTCCGGGCGAGGACGAGTACTACGAGTTCCAGCTGCTCGGCCTCGAGGCGGTCGAGGACGGCGGCCGCGAGCTCGGCCGGGTCGTCGCGCTGCACCCGGGTCCCGCGAACGACGCGCTCGAGCTCGAGGGCGGGCTGCTCCTGCCGCTCGTCGCCGCGTGCGTGCTGCAGGTGGACCTCGAGCAAGGCCGAATCCTGGTGGCGCCGGGCTTCGCGAGCCCTAGCTACCCTGACTGACCGCCTTCCTGTGCAGCTCGACGTTTTCACTCTCCTTCCGCACTCGTTCGCCTGGCTCACGGAGCAGCGTCCGGTCGCTGCCGTGCTCGGCGACGAGCTCGACCTGCGCCTGCTCAACTACCGCGATTACACGCCGCTGACCGGCGGGCAGGTCGACGACGAGCCGTACGGCGGCGGCGCGGGCATGGTGCTGCGCGTGGACGTCGTTGCGTCCGCGCTCGACGCCGTCTACGGAGGCGTCCCGAACCATCGCGTCGTCGCGCTGACCCCGCAGGGCCGCCAGCTGACGCAGGAGGTCGTGGAGGAGCTCGCGCAGGAGGAACGGCTGACGCTGCTCTCGGCTCGCTTCGAGGGCTTCGACGAGCGCGTCGCGATCCAGCTCGCCTCGGACGCGATCTCGATCGGCCCGTACGTCCTGTCCGGCGGCGAGCTGCCCGCGATGGTGATGCTCGACGCGATCGCGCGGCGCCTGCCCGGCGCGCTCGCGGAGGAGTCCGGAGTGCTCGAGAGCTTCTCGCCCGAGCTCGACGGCGGGCTCGAGTACCCTCACTACACGCGCCCGTCAGAGTTCCGAGGGTGGCGGGTGCCCGAGGTTCTGCTCTCGGGGGATCACAGGAGAATCGACGAGTGGCGGAGGGAACAGAGCCGACTGAGGAGCAGCGCGCCGTGAGCGGCGACGGGGTCGACGAACGGACCACGGGCTCGGACTCCGGCGGGAACGACTACCGCTCGGAATACCCGCCGCCGGCCTACCCGCCGGTCCTGCAGACGCCCTCGTCGTCCGAGAAGCACCGGCACTCGCGCAACCCGCTCGACCGGCTCACGGCCGGACTGCCGCGACCGTGGCGGATCGCGATCGACTGGATCGTCACCATCGCAGGCGCGATCGCGATCGTGCTCGCGATCAAGGCCTGGGTGGTGAACCCCTACCGCATCCCGAGCTCGTCCATGGAGCCGACCCTGCACTGTGCGCGGCCCGGCCAGGGTTGTGAGGCGCGCCTCTCCGACCGTGTGCTCGCGAACCGCTTCATCTACCATTTCCGGAGCCCGCACCGCGGCGAGATCGTCGTCTTCAACACGCCGCCGGCGGCGCAGCAGATGTGCGGCGCGAGCGGCACCTTCGTCAAGCGCCTGATCGGCCTGCCGGGCGAGACCGTCACGGAGAGGCCCGGCGGCTTCATCTACATCGACGGGAAGAGGCTGAACGAGCCGTACATCAAGCCCGACCGGCGCGCGCACGACTCGACCACCGGCAGCTGGCGGGTGCCGCAGGGCGACTATTTCTTCATGGGCGACAACCGAGGCGAGTCCTGCGACTCGCGGCGCTGGGGATCGGTCCCGCGCAAGAACCTGATCGGCGAGGTGTTCGCGACCTACTGGCCGCCGAACCGCATCGCCCTCCACGTGATCGCTCCCGGTGCAGGGCTGCTCGGCCTGATGCTCGTCGCGCCGCTCTGGCGCCGGCGGCGCTCCGGCTCCGCACGCTCCTGAGAAACCCGCTCGACCGGTTGACCGCGCGCCTCCCGCGGGCGTGGCGCATCGCGATCGACTGGATCCTGACCGTCGCGTTCGCGGTCGCCGTGGTGTTCGTGCTGAAGGCCTGGGTCGTGAACCCCTACCGGATCCCGTCGGCCTCGATGGAGCCGACGCTGCACTGCGCCCACACGCACGCCGGCGACGGCTGCGAGGCGAGTCACTCCGACCGAGTGCTCGCGAACCGGTTCATCTACCGCTTCCGCAGCCCGCACCGCGGCGAGATCGTGGTCTTCAACACGCCCAAGGCGGCGAAGGAGGACTGCGGCGAGGGCGGCACGTTCGTCAAGCGCCTGATCGGGCTGCCCGGCGACTTGGTCCACGAGGACCCGAACGGCTTCATCTACATCAACCACCAGAAGCTGAGCGAGCCCTACATCTCGGCCCACCGGCGCAA
>Ga0247693_1000076_pt1 | contig 27009 bp, 52 predicted proteins | sample CNK34_metaG_FD_182712 | JGI IMG/M metagenome (GOLD analysis project Ga0247693, IMG submission 182712) | Soil microbial communities from Purdue University Martell Research Forest, Indiana, United States - CNK34 | ecosystem: Environmental > Terrestrial > Soil > Temperate forest > Bulk soil... | reverse complement strand
TCGAACGCTATCGGCAACTCTAATCAGGAGTCAATCCGGGCTTTATAAGAGCCCGCTGCATACCGATGCTGACCAATGAAATTTTGCGGACGACTTCATCGTACATCCTTCTGTGTCTTACGAGCACAGCGTCCGCGAGTAAACTTAATGATGAAACACTTTCCAAAGAATGATGAGAGAAGCAGTTGCGCTCAGCATACCACTAACCGTTCGTGCTATCGCTAGAGCTAAATCCCACTGCTGCCTTGTCATTGTCCTTCTTCTTCAAACGGCTTTCGTACCATTTCCGTCTTAGATCAAGATATTGTTTCTGTGCCTCTAAACTCTCTCGACTGATGAGCAAACTTTCTTTTGCCATCTGACGCATCGCGTGATCGTCGAGATAAATCAAGAACAAGATGACTGCTTCGAGAATCAGGAGTGCGTCCTGCCACGTCATAAGTCACCTGTTAAACTCGTTTATTCGAAACTTTTAAAACCGTCCAAGCCTTGCTTTTCAAAAACCTCGGTGAAATAAGAGAACCTTGTTCGCATCCAGAAATCCAAATCGTCTTTGATCTCGATTCGTTGCCCAGTACGTCCGTCAGTGACGAACAGTTTCAATCGTTCTGGTAAATCCAGAATGTAGCCAGACATCTTGCGTTGTATTATTCTTCCCATAAAATTTGGTAGAAAGCCACGGACTCGAACCGTGAACCTACTGCTTGTAAGGCAGCCGCTCTGACCAATTGAGCTAGCCTTCTACAGAAAATTGTTACGGCGTGCTACCATTGCACCATAAGCGACGCGCCGTATACACGGCTGACTCGCGCCTCGGATCGCTCCGACATTGCTTTTGTGAGACTCGAACTCACATCTCCGGTTTTAACGGTGTCTTACCATTCGACGAACGGCCTCCGAAGAAACCGTGTTGGACTCGAACCAACATCTCCGTAAGATTGGTGGGTCCGGTAGGCAACGATCCTACACGCCCCTATTTAAAAGATAGGTGCTCTGCCAATTGAGCTACAAACCCAAAACTTGGTCGTCCGCCTCGGGCTCGAACCGAGACCAGCTTCTTTAAGAGAGAAGTATTCTGCCCCTCGAAATCGCAGACGAAAATTAATGGCAACGCTATAATCAGACTTTTGTCATACGCTTACGCGCGGGGCGAACATTCCTCTGAGCCTTTAACCCGACCCTCATCGTGCTCAACAAGCACTCGGGTCCTATTTAAAGTTACACCAGAAAAGAGTTACTCGGCTCCAATGAGTCTTTCGACTACCGAGGCTTACTTGTACGATTACTCGTCTTGCAACTTCCACAATTCTGTGTTGAGGCGTGGCCTGAATTTCCTCGGGTACGATATGTACAAATCTTTCGACTTGCACCTTTTCGTACACGCGTTCGTCTACGCTACCAAACTTCTTCGTGTCGGGCGCTTTTAAATTCCGTTGCGATTCTCTAATTGAATCGTCGGACGCCCTTCGGGGGTTCTTTGCCACTTTCACGAACTTGGAGCACGAGGCTGGAGTCGAACCAGCGGTTGATGTTTTGCAGACACCTAGCTTACCGTTTGCCGACTCGTGCGAAATATTTTGATGCGTCCACCCTCGTCGCAACTTACTATCAGTAACAAACGCTCAATTCTTAGTTGTACGTTTAAGTTCTGAGCCAGCGGTGGCAATCAGCGCGGCCTGCTAAGACAGACCATGTAGCCCTTGCGGGCCGCATCAAACTTGGTCCGCCGCGTAGGATTCGAACCTACACCCTTTCGGATTCGGGTTTGAGCCGAACGCGTCTGCCAATTCCAGCCAGCAGCGGATTAAATTTATTCACCCTCAGCACGGAACAAACGTGTGCCTCATAGCCTTCGGGGACGTGTCCCACCCCTCGGGGAAACTTGGTGACCTCGGTGTGATTCGAACACACAACCCGCCGTTTAGGAAACGGCTGCGCTATCCATTTGCGCCACGGGGTCAAAATTTTGGAAGGCCGTCACGGATGTGCGCCGTGGTTTGCGGTTTCGTAGACCGCCGTCTTATCTGCTGGACCAACAGCCCTTTGATACTTTTTCATGTGCCCGTAGGTCTTACGGCGGTGACAATTAGCGCACCGAATAACGCACTTGGCAATTTCTTTTAGTATGATATGCCACTGATAAGAAGACCTTGCCATCACGCTGACTTCTGTTCTCTTCTTACCTATCACGTGGTCGAAATCCAAGACTACCGGGTCACTCTCACCACAATCAACACAAGGATGCTCTCTCAGGTATTGAACCAAACGAGTTTGTGAATCCTTTTTGTATCTTTTGTTCCTGTCTAAATATTGCTTCTTGTTTGCACTATAGTGCGAACGAACATAAGCGTTTTGACACTTTTTACAGTGATAATAAAACTTCCCGTTTGGGCGTTTATGAAACTCGCCTTCTTTACCACACTTTCGACAAACCATTTCACCCTCCGCAATAGAGTGGGTGGGAGTGATTGCGGCACTCCCAACCGATGTACGTACAAAATTAAATTGGTTGCTGGCCCCTTCGATTCATGAGGTCTAGAGGAGCGCGCCTACGCCAGCAATATTGGGGGTTCCACTCGGAATCGAACCGAGATTCGGTGCTTAGAAGGCACCATCCTATCCTTTTAGACGATAGAACCAAATTCTTAAAATAAAAAGTACGTTGCTTGCTCTCGAATATCTTCCCATCGCACGCCGATGAGCACTGCAACCGCTCCAATCAAAACGACTGGGATTAACTTTACTGGAAAGCTTAGGTACTTCATGCTTCCTCCAAAATTTGGTTCCCGAGGTGGGACTTGGACCCACAATCTCTTTCGAGCGCCGAGGTCTAAACTCGGTAAGTATGCATTCCTCCACTCGGGAATAGAAATCCGGGCCGGTATTTAATCAGCGCACCCCGGCCACCGCGCGTAGGCGGAATAAGGTGCTGGGGCGATCTTTTATCGCCGGAGCCGTATGCGCCTTACCAGTCGACGACGCCAATCATTGGGAGCGACCCGAGATTGTTGAGGCTCTTGTTGTACAACATCTCTTCCACGGTGGCTTCACGCCTCGGTGTAGGATTTTTCTCGAACCGTCGAAACAGCCCGAGAAAACTCCCGTGGAATATCTTGGCAGAGATAACCAGAATCGAACTGGCACTTCGCCCGTGACAAGGGCGCGTCGTTACCAACTGACCCTATCTCTGTTGAAAATCTTTCTGCCAATCGCTGGAGCGGCAGGAGTCGAACCTGCGATGTCTGCATTAACAGTGCAGCGGATTACCAGCTTGCCTACACTCCAGCGACGGGCAGAAAACTTGGTCGGGCTGCGAGGATTCGAACCTCGAAGGTCGTAGACACTCGGTTCCGAACCGAGACCGCTGCCAGATTACGGAACTACAACCCGATCTAAAATCAAAATTCCTAAATCTAATTCAACGTGATGATTAGGACACAGAGCCACAAGATTGCTTTGTGCGTTAATCTCAGATAATAAAGCGTTGCTCGGAAACTCTTTTATCGGTTTTATGTGACAGCAATCAACGCGTATGCTATAACCACAAACCTTACACTTACGATCTGATGCCTTAAATAGTTCTTTTCTAGCGTGTAATCTTACTTCTTGTATTCTGCATTCCGATTTCTTTCTTGACGAAAGAATAGAAACTATCGGCAGATGCCTACAATCGGAACAACGAACTGTTCGTTTATACGGACTCGTGTACTTCACACCACAAGACGTACAAACTCGTATTTTAGGCACTCGGTGCGGATAACCTAAAACACGATTCTGATACTTAGCACCACAAGAATGACCACAAAATTTTTTCTTTTTTATCCAAGCAAATTGACTACCTGTGGCGCCTGCGTGAACCAAAATAGGCGCTTTACATTCTTTACAATAGTTCGGAGACTCGTTATATTTTCTACGTCTCTCAAGAGAAAGAACAGTGTTAGCTACTCTTCCTAAATCAGCGGCTATTCTTGCTTGCGCCAGTTTAGCTTCGCTCACAACTTTGAACTTGTATCCTACGGGTAACATGTCTCTCCTCTAAAGAGCGGCTGGGGATGTTAGAGGCATCCCCAACCCGAGTTCCGTTAATTAGGCGGAACGTGCTCAAATTATAAAATGGTCGAGATGGAAGGATTTGAACCTCCAAGGCGTTGCCGCACTGGTTTCCAAAACCAGACCGCTACCAAGTTACGGACCTACACCTCGACTGAAACTCTAGGACGTTTCCAGTGCCCTTTCCACTCCTCTGTACTACCCAACTCAAATTTAAAGGCGGGGTATTAAGGGATGTCTCCCAAACCGGGCATCCCCGGCTTACCGCGCCTAACTCAAACTTTGGTCGCTATCGTGGTGACCCACGCCGGTTTCCCACTAGGGTGTATCCGGAAAACTTATTTGGACGGGTGGCGATAGACCTACATCCTTGCGTTAGCCCCTCAGTCGAACGTCTTGTTGCCAAGAACGTCATCCAAAACTTTTTAGTACCGCCTAAGTGAAACCACCTTACTACACTTTCGAACTTTTGTCAAGCACTAAATTTGGGGTGCTAGATGGGTATTGCGCCCACTAGACAATCGGTTCACAGCCGACGCGCTCGCTATCTGCGTCCAAGCACCATTGAAATTCTAGGAGGGGCTTGTATAGTTATCAGCCACAAGTGCAAGCACAGACGGACTGACGAGGCGTACCTTATCCGACGTGACGCCCCTCTAACATTCGGATACTCTAGCCTCTTCCTTTAAGTTCGAAATCATTCTTGCACAAAATCGAAAATTTGTCAAGCTTTATTTTAAAATACTTTAGAGCTTGGTTTTTACCTTATCGAAACCCTTTGCGACTTCCTCGGCAACGCGCGCTTCAAAGTTCTTGACGTTGTGAATACGGCCCGCGCCGAACCCGAGTGCGAAAAAGATTACAACCATGATTGTGGTGAACATTGTTTTATCCCCTTGTGACTTTCTCTCGCCTGCTATTGCTTAAATCCAAATTCGAAACCTTTGTGAGTGTCTGTCCGTTCAAACTGACCCACTCTTCTCCATCCTCAGTTTTGAAGATTGGGAGATGGCGTTGCGATCCCAACCCGGGCTTTGCATGCCCGCCTTGGTTGATAATCAAGTCGACGTTTGTAATTTCATAAGTCATTTGCTTTTCTCGGCTGCCGTTAATAGAACGTGAACCAGTTCTTCGTAATCATCGCGGACATCTAACTCTGTCCCGTTCGTAAATACCAACGTTGAGCCGCCACCATTTCTAGACTTGATTCGAGCGATGGTATCGGTGTTGACGGCTGTCTTCACCTTGTTGGAAAATGAAGCTGCGTCGACGCTCATCCAAGACATTACTCGTGTCCTGTCGCGTCCTCGCCACCCTTATCATGCGTCAAGACCGCCTTGCCAGAATTCGGGATGACGTTGAGGATTTTAGTCCCGTCGGACGTCAAGGAAATGTTTTGCTTCAAAGCAGCTTCTTGTGCGGCGTTCTTGTTTTGGTTGACGTCGACAGTTCTTACGGCTTCGCTCTTTGGAAGATTACCTTTGCGCAAAGTCGAATCTTCAGCGTTACTCTTGCCAGCGGATTTGACACCCTCTACGCCGGTGGATTCGATTTTCTTTTTTCTTTCATCGGCATATGCCATAGTGTTCCTCAATCCTTCTTTTTCTTTTCCCAAAGAATCAACTTGCCGCCGGACAGGTTTGCCGGGTCGGTGCCACGACGGATCGCTCTTGCGCTCGAACCACTGTATTCGTACGTCATGTGGCTGCCGTCGGATACTTCGAAAGTCAGTTCGACTTTCTTTCCGTTCTCTTTCTTATTAACGATGTTCTTCTTGCTCATTTACGTCGATGCTTTCGTACTTCAAATTCTTCTAAGATACGTTCGGTGATTTCGTCGCTTTCAGGGGCGGCGTATCTTACCGCGCGCTCTAAGTTCTCAACGCGTTCTTTCAAATCGCGAATCTCTTGTTCTGCCCAAACCAGATTGTCCATTGACTTACCTCGTAAAACTAAATGCTGTACGTTGTGCTTCCGTCTGCAATCACAATCGGGTTATTCAGAACGTTTGAAACATCGGCTCCAGTTTCGTCCCCCACAGTTCCGTTGTTCAACACGATCTTGACTTGGTACGTTCCTGCGGGAAGACCCTTCAAAGAGAAGTTACCGCTAGCTACCACATCGCTCGTTTGAATACCGTTCGGGCGACCGTTGGTTAAAATTATCGCGGAGACTATCGCTCCGTTGTTTGCCGCGCCTGCGGAACCGTTAATCGTTGAGGACATCGAATCTCCTGACCTTAGTTCACAGGTCCGTTAAAAAGTTTGTCGATAGAATAGAGTGTTTGCCTGTCGAAGTACTGGGCCCAAATACCCTCTAGCTTTAACTCATCTGCCCGACGTATCAGTTCGACGCATTCTTCGTGCGTGAAGAATCTCATGTCCGAGGGATCGCCGACGTCGCGGAAGATTCGACCTTGTACGTTTTGCACATCGCCTCACTTAGGCTCTATCTGATAGCACAGCCTCGTACAACTGATTTATGTCTCGCGCTCTGTGTTCTGCCAATCGGTGGGCGGCTTGGCCGATGCTGCGAGCGAGGAGTTACTGCAGAGCGAAACGAAGACTACAGCCTTCCCTTGGAACGAAGGAAGCGGGGCACCAATATTTTTAACTTCATTCAAAGCGTTATTGTAACGGACGTAAAGTCTTTAATCTCAACCACATGGACGTCGAGTACAAGAAGGTGGGGCTAGGGGTTGGTGCGCATGGCGGAGTACCCCGGGGTCATATTTTTGGATGGGTGGTGGGGGTACTTGTTGTTACACGTAACGTCTGTAAGTTGTTGACGGTACACCACGTTAACGTCGTCGGGACCGTCGAGCCGTATGGGGCGGTGTGCACCCAGCACTGCCGCCGGGTCGAAACTTTGCCCCACCCGCCACCCCCTTGCAATTGCGTTACCATTGTATTAAGTCCTTTGTTTTCAATGTTTGCCCTTTTGCATTTCGCCGATTGCGTTCTTTGCGGACCGCGCGCGCCGGATCGTTGCAAACCCAAATCGTTGCAGCTTTTCCTTGCAAACCATTGATTGTAAAAGGTTTATCGAGCTTTCGCCAATCCGTAAAGAACAGTATATTCCTTACGGATTCGATTAGACGAAGAAAAAGCGAAAACAAATGTTGACGTTTGAGTTAAGTGAACGGTTGCTCAGAGCGCGCCTGATTGAGTGACCTTTGTTCATTGGTGACTAATGGTCATCTATAAGTGCTTTGTTGTCAATCGATTGCAGAGCTTAACACTGTTAAGTAAGTTCACACTGTGAGTTTTGTTGTTACAGTTTGTTCTGTCGTGACAGAAATGACTGAAAGAACTGTCATGACCGATGCTCTGATCGCGTTACAGCGTCCTTTCCGTCCGCGCGCTGATGCCGCGGCACGCTTCGCTCGGGCTCCGCAAAGCTACAGACGTTGTGCTCACTACAACCTGTCTCTGTATCGTGCTCAACGACTGTAGTGTTGTTTCGCCCCATCTTCGCTATTCGCGAATTTCGAAACGATCCTCAAAATTGTGTCACCAATGCTGTCACCAACGAATTGGCACAACCAGATTTTACACACTTGTTTTCGTGTCATAAAATATCGTGTCATCATGTGCCCGTAACTCGACTCGATTTTGAGTTATGTTAACTAACGTTTTGCAAGCCTCGTGTTTTCAACGTGCGTTTTTTGGTGACACCACGATTCCGCCAGCCTTTTTGCTGTTTCCTGACACACGCGAGACCTGATGACACACTTGAAATTTTACGTTCGATTCACAATGTGCGTAATCTCTATATACTCGGACAACTAGGCGAAGAAAAATAGAAGATAGTAATAGATTACCTCTTTTGATGTTTTTCTCCTTGTTTTACCCCTATTTTTACCTGAGTGTCATCAGGTCTCTCGTCTTTCAGGAAAGGGAATCGTGGCGACAGAATCGAGCCAATAACCTCTTTATAATCAGTCGTGCTTCGATCCATTCTGTCACCAAAACCGAGAAATGCTTGCATGATGACAAATAATTGTTGACAAGCCTTCGAACTTGTGATAGGCTTCTCGGTTGGAGGATAATCCAATATGACACCAAAAGAAAGATTGATTCGTATTTTGCAAGTCGAAGCACCCATTTATAAGTCGCGTTTGCTCGCATCATTCCGCAACCGTGATGAGTACAGCGCGGCGCTAAGCGAACTGCTCACGGCTGGCTTTGTCCATCAAACAGGGCTTGGCACTCGCGGCATGCCATTCAAGATAGTTCTCAGTGGTACTTGGCCGTACAACGTCTGTCCCCTTTGCGGGCATGTATCGTTTCCGAGGGATCAGCACTCGGAACAACCGCTACGGCCCACAGAGCCCGTACGACGGTCAGACGGAATAACCGTGGATAAAGTGATAGCGCTATTGGAACGACACGGCGGAAGCACAACCGTGCGCGTGGCGCAACGTGTGCTAAATGCCAATCGGCATAAGGAAGCATGGGCAGAGATTCAGTCGAGCCCTTTGTTCGCGTTCACTGGCACAGGCAAAGCAGGCGATCCAAAGATAATTCATCTGGCGGGAGGAAAAGCATGAGTGTACAAGACAAACAACAAGACGAAGTAATCAAGCGCATCCTCAAACCAATTACTATCTTGCTCGAATCGCTACCTAATCGGGAATTGCCTATGCAAACGGTTAAAGACATTCTCCTCCCAGATGCACCGTTGGATAAATGGGTAGGATTTTGTTTTCTCTTGGAGCGCGATTCTAGATTTTATTTCACAGGCTCGGGCGTAACAATCGATCCGAGAACGGTTCATATGTCTGAACCTATTGAGTGGATAGACTTGGAGCCCGCGAAGTGAAATTGCTGATAATCCCGAGTAAACAACGATGCCCATATCACTGTTTGGAGGGTATTTGTAACATCTGCGGGCAAGAACGCAACGACTCGGATAGACAAATGGAAAAACTATACGAGAGTCAAGCTGTTTCTCACCCTTTTGAAACTGACGATTGCACAGTCCTCGCTCTGGCTCACGTTTTAAATTCATCGTATGCGGAAGCACATGCTATCTGTGAAGCGGCGGGGCGAAAACCTAGAACAGGAATGTTTTGCATCGATATACATCGTATGCTAAAAGGTCTTGCTAAATCTGGTAGAATTCTCAGTGTCAGACTCAAGCGGGGAAAAGAGTACGTTCTTCCGCCGCGTTACGAGAAAAGAAAGAAGCCCGTATTAGTTCGCGGTAAACACGGAAATTTCTACAGATCGTTTCCGCGCAAAGCCACAACAATAGCAGAATTCTTAAAAGACATGCCGAAGAAAGGCAGGTTTTATATCTCAGGCGGCGGGCATTCTTTTTCGATGGTAGATGGTATGCTATTAAATCCAACCCCGAGAATACGCGCGTATATGACAGGATGTTGGGAGATAAAACTCAAACCGTCTGGCCGCGAACTCAACAGCCAAACGATTAGTACCACCGCAGGATAGTACTAAAGTTTAGCCGTTCGTACTATTGGTTCCAGACAAGAGGCATGAGAGGATATCGGTAGGGAGGAAGTTATGACGAATCACACAGAGGCAGTTACCCGCACCGCAGCGCTGATTCAAGCATTCGGCTGGCAAGGCGGCACGATCCACCAATTGGCACAAGAGACTGGCGTCAGTGTCGAAGACTTGCTGTACACCCCGTTCAAGGCCGATGTTGCCAACAATGCGAACGACATTTCCGCCGGTTGGTTCGCCGGTCGCACTTGCACCGTGGAGCACAACATTGCTAAAGTCTTCCCCAAGTATCGCGGCAACGTATCGTTCTGGCACGGCGTGATTCGCGGTCTTCAATTGAAAGCGGAGGGAATCTAACATGATCGTTCTACAAGAGCACGCAGAAAACATCGCGAAGGCACTCGGCGAAGGCTGGAAGCGTAGCACGCGCTTCGATGAAACCGATTCATCTTGGCGCGCCGAATTGGAAGGTCCCGACAATCAAGTTTTGTTTCTCTCCTCGACGTGGGCGGGAAAACAACGTTTGTACATCGCGGGCTCTATCCCACAAGGCACAGAGTGGCCGTATCAAGTCACGCGCCCCGAGATTACCGTGAATATCGAGAAGAGCGCACAACAAGTGGCGCGCGATATCACAAAGCGCCTTATCCCCGACTACTTGCCCAAGCTGGCGGAAGTGCTCAAACGCAAAGCAGAGCGCGAAGCGTTCGAGAGCAACCGCAAGTCGCTGGCCGATCAGGTCGCCGAGATTACTGGCGGTCGCGTCAAGGAAGAAATGGTATACACTGGCAATTGGGACTTGCAAGTGTCTGGTCCCGAATCGATTCGCGTGCAAGGTCACTGCAATTACCTCACGCTGGAACAATTGAAGAAGATCAACGAAGTTTGTCCCGAGTTGTTTCGAAAGGCGATAAGCTAATGTCACACCAGATGGAAGCATTCAACTCGATATTCAACACACCGCCGAGCATCATAATCGTGTACACGGATGGTTTCTTCAAAGATGTACAACTAACTCCATTGCTTGCGCCTACGATTCTCCGCAACGCAATCAAACACGAAGCACAATACGCCTTGGATCACAAGACGCACGCAGCCGATATTCTAATTACGCTCGCCGACGCATTGACGGCGGCAGAAAATGAGGTGAGGTAATGAAAGTCGAAGCACTCAACAAACTGGCATCTGAAATGGTAGGCGACAATGGCAGGACAAACGTGTTCTTCGTAACGTACGAAGGCAATGTAGTCATGATTACGATGCTTTTCGAAGCCGCGTACACGTTGTGGAGTAATTTGAAAAACGCACACAAAGATTGCACACTTGAGGATCGCAAGACCAGCGTAATCGCGGAAGCTGGGTTGCGCCCACAATTCAATCCAAAGACAGATAACTTCGACGGTCCCATAGACTGGGAAGTACGCGACGACTCCCGACATTTTGGATTCAGGAGTTAACATGGTCCGCGCACCCTTTGAACTTTCGCAAGTCTCCGTCGACACACGTACAGGACAGGCATCGGGATCACGTTGGTACGTGTGCCCAATTCGGTATTTTCGCACAAAAGTATTCGACGGCAATCGAGTATCAGGTTTTTCGAATCGATTGTTTTTCGGTCCTAGCATTCGCGACGGGCAGTACATCGGTCAAATGACAGAGTACGCAGGCAAGGAAACGTGGAGGCAAATATGAGCAGAATTCAAAGAGCAATCGAAATTTTGGAAGCAATCAACGAATATTTTCAAGAGCGCGGCGGTCAAACCGTTCTTTATTCCGATGCTCAAATTTTGGACGGGGATATCACGATTAAAGACGCCATTGCGGATTGTTTGGGAGAGGAATAGTCCTAGTACTTTCGTACCATCGAAGCATCTATCACACAAGAACAGATTAACGAATTGTGGGCCCGCTTGGATCGAATCGAAGGAAAAGCATAAAACCTCTAGGAGAAAAATATGAACTGCTTACAAAATCCCCCGAAACTGACGATTAACAAAGTGCTGTACGACAATCGAGGCGCGAGCATGCCCGTACACGTTCGATTGGAGCAGCGCATTGTATGGAATCTGTTGCTCACGTTGGAAAAACATGGATTCAAAGTTTCCAGTGTACATGACGGAGAAGAACAAACGCGCGTAGTGAGTAAAAAGCACGCAATGGAATTGTTGTTTAATCTCGACGACGCGTATTTGTTTCTTCGCCACGTAGCAGGCGTATATCCACCAGACGGAAATCACCCCGAGTTTTGGATTCGTTTTGTTTTCGGCAACGAATTGGATATCATCAGCGATTATAGTGCAACTAAGGTAAACGGTTTTCAAGCAATCGTGGACAAATTCGATCCGGAGGTGTACGCATGAAATTCAATATTCACGTAACTTACAAAGAGACCCCCGGCGAACCGTGGATCGAAGATTACAATCGACCAGAGGTAAAGACGAAAGAGCAGGCGCAGAAGTGGGCAGCCAATCTGATTGACAATTTCAATGACACCTTACGCACAGACGAAAAAGCAAGAAAGCTAGTGGCAGTCACGTTCGAAGACAACAATGCCAAGCAAGCACACGAATGGCAAAAAGTAAATCTTGTCACGTTACTCGACAATCGCGGCGCACCGTACGATTCGTTGTTGTGCCTCAATTGTGGGATCACCGCAGAGCGCTGGGGATTAGATACTATTCGATTGAGTAAAAAATATCGTAAAGCCGCAAAGTACCTATCGTGCGACTGGAAGACGGGAGAATCTAAACAGTCCTAGTACCAAAGTAATAGTACGTTTTTCTTATTTTTGTTCTTGACTCGTTCCCGAGCCTATGAGAGGATGTTGTTAGGAGATAACACCAATGGCTAGCATTCAAGCACAACAAGATTACCTCACGATTTTGAAGCGTGATGCACAAGCCGCGTGGATTAAAGCCTGCGAAGCCGATGGAATCGAATTGTCCGCGAAGTTCGTGGTCTTCTCGAATACCGCGTCCGCCGCCGCGTACAACGAATTGATGGGGCTGTATTTGAAGGCCGTCCGCAATTTCTCGAAGCAATTGGCACGCAACAAAGCGCGTCGTGCGCGCCACGCTGCTCATACCTCTCTCGGATTGAAGCGAGTCAAGGGCGCACTTGGCGGAACGTATTACGAATAGGAGATAGCGATGTCGACTACCGCACTTTTTACAGAAGGCAAACTTAATTACACCGAAGCTATGAATCGCGTCGGGTATTGGATCAACTACGCTAAAACAGGCGCGTATCATGACGTTGAACGTGCCACAACTGCTTTGGAAATTTTGCATCGGCTGCTTACTACGAGGGAATTGTATTTTCAAAAGGAAGGATTTTGATGAGCACGAGACCGTACGAAATCCTCGTCCGTCAGTGGTTTCACTGTGCGCTAACCGAAAAAGAAGGTCAGGCGCTAGTCGGGCATATCGACGACACCCGTCGCTACGGTTCGCTGGTGCCGTACAACGACTTGCCCGAGCAAGCAAAGATTTTAGTACGTGCGGAGTACGACAGGGTATTAGAACTTTTAGGGAAACACAATTTTATAGTGGTCGGAGAATAGGAGAATAAAATGAAATTCGAAATCAAAAGCCGTTGGGATAGCAATCAAGTCTTGTTTCAAACAGAAGCAGAGTCTTTCGCCGCCTGTGTGAATGCCGCGATTAAAGCGAGTGCGGACCTGCAGAGCGCGGACCTGCAGAGCGCGGACCTGCGCGGCGCGGACCTGCAGAGCGCGGACCTGCGCGGCGCGGACCTGCAGAGCGCGGACCTGTACGGCGCGAACCTGCGCGGCGCGGACCTGCGCGGCGCGGACCTGCGCGGCGCGAACCTGCGCGGCGCGGACCTGTCCGGCGCGGACCTGTACGGCGCGAACCTGCGCGGCGCGGACCTGTCCGGCGCGGACCTGTACGGCGCGGACCTGTACGGCGCGGACCTGTACGGCGCGAACCTGTCCGCCCCTACCATGCTGCTTTTGGCGACTTGGGGTACACTCTCAGATGAACTCACAGCCGATTTAATGCTCCTCGACGCCAGTGCACACCCCAACCCCGAAGCTTTTCAAAAGTGGGCCGACGGCGGTCCTTGCCCATACGAAGGTGTCAAAGTTCAACGCATTGCGAACTTTCAAGAGAATCGCAAATTGTGGGGCAAAGGAAAACCCGACACGATTTACAATCTGATGACGCGAATTTTGAAAGAGAAGACAAAGCAGTGATCGTCTTCGCCTTAATCACACTCGGTTTGCTCGCAGTTTTGTCAACGTGCATCGCGGAGAAATTGACTACAAACCAAACGAAAGGGAGAAAATAATGAGCGAAAAATTGAAAGTAGCATTCACGGTAACGTATCAAGACATCAAGATTGAGTACCTCGAAGACGTAAACAAGTGGCGATTCGAGTTGCGTGGTCGAGAACGCAAAGCCGAATCTCTGACTCAGGCAAAAGAATGGATTGATAAGCCAGAGCCCGCGAAGAAAGCATCGAAAACGTTCAAGCGATTCGAGGCTTTGTTTTGCAAAGGCTGGAATTCTTACGGCACACTCGGGCACGACAAAAAGGATCGCATCGTTGTCACCGTCACGAGTGCAGCGCACGACGTGTACAGGAATACAAATACGCCCAGTGCTGCGTGGATTTTAAACGCGGGTGAGCGTTCGAAAGAAGCCGTTGAGAAGTTGTTCGAAATCAGCGATGAGAACACTCAGAAGTGGGAACGATTCGACGCACTAAGTGCTCAAATTGAAAACTTGAAAAAAGAAGCCGAAAAACTTCTCAAGTCAATCAAGCGAATCGACTTGACTGGCTACCTCGACGAGAAAGAATAATGACTCTGATCGTCCCAACAAGCTATCGCCGCAATTTCCTTCGTCAAGCGAATCAACAAAAGATCGAAGTGGCGGGCGATGCGCAAGAAGTCCAACTAAAGTGTCTTCGATGCTTTCGACTGGCGTCCGTTGGAACACGATGCGACGAATGCCGGGAGCACAGGAAACTCGGGAATAAAGGGAGAAAAAGATGAGAACATTGAAGAGAATCGAGAACACAATTGTCCGCTTGGCTTACAAGGCGAGCGACAAACGTACACCCGTTCGACTCGGGGACCTCGTGCGTCACAACCTGACGGGGCTCGACGGTCAAGTCGTTGGGCTCCAATTCACGGGCTGGTTTCGCCCCAAGTGTTTCCTGACAGTCAGGAACAATCTGACTGACAGGCTAATCGTAAATGTCAACCGCGACGAATTCACGCACGCAATTAATTTGCGCCTGATTGACCCGAGGCGCATGAATATCAACCACGGGAGAACGCTGTGAGTGAATTAAACAGACTGCGCACCGCTGTATACTTTTTGGTTGTCGTTGTCGTTCTTCTAACGTTGTTGAATGTGTTTCAATCGCAAGTGATCGCGCAACAACGTGCGGAGATTCGAGCGCTATTCAACTCGCTTGAGATTAAAAGCCAAGGGGGCTTGTCGTGAAAGAAAAGACAAAACGTCTTGCGTTAATCCGCGACAGACACCAGACCCGGGCATCTTGGCTTGACGCGCCCGAGAATTTACCCGAGTCTAAAGAAATGCCCAAGCCCGATATTTCCGATATCGTGAGGACATATGACGAAACGGTACCGAGGCAGTTCGTTTAAAAGAATTTTGAAAATAGTTCTTGACAAAACTCAGAAGTCGAGTCATAATGGTTTCACGATAGAGGGAGCATCTAGTGGATGTTCTTAAACGGGAGAAATCTCAAGTCCCGACCTTTACGTCCGGAGCTACCCTCCGGTAGATGCTAAAACGGTGTTCGAGACAAGGCACGAAAGTCTGTCACCATAGAGCATCTTCCCGAGGGTAACACCTTACTGGTCTGAATAGTGGGACCAGACGTTGCTAGATGTTACGGTAGCGAACGCGGTTCGACGGAATACGCGGGTAGCTAAATCGGCGCAACGTGGATGTAGGATCGTCACCTACTGCCCTCAAACCTTTCGGTGGCGTCAGGCGCAAGTACCTGAAACGGAATGCCCCGTTGCCAAGCTAGCACCACCGAGGCAATCTTATCCTGTGCGAATCGTCTTTGTGCTACGCGGCGCAAGGAAGAGAAGCCGGGAAAACTTGGGAGAGTCGGAACACTGCGTTAGTTGGGCCACAATTAACGTAAGCGCCGTGCAGTCAGGACTATTACAAGTCTCCCCGTCGTGAGCGTACGGCGCAATCTAGTCCACGTTTATTTAGTTTTAGTTTGCTGTTAATCTCAGGAGGGAACTATGTGGGACATTCAAACGTTGGAGAAATTGAATCGTGAATTTGAAACGAAACTGAAAACCGAGCGCGCGGAAAACGCATTGCGCGGCGAGAAAGAATTCGAGGAAGCACGCCAAACCGACACGCGCGGTAAAGACTGACAATGAAAGAAACAGAAAAACGAATCCATGAACTGTATCAAAAAGTTGAAGCATTAAAGCCTATCGGCGGATACTCACCCGGCCAAGTATTAGCTTCCGGTATTCTCGGAGTGCTTGTCGATTTTAATCAACGATTAGAGAAGCTTGAAAAGAAAATGGATGGCAGGAGAAAGAATTAATGTGCTCGAATTGCAGCGGAGAATACGAAGACCCCGAGGCGACACAAGGTGAACCAGATGAAACCGACGGCAACGAACTTGACGGAAGCGAGAGAACAGAACTTAGACGTGTACATGTTCCCGCCGAATCAACGGAACCTGATCGAAAACCTGCGCCAAGTATTAAGCGATATTGGCCGCGAGGCGATTGAATTCGAAACCGAAGTCGCGGGGTATAAGTTAACCGTGGTCGCTGTCGCGCCGAGAGTCGGAGTGATAGCGCCAGAGATGAAAAAGCGAAAGAAGACGGTGATGGAATTCGTTCAAGGCGAGTAAGTACTACTCGTTTTCAGTACTTTCGTACCATTGAAGTTAGTACTCGTCTTGGGGTAGACTTTAGACATGGAAACGACAATTAAAACCTATCGCGTACCCGAAGATAACCTTGGCATTTTGCAATCACGCATGGCGAAACTGGCAGGCCGCTGCAAGCGTGCCAAGATTGAAGCGCCAGTCCTAACGGTCGGCGATTTTGAGGAAACGAAGTACGTCAACGACGCGGGTTTTGACCGCATTCGCCGCGTGTACAACGTCACGCTCGAATCTGCCGGGCGTCCAAAGATTGACGGTTACGAATTCGCAGCCGTGCTTTCCCCAGCCACCGACGAAAACGGCGCGTTTCTCGGCAACGTTCTCAGGCAGGTCCCGGGATTCGAGGGACAGATTCCCGAGAGGTTTCGCGCCGCAACAAATTACTGCGACCACTGCAAGACGGATCGCCGCCGTTTGGAAACGTTCGTTATAGTTTCTGAAGCGGGTTTCCGACAGATTGGCCGCAATTGCTTGGCTAATTACCTCGGGCTCACGGACCCCGAGAGACTCGCCTTAATCGCACAGATTCTTATCGATGCGGACGACTTGGCGGGTATGGCCGAAGACGAAGGCTTTGGTGGCGGTGGGACAGTTCAAGAGCGCGTAGCACTCGACGACGTGCTCACAGTGGCAGCCAGTGCTGTTCGGTTGTACGGTTGGCTTTCGGGCAAGGCAGCGCGCGAATTCGAGAAGACGTCTACCGCCAGCCGTGTACGTGAGTGGATATTCGGGAATCACAAGACGCGCGAAGCGTTCGAACACAAGCTAGTCGCGACGGACGAAGATAAGAAGCTGGCAGCCGATACGTACGAATGGCTGCAAACGTTGCCCACCGACACGCAAGACGACTATCGGTACAACTTGGCTCTTCTCGCGAAGTCGGTTTCAATCATCGGCAAAAATTTCGGGATCGCGGTCTCGGCGATTAATGCGTACAGTAAAGAGAAGGAATTTGAAATTCGCCGCAATGCCCGCATCGAGGCAGACAGCAAGTCGGAGTTTATTGGCACAGTCGGCGAGCGCATCACGATTGAAAATTTGACGGTATTGTACACAACGACTTTCGAATCGAATTTCGGCGTCACACACTTTTACAAATTCAAGGCAGGCGACAACGTTCTGGTCTATTTCGCCAGTACTCAAATGTTCGAGCAAGGCGAAACGATTCCCGTGCTTACGGCGCGCGTCAAGGCGCACGAGAATCGGGTAGACAAGTACAACCCGCAAGGCGTACGGCAAACGATTATCACTCGGGCGACGTTGCCCAAGCCCCCGAAACCGGAGTTGACGACGGAGCAAAAGATTGCCAAGAAGGCAATTGCCAAGCTTCGCAAAGTTCAAAGGACGTTGCCTAACCACGGTCCCTCAGTGCTCGAACAAAACGAGACTGGGCAAGATTACAACGACTATTTGGCGTGGAGCACAATCCACAGTTTGATTTTTCAAATCCAACGGGAGGCGAACGTATGATGCTGCGAATTGCAATCGTGTGCCTTAGTATCGGTTTTCTCGGCTGGTCCTTGTGCAAAGCAGCCGCTAGAAAGACGCCACGGCCCGGGAAAGATTTTGATGAGAGAGGATCGTATGAGTGAGGAGTACAGAGGACCGTACGACGGCGACGTTTGCCACTTCAAGTTTAAAGGCTGCGAAAAGAAACCCGCCGGTTACTCGCGCCGCGAAAACGGAACCTCTCGGGGCCCGTATTTCGACGCGTGCGAGAATTGTGCCCGAGTCGAATATCCCCAGCCCCAGCAATTTCAGGAGGAAAGCCAATGAAACTTTGGCAAGTTGTTTTCGTTTACGCTATGGGTTTGAAGACAGGGGCATTCGGAGCACTGTTTTTGCGCAGTGCTTATCGAATACTCATCAAGGGAGAAAGACCGTGAGCAACACAGTACGCAACACCAAACAACCTAGTCTGATATCGCAGTACAAGGATAAATCGATCCTAAGCCTCCGTGAGCGCCGCGAACGGGATACACGAGAAGAAGACACGATCCGCTTTGCTTTGCGCAACGGCGGTACTGCTACGGTCGAAAGAGAGGCTATCAGTGATTATTCGAATACACGATGAAATAACTCTTGAGGACCCTACTACCGGCCATGAAGTAGCTTTCTTTTGGTCTAATCTGGCACACGTTTACGAATACGATCCGACACACGACGGACCAGAGACAGAAGTTATTACGCGTATCTTGGCGTCGGGCGCATTAGCGGAGGATAAGAATGATCGCCTTTCTGTTTAGCAAAATCTTCCCGCCCAAGCGAGGCAAGATGACGCGGGAAGAAGTAGAGAATTCGATGCGTTTGCACGCAATTGACGTAGGACTGTTGAAAGTCTATCAAGCGGAGCCAAAAGAATCGGGAGTGCTCAACGTGCGCGAATGGGCAAACGGACGTTGGCGCAACCGACGGGGACCTAAGTTTCGCGCGGACAAAATATTTTTAGGTTTTTAAATAGGATTTTGAAAGTTTGGCAATTAGTTTGCCATCAGGCGCGGTAAGAGATCGGTAGAATTCTTGCCAGAATCTTCCCGAGTTTTAAATTTTTATACATTTTCGAGTGAGCATTCGAACTATTTGAAATCGCAATAGGGGTACGTTTCGACACCGGTTTTCGGAGGATTATGGAAAATAAGAGAGCGCGCGAAAAGCGCCTGATGGACTGTTTCAAATTAACCATTGAAAAATGGGACCGCGTCGAGGCGTTTCAACAAAAACGTTGCGCCTTGTGTGGGCGGTTCGAACGGCGACCGAACCAAAGATTGGCCACCGATCACGATTGGTTCACGGGCTTGTTTCGCGGACTTCTTTGCAGCCAATGTAACCCGCTCGTGGGAAAACTCGAACGCGCTTTCATTCGCTTGGGTATGCACAAGGAAGAAGGCGTGCGTCTAGTCGACATCGTGGGAAAACTGCACGAGTACTTGAAGCACTCGCCCGCGAGTCAAGCTTTGGGTTATGACCACATTGGCTATGCTGGAAGTGTGAGCACAAAGAAGCACAGAAAAATGATTAAAAAACTTAGTAGAGAACAAAAATCGAAACAGTGAACGAAGCCGTAAATTGGTGCCTCGCTTTTATGCTTCCAAGGGAAGAGGTTAAACGATGGACATACCTGTAAATCAATCAAATCAGCCCGTTGTACCAGCCATAGTCAAACGCGAATTGTCGTGGCTATCGCACCATTTGATCCTTGTCGGCGTCATCATTTTAGTACTGTTCGGCGGCGTGTACGAAGTTGAGAATTTGATGGAGAAGCACGACAAGGCCCGCGAGCAAGCCTCGGCCCAAGCGCTTCAGCTAGTGGTTGCTCAAGTAAAGACTCTTGAAAACCACATGGCCACCAATGATGCAGCCAGTGCCCAACGCGAAGCCCAATACAATGCAACCATTCAAACCCTGTCGGCGGCCATCGCGGCCCGTGACAAAGCCCTCCAGCAACAAATTCAAAAGAACGCAACTCTGACGGCACAACAAGCTGCGGCACGTTTGGCCGAGCAATACAAAGTAGACGTCGCATCGGCACAAGCCGAAGCCGACAAAGTTTTAATCGATTTGCCTTTGGCTCGTTCAATCGTAACCACGTTCGACCAAAACGTTTCTTGCCAAGCCAATTTGACGGACACCGAGACGCAACTCACGGCGGAGCAAGGCAAGAACGTGGATTTGAAACAACAGGTTTCTGATCGCGACAGTGTTATTAGCGGCAAGAATGAGGAGCTAGGTAAGCAAAAGAAAAACTACGAAGATCAAATCAGCACCTTGAAAGACAATGCCCGCAAGGGAAAATTGAAATGGTTTGGAATAGGTTTTGTTACGGGTTACATCGTCGGTAAGACTCACATCCTATAACACAAAGAGGGCACAGCATGAGCGCTGTTAGCAAAAAAGACAGAGTATCACCGGAAGAAGTATCGGCAGTATTCGCTGCGAAGTCGGGCAACATTCGCGCAACGGCGAAGGAATTAGGCATCAGTCGTTCGTCCGTTCGCCGCAAGTTGACCCCACTTGGTTTGATGAAGAAACCATTGGCGGGTGGAACGAAAGAAGGCACAAAGACTCGCGCGCTAAAGCTACCGGCATCGGGCGTGAAGAGATTCATCTTGACGTCGGCGCAAAACAACACACACGTTCACGCCGAGTTGCTGGCAAATTTGGAAGCACTGGCTTCGTACTACGGAGCCGAAATCATCGTCGGTACGTACACGTACAATCAAAATCATTACGGCAAGCTAAGTGTCAAGGCGGGCAAAGATAAGCCCGTACAGAAAGAACTTTGGTACGATCCCGCAATCGAGAAGTACATCAAGGATTATCGCATCGAACTCGGCAAAGGTCTCGTATGGGCAGGCGAATACAACGCTCTTCCGACCAATGTTAACCCGTTGGCAGGGCTCGAATCGTACACAGGTCGTAAGTCTGCAATCTTCCCGCACGCGAAGCTAGCTATGCGTTCAATCGCGACGATGCAAGGTGAAGGCGTTAAGCTAAATTACACCACAGGCACCGTCACTCAGCGCAATTACATCCAAAAGCGCGAAGGTGTGATCGCAGAATTTCATCACATTTATGGTGCGCTTCTCGTCGAAGTAAACGCCGAGGGTCAGTGGTGGGTCCGTCAGTTGAATCAAGACGAGGGCACAGGCACGTTGCAAGATTTGAATATCCTCGTCAAGGATGGGGCAATCGTTAGTAAGAACGCCACGGTCGAGGCGATTACGTACGGAGATTTGCACGGCACGTTTGCCGATCCTACGGTTGTTAAAGCATCGCACGAAATGCTCGACACGCTGCGTCCGAAATATCAGTTTTTGCACGATATCATGGAGGGTGTTTCCGTTAACCCTCATGACCGTAAGTACAAGAATAACCATTCGAAGTTTCACACTTGGTTGCGAGGATATCACCGCTTGGATGCGGAATTAGCCGATACGGTGAAGTTGCTCGAAACGTACAACCGCGACTTTTCTAAAACGGTTATTGTTGATTCAAACCACGATGATGCTTGGTTGCATCGTTGGTTGCAAGAGTACGACTACCGTGTCGACCCCGCAAACGCCGAACTATTCTTGAAGCTGCAAGATTGGATGTACAAACAGATTCGCGCAGGCAAAATGCCTCGCGACATCAGTGTGATTGAGTACGCCACTCGCAATGCGGGATACAAAGCGCCAGCGAAGTTCTTGTTAGCCGATGAATCGTTCCTAATTTGCGGTAAGAAAATTGAGTGCGGAATGCACGGTCACTTTGGGCCGAATGGCCGCCGAGGTTCTCCAGACAACCTCAGTAAAATGGCGAGAAAAGCAAATACTTGCCACACCCATTCAGCAGGAATTTTTTCTGGTTTATATGTGGGTGGAACATCTGCCAAACTTCGTTGGGATTACAACAAAGGACCGAGCAGCGCCACGCAATCGCACATAGTTACGTACGGAAACGGGAAAAGAACCATCGTCACGATTTATCAAGGACAATGGCGAGCCTAGAAAATGCCTTACGCAGAACACCACAGGAAAGAAAAACAAAAAGCAGCCTACGATAAATGGAAGAAAAACAATCCTAAGCGTTTTAGTCATTTCGCCAGAGAAAGCATGAGGAGATCAAGACTAAGAGGAAGAATTGAAGTTCTGTCTCATTACGGAAAAGGAAAGAAAGCCGTATGTAGATGGAGAGGATGCCAAGTATCCGATTTGGATATGTTGACATTGGATCATGTCCTCAATAATGGATCGCACCCAAATCAAAGAAACGGCTTTCGAGCGGGCGGTCAAACCATGAGAGCAACATTAGTCAAATTAGGTTGGCCAAAAACGTTTCAAACATTGTGTTGGAATCACCAATGGAAAAAAGAAAATATACGGCGTCGTAAAAATCTCAAATTCTTTGACGAAGGAAAACGATACATGCCTCGAAGAAAGTATCAAAGGAAAGAATCAAAGGAAAGAATCAGGAGCAATAAAATGAAACAGCTTATAATTGGCTTCGGTTCGAAGGCACGTCATGGGAAGGATACCGCAGCCCTCGCTATCGTAAACTACTACGGCAGCCAGCGTGAAACGCAACAATGCCACGGGCTCAAAGTAACCGCACCCTTTGCCGCGCGCATCGGTTTCGCAGACGCCTTGTACGACGTGTGCCGCACCGAATACGGTATGAAGGAAAAGGACACGCCTTTGCTTCAACGAATCGGAGCAGAACGCAGAGTCGGCGACCCCGAATATTGGATTAAGCAAGCGTTCGCCAAGATTAAGCCGTATCATGAAATTCTCGTGATCCCCGATGTTCGCTATAAAAACGAAGCTCGGTACATCAAGAACGCGGGCGGATATCTCGTGAACGTAACTCGCTTGAACCCAGATGGTACACCGTTTGTGGACCCAAGTCGACCCGCAGATCACCCGAGCGAAACCGAATTGGACAATTGGAATTGGGATTTCAAATTTGTAATCGGCGATGGGCACGCGGCTTTGACTGGGGAGTTGGCGATTACTCTAACCGAATATCTCCGAGGGATTCATAAGTGAACCAAACCAACAAAGCACCGAGAGGCAAGGTAATTTGCACATCATCTGGCAGGTGGGTAGGACCAGATCAAGGAGCGCCGTCGGTTCACGACGCCGCTTCGGCACTCGGCAAGCTTTGTAGATATGCAGGTCACTGTAAAGAGTTTTGGAGCGTTTTGGTTCACACGTTCGTGGTGGACGATCTCACCAAAGGAGAAGCCAAGCTTTATTCACACGTACACGATACAACTGAATCGGTAATCAACGACGTTCCGACACCTTTCAAAATTCCTACGATGAAGGAATTGGAAGTTCGAATGTATAATCGTATTTTGAAAGATTGGCGTTTGCCGCATCCTGAGAAGCACATCTTAGTTCAAGTGCATCAAGCGGATTTTGATGCTTTGCTCGGAGAAATTTGGACAATCGGACCTCCGGGATTGAGGAATCTGAAGCAGTTTAAAAATAGGAATAGAAAAGCGGAACGGCTAGTTAAGTTCTACCAGAAGAAATATCCGCCGTCAGATACAGTGCGCTCGACTGGTAGAGCCGTCAAGGAATTCATCAGAAGGTACACAGAGTACAGAAAGGCATTAGATGCGAATAATTGAACCATCATTTCGACTTAGCACCCCGTACAGCGACCAATTGACTCGCGAAGATGGCATTCGTATGCTTCGCTTCGTCGAACAACAAGCACGGATAAGCCACAGGTCCGAAGACAGACAAACGCTCGATTCGTGGGAGAAATTTATAACGGCGGTTGTTATAGGGCACGGTGATTGGTCGGTGACGGAGCACTCTTCGATTACCGCCACAATTCGAGTTGATCGCGGCGTGACCCATGAATTGGTTCGCCATCGTTTGTTCTCGTTCACCCAAGAAAGCACTAGGTTCGTGCGATACTCGGGACAAATGGAATTTATTGTCCCCGCCCCCGCAGAAAGAATAAACGATTCGGTATTCATGGAACTGTGGACTAAAGGGGTAAAACAAGCCGAAGAGAATTACGCTCGCGCTATTTCTCAAAACTGGAAACCCCAAGAAGCACGCTCTTTGTTGCCAAACGCCCTCGCGAGCACAATCGCTGTAACCGGAAACCTCAGATCGTGGCGCTGGTGGCTCTTGGCACGCACGACTAAGGAAACTCATCCCGACTTTCGCAGAATTTCGGAGCCAATGTTGGCAGAGTTTAAAAAAGTTGTACCGATTCTTTTCGACGACATAGACGCAGGCGCAAGACAAATTGATAATGCGAGAAAGGCACACTAATGCCGATAACACACGAGGCACACGTAGAAATGGGATGGGTTGCTGTAGCAGGTTGCCCAGAGTGCACGGCGTCCAATGCGTCGCAAAGAAAAATAAAATCGATTTATATCATAGGATCGCTACGGAACCCAGAAATCATCCCGTTCGCCAACGAGCTTGAGGCACAAGGATTCGAAGCGTTCGCAGATTGGAAATCGCCCGGACCCGACGCGGACGACTATCTCAGAGACTACGCCAAGGCGCGTGGTTTGAATTACAAGCAGACTTTGCAAACGTACGCAGCGAAACACATCTTCGAGTTTGACAAGGCGCATCTTATTCGGTGCGATGCGGCGGTGATGTTGATGCCAGCGGGCAAGAGCGGTCATCTGGAATTAGGTTTCATACGAGGATTGGGGAAACCGGGATTTATTCTTTTTGACAAGGAGCCCGAGCGAGTCGACGTGATGTACCAATTCGCATCGGATTTATTTTTCAACAAAGAAGAATTGTTTCAAGCTTTGAAATCAATATAAATAGGAGAATAACGAATGTCTTTGACAGATATAGCATTTCGAACAATAAAATGTGATGGCGGTTGCGGAAAAGAGGTAACGTACAACCCCGCAGAGGAGAAAGCCGTATTCGAGAACCCCGCGAACGTGTGGCTCAAATCTCTTCGCTTGGTTCAAACACTCGATGGTCGTAAGTTTGCGTACCACGACGACGTGTGCGAAATCAACGGCGCGCGAACGGGGCAGCACAATTTGCCCGAGCCTAAGAAGATTATCGAAGCGTCGAACCCAGCAGCTATTGCGGCAGCGTACGCGGCAGCCGAAGCAGCAAAGACGTCTGATGAAAACTTGAAGCGCGGTAGCGGCGGTCCTGTTCTAGTGACGGGCTAAGGACTTCTGATGCCGACATTTCACGTCGTAGTCACGGGTCACATCGATTTAACACGCCGTCCTACCGAACTACCCGAGAAGATTCATCAAGTTTGGGTAGACGACGTAGACTCGCCGATAGTTTTGGCACAACGTGTTGCGGATCGATTGAAGGAAATTGTCGACTCGGGCGGTATGGTTGCGCGACTAAATCCTTTCGAGGGCATGGAACCGCACAAGCACGATAAGCGGGTTTGGGTGCCCTTGCATATGCTGACTTACATCGATACCGAAATTCGAGGCACGACGCAAGAAATGCCGCAACCCGATCCAGAGCACGAAGGCGAGTTTGTGGACAAGCAAGGGAATAGAGTGAGGAAACAGTGATTCTCGCATCAATAGACATTGAGTCGACCGGATTGGACAAACAAAACGACCGCATTGTAGAGATGGGTTTGGTTTTGTACAGTACAGGTCGAAAAAAGATTCTTGAGAGTATCGGTTTTTTGGTTCAATCAGATGGCGTAGCCATAACTGAAGAAATAACCGCATTGACTGGTATCACTCAAGATGCTGTAGATAGGTTTGGGTACACACAAGGGGACGCGCTTGACACCTTTAATGCTTATGTCGAGCAAGCAGACGCGGTGATCGGTCACAATACAACTTGGTTCGATCTTCCGATGATACGGAACACCGCAAAGCGACTAGGTGTCAATCTGTCCCCTATAAAACTGTCAATCGATACGATGACTGATATCCCGGGCGTTAAGGGAGAGCAGTTAATTACGATGGCAGCCAAGCACGGATTTGTGAACCCGAACCAACATAGCGCCGAAGACGACGCTAAGTCTGTAATCAAGTTGATTCAAAACTATGACATCGACAAAATAGTCGAACGGGCGCAAAGCCCAACCGTCGTAATCTTGAGTCATCAAGATCGCAGTCAGGCAGCAAACAAAGCCGGACGTAAGGCGGGCTTCAGATGGAGCGGAGAATTTCGTGTGTGGTGGCAAGCGATTAAGGAGATGGACCTTCCGAGTTTGTCTAGTAAAGTACCTTTTGCTATTTCGATAGCTCCTAAGGAAATAAATTTGGAACAACTAAGAGAGAATTAAAGATGCCAACTCCTATGCAGCGACGTGTAGTTTTTCCTTTACTGAAAGAAATACGTTTAAAGAAGTGGGAAATATGTAACGTATGTGAGATTTGTAAAAATTGGTTTGTTTGTAGGCATAGGGATACTCGGTGGTGCTCGCAAGCATGTTATAGAAAAACAGAACAGTACATAAAAAGCGAGCGCAATAGACCGAAATACATGTCGCCCGAAACCAGAAAAAGACGTAAGGAGTATTGGCAAAGTCCAGCAGGAAGAGCTAGTTTTAGACGAGTTGGAACCAGAATGGAGTTGAGACGATCTTTGGAAAAACTAGGGTTAGTTGACTCTATTCAGCCTAATCAATCTTTCAAATCTCTGTACAAAACATTGATAGAGATGGTTTACAAAGATAAACCAAAAGCAAAAGAACTGCTAAAGGGAGGAAAACCAGATTGCCATAAAACTTTAGTAGAATTCAAAGTCGGCATTGATTTTTTGAGAGGCAACCAACTCGTATTCGATATTTTGAATGGCAGAAAAGGAAAAGTACGATGGTTGCCTTCTTGGGATTCTTTAGAGCTAACACTCGAAAAGAAAAAGAAAGACAAGAGCATTTTGTTTAGTTCTTATCTTTCTTATTTGAAGTGGTGCGAAAAACCATACAAACAACAGTCAAAAAGCGCATAGCGCAAAACAAAAAAAAAGGAGAAATAAAAACATGGAACTAAGCCAAGGCAAAATTTTTACCAAGCCTCAGCCGGGAATGTATTTGGCGACACTAGTAGATATGGTGGATATGCCTAACGTACAAACGGCATTCGG
>Ga0247693_1000075_pt1 | contig 27681 bp, 31 predicted proteins | sample CNK34_metaG_FD_182712 | JGI IMG/M metagenome (GOLD analysis project Ga0247693, IMG submission 182712) | Soil microbial communities from Purdue University Martell Research Forest, Indiana, United States - CNK34 | ecosystem: Environmental > Terrestrial > Soil > Temperate forest > Bulk soil... | reverse complement strand
ATTCGCTGGTGGTATTCCTGATTTCCGGCGGTGGCTCCGCCCTGATGGAATCCCCCCTTGACCCCGAGATATCCCTCGATGACACGCGCCAACTGAATCAGCTCCTCGTCACATGCGGTGCCTCAATCGACGAAATCAACACGATTCGCAAGCACGCCTCGGCCGTAAAAGGCGGCCGCCTCGGAGTGGCCAGTTCAAGCGCCGCCAAACTCACGCTCGCCATTTCCGATGTCCCACACGGCAAGGAATCCGCCCTCGCGTCCGGTCCCACAATTCCCGATCCAACCACCGTCTCCGATGTCCGACGCATTATCGAGACCTACCATCTCAACGAAAAATTCCCACCAATAGTCCGAGATTGGTTCGCCTCGCCAAACCTTCCGGAAACTCCAAAGCACGGCCATCCCGCTTTCGCCAATTCCTGCTTTTCTCTTCTTCTCACATCTCAAGATCTCTTTCACGCCGCCCATCATGCCGCCGAATCCCACGGCTTCGTCACCTGTTGCGATAACACGACGGACGATTGGCCGCTCGACCGCGCCGTCGAATATCTTCTCGCCCAACTCGAAGATCTCCGCCGCGCGAACCCCGGTCGGCCCGTCGCGCTAATTTCCGACGGCGAAATCAGCAGCCCGGTCACAGGGCAGGGAATCGGCGGCCGGAATTCTGCATTCGTTCTCGCCTGCGTGGAGAAAATCGCCGGCAAGTCCATCACCGTCTTGAGCGCTGGAACCGACGGCATCGACGGCAATTCCCCCGCCGCAGGCGCTGTCGCGGATGGCACCACTCTCGCCCGTGCCCGTGCTCTCCGCCTCGTGCCTCAGGATTTCTTCCGTCACAGCGATGCCTTTTCCTTCTTCACCCACCTCGGCGACACTGCCCTTACGGGACCCACCGGCAACAATCTCCGCGATCTCCGCATCCTTCTCGCTCTCCCATAGAAATCCAAACCGCGGCCATTCGCCAAAACAAAAAGGGCGAGCCCTCGCTCGCCCTCGATTCTCCATTTTTCAAACGAAAAGCTGCACTGGTTTTTGTTTTTACTGATAACTTAAGACTTACGACTTACCACTCACTTCTTCGCCGGCAACTTCTCCTCAATCGCCTTTAGCCGGTCACTCATTTCTTGCAGCATATGCTCCAAGCGTTCTAGCCGCTTCGCCATCGCTGCGGAATCGCCTTCCGCCTTTTCACTGTCGCCAGCGCCCCCCGGCTCCTTCTTCAGCCGCGCGATCTGCCCCTTGATCATCGGCGCCATCTCGATGCTCAAGTCCTCGCTCTTGAGCAAAGCCTCAAGCGCTGGTATAGCACTCGCATCTCCCCGCGTTCCAAGCGCGAAGATCGACGACATTCGCACGGGGAAATGTGGCTCCATTAGATATCCCGCGATCTGCTGCGTAATCTCTTTGTTATTTTTATCGAGCCGCGCCAGGCTGTTGATTGCCGCTCGTCGCGTTTCGATCGGCTTTCCGACGGCCGCCCATTCCCGCAGTGTTGGCACCGCCTTGTCGTCACCCAACTCACCCATCGCACGAAGCGCCGCGTGCCGCAAAAACTCATCCGGTGAATCCGCCTTCGCGGCCAGCGTCAACGTTTCCAATGCATTCGGCGCCTTCAACTTTCCGATGGCCTGCAACGCTGACGCCCGCGCCCGGTACGAATCGTCTTCCTTGGCAATCGAATTCACGTTCACCAGCACGTCGTTGTTGTCTTTGAAGTTCCCCAGCGCAGTGACAATCCGGTTTCGCACCCACGGCTCTTTCGTGCTGCCCAACGCCTCCAACAGCAACTTTGCCGCAACCGGATTCTTCGTAGCTCCAAGCGTATCCGCCGCCGTCGCGCGTACGCCCCATGCCTTGTCGCTGTTCAACGCATTCCCAATCGCTGCAATCGCTTCGCTGTCCTCCTTCGATTTACCGAGTTCAACCACCGCATCCAACCGGTCTGCCACTTCCGTCGCGTTCTTCAGCTGGTACAGCCACTCTTTCTTTTCTTTGTGAAATTCCGCTGACTTCAGTACATGCCCGCCTTTGTCGAACAGCACCATCACCGGCGCGCCGTCTGCCGCCAATTCAAACGATTCCTCCGCTTTACCCACCGTAACCGGATAAGTTTTCGCGCCCGCCGCAGTAGCAACCTCCACGTCCACTGGCACCTGGAAAATTCCTACCTTGCCCTCCAACTTCTGCGTTTGTTTCACCTTCAACAAAATCTTGTGTTTTGTATCGTCGTAGCTGTAACCCACGTCAAATTTCGGCGCGCCCGCTCCATAAATCCATTGCGAAAAAAAATGGTCAACGTTCGCATGCGTCGCCTCTTCGATCGCTCGCGTCAAATCTGCCGTCACCACATTCCTTCCGCGATTCACTTCCAGATAATGTTTTAAACCGGCGTAGAAGGCTTCCTCACCGATCTCGTGCCGCAGCATCATCAGCACCCAGCCGCCCTTGTTGTACGCATTCCCGTCGAACTCGCTCGAATCGTCAAAGTCGTGTCGCACAATCGGTTTTTGGTACAAATCCGCATTCTCAAACCAGTCGCGCGCATCACTCCACAGTTCGTACTCAATCTGATCCTTCGGAAAATTATGTTCGACCCAAAGCCGCTCCATGAATGTCGCGAATCCCTCGTTCAGCCAGATGTTTCCCCAGTCCTTGCAGGTCACCATGTCCCCGAACCACTGATGGCCCAGCTCGTGCGAAATCAGCGGATCTTCACCCGTCGTATATTCATGTGCGAGTTTTTCATGTGTCAGCGACGTGCTCGTATTCGTCGTCGCGCTGGAATTTTCCATTCCGCCGGCGACAAAATCGTCCACCATCGATTGCGCATACTTCTCCCACGGATAATCCACGCCCAGCCGTTTGCTGAAAAATTCCAGCATCTGTGGCGTGCGTCCGTAATTCACTTTCAACCGGTCGCCGCGCCCCTTCGGCGCATAGTACGTCACCGGCATCCCGCGCCACGTCTCTTTCAATTCATCAAATTCCCCCGCCACCACCGTAATCAAATACGTCGAGCTCGGCAGATTTTCCCTCCAGGTCCACGTCTTATTGCCGTTCCCTGCGTCCGTCACTCCCATCAACTTTCCATTCGCCACCGTGATCCACGCCGCCGGTACGGTCAAAATCGTTTCTGTCGTCAACCTGTCGTTGGGATAGTCGTATGTCGGCAAGTAGTACCGCGTATCTTCCGATTCGCCTTGTGTCCATATCTCTTTCGGCCGATCCGGGTAATCTTTATCGGGCAAAATGAAATACAAACCCTTTGTCGGTTTGCCTTCGTACTGAATCTCAACATTGAACTTCTGTCCGGCCTTCGCCGCACTTGCCAGCGGCACTGTCAGCCGTCCATCCTTCGATTCGAATTTCGCCGCCTCCTTGTTCACCGTCACGCTCTGAATCGTCAATCCAACCGAGTCAAACCAGATTTGTTCCGTGCCTTCCTTCAAAATGCTCAACGTGTGCGTCACATCTCCAATAACCTTTTTCTGCGTGAGATCGAATTTCAGCACGATCTTCGAATGTTGCAAATCATAGTCTTTGCTCCGCGCAAACGGCTCGTCCGCTCGCATCGCGCCCGCTATCGTGAGCAACACGGCACACGCAAACGCCGCTCGCACCGCACTCATCCACTTTTTCGACATTCCGTCTCCTTGTAGTCGCTGCATTTAGAGCCTTGGCCTTAATTCTTTCTTCGCACCACATGGCCCGCCGCTTCGAGCGCGCTGACCGCCCTCTCCAGTTCGCCTTCCGAAACCAGCAAATAATCCGTGTCGTACGTTGACACCGCAAAAATGCTCACCTGCGCTTCCGCCAGCGGCGCCGCAATCGCCGCTAGTATCCCCGTCAAACTAAATGCCAGCGTTCCCTCCACCTGCATCAACCGCCGCTTGCGCTCGGCGTGCGCTTCGTGCGGCACTTTCGAATCTTCACACACGATCGAGAGCTCGTTCTTTGTCCTGCTTATCGTTACGAACTGTTCGCCCGCAGCCCACGCGGGCACTGTGTCACCAGAACCTAGCCGGCATATCGCGTACAGATCCGGATGCACCGTAATCGTTAGTTGATGACTCATTCTAATTTATCGCGCGCAAAAGTCTCTCTTCGCTTCATCTTCTACAGCAGGCTACGCACGATTCCACCGTCAATCGCAATCGATGTCCCATTCCCGTAAGCCGCTCGCTCCGACGCCAGAAAGGTCACGACCGCCGCAAACTCCTCCGGCGTCCCCAATCTTCCCGCTGGAATCTGTTTCTTCCATCCGTCCACAACTTCCTCGACGCTCAATTTGTTGCGCGCCGCCACCGCCTCGGAAAGTTCGCTCAACCGGTCCGTCGCCGTATATCCCGGGCAAACGTTGTTCACTGTAATTCCGTATCGCGCGTATTCGCTCGCCAGTGTCTTCCCAAGGCCCGTTACCGCCGATCGAATAGAGTTTGAAAGCAACAATCCATCCACGGGCTGCTTTACGGTCGTTGAAGTGATCGTGATAAATCTCCCCCAACCGTTCTTCTGCATCCTGGGCAGCGTTTCCCGCGCAAAATGTACGGTGCTTAACAACAAAAGGTCAACTGCGTCACGCCAATCTTCGGTTCGCGTATCGGCAAACAATTTAGACGGAGGCCCGCCCGAATTCGTGACGCATATATCTATCTTCCCAAACCGCGTCTCCACCGCCGACACGAAATGGCTTACCTGGGCCTCATTCCGGACATCCACAGCTTGGTGCAGGACCTCGCCGCCCGTCTCGCCCTTAATCTCCTCTGCAGTCTTTGCCAGCGCTTGCGCCGTTCTCGCGCAGATCGCCAGTTTCGCTCCTTCCTTGGACAATTCCCGGGCCACCGCTCGGCCCAGCCCAGTGCTCGCCGCCGCCACAATCGCCACGCGCCCCTTCAGTCCCAAATCCATTCTTTTATCCCCCAGCCAAACGCAAGATGTTCTCCCGAAACCGCTTGTGGGTCAATCGACACAACCCGCCCGCCGAGCAACGGTCGTTCTCGTTTTTTTCGCCGCGCAGTGCCATTAACGTTGTTTATTGGTATGCTATTTATACGTATTTAGCCGCGGCTGTGCGTTTCGCTTCCTCTCTGCTGTCGCGCTATCTCCTTCATAATCAATAGGAACCGCCGGCCACTCCGCAACTCCTTTAGATTCAGCACTACAAAAACTGCTCTCTCTAACTCCCTTAGAATCAATACTGACAAAAAAAGATGGGTACCATGCCGGCCTCGGTCATCTCTCCTCAAGCGGCCTCCCAACCCCGCGCAGACCAACCCCGTCGCCCTTCGTCTATGTTCCTGTACGACGGAACATTTCGTACATGCTGGTCGTACTGTTCGATAGGTGCCAGCTCACAGCAGGCGGGGGTCCCGAAATGGCAAGTAATGGCAGTGCTCTAACAAACGGCAAGAATGGCAAAAAACGTCGTCGCCGTATTATCTGGGGCAGTGTCGCCCTCGTCATCCTCTTGGGTGGAGGCTACGGCGTTAAAGCCGCCCTCAGCCCCAACCACGAAATCGACCCTTCCAAGCTCGCCGATGTCGAGCGCGGCGACCTCGCCCGCGTCGTCGTCGCCACCGGGAAAATTCAGCCGCTCTCCAAAGCCGAAATCAAATCCAAGGCTAGCGGCATCGTCAAAAAGATTTACGTGGACTACGGCGATCGCGTAAAAGTCGGCCAGATTCTCGCCGAGCTCGACAAAGTTCAACTCGAAGCCGCCCTCCGTGCCGCGCAGGCCAATTTGCAAGCTGCGGAAGCCGCCTGCGATTCCGCCAAAGCTGCTCTCGAGCGCAACAAGGTAGACGCCGAAGGCCCCGATGTTCCTTTCCTCAAGCTCAACATGGAACGCGCGCGCCAAATGTTCAAAGACGGCGTCATGTCCAAAAGCCTCGTCGAAGACGCCGAGAAAAATTATCAGCTCGCCCTCAACAAACAAAACAGTGCCGTCCATAATCTCGTCGTTTCTAAAGCCGAAATCGCCAAAGCCGATGCGCAAGTCTCCCAGGCAAAAGCCGCCGCCGACAACGCTGGCGAAGATCTTCGCAACTCCACGATCGTTAGCCCTATAGATGGCCTCGTTCTTTCCCGCGACGTCAACATCGGCGACGCCGTCAGCTCCATCCTCATCCTCGGCTCGCAAGCCACGCCCATCATGACTCTTGGCGACGTCAGCGAAGTCTACGTTCAGGGCAAAGTCGACGAGTCCGATATCGGCAAGGTCTATCTCAATCAAGCGGCCCGCATCGTCGTCGAATCCTTCAAGGACAAGAAATTCACGGGCAAGGTCACCAAAATCTCTCCACTCGGAAAAGAAAAAGACAACGTCACCACGTTTGAAGTCCGCGTCTCCATTTCCAATCCCGGTGGCGAACTCAAAGCCAACATGAGCGCCAACGCCGAAATTCTTCTCGAAGAAAAGAAGAACGTCATCATGGCCCCCGAAGCCGCCATGATTTATGACAAAGATCGCAACGCGCAGGTCGAAATTCCCGACGCCAAGGGCCCCAACGGCAAAAAGAAAATTAGCGTCAAGCTCGGTATCTCCAATGGGGTCAAAACCGAAATTGTCTCAGGCCTGACCGAAAAGCAAAAGATCGTTCTGCAGTAACCGGAGACCGCCCCGTGTCTTTCCGTGACCTACTTCGCGATACGTTGGTGACTCTGTGGGCGCAAAAGCGCCGCACTCTCCTCACCATGTTCGGCATCGCCTGGGGCATCATATCCATCACGATCATGGTCGCTGCCGGCGAAGGCCTCGGCGACGGCATCCAGAAAAATCAGGAAACGTTTGGCAAAGACGTGATGATCGTTTTCGGTGGCCGCACAAGCATGCAGGCTGGCGGAACTCGTTCAGGTCGCCTCATCCGCTGGCAGGAAGACGATTACGTTCAAGTCGCCAAGGAATCTCCTGCCTGCAAATACGTCATGCCCGAACTCGGCAACGACGCTCAGGTCCGCAGCCTCTTCAATAGCGGTACGATTCCGATCGTTGGCGCGCTGCCGCCATTCCAGGAAATTCGCAGCGTCGCCACACTTGAGGGCCGCTTTTACAACGACCGGGACAATGAAGACGCCCGCAACGTCGCGTTCCTCGGCAGTGACGTCAAGAAGCAGCTATTCGCCGAAAGACAAGCTCTTGGCCAAACCGTCTGGATGAATGGCATCCCCTACACCGTCATCGGAACGATGAAACCCAAGGATCAGAATTCAAGCTACGACGGCTTCGACACTCGCAAGATTTTCATTCCGTTCAACTCCATGCGCCGCGATTTTCCCAACAAGCCCCCTGCCATCGAGCACTCGGTCGATCGTCTCCTCGTTGCGCCCTGGAATCTCGAAACGCACAAAGACTGTGTCCGCCAGCTTCGTCGCACGCTCGCCCGGCTTCACAGTTTCGATCCGCGCGACGAAGAAGCCGCCGGCATCTGGGATACCGTCAAGAACGCGCAAGCCAATCGCATGATTATCGTCGGTATGGAAATCTTCATGGGCTGCGTCGGCGTCGCCACTTTGTTCCTCGGCGGCCTCAGCGTCATGAACGTCATGCTCGTCAGCGTGCGCGAACGCACCCGCGAAATCGGCGTCCGTATGGCCCTCGGCGCCACGCGTAAATCCATCCTACGCCAGTTTTTCCTCGAAACAATTTTCGTCGTCGTGATCAGCGGCAGCGTCGGCCTCATCATTTCGTATGGTTTTTGTGCCCTCGTCAATCTCGCTCCCATGCCGCCCTTCTTTACCGGCATGCTCACCAGTTGGAAAATCGCCGCCGGCTCCATCGCCCTCCTCGGCCTTATCTCCATTCTTTCTGCTCTTTACCCGGCCAACCGCGCCGCTTCCGTCGATCCCATCGAAGCCCTCCGCTTCGAGGCAGGTGGCTAAATGTTCAAGGAAATTTTCAAGCAAGCATGGACGGCGCTCGGAAGAAATCCCGTTCGTAGCTTCTTAACGATGTCCGGAATCTCTTGGGGAATCGTGGCTGTAACACTGCTTCTCAGCTATGGAGCCGGCTTCCGTAGCGTTTTGATGTACACCTTCGAAGTGTTCGGCAAGGGCGCCGTTGTCGCATGGCCCGGCACTACCAGCGAACAAGCTGGCGGCGAACGCGCCGGAAAACCCGTCCGCTTTGAGGCCGAAGACGCCGAATGGGTCAAAGCGCAATCCCCGCTCGTCAAGCGTGTCACACGCGAAACCGTTCGTTTCCAGGGCGTCTCTTACGGCGAACGTCTTTCGGATTCCGCTGTCCGCGGCGTCTACCCCGAATACGGCGAAATGCGTAACGAAATCCCAAGCGACGGCCGCTGGATCTCTCCCGAAGATATCGCCGAACGCCGCCGCGTCATTTTTCTCGGCGCCCGCCTGCGCAAAAAACTTTTCAGCGGCGAACCCGCCCTCGGCGAAACCGTCCGCATCAAAGGCGTTCCATTCACGGTTATTGGCTCCATGGACATGAAATTTTCCGACAGTTGCTATTTCAACTGCGACGACGAATCAGCTTTCATTCCGTACACTTCCGCCAACGATCTCTGGGACACAAAATATTCCAGCGTCATGGTCTGGGAACCGATCGCTCCGGTTTTCGAAGCGCCCGCTATGGTCCAGTTCCGCACCGCCATCGCCAACCGCCAACACTTTTCTCCCAACGACAAACGCGCCATAACTATGTTCGGCCGCGAAGAATTTAAGCCCGTCATGGAAGGCATCACCATCGGCATTGAAGCCCTTCTCTTCATGATCGGCGCGATGACGCTCGGCATCGGCGGCGTCGGCGTCATGAATATCATGCTCGTCTCCGTCGAGGAACGCGTCCGCGAAATCGGTCTTCGCCGCGCGCTCGGCGCACGCAAAAAACATATTCGTTGGCAATTTTTATTGGAAGCGCTCGTCATGACTCTTGCCGCCGGCGCTATCGGCATGCTTCTTTCCTGGGGCCTCACCACCGCCATCGGCACGCTGCCGTTCCTCGGCCCTGCTTACGAAGACGAATCCGGCAAAGTGGACATTCACCTCAATCTCTCTGTCATGACCATGTTTTTGTCTTCGATGATCCTGATCGTCGTCGGCGTCGTCAGCGGCTGGCTCCCCGCCATGCAAGCCGCCAAGCTCGACCCCGTCGAAGCCCTCCGCTACGAATAAGTTTCCGTCGTTGCCGGTCGGCCCAGATCCGCTTCTTTCTAATCTACGTCCTGCTATACTTCGCTCCGATATCGGTTACTTAATCGGAGCCCTCAAGAATCTGCCGCAGGAGCAACAATGTCTCTGGTCAGAAAAGTTCTTGCGATAAGCTGCTTGTCATTTTTCCTTGCGTCTGTGATTTCGGCTCAGACTCAGGACACCGCAAGTTCCCACAAGCGCTTCTCGAATCAGGACGTCATTGAAATGGTCAAACTGGGCCTTTCCGACGACGTGGTCATTGCAAAGATTCGCACCGCGAGCGCTACGGGCGCCGACTCCTTCAGCTTTGATACCAGCGTCGATGCGCTCAAAACGCTGAAGGAATCGAACGTTTCCGATGCCGTCATCAAAGCCATGATTAATCCGGCGCCTCCGCCTGCAGCGGTCACAGTGATCAGCTCTTCCACCCCTGTAACTCTCGATCCGAACCTGCCGCCCCCCGAGGTCGGTATCTATTGGAAGAATGGCGCAAAATTCACGCTCGTTGAGGGCCAGGCCGTCACCAACACCAAAGCCGGCGGCAAAGCGGGCAGCTTCTTCACCAACGGCCTGAGAAACCAGCACTGGGATGCGACCATCTCCGGTCCTGTGTCAAAAAATATTGTCCGCGAGCGCCGCCCCACTTTTTATTTTTACGTCCCCGACGGCTCAGACTCTTCCGACTACGTTTTGATCAGCCTCAATAAGAAAAGCGACCACCGCGAATTTCAGATCGGATCGTTTGGCGGCATCACCGGCGGAAAGTCCGGCGTCAAATCGGAAAAAGAACATCCATTCCACGCGGAGCACATGGGCATCCGCATCTACAAAGTCAGTCTGGATATGGATTTGAAGCCCGGCGAATACGCCTTCTTCATGGGCACCGGCCAGGGCAATACAATGGCCGGCGCGCACGGCGGAAACCGCTCCGGTGGCTCAGCCTCCGGCCGTGTCTACGACTTCTCCATCCCGGAATAACCGCGAGTTGCGACAGCGTTTGTGCGGTGAGGCGATAAACGCATTCGCCGATCGATTCGTTTGGCGACTAAAAAAGCGCCTGCCATTTCAAGCGGAACAATCCGATGCTTTGCTTTTCCGATTCCGTCTGAGGAATCGGTCGGCTTGTGAAGCGAAATCTCTCTTCGATTTTCCAAATGCCTGCGCAGACTCCTCATCAACTCCTCGGCGCATAAAAATAGTAATCCGCCGAATACGAACTCTCACTCTCGGTGCCATTCTTGGACGCGTCGCACATTCTTGCCGGATCAGCCAGTCCGCCGTCCGTGTTCACTCGCTGAATCGTCGTAACGACTCCTAAGGCGCCTGTACCTTTATGCCCAGTTACCGCCACCAGCAACCACGGAATCGCGCCAACCTTCGGCGCATCGTGCTTCGCCACCATCTTTCCCGTCACTTCACTCCCATCTTTCAGTCTCCACGTCGGCCCCGCAAAATGCTCCCCAATCAATTGCCCCTGCTCGTCAAACAGCTCCGCCTTCGGGGCTTTCAGCGTCCACCGATACTTCCCATCCGTCCCCGCTGCGCACGAATAAATCTGCAGGCCCTTAGCATGCGCATGGATAAAAACCTTCTCCCCCGCATGTACCTTCAAATTATCCGGAACCTCCGGAGGCACCACGCTCTGCGCCGCAGCAATTCCGTAAACCATAAAGCCAATCGCGAGCGAAATAGCGGTTGTCTTCATCGATTTCTCCTTACGGCAGCGCCACCAAAAAAGCCACTTCCGCACCGTTGTTCAACACTTCGACGAACATCATTTTTCCGTTAACTACATCGAGTATGAGCATACCCGCACCAGAATCCAGTGCGATTGTGTGAAGATTTGGGCCGTAGCTCCCTTTGGGCTTTGGCTGGGTGTAGAAAGACGGACAAAAATCATCTTCACACCGGCAACGATCGAAAATCTTGAGGCAGGAAATTTGCGCTGCCAGTTCCGAACTGCCGTTGCTAGGCAGTAGTTCCTCAAGTTCTGCCGCCAGAGTGGGTAGAGTTTCTGTGAGCAACATGGGTTTTGCCAGAACCTAAAACCTACCACTTGCAACTTAGAACCGCCTCCCTTCAGCACTCAATCACATTCAACGCCAATCCGCCCAGCGAGGTCTCTTTGTACCGAGACTGCATATCCATTCCCGTCTCGTACATGGTTTTGATTACTTGATCGAGAGAAACTTTATGTTCGCCACCTTCGCGCAACGCAATCCGGCAAGCATTGATCGCCTTCACCGCGCCAATCGCATTTCTTTCAATGCACGGAATCTGGACCAGCCCGCCAATCGGATCGCAGGTCATTCCCAAATTGTGTTCCATCCCAATTTCCGCGGCGTATTCCGCTTGATGATTTCCTCCGCCCATCGCCGCCACGAGGCCGCCCGCCGCCATCGAACATGCCACGCCCACTTCACCCTGGCAGCCCACTTCCGCACCCGAAATAGAAGCATTCTCCTTGTACAAAACTCCAATCACGCTCGCCGTCAAAAAATAGCGAAACAATCCTTCGTCCGTCGCCTCCGGCACAAATTTCATGTAGTAATGCGCCACGGCTGGAATAATTCCCGCAGCTCCGTTCGTCGGCGCCGTCACCACGCGTCCACCCGCGGCATTTTCTTCATTCACCGCCATCGCAAACGTATTCACCCAGTCCATCGGCGCCAGCGAGTCATCCTTACTGCCCGTCGCCAATTTCTTCGCCGATCGCGGCGCGCGCCGTTTCACATTCAATCCGCCTGGCAAAATTCCTTCCGTCACCAAGCCACGCTTCACGCATTCCTGCATCACGCTCCAGATCCGCGCCACATGCGCGCGAATCTCCGGTTCCGTATGCCAGGCCTTCTCGTTCTCCAGTGCAATTTCCCAAATCGCCAGCCCGCGCTCGTCCCCAATCTTCAGCAATTCATCCGCGCTCGAAAACAAAAAGGGAACTGGCTTCAGAACTTTCGCTCCTGCGCCGTCTCCTTCGCGCAAAATAAATCCCCCGCCGATCGAAAAATAAATCTGCGAGGCAATCATCGCGTCATTCGCATCAAATGCGCTAAATCTCATGCCATTCGAGTGTGCCGCCAGTGCCTTGTCCTTGTGCCACAACAAATCCGTCACTTCATTAAACGCAATCTCTTGCGCACCCCCCAACTTCAGTTTCTTCGCCCCACGAATGGTTGCCAGTTTCGGCCCAATCGTTTCCGGCTGAATCAAGTCCGGCAGCTCCCCGCTCAATCCCAGCAAAATCGCCCGGTCCGTTCCGTGCCCATGACCGGTAAGCGCGAGCGATCCATACAATTCCACGAGCACTCGCACCGCGCGAGCCATCTCACCACGCGCCTCAAGCCCACGCGCAAAATCCGCAGCCGCGCGCATTGGGCCCATCGTGTGCGAACTCGACGGCCCAATCCCTATTTTGAAAATTTCAAATATGCTGGTCTTCACGGAAGTTCTACCCAAAATTCATGCTACGCCCATTTAGACGGCTCCACTAGCCACCGCTCAAAACGTTTTCCTGCCCATTACTCTCTATTTGCACCACCCCCATGGCTTTGAGACAATTACTGGATGAAAAAAACACAAACTTTCTCTCTGATCCTTCTTGCATCGAGCGCGCTCCTCGCCTCTAACGCGTTCGCACAAACCACTTCCGCTTCCGGATCGGCCCAAACGCCCGCCGCGAAGCCCCAGTCTTCTGGAACTGCCGCTGCAAAACCGCAGGCCGGCACAGCCGCCAAAAAGCCCGGCACAGCCGCAGCCGCTACCGCCCTCAAAACCGATCGCGAAAAAGCCAGCTACGCCATCGGCGCAAATATCGGAAAGAGCATGAAAAAGGAAGGCGTTGACCTGGACCCCGCGATCATTGCGCGCGGCATTAAGGATGGTTTCTCGGGCGCCAAACCTCTCTTGACCGATGAACAAGCCCAGGCCGCCCTCGTCGCCTTCTCCGGCACGATGAAAAAGAAGCAAGAAACGCAGCTCGCGGCGATCGCCGCAGTGAATCTAAAAGACGGCCAGGTCTTTCTCGCCGCCAACAAAGCCAAGTCCGGCGTCGTCACTCTTCCGAGCGGCCTTCAATACAAAGTCATCTCCGCCGGCACCGGGCCAAAGCCAACCGCGGAAGATACCGTCCTGTGCAACTACCGCGGCACGCTGATCAACGGAACCGAGTTTGACAATTCCGCCAAACACGGTGGCCCGACTGAGATTCCCGTTGGCGGCGTCATCAAAGGCTGGACCGAAGCGCTCCAGCTCATGCCAGCCGGTTCCAAGTGGCAGCTATACGTTCCTGCCGAGCTCGCCTACGGTCCGCGTCAGGCCGGCCCCGACATCGGCCCCAACTCGACGCTCATCTTTGAAGTAGAAGTCGTCTCCATTCAGCCGAAGAAAGAGACTCCCAAGCCCGAAGCACCTGCTGCCGACGCCAAGCCCGCAGCGCAGCCAGCCGCTCAACCCGCGCCCCAAGCCGCACCTCAGCAGCCAGCGCCACAACAGCAGCCTGCTCCAAAACCGCCTTCACGTTAGTCTGAAACCGAAACTCGATTCCTGGGGCCGTCTTCTGAGACGGCCCTATTTTTTACGGCAAAAATCCCACGCTCTCCCACAACGGTCCCGTCTTGAACATCTTCCCGCCCGTCATCACAAACTCCACATTTCGTATCGCGTGAATTTCTTCCAGCGGATTTCCCTTCACCAGGATTAAATCGGCTCGCTTGCCCGCTTCAATCGTTCCCAACTCTTTCTCCATTCCCATCGCTCGTGCCGGCACAATCGTCGCCGCTTGAATCGCCTCCATCGGCGTGAATCCCGCCATCGTATAGAGCTCAATCTCTCGATGCACGGAATGTCCCGGCACCGTTTGATCGGTACCCACAACCACCGGCACTCCCGCCGCGTGCAGCTTCCCCGTCAACGCTACATATTTATCGAAGACTTTCTGCACAAGCTCTGCATTCTCGTCCGGTGGTCCCACGTCAAAAAGTGCTTGCGCCAATTCCGGCGCCACTTTTGCCGCTCCCGGTTCGAATGTGCTGAACGGTTTCTCCGTGCTCGCCGTGCCCATCTCATAAATCACGAGCGTCGGATCCACCACCGTGTGATGCTCCTTCAAAAACGCAATCGCATTCTTCGTCTTGTCCGACTCTAGATCGATCTCGCTGAAGGCTTTCAAGCGCGCAAGGCCTTTCGTCCCGGCCGGGAACGGCGGCACCATCATCTGCAGAATGTACGGAATGTGGTTGATCTGATCCTGCCCCGCTTCAATTGCCTCTCTCGCCGTCACGCCCTCCGGAATGTGCCCCGTCGCCGTCATCCCGAGTTTGTGCGCTTCTGCGGCCGCCGTCGCAATCTGCGGCAATTTCACCGAGCTATAAATCTTCACCTGCTGAAATCCCAACGAGTGATAACGATCCACCCAGTCGCGTGCCTGCTCAGGCGTATCCGCCCGCGTCACGCCAATCGCCAGCGGTCCCGTTCCATCAATAAACCCTGCTGCCAAAATTCGTGGCCCCAGCCCATGCCCATCCGCAATCGTGTCCCGCACCGCTGTGATGAATTCGAGCTCGTTGCCGCAATCTCGGACGGTCGTGACGCCGGCGGCCAAATAGATAGGCCCCCACTCGACTTGCTCGAAATGCGCATGCATGTCCCAGAGGCCGGGCAAAATCGTTTTCCCGCGCGCATCGATCAACTGCGCATTTTTCGGAATGTCGATTTCATTTCGCGCGCCGGCCTTCACGATACGTCCGTCTTTCACCAACACGACGGAATCAAGCACGGCGCCCTTTCCTGTCCCATCCACCAGCGTTCCACCAACCAACGCAATGTTCGTCGCTCGGCTCCCCGGAATCGTCGCGGAAATCTGCGCCAGCGCGTTCATGCCATCTTTCCCGGCCAGAGAGACAAACGCTTTCAGTCCATCTTCGTATCCCTCGCGAATCGCCTCAAAATGATCGAACTCGGCGTCCGTCGTCACCGCTGCAATCAATTCCTGCTTCATGTTGAACCACAGCCACTCTCGCCCCCAGATCAATCCTTCCACGAGAAATCGCTGTAGCGTCTCGGTTTTGCCGCCAATCGCAATCTTGTCCTGCCCGCGCGGCTCAACCCATAAACTCCGCCCTTCGGGGTAAATCGCCAGTTCCTTCGGGAATCCGTGCGCTGACCAATACCGCACCATCAGCATCTGCATCGTCACTGGCGCGTACCCGGCCACCGTAAAGAACTGTTGCGGCGTCTCGCCCTCCTTCCACTCTTCCCGGTCTCGCACGCGAATTTGCTCGCCGTTCACTTCCACCCCGCGGTCGATCGTGCTGGGCCGCGAATTCTTTCCTTTGATCTCAAACGCAATCGGCGTCAGATCGTTCTTACTCTTGAAACTCGCCGTCAGCGGCACATCCGTTCCGCGATCGGTAAACTTGAAGTCCACTTTAACTGCCAACCCGTTCCCGTCCTTCGCAATTGAATAGGTCTCCGTACCAATCGCCTGCTCGAACTTGTGAAGCCGGAAGTTCCCACGCTCGACCACCTCCGCGTTCGACGTCGCCGCATTCTGCCCTCGCGTTGCGGGCGAATGCAGAGTCACGCCAACTGCCCAAACCGCGCACCACGCAACCACACCATTCAGTTGTCTTTTCATGATTTCTCTCTGTCAGTCTTGTGGAGTGAGAACTTCCACTCGAGCGTACATTCTACGCGCGATCAAGTCGCTCTTCGGTTTCAATTGCATCCAAACATGAATTCAAAGCGCCACCCCTACTGCAGCGCTTCCCATCCCTTACAAGCCGGCCTAGTCACCATTTCCAGCATCGGCTCTGCCACCTTATACCGAATCACGCCGTCCGATGTTGTGCAAAAGCTCCTGGTTCCGGTGCTGCTCGTCACCGGCGTCGCCATCGCCACAAACTCCGAGCATTTCCTCAGCTTGCAGCTCGCGGTCATCCGGAATCGATATCCAGACTTCACACACCATTCATTCGCGGTACAGCTCGCTCCGGCTAACGATGCATCAATAAGATTCGCGTGTTGGGCTGTTTCGCCCTTAATTCCTTCCGGCCCTGGCCCCAGCGTCGCCAGGTTCGGCGCATAGCCTCTCACCGGATAGGTCGATTCGTACGTTACTTGCGCCGTCACCACCGTTCGCAAACTTCCCACTGCGCTGGCTTCATTCGCCGCTACCTTCGACCGCAGCAAATTCGGTATCGCCACGGCCGCCACCACGAGCATCGCTCCAACGTCCAGTCCCGCACTCACGCTTTCTTCGCGTATCGCCGATTCGTCTCCGTAGATCCACATCGTCTGCGCCATCGTACCGTTCGCACCATGCGACAGCGATTCTGTAAAGCCCGGCATGAACCGCCCGAATTGCATCGAAGCCATCGCCACCGGATCTTCGTAGAACATTCCCGAAGCTTCTCGTGTCCGTCCCGGCGGCAGTGAACCCAGGAATTTCTTCGACTTTGCCAGCGACTCGCCCCGCCGATGCATCGCGGCTGACTCGGTCACCGCCTCTTGCCCCGATCCCACAATCAAATATCCATCCACCATCGCATAGCTGACCTGTGTCCCGTTCGCCCCGCCCGGCGCACGAAAACTGTACGTCGTCACGCCGCCTGACTCTTCCTTCGTCGCTTCCGTATTAGTCGCCTCCAGCAACCCATGCAACGTCCGCTGCAGATGCGCTGCGTCATTCACTTTCAAGATCGCCCGCCATTTCAATGGCGCGGGCGGCAGCGTATCCACTTCTGCTGTGATCTCTCCTCCCAGCTGCGCGAGCAGATCGTCGCGCAGGCTCATCTTGAATGCCTGTTCGATTGTTGGCACTGCCGCAAAGGTAGTGGCCTTCGACGCCTCTGCCATCGCCTTCGCTTCGTCATAAATCTTGGCCGGGTCCTTCAACCCGATCGTGATCGCCATAATCGCGTTTGGCGAAACAAAATCCAGGCTGTCCAAACTTCTTGGTTTCCCCAGCCAAGACGCCATCGCCTGTCGCGGCCCGGAAAAGCTCAGCTCGCCTTTGCTCATTTCCGCGGTGCCTGCGCCGGTATGCTGCCAGACTGCGTATTTGACGTCGTCGAATCCCGTTCCTTTCAGGCTTTTGTCGACCGATACGTCGCCGCTCATGTTCGTCTTGCCGATGATCTTCTGCAAATCGACCGCTGCGAGCACCGTCGTACCGCCTTCGTACGCTTTCGCCACTCTTCGCCCGAACGGTGCAGAAGGGAACTCGCCGTTTTTCTTGTCTAATTTCTCTGAAAACTTGAGTATCTCCCTCGCTTCATCACCGATCACGACGTGATTCGGCTGTACCAGTACAAACGGATTGCTGCTAGGACCATTCTCCTTCACGCGCGAAAGCGCTTCTGCGTCCATCACACGCGCCGCTGGCTTTCCCTTATCGCCCAGCTCGATCGCCCATTGCTCTAGAAAGGTTTTCAGGCCCGGCTTGCTCGTCTCCGCCACAGCAAAGAATTTTGGCTCTCTCTCTTCCATCGTGCCCGCAAACACCGTCTCATTTCCAAGGCACTCTTCGAGCTCCATAAACTTTTCCAGAAACGCTTCAACCTTCGGCCCCGTCGTTGCCACTTCGCCGCTGCCCCACCACTTTCTCAGCGGCTCGCTCTCTTTCAATTCCTCGCGAAATATGTTCAGGATTTGCCGCGCCGGTTCTCCGTAATTCGAAACGGCAATGTACGTCATCGTCGATTCCGGCAGCACCGGCAGCAGTCTGCTTTCTTTGCGCCCGTCCGGATACTTCACTTCCGCCATCACTCGTTGGAATAGCTTTCCAAACTCTTCCGTCAACCCCGGATACTTATTCAATTGGTCTGAAATCGCTGCGTTCTGGTACGTGTTCGCCGCTTGCGCGCGGCAGGCGCGCGCACCAATCGTCATTAATCCAATCACCGCGGCACATCCCACTAACCATCGCTGGCAGTTCAAAAAGCCGGGCGCGAATCGCATCTGTTTGGCCTCATCCTTAATTGCGGCAAGCGTTAGTCGTCTATTTCGTTGTATCACGACTACTCCGCGCCGGCCGGATACGTTCTCGTTACGTTGCGCGTTTGCAACCACGTCGTTAAGGGTCGCGAAGCACCCACATGAGGCAATAACGGAAGTATGATTGCGCAGAGGAGCCGACTGACGTGACCACCCGCCAACAAAAAGCGTGCTTAGAGGAGGTTCACACGCAACTCGGCCAAGCCGCCGTCAAAATCTTCGCCACAAATGAACGCATGAACCAACTCCTGATCGACAATCTCGACCCTGTCGCCTGGATTGCCAAACCGCCCGGCAACGTTCGCACCATCGCTGCAATCTTCACGCATATGCACAACGTTCGTACCAAATGGGTCCGGCTTACCGCGCCGCATCTGAAAGTTCCGCCGCAACTCGACCGCGCACATTGCACTCCGAAGCAAGCCCGGGCGGGACTAGCCGTAAGCGCCGCGCGGTGCGAAAAAATGCTCGCCGAAGCGTTCGATGGCACCGGTCGTATCAAAAAGTTTGTAAGGGATGGCTGGGGCCGCCCCTGGCCGGTCGGTCCGGATATGTTGTGCTATATGCTTGCGCACGAAGCCCACCATCGCGGCCAAGTCTGCATGCTCGCCCACCAGCTTGGCTACCAACTGCCAAATAAGGTCATGTCCGGTATCTGGGACTGGGAAAAGCTATGGAAAGATATCGGCTCACCCCGCGGCCCCGGCTTCGATTCTTGAAAAATCTACGATCGCAGTCCTCTCCATACCATTCTGTGGAATAGTTCGTCCATTGCCTTTGGCGATTCCTTCGCGCCGCGATCCAGCCACCACTTCAAAAGGGCCAGTAGATTTCCGGCCAGCGCGTGCGACCGGGCGTCCAGCTCGCATTGCCCCACATTCTGCAGGCCCATGTCCTTCATGCGCCGTGCGATTCCCCGCGCAAAGTAACCCTGTGCCAATTCGAAAAATGCATGGATTCGTCCGGAGTCGATCAGAGCGCGGTAGATTTTCTTCCCGCTCGCGGCGTGCGCGAAGAATTCCATAACCGCCGCTACGCGAATGGATTTTTCCTTTTTCCGGGTTAGGGCGGTGCTCCACGTTTCCATCCCGTCCTCTAGCACGCAGAGAAGCAGGTCATCCTTATCGCGATAATGAAGATAAAAAGTCGAACGTCCTACCCGCGCGCGATCCAGCACTTCCTGCACCGTCGCTTGGTCGATCGATTTCTCCAGCATCAACTCCACCAGCGCATCGCTGAGCCGCCCACGCGTTCGCCGGACGCGCAGGTCCGGTGCCCGCCGTTGTTTGCTACTTCTCCTCGGCTCTGCCCGCTGTTTCGCCGGTAAAGCGCGCACATTTTTGGACATCGGCCACCTTTTTGTTCAACAATTCGGCCGTTTTCAAGCTCGGTTCTAGACTCGCCCGCGTCGCATCGCTACTGTGCACAGTGTACGGCACCTCTGGTGAACTTATTCAAGACAAGGAGAAAAATCATGAATCGCCTTCGTTCCCTTACTATCGGCACGCTCTTGATATTCGCTCCAGCTATTCTTGCGCGGCAAGGCGCCAACTCGACCAAGGGCGCGGCCCAACGCCCCGAAGTGCCGAACGTCGAAGACCAGCTTAAGGTGCTGACCGACAGACTCGACCTCACGACCGGTCAGCAGCCCAAAGTCAAAGCCATCCTGCAGGAATTGCACGGGGCGTCACAGAAACTCGCACAGGACGTGAGCCTATCGCACGATCAGCAGTTGGAAAAGGTTAGGTCTCTACGCATGAAGGCCAACCAGCAACTCCGCGAAATCCTCAACGATGACCAGAAGAAAAAGCTTGATCAATACTTGGCGGGCCCGCACTCTGAAATGCACGGCAACTTGCACGGTACACCGCGTCCGCCGGCACAGCAGCCGCAGCACTGAAGACCGAAGACTGAAGGCGGCGTCTATCTGAACCTTCTTGTACTTGGAACTCGAACCGCTTCACTTTTCGGCGAGCAACGCGTCAAAATAGGCGAGCATCTCCGGCGAATCCCACCGCTGCTCGCCGATAATTTTCCGCGCAATCTTTCCCTTGCGGTCGATCACGTAGGTCTCCGGATAGACAGTCGTGCCGTACTCTTTCGCGATCTTCGAAACCGTTCCTTGCACCGACGGGTCTCGCCACGTCGGAAACACGACGCCGTGATCCACGAGGAACTTCTGATACGCGTCCGGATCTTCATCCACGTTCACGCCGAGCACCATCCCGCCTCGCGAACCAATCCTGCCCTGCAAACTATTGAGGAAGGGCGTCTCTGCAACGCAAGGCGGGCACCAGCTCGCCCAAAAATTCAGTACGACAATCTTTCCATGCAAATCGGAAAGCTTCATCGCCTTTCCGTTCAACTGCATCGTGAAATCTTCGGGTGTTTTTCCCGCCAGCGACGCTTCGCCTTGCCGGTACTGCGGCAGCGCAAACGCCACCAGCACTAGCACGCCCAGCCAGAACGGTCCCCAAATCTTCGCTTTGTCCAGAAATTTCATGTGAATGCTATACTAGCTTAGACTTCGCCATTCGGAAACTATCCCGAAAACAGCCGTGATTTAGCTCACAGAAGATCTCTCGACCTCCTCCATGACAGCCGAACCCACCATCAGCGTCATCATTCCTGCCCGCAACGAGGAATCCGTGATTGCGGCCTGCGTTCGTTCCGTTGCCGCGCAACCCGAAGTCCTGGAAATCGTTGTCGTCAACGATCAGTCCACCGACCGCACCGCCGAAATCGTAAGTAGCCTAACATGCGAAATTCCTCGTCTCCGTTTGCTGGAAACTTCGGAACTCCCGGCAGGCTGGGTAGGCAAAAATAACGCGGTGTGGCTCGGCGCGCAAAACGCGAAGGGGAAGTGGCTGCTTTTTCTGGATGCAGACGCTGTTCTCGCCGAAGGCGCAACCGCAAAGGCATTTCATTTAGCCGAAGAAAATTCCGCCGCGCTCGTCTCGTTTTCTCCCGAACAAACCCTCAAGGCCTGGTACGAAAAAGCGCTCATTCCATTCGTTTACTGCCGCCTGGCACGGAAATTTTCCTATGCCGACGTAAACGATCCCAAATCTTCACAAGCCGCAGCGAATGGCCAATTTCTCCTGATGCAGCGCTCCACGTACGACGCAGTCGGCGGCCACGCGGCCGTTGCGGCGAACGTTCTGGAAGACGTCGCGCTCGCTCGCCGCGTCAAACAGGATGGTTGGGGCATCTGGTTCGGCTCCGGCGCAGGCTTTGTCTCCGTTCGCATGTATCGTTCATTTCGCCAGATGTGGGGCGGCTGGCGCAAAAATCTCTATCAATTGATGGGCGGCAATTCCAACGCGGTATTTCATGAAATGGAAGGCGCCTTTCCGTGGATGACGTTTCTAGTTCTCCTCTTTGGAATCAAATTTCCGCTCGCCATGTTTGTCGGCGCGCTGCTTCTGATTTTTCGCCAAATGAGCTACGGTCTGGAACTAGTGCGTAACCAATTCCCCTTCAAATTCATCATTTATTATTTACTCGCGGTTTTTCTCTATGCCGCGGTGATCGGCGCTTCCTATCGTAGTTATGCGCGCGGTAAAGTGAATTGGAAGGGCAGGGAATACCCGGTCGGGCTGCCCAATCCGTCCGCCAAAGGGTGAATGACGCCGGAAACGGTACTGAGTTGCTATGGTCTTTCTAACTCGTAAAATAGAATTCGCCGCCTCGCACGTGTATCACAACCCGACGCTATCCCCGTCGGAGAACAAACGCATTTTTGGCAAGTGCAACAATCCGCACGGCCACGGCCACAACTACACACTTGAAGTCACCGTCGCCGGCGAACCGGATCCCGTCACCGGAATGGTTCTCGACCTCAAGGACCTGAAGGAAATTCTCGAGCGCGAAATCATGCAGCGCATGGATCATCGTCACCTGAATCTCGAAGTCCCGGAACTCAAGGGCCAGATTCCGACGTGCGAAAATATCGCGCGCGTCATCTGGAATTTGCTCGATCCAAGAATCACGCAAGGAAAATTGCACCGCGTGCGCGTGTACGAAAATTCTGATCTCTTCGCCGACTGCTATCGCAACGGCGCAGGAGCGCGCGTATGACTAGCGAAACGCTCCACGTCGAACTCGGCCGCCGTTATCACTTTTCCGCGTCGCACCGGTTGCACAATCCGGACTTGAGCGAGCGAGAAAATTTCCGCATCTACGGCAAGTGCAACAACCCTTTTGGCCACGGCCACAACTACACCGTCGAGGTTCGTCTTTCCGGCAGCATCGACCCCGCAACGGGAATGATTTCCAATCTGACGGACCTCGATTCCTTTGTGAACGAGTACGTGATCGAACCGTTCGACCACCGCTCGTTGAACGAAGAGGTTCCTGAATTTCAGAAAACTGTGCCGACAACGGAAATTCTGTGCATCGAAATTTTTAGGCGCTTGAAAGCGTTCCCGCATGCGAAGCTGGAAGCGGTCCGAGTTCAAGAGACGACAAACAACAGCTTTGAATATGCCGGGAACTAACCAAGGAATATGAACGTGACAAAACCGACCGAAGAAATACTTTTGAATGAAGAAAAGCCGATCGATGCAAAAACGATCGCGTGCCACATGCGCGAAATAATCAAACTCGTCGGCGAAGATCCGAATCGCGAAGGCTTGCGCAAAACCCCCGAGCGCTTTGAAAAGGCGCTGAGATTTCTCACCGGCGGCTATCAGCAAAATCTCGACACGGTTTTGAACGGCGCGACGTTCAGCGTTTGTTACGACGAAATGGTGATCGTCAAGGACATTGAATTTTTCAGTCTTTGCGAGCATCATGTGCTTCCATTTTTCGGCAAAGCGCATGTCGCGTACCTGCCGACGAAAAAAGTCCTCGGCCTCAGCAAAGTTGCGCGGCTCGTGAACATGTTCGCACGGCGGCTGCAAATTCAGGAGCGCATGACCAGCCAGATTGCGCAGGCGATTGAAGAAAAAATCGCGCCGCAGGGTGTCGGCGTCATCATTGAAGCGCGCCATCTTTGCATGCAGATGCGCGGCGTGGAAAAGCAGCACGGCCAGGCCGTAACGAGCGCGATGCTCGGCGCGTTCCGCCACAACCAGCAAACGCGCGAAGAATTTCTCGCGCTCGTTGGTTCGCGGAATCGCTGAAGTTGTAAATCAATTTCGCTCCATTTTGGCTCTCGCGGTTTTCCGCGAGTTTGCTACAGTGAACTATGGCAACCGGGTCTGCTGCCTCTCCTGCGCGCAAATCAGAAAATCATTCCGTAAAAAACAATGTTGCGGGAAAATCGCCTGCGCTGACTTTCTTTGCGTTCCTCAGCATTTACCTCATCTGGGGCTCCACGTATCTCGGCATTCGCTATGCCGTGGAAACGATTCCTCCTCTTTATACTGCGGGCCTTCGCCACTTGACTGCTGGAACGATTCTGCTGATCTGGGCGCTGGCGAAGGGCTTGCGTCCAACGGCGGCGCAGATTCGCGCTAGCGTGGTCGTCGGATTTTTCTTTTTCCTCATCGGGCACGGAACTTTGCACTGGGCCGAGACGCGCGTGCCGTCGGGATTTGCTTCACTCATCATCGCGTCGGAGCCGATCTGGGTTTTCCTGATGGCTTCGCTTGCCGATAAAAAGTGGCGGATGAATTTTCCGCTCGCCGCCGGCGTCGTGCTGGGACTGGCTGGCGTTGCGATTTTATTTGGGCACGGCGCGATGACTTCTGGTTCGGGAATGCTTGTTGGTTCCGTTGCTGTTTTGGTTGGCGCTATCTCCTGGTCCGTCGGAATTATTTATTCGCGGCGGTCGCAGCTTTCCGGAAATCCTTTGCTGCTGTCCGCGCTTTCGCTGCTTTCCGGTTCTGTTTTGCTGCTGACCGCGGGAACGGTTGTTGGCGAAGCGCGCGGATTTTCTTTTTCGCAAGTGACAACGCGTTCGTGGCTCGCACTTGCGTACTTAATTGTGTTCGGGTCGGTGATCGCGTTCACAGCCTACAATTGGCTGATGGAACATTATTCGCCGACGTTTGTTGCGACTCATACCTATATCAATCCGATCGTCGCGGTTTTTCTCGGCTGGTGGCTTGCCGGAGAAAAATTGACGATCAATGTGGCCATCGCCGCGGCGCTGGTGATTCTTGCGGTGTTTCTTGTGGACCGCGGGATGGCGCGACTCGAAACCTCCAAAACCGCCGCGGGCTAAAGCCCCCGACCTATAAATCAAAACTACATCGTTGCGATCTCGACGGAGGCGACGGTGGTGTCCCATGCCAGTTTCAGAGTGCAGCCTTTGGCGCCTTTGTCGAAGGAGATGGTGAAATTCTCCGTGGCGGTGCCGGTTCCGACCTTCATGTCCACGCGGGCAAGATCTTCTTTTTCACCGGGATAGTCGGTGCCCCATTCGCCGGTCTTTTTGCTGATGACGAGCTTCCACTTGTCTTTGTTGGGAACGGTAAAAATGGTGTAGCTGCCCGCGGGAACGTGCGCGCCGCCGACCATGACGTCGGATGTGGTGACGAACGTGGTGGCTTCATTCGCGCCGGTGCGCCAGATTTCGCCGTACTTCACGACGTCGGTGAAGATGGCGCGGCCCTTTTTGCGGGGACTGGAATAGTCGATGGTGACGGATTTTCCGCCGGCAAGTTCGCACTTCGCGGTGGCGGGCGGGCTGGGGCGCTTGGATTTGTCCTCCTGACCACGGACGACGAGTACGGCGACGACAAGAACAAGTACGACGGAACTAGCGATAGTCAAAAGCTTACGCATGGGTGATCCCTCCAGAGGAAAAACTGTAGCACGGAAGATGGACGGCGGCGGGGGCCAGCGGTGAGCAGGGCGATTGGTCGGGGACCGTTCCATTGTTCCATTGTGTGTGCCTTGGGGAACGGCCCCCGGGGTAAAGGACAATTTGGGGTACAACCCGGTTGTTTTGAGCAAAAAGTGCGCAAAGAGTTGAAAAGAAAGAAGATGAGTTTGCGGCTCTTTGCAAATAGTTTGAAAGAGCGAGCGGAATGCGTACCCCGCCCCCGGGCAGCTTATGAGCTCGAAGATTGAGGCGAGCGGCCACGACATTGGCAAGATGAGCGATCGTGCAGTGAAGAGGGCACGATATATCGCGCCCCTACGGCAGAGCGGAAAGGCAGGGCGGACTGAAGTCCCGCCACTACAAGACCTCACGCTTACTTCGCGTGTGGGAGAGGCGGCGGATTTCGAAGATTAAGTAGACGACGACCGCGAGGTTGATGAGAAGGAGAAGGGCGCGGATGAAGGTTGGCTTGTGAAAAAGTTCGTAGAGTTCGAGCGGGACTAGACCGGCGGTGGAGATGACGGTGAGGAATTCGGCCCAGCGTTTGCGGAGGAATAGGCCGACGCCTTCGGTGAGGAAAAGCGCGGAGTAGATGAACGTGCCGACGCTGAGAGCATGGAGTTTGTGTGCGTCGACGCTGGTGAGTTTTTCGAGGAGCAGATGGAGGTAGTGATTGTGGGGATCGACGCGAAACATGTCCACCCAACGTTGTGCTTCGGCGACTAGGTTTTTGTTGGCGAGCAAGTGGACGGCGATGCCGACGGCGAGAAGTGCGACTCCTTTGAGGAGTTTGAAGGCGGCGATGAGCATGAGGCCGCGGGGATGCTTGGGAGTGGATGGCATTTGGCGGGAATATTGTAGCGCGAGCGGGTCGATGCAACATTTGAAGCGAGGGACAAGAGCCGGCCCGGGAAATGGTATGGCGCGACAACTTCGCTCCATCCGCGGAGCGTCTGCGTCGGTGTTCCATCCGCGAACTGTTCTGAATTGCACTATTCATGACGCGGCCGAATGATGGAAAATAGAGGTACGGTCCCAGCCGATCGGAGAGCACTCGTGCGAAGTGTGAGTCGTGTCTGGATGATGCGGTTGGGAGTTTTTGGCTGGGCGCTGGCAATGTGCGCGGGGGTGGGACGGGGGCAGGAGCGGACGGAAGAGTTGGCGGTGGGTCCTGCTGCGACGGCTCCGATGCTGCCGGTGGCGGCGGAGTCAAGTTCTACACACCATAGGGCGCAATTGCCGGACGCGCCGGTTGCTCGAGCTGCGCAAGACGACCTGGACGTTTCCTGGAAGACACTTCCGAAGAGAATCGCTCGCGATCAAAAGGACATTTGGCTTTTTCCGTTGCAGCTGGCGAAGGGGCACTATTGGATTCCGACGCTGGCCGTGGTTGGAGGAACGGCGGGCCTGATTGTGGCTGACCCTCACGCGATGCCATATTTTCGAACGCACGCGGGGAATTGGGACGATTTTAACGATGCTTTCGACGGGCCGATTACGACGGCGGAGGTTGCAATTGTGCCCGTGACGCTTTTGTTGGTAGGCGGTGCGCGGCACGATCCGTACGCGACCAAAACGGGGCTATTGGCGGGGGAAGCGTACGCAGACAGCGCGATTGTGGATCTGGCGATGAAGGCGATCACGCAGCGGCAGCGGCCTTCGGATGTGGCGCCGGGAGCGCCGTTCAACGATACGTTTTTCAACCGAGGGAATTCGTTTTTCGGGAGCAGTTTTCCTTCGGGACACGCGGTAGGAGCGTTTTCCGTTGCGACGATTGTGGCGCGGAGATATGGGCATCACCGGTGGGTGCCGTTTGTGGCGTATGGAGCGGCGACGGCGATCAGTCTTTCGCGGGTGACGAACCGGGCGCATTTTCCGTCGGATATTTTTGTAGGGGCGGCGCTGGGGTATTCGATTGCGCGGTTCGAAGTGTTGCGGCATTGATGGTGTGACGAGTCATCAGTCGTCAGTCATCGGTTTTTGAGTTTCCCCCTACAACCCAGAGATTTCCAACTACAGATCTTTGCGGTTAAAACGAACGCCCTCGCTAACGATGCAGTCTAGGTGAAGAAAGTTGCCATGCTGCAGGAGGCGTCGTGATTCTTCACAAAAAGAATCTCCAAGGAAAAAAACGGAATAAAACGGCGAGAAGAACAGTCATTGTCGTCAACGTAGCACAAATTGCGGTGAGCGCCATTGCCCGTGTCTGTTTTTTTGTGGGGGGGGAACTACAAAAAACGGGGTGAACAAAACTTTATTGCAGAAATCTTGTTCGTTGCGTAACCGCAACTGAGCTCACACATCAAAGTTGAACTTGCGGAGGCGGCTGTCGGAGCTGCCGAGGACAAAACTCAGCCAATCTCCGGATTTTTTCCAAAAGTCCGGAACCCGGGTCAAAAACTTAGATAAAAGGGAGACCGGAAAATGAAGGGGATCGGCAAGGAAATGAAGAAGAGCAACCGCAGGACATTTCTGAAGAGCGGAGTGTCGGCAGCGGGGGTGGCGACAGCAGCGGGGATGGTGATTCCCGGAAGGTTGTTCGCGCAGGGCGATGGCCAGGAGGAAGGAAATCTGACGCACGGCGATATCGCGATTTTGCGATTTTTGTCGGCGGCAGAGCAGGTGGAGACGGATCTGTGGCAGCAGTATTCGGAATTGGGCGGAACGCAAGACGCGGAAGAGTCAGGAGTCGGCGGCGGAAATCCGCTGTACACGGCGGCGCTGAAACTTCTCGATGAGGATATGGATCAGTACGTCCAC
>Ga0247693_1000061_pt1 | contig 34402 bp, 32 predicted proteins | sample CNK34_metaG_FD_182712 | JGI IMG/M metagenome (GOLD analysis project Ga0247693, IMG submission 182712) | Soil microbial communities from Purdue University Martell Research Forest, Indiana, United States - CNK34 | ecosystem: Environmental > Terrestrial > Soil > Temperate forest > Bulk soil... | reverse complement strand
CGAGTGACCGATTACAGCATGTGGAGCTCCCGTGATCTCTTCGATCCGCAAAAGGCTTGTCGCGCAGACCGGAATCGAGGCCATCACACCGTCCGAAGCCCCGTGCGCCGGCAAATCGAAGGCCACGACGCGAAAACCCGCTTCCACTAGAACCGGAAAGAGAAAAGCGAAATCCTCAGGCTGCCCTTCCCAGCCGTGTACCAGCAGCACGGCAGGTCCCGTGCCCACTTCGACCGCCGAAACTTTTCCCAGAGGACCTGCTAGCCAGAATCTCCTTCCTTTTGGTAGCGAAATCGTTGAACTCCTGGGCGGCCGGCGCGCCGGCGTCAAAAATGCTCGCGCCGCACGGGCGGCGGGTCGAGGTTCAGCCGATCTCATTTGGTTCCCCCCCTGGATCGAACGGCCAGACGGTTCGCGCACAGCCGGAATCGAGCACGGCCGAAAGCGGTCGGCGCGAGCGGAAAGTTTTTGTGCCCGTGCGAACTCTGCTCGAAGCGCGGTTCACCGGCAATAACCACTTTTGCCTCTCGGCGCATAGCCATCGGTTGATCAGGAGAAAAATCCGCATCGAAGGCTCGCCCGCGCCTTCTCTCTCACTTTCGGCCGCTGTTTCCCTTCGTGACAATCGAAGCGCTTGATTAGAAACAGGAATAGACGAGGCGCCGAGCATCGGCACCGTTTACCTTTCCTGCGCGCTCCTCGATCTTGCCCGGAAAGTGGTCTGCTACAAGAGCCACTTGAAGCCATACTGCGACTACCACTAAGATGTGGTATGCGAAGAGTTGCAGGCACGGTGTCACCCGTCATCGCCGTAGACCGCAGGGCCCAGCGGCCACTGCACCGCCAGATCTACGATGGTTTTCGCGAAGGGATTTTGGGTCGCCGCCTGCGGCCAGGACAGCAAGTGCCCTCCTCCCGGGCGCTCGCTTCGGAGTTGGGGCTTTCCCGCATTCCCATTCTTTCGGCGTATTCGCAGCTGCTGGCCGAAGGTTATTTTGAAAGTCGTTCCGGAGCTGGAACATTTGTGTCTACCTCACTGCCGGAACAACTTCTGTCGATCGAGTATCGTGGCAATGGCGCATCTTCAAAGCCGGCTTCGGGGCCGAGGCGCCTCTCTAGCCGCTCCGCAGTCCTGCCGCGCTTCAATCCGGCCCCTTGGCTTTTTGGTTGGGGAGCGTTCGCCGTCTCGCAACTTGCCCTCGATCATTTTCCTTTCCGCATCTGGTCGAGCCTCATGACGCGCCACTGCCGCCGCATTCGTATCAGTTCTTTGCACTTCAGCGATCCTGCAGGTTCGCTCGAATTCCGAAAAGCGATCGCCAGTTATCTCCGGACCGCACGAGCCGTGAACTGTGAACCCGAGCAGATTCTCATCGTCAACGGTTCCCAACAGGCTCTCGAGATATCCGCACGCGCGCTACTCGACAGAGGCGACCGTGTATGGATGGAAGAACCGGGTTACGCGCTCGCACGCCAAGTGCTGCAGATGGCCGGCTGTGAACTCGTTCCCGTTCCCGTGGATGAAGAAGGCCTGAACGTCAACGCCGGCGTCAAGCTCTGCCGCAAAGCGCGCGTTGCGTTTGTGACGCCATCCCATCAATTTCCTTTGGGTGCGACTATGAGTGCCTCGCGGCGTCTCCAGCTGCTCGACTGGGCGCAGAGCACCGGCGCGTGGATTATGGAAGACGATTACGACAGCGAGTATCGTTACGAAACGATGCCGGTCGCCTCCCTGCAGGGCATGGACCGGCACTCGCGGGTGATCTACATCGGCACGTTCAGCAAGACTCTGTTTCCATCCCTGCGGCTCGGATATATGGTGGTTCCCCCGGATTTGGTGGACCGCTTCGTCGCCGTGCGCCATGCCATGGACATCTATCCTCCCCATCTGTATCAAGGCGTACTCACAGACTTTATCCGTGAGGGTCACTTCGCCCGACACATTCGCCGGACACGGGTGTTGTATCACGAGCGCAGGAACGCGCTCATGGACGCGCTTCGCGACCAGTTCGGACAGCGTGTGCAACTCCTCGGAGGAGAAGCGGGCCTGCATCTCGTCGCGAAACTTCCGAAAGGAATCAAGGACAAACAGGTGTCTTTGCAAGCGGCCAAGCAAAAGCTGTGGCTGTGGCCTCTTTCTCCCTACTACCTCGGCGAATCGCAGCAAGGGTTTGTCTTGGGCTTCGGGAGCACTTCGACAAGAGATATCCCGGGTGCCATGCGCAAGTTGCGCGTCCTTCTTTCTGGTTCATAGACGAAGCGCATTCTCTCGAAAACAAATCCGGCTTCATGACCACTTGTCAGAAATTGAGTATTACCACCATTGTGGGTGCTTCAAAATGATTTACTCTGTGCATCTGAAGCTTTGTCGCGAGACACCAAATGGTGCACAAAATGCGCTTATCTCCCTTCGTCCTCAAAATATTGAGTGTTGCCATTTGGATCCTGGCCATACCGACGTTTGCGATCCAGGCAGCGGCTGCTCCGAGTGCCGCCGTAGCCCGAGCGCTCGAAAACTTTCACAAGGCGATGAGAGACGGCGATGCCGCGGAACTCGGACGGCTCCTCAGCGATCAATTCCTGTGGACAGACGAGGACGGGACAGCACGGAGCAAAGCCGATTTTCTTAAGCTCCTCGGTGACGGGAAGTCGGGTTCCGAACTGAAGACCGATCAGGAATCATGCAGCGAGTACCGTGGTGCCGCCGTTGTGACGGGCCGTTCCGCAAGGCGGCCAGCCGGTTCTTCAAACCTGAACGAATTTCGATACACTCTCACACTCGTGAAGGTGGGTCGCGATTGGAAAATTGCTGCGTACTACACCTCGCGATTCGCCCCGGGCGCGGCCCAGCCCTTGCAAGTGCGTCTCGGCTATCCCGCCGATGCCAAACTGCTCATTCTCAACGCGGATGACCTTGCGGTCTCTCATTCCGAAGACTTGGCGAGCATCGCAGCACTCGATAGCAAGTTCATCACCTCTGCCACAGTGATGGTTCCTTGCCCGTGGTTCACCGAAGTCGCCGCTTATGCGAAAGCCCATCCGGGTGCTGATCTGGGACTCCATCTGACGCTTACCTCGGAATGGCAAACCTATCGCTGGGGGCCGGTTGCGCCGCGCGCTCTTGTTCCGAGCTTGGTGGGACCGGATGGCTATTTCTATCCGAATGCGCAGGAATTTGCCAAACACGCAAAGCTCGACGAAGTGGAACTCGAAATTCGCGCGCAAATCGAGCGGGCCAAAACGATGGGACTTGAACCCTCGCATCTCGACGCACACATGCATTCGCTCTACGTCACGCCGGATCTCTTCCGCGTCATGCTTAGGGTCGCGCACGAGTACAAACTCCCGGTGCGCATGGCGCGCAACATCGATTTGTTCCGTGCGGGGCTCGCGCTCATGGGTCCGGGCGATCCCGTTCCGGATGCGATTTTCTCGCCCGGGGAAGACGTTCCGGTCTCCGGATGGAACGACTACTACGTGAACCTCATCAAAAACCTCCAGCCCGGCGTCACAGAGGTCTTTGTCCACTTGGCACACGACGATGCCGAGTCGCAAGCGATCATGGTCGGTCACCCTGAGTGGGGCTCAGCATGGCGGCAACGCGAATTTGACGCCATGTCCAGCCCCGAGTTCCGCCGCGCAATCGAGGAGAACCACGTCGCGCTCATCGGTTGGCACGATATCCAAAAGCTGCTCGAATGAAATCCCCCCTTTCGGATTTCCTGCTGCAAAGCGGATAGAAGTTATCGGACATGAGGTCTGGCACCATAGCGACCATGTCTCGAATCGTTGAGACTTATCTGCGGGGGCGAGTTCGAGCGCCGCCAGGCAAGGCGTGCAAAGCGCGCTCGCGTCGCCTTTCGCCGATCCCGAATTGTCTGCGCTGCTCGGGTGAAGTCGAGCGATTTCACGGAGGAGGTGAGGTACTATGTCGATTCTGGATGCGGCCACTCCGGCAAGCCTCGGCTTGTGCGGGTTTGACTGGGCCCACGCGAGAGGTCTTATATGAAACCTCTACTAAAAACCCTGGCTATCGTCGCATTCGTGTCGCTGCTAGCCCAAACTGTGCGGCATGCGTACATGTTGTGGTTCGAGCCGCGAGGCTCGGTACTGGATAAGTACGACCAGCCGGTAAAAAGCGAGATTGCCAGCGCAGTTTCTCTCGACGAACTGCTGCGCCGCTATGACCCGGTGCGCAAACAAGTTGACGAACTTTCAAAAACCAGCTCCGCTCCTGCTTACGAGCAGGCGCAAAAAGAACCCTACAAGACCGAACAGACGCTCCGCCAAGCCATCGTCGAGTGGGAAGAAAAGTCAAAGGAAATCCGCGCAATAAGACTTTACTGCCTGGTCGCGGCGGCGCTGTTCGTGATGGGATTGCTTGCGTACAAGAAACTGAACCGCTGGCTGGGCATCACTCTCCTCATTGCTGCATTCGCTGAGTTTATTTACTGGACGAGTCCGACCTTTATCGGACCAACTCGGGAATTTGATCGCCTTTTGGCGAACAAGCTGGCGTTGTCGATTGTTTCGCTTATGTTTTTGGTAGGTGCGATTTGGTTGTTGAACATCTTCGCGGAGAAGGAAGAGAGTTCTGCCTAAGCTAGCAAGTTCACCAAGCAATCGCGCAGGCCCAACCGAGAAATCGACAGAAGGAAGCAAATGAAAAGCGCTTCGGGCGCCACCCTATAAGCCACTCATCTCAATAAGCTCATCGACTGAGCCGTTCGGCAATTCCTCGCCAACCATCACGCGAGGGAGCTCTCGGCTCGCGAAAACCACGTACTGTTCCGTTTTTCCGCGCTTCTCGATCCGATAAACGACGCGGTAGGCGTCAAAGGACCCGCTCGGAACTTGTACTTGTTCGAGATGACCCACTTCGACGGTAACCCTGCTGACCCCTGTGCCCGGATCGTATACGTTGAACTCGAATTGCTGTCCTACTTTAAGAGGGCTCGCCAGTACCGTGGCCCAATCAATCCTTTGATCAAAGGTGTTGGCAGGCAGAGCAGCGTCGATTGACTGACTGGCTTTCGTTTCAGAGGTTTTCTTGCGACTGACAAAGAACCCGGTCACTCTCCCTGACCCGTACTTGAGATCGAACACGGGGGCTGCCCCGGCCGCTTGGTCGAGCGTTAGGGTCGCCGAGATCGGCTCCAATTCCGCTGTCGCTATCGAACTCCAGCGCTGCCTGGAGTAATCTTTGAACTCTTCGACAAAATCGAATTGCCCGGAAAATTCGTAGTTCCCGGAAGCGGCGACCTGCCGAATCGTAATCTGGCCTTTTCCCACATCTTTGCCCTGCTCCATCGTTCGATAAGTAAAATGGCCTCTTCTCAGGCGATGGGCATCCGGTTTAGCAGGCGCGGCCGCCTTTGCTGACGAGGTAATCCTTGACGTGAGCTCCGTCATCAATAGCGGAGCTGCGGCGAGAATTGCCAAAATGAGGATCCGACTTCCGCTTAGCGCGTCGTCCCTAACATGGCGCATGGTTTGATTGTCTCTTCCCGGCACCAGCCCTAACACCAGCCGTCAGAATAACTTGATGCTAATTTGCCGGAGCGAAATAGGCTGAGTCAGGTTGGGCAAAAACCTTTTACTTAGCACAGGCTTTTGCCCAACCTGCTAACGACGAGGTTCGGACTTCATACTTGTCCGTACCACTCATCCCATCAGAACTGGCGGCACACAAAACACGAGATTGTGCTCCGCCTACCAGATGAGCTTCAAGCCCAACTGGATAATGCGGTTTCCCCCACTGAATTGATGACTGTTCAGAAAAGAGCTGCCGCTCGTCACATTGGCGTAACCGGTTACGAGGGCGTTGCCCGGATCGAGCACCGTCAGTACCGTTGGAATGTTAAGGCTGAAGTTGCGGTGGTTAAAGGCGTTGTACATTTCCACGCGAAATTGGAAATGCGCCTTTTCCGTGACATAGGTGTTCTTGAATATGCCGAGATCCACGACGCCGAAGCCCGGCGTGCTGACGCTGTCGCGCCCCGCGGTAGACACAGCCCCGAGAAGACTGCCTCCCACGAATTTTGCTGTGGGATCGATGGCCACATAGCCGACCACGCCAACACTTCCGCCGCATCCGGCTATTGTTGCGCTGACGCTTGTTGCGCCACCCGATCCGCTACAAACAAAATTGACACCCGTTCCGGACCGCAAGGCGGTGGCGCTTGGGTTAACAACCGCACGGTCGCCTGTGCTGCTGCCGTCACCATTTAGATCTGATCCGGCTTGCGGTGTGATGGGCTGCCCGTCCTGCGCCAGCCATGTTGCGTTGATTTGCCAACCGTTCAGGACGCGCTGTCCAAACGCGCTCTCCGTACCAACCTTCGGGATTAGGTAAACAAGAGAGAGAGCGGACTTCCGCGGAATGTCAATAGCCGAGTTGCCACGCTCATTCGCCAGATTGTATGGATCTTGCGGACGCCGTGGATTGTCAAAACTGGAGAAAAATTCATTTGTGGAGTTGTCGATGGTATGCGACCACGTAAAGTTGTACCGCAGGCTCATACCATGACTAAAGCGATGAATGTAATCTGCCGAAACACCGTGGTACGTGCTGAAGCCCTTGGGGTCAAACGCCGTCATGAGCCCAAAGAAGCCGCTAGCCGCAAACGGTTGTGTGCCCTGGACCGCCGCCCAGTCTGCTCGAGTGGAAACGCCCGTGATTGTAGCCGGAATATCCGAGTTCTTGAAGAAAACCGGCAGGTTGGTCAGAGTCGGATCCACCATTTGCGCTGTTTCGGTGTTGCGGCGAATCTGAACCGGTAGGCTAATGCCGTGGGTGCCAACGTATCGCAGTTCCAAGCTGTCGTTTTTGAAAAGCTGGTGCTGCACGCCCAGAGACCATGTGATGATCTTCGGCTGCGTCTCATCTACGATCAGGCTGCCAGTGCTGGCTCGCGCGTCTGCCGCCGTAGTCGGAGGCACGTTGACAGTCAGCAATGCACCGCCTTGCAAAAAGCCCTTACCCGTCCCGTCCGCTGGATTCAGAAAGCTCGCGCACCATGCGGGCGGCCCAGAGAGAGCGCAGGTCAGATCGGGGTTCTGCTCCGTCTGAAGCTCCGGAGGCAGGTTGTTCGACAGAACATTGGAAAATGTCACGTCAAAAGCGACCTGTGCCCCGCCACGAATGGCCCACTTGCCCGAGCCGGTAGGATCGAAAGCAAATCCCACACGCGGCGAAAAATTGTTGAAGTCCGTCTTTGGTTTGCGGAAGATCAGACCGGTTGGAGTGTTCGGGAAAATGCATTCCGGACAATCGGCGATGGAGTTGATGGCTTGACTGGCGCCGCTTGCTGCGAGAGTTGACACCTCGTACCGAAGACCCAGGTTAAGTGTAAGGCGGCGGCTAATTTTCCAGTCGTCCTGCACAAAAGTGTAAAACGCCTTCTGGCTGTTATCGAAACCGCCGTCGCCGGCTCCTCGTAACGCGCCGTTCGAGCCGGTAGGAACAATGTCGTTCACCAGTTCATTTAGGTTCGCATAGTCCCATTCACCGCGCGAACGTGGCAGAAAATTGCTTGGTGCGATCCACCGCAAGGCTTCCGCTCCCCACTTGAACGTGTGCCGGCCACGCGTGTACGTCTGGGTGTCCGCAATTTGATACACATTCGTGGTACGACCTTGAGGTGAGTTGCTCTCCGGTCCGATGTTCAGGCTAAGATCATCCACTTCAGCGTTGGGGAAATTTAAGAAATTCGACGGTATCGCAAAATTGGCTACCAACCGGGAATAGGAAACGTGGAAGTCATTGACGTAACGGGGTGTAATCGCCCAGACATCGCTGAGGACGAGTTTCCTGGTGTCGACGATTACCGCGCCATTGAATTGACTTTGCGGCGTTTGCGGGTTGAGATTCACCGCGCGGGCACGGCTGTACAGGAATCTTCCGCGGACTTGCTGATTCCCATGGTTCCAATCGACGTTGGTCTGGAAGTCATGCTCGTTTGCAAAATTAGTGGCAAAGGTTTGGATCCCCCCGACGGGGACGAGCACCGTTGCACCCGCCGGTCCCAGCGCTCCCGCCGTGTCCACTACGGGCGTAGTGTCGGTTTGGGACGGGGCGACGGGCAACTGTGCAAGAATCTTCCCAACCTCCGTAAAACCTTGCGACGTCGCAATGGCGTTCAACATACCCAGTCCCGCCGCGGTCGGGGGAACATTGGTCGGCCCGGTAAAAAGCTGGCCGGTATTCTGATAATTGTAAGCACCGAAAAAAAACAGCTTGTCCCTTACGAGCGACCCTCCGATCGTGCCGCCCAAATCGTTATGGTCGAATCTTGGCTTGTTGGGAATTAGTCCAGCAGCGATCTGGTCACCAATCAGGTTGTCGGCAGCATTCAAATTGCGATTCTGCGTAAACCAGTGGGCGGTCCCATGAAGATCATTGGTGCCAGACTTCGTCGTCAGATTGAACAGACCTCCTGCCGAATGTCCATACTCCGCGCTGAACTGATTGGTGATGACCGTTAAGTCCGCAACGGCGTCCTCGATGACTGGAGAGGTGCGCCCCGTGACCGTTACATCGTTGTCGTCCGCTCCATCGATCGTAAAGCCGTTCGCGCGTGGACGAACACCGCCGACCGAACCGCCATCGCCCTGCACCCCGGCACTATTGGAAGTGATCCCGGGAGCAAACAGTGCCAGCTGCAGGGGCGTGCCACCATTGTTTGGCAAATCGGCCACCAGGCGCGCGTCAAACGTGTTGGTCAATGTGGAATTACTGGTCTGGACGAGGTCCGCTCCGGCCGACACTTCGACCGTAGTCGTCGTCGCACCGATCGATAACCGGATGTTCGCATCGATCGTCTGATTGGAATTGATCTGGATTCCCTGGCGCTGATACTTCTGAAATCCGTCCTTCTCGGCCGACAGCGTATACGTGCCCGCCAACAAATTGGGAAAGACATAGCTGCCGGCGCTGGTCGTTGTCGTTACCTGACTAACTCCCGTATCTTGATTCGTCAGTGTGATTTTCGTGTCAGGAACGACAGCCCCGGACTCGTCAATTACATCGCCGCGGAGAGTTCCGTCGAATCTCTGCGCACGCGCGACGCCCGCCAAAGTTGCAAGCAACAGAACTATGAGCAACGCAACAACGCTCCTTCGCATGGTTGTCAAGACAACAAGAATTCCTCTCTTCATGGTGTGTAACGCTCCTCTTTTTTGGATCCTTCCATTCAAAAGCGTTGCGGATCAGGGTCGGTTCTTCCGCAGACGCCCGCACCATTCACCAGCGCCTGCATCGCTTGAAAGTTCCCTCGACGCACACGGGAGGAGAAACTTCCCGAACTCCAACAACTTCACTCATGTCTTTGCTCAAATATGAAGAGAAAGTGGTCTTAGACAATGACCACTTATTACGACATCTTTATGACCACTATTTGGAGAGATAAAAGGGGTTGCCGGTAGCTTTCTTCCCTTGTCCGTGGCCGGCGACTATGAAACTAAGAAGAAGCCTTAACCTAACTCTTCGGTCTTGATCGAACCGGACATCCCAAACTTCGCGTGTGCGGGTTGATCATCTTTGACGCGGTCTTCCGGGCCCTGGCAGAAATTAACGTGTCGTTGCCACCGCACGACGCTTAGGGGAATGCGTTCGTCCAATTCGTCTTCCGTTGGCCTCGATCGAGGCGGGACACTGCGGCACGATTTGAGGGCCTTGGCAGAACATCTAAATCTCACCCTTTTTGGCGAGCATCGTGATCCGGTCGGCAGCCCGAAACGCCAATGCCTGAATGGTTTCGGTCGGCTGATTGCGTCCGCTGGTCACCAGACTGGAACCGTCGCAAATAAATAAATTCGGCACATCATGCGAGCGATGGTCCGGGTTTATGACAGACTTTGTCGGATCATTTCCCATTCGGCAGGTTCCCAGCAGGTGAGAGGATGCATAGTCGCTCTCGGTGGGGAGACGCCAGCTCTTCTGAGCGCCTGCTGCATCGAGCAATTCCATCTCGCGGTCTTGCATAAATCGCAGGGATTTAAGCGTGTCGGGATGCTCCTTGTAGGTTACACGGATCGCCGGCAAGCCCCATGCATCTTTCGTGACCGGATCAAGAGTTATGGAGTTTGACTCTACAGCGAGCGCCATGTGGTGCGAGAGCGTGTACATCACGCGGGGAAAGTCGCGTAGATTTTTTTTGAATTCACTGCCCCACTGCGGCATGTCCGGTGCGAAGCCGCTCTGTGCGAAACCTGCGGGATATAGATCAAAGCGCGTGTCAAGACCCGCACCGCCGAGGAAGCCGTGTTTCGGGTCTATTTCATAGAAATCGTGAACGATTCGGCTGACGACGGCGCCCTTGTATTCGTTCAACGGGTGTTCAAACACTCCGCCAGACATGGCTCCCGAGTCGAACATCAAATATTTGCCGACTACTCCATTCGAATTGGCGAGTCCGTCGGGGAACCGTCCGGATTTCGACATGAGAAGTAGTCTCGGCGTCTCCGCTCCGTTGGCGCAAACAATCACCGCTTTGGCTTTTTGCCGCTGCGAGCGTTTTTGCTTGTCGAAATACACCACACCCGTCACCCGCCCCCGGGCATTGACCTCAACGTTATAGACGTAACAGTTCGGCCGAATCTCGCAGCGGCCGGTGCGCTCGGCAACGGGAACGACCGTCGCCAGAGTGGAGGATTTCGCTCCCCACTCGCATCCGAAGGCTTCGCAAAATCCGCAATGCATGCACTTGCGCCGGCCCCGGTAATCCTCGGAAATGATCGCCATGGGAGCAGGAAAAGGATGCCAGCCGAGCTTGCGTGCTCCGCGTTCCATCAGGACGCCCGACGACTTGATGGGCAAGGGCGGCAGTGGATACGGTTTCGATCGCGGGGGGTCAAACGGACTGGCGCCAGCCAGGCCGGAGACGCCAAGTTCCCATTCCGCTTTCGTGTAATAAGGTTCGAGGTCGTTGTAAGTGATCGGCCAATCCTGAAGATCGGCACCGGGAATCGAACCTTTTCGCGATCGCTCGACAAAGTCGAGTTCGTGGAATCGCCAGTAGTTGGTAGTGAAATGAACGCTGCCCCCGCCAACAACGCGGCCATACCAGATAGCCGGCTTGATTTTCGCGGCTTCGTGTTCCGACTCCCTAAACGTTGTTGGCTGGAGTAGGGGATTGTTTGACAGTGCGTGCAGATTGAACGCCCAATACTCGTCATGTTCGAACTGGCCCGGGTCGATGCGCGGCCCCTGCTCGAGCACCACCACCTGAAAGCCGTTCGAAGCAAGTTCCTTGGCCAGGACCCCACCGGCGGCTCCGGAGCCCACAATGAGGAAGTCCACTGCGTCCGTTGTTTTGAATTTCGTACTCGTGGACATTATTGTTTTTGCTTCCGTTCAGACAAGAATTCCGCATCGTAGTAGCCGAAAGGATGCGTGAACATGCCCGGATTCTCGAAGCCAATGTATTTCCAACCGACCTGATCGCGGTTTCCATGTCGCGCCGGATCTCCGAGAAATCCGAGGATGGTGTACTGACGCACGCGCGCAAAGAACTCGGTCTGTTCGAGTTTTTTGAGCACTGAAATTTGTTGTGGGGCGGAGAGTTCGTTGAATTTGTCCGGCGTGCAAGCGGCGGCTAGTTTCTTCAAGCCGGCTCGAAAGACCGGCTGCAAGTGGGGCTCCGTCTGGCTGAGTGCGTAATCGATAAAATAGACAGCACCCGCTTCTCGGGCGCCGGGCCCGTCGTCGGAAGGAATGATTTGTTCGCACACCGCTGCGATCTGCGGCGCCTCTTGGGGAGTGAAGAAGGCAAACTTATTCCCGCCACCATTCACCTGCGCGGCAGCATAGTCATAGGCCGGAGAAAAATCAGGCAGTGCCCCAAACGCCACAGCCGCACCTGTGCCGGCAAGCAATCGCGACAAAAAAGCTCTGCGTGAGTCTTCGTTCATTCTTCACCTCTTGGCTCTGAGCACCCTCGGTCCGGATGGCATGCTTGGCACGCGACACACGCCAGAATTAGTCTGTCGAAGCACGCACCAATGAACGATAGCCACTCCCTGCGATTCACGAATGGCCGCTTCCATAACGTCTCACAATTGCCGGCTGAAACTGACAAATACGAGGTGAAAGCTTCTCGCGGCGACTCTCCAGATCAGCCATTGCCCCGGCAGAAAAGCGAATGTTAGAGGATAAGGACGTACGCCGTCACACCAATATTTATCCGATAGTGGAAAATTCTTCATTCAGGTTCCTCCCGGCGATGCCCGTCGAACGATCACGCTTTTTGAGCCCGGCCACGCGAAACTGGTAATCCCACTTCCATCGAAAGTGGTCATTTCTAAATGACCACGGAGCAATGCATTCTCGGAGCCTTGCTGACGATTGCGCAGAAAGCGCATTCGAAACAGTTTCGCGGAGAAAAAGAAAGGTACTCGGTGAAGCGTTCTTGGGCAGTGCTTCTGTGTGCGACAGTCCTGTCATCGGCGGTCTACGCTTTCTGGGCTCACAGAGCCGCAGCAGCGCGGCTTCCTATAGCTGCCCCGGAGGCGGCCACTAGACGCGACGGCCAACACGATTTTGATTTCGATATCGGCACCTGGAAGACGCACACTTCGCGCCTTCAGCATCCGCTGACCGGGTCTAAGGCATGGATCGAAATGGAAGGAACAACCGTCGTTTGCAAGATCTGGAATGGACGCGGCAATCTTGCCACGCTCGCGTCCGACGGACCCACCGGCCACCTCGAACTGCTGTCTTTGCGCTTATACGACCCTCAGGCGAAACAGTGGGGCCTCAATTTTGCGACCAGCAAGATCGGCACGATCAGCGTCCCGATGATCGGCGAGTTCAACAACGGCCGAGCCGAGTTCTACGACCAGGAACCGTTTAACGGCCGCACGATCTGGGTTCGCTTCACCATGTTTTCTATCTCTCCGAACTCTGCGCAGTCAGAACAGGCCTTTTCCGATGACGGCGGGAAGAGCTGGGAAACCAACTGGATCAACAAATACACGCGCAGGACCGACGAACCCGAAAAGGCTCACTGAATTGCGCCGCAAACGACGCAGCCCGTGAATTTCCCGAGAGGAGGCATTACCAGTGTCTAGACTAGCGTTGCGAACAGTCATGTTTTGTCTGCTTTCGGCGGCCGTTGCCAAGGTAAGTTGGTCGCAATCCCTTGTGCTCGACCTGCCCGATGCAAGCCAGAGGGCCGAGGTTTCCCAGCGGATCGGGCTGACCGAGATCACCATCAAATATCACCGGCCGGTCGTGAAGGATCGCAAGATCTGGAACGGCGTGGTTCCCTACGGAAAAGTCTGGCGCGCCGGAGCGAACGAGAACAGCACAATTCGCTTTAGCGATCCGGTTCAAATCGAAGGCAAACCGCTCGATGCCGGAACCTACGGTTTGCACATCATCCCGAATCCGGACGAGTGGACCCTGATCTTTTCCAAGAATTCGACCTCCTGGGGATCGTTTACCTACGACCAGACAGAGGACGCGTTGCGCGTGACGGTGAAGCCCATGCCGGTCGAGATGCACAAAGCGTTGACGTTCGAGTTTGGCGACCTGCAGCCTGATTCTTCGGTCGTTCAGCTGGCCTGGGAGCAACTCGCCGCTCGCTTCAAGGTGGCAGTAGATGTGCATTCCGTCGTCGAGGCAAGTCTCAAAAAACAGCTCCGCAGCCTTGCTCAGATCAACTGGATGAGCTGGGACGACGCTGCAAACTACCTGCTCAAAGAAAAACTCGACGCGGCGACTGCGCTGACGTATGCGAACAAGTCCATCGAGAACGAAGACCGCTTCGACAATGAACTTACGAAATCGAGGATCTTGATCGCGCTCAACCGGAAGGACGAAGCCGCTTCGGCAGAGAAGAAGGCGCTAGCCCTGGCCAATGCCTTTCAGGTCCACGGCTACGCTCGCCAACTACTGAACGAGAAGCACAAGGAAGAAGCCTTCAAGATCTTCAACGACAACGCGCTCAAACACCCCGATCAGTGGTTTGTCTACACCGGGCTCGCGCGCGTCTACTGCGCGCAGGGAAAGTTTGAGGACGCGGCCATGGAGATGAAGATCGCGCTCCTCGCCGCTCCCGAAAGTCAAAAGGTCTACCTGGATGGATTGGTCAAGCAACTCGAAGCGAAGCAGGACATAAATTAGAAGGGAGAAAGCAATGACAGCTGCCAAATCGATTCGCGCTTTCGGGCTCGCGTGCAGTCTCGCTCTCAGCCTACCCGGCTCCGAGAACGCTCGCCAGGGTTCTGGCGCGGCCAAAGGAAGAGACGGCCAACACGATTTTGACTTCAACTTCGGAACCTGGAAAACGCACATTAAGCGGCTCCAGCATCCTCTCTCGGGTTCCAATACGTGGGTCGAACTCAACGGGACGGTCGCCGTCAGCAAAATCTGGGACGGCCGTGCGCAAATCGAGGAGGTCGAGGCCGATGGTCCGAGTGTACACTTCGAGGATCTCGCTCTGTTCCTTTACAATCCGGAATCCCATCAGTGGAGCATGAGTTTTGCCAACAGCAGCGTCGGCACCCTGAGCGTGCCGATGGTCGGCGAGTTTAAGGACGGGCGCGGCGAGTTTTTCGACCAGGAATTCTTGAACGGAAGGGCCATCCTGGTGCGTGGGGTGTGGTCGGACATCACGCCAGATTCACACCGTTTCGAGCAGTCCTTCTCCGAGGACGGGGGAAAGACGTGGGAGACGAACTTCATCGCCATGTTGACGAGGATAAAGCGGTAAGAAGCTGCAGAGGGTCCGTAGGCCTTTCTTCGCTTTCAATTCGCGAAGCTACCGCCGATGACGTTGTGTTGCTGAGGACGCTTATCGTAGAGCTCGCTGAGTTTGAAAGAACTTCTGACCGGTGATGACCTGCGACAACTGGCGGAGAAAGACTTAACCCTGTTACGGGCGCGAACACCGCCCGCAAGAGCAAGCACAGTCAGGTCCTGCACACAGGCTTCGATTCTCACGACCGTGGCATCGGGAATTTCTTGAAGGTCAAAGCAAACTTCGGACGGGAAATCCAGCAGAGCTCCGCGGCTGCGAGCACAATCAGTCCATCGAATGCGAACAACAGAGGGCTGAAGTCCCATTTGAGGCGTAACAGATGAAATGCAGTCCATTTCACTAACTCCGTGTTGAAGGCAATGTGTTCGTTCTTTGCGATCACGAGACCATAACTCAGAATATCCCCCAAGATCCTTCCGATAGCGGTGAGCATCGAAGCCATGACACAGGTCGCCCTGTTCATTCGGCCCACGCCTCGCTTGACAACCAAAACCACCAAGAAGGCGAGGAGTGCCGTCAGAGCAATTCGGAACGTGGGATGGTAATTGCCCCATTTGTCGTTATCCATATAAGCGGCCAGACCTACAACAGAGCCGCCAATAAGTGCTGCCGTCAAACCAAGAGCAAACGCCCTCGCCTGTCTTGATGAACCCGACTCGTAGATGTTTCGTTGAGCTTCATTCTCTTTTTTTGCCCTTGTCTGGCAAGCGGCGCATATGGACATGGGACATCCGTTGGCGAGCAACGGATCTTGCACGGCAGCTGCACAACGCTCACACTTGGTTAGATCAAAAGGAGCGGTAAAGTTCGTAATTGTCGCTTTGAACGCCTCGGTGGCGGCTGCAAATTCTTCCTGGTCGAAGCGCAGAGGCTTACAAAAGCTCCACAATACCGTTTGCGGCGTCACGTCCGCTTTCCATACGGAATACATCTTCTTCATCGCGCGATCTTGTTTCAGCGCGCCGAGCATTGCTGAGGTATTGGCACACCCTTTGAATCGCGCATATACAGCTATGCGGTTAGTGTTCCCTAGCCCACCCACACAGAGGAAGATTCCGTTTGAAATACCGAGCAGGAGGCCCTGCGCACTGTTGATTGGGCCCGGTTCGTCGTAGAAATCGAGGCCGGTGGCTGCTGCCATTTCTACCAAAGGTAGTTCCATATGTGATCCTCTGAGATTTGGCCCTAGCGCTCTCAACCCGCCGCAAAGATCGAGCCGCAAGGCTCAAGCAAGGCTCGGCAGAAGGCAATGACCGCTTAAGCGAAGTCTTCAATGACCACATGAATGAACCGCGCGCATTTCTTCGCGATCCGCGTCGGTCGTTTGCAGCTCGGCTTTCGCCTTCAAGACCGTGCGCCTCGCGTAGTACTCCGGATCGTGGCATCGCCTCCGATCGATCCGGAGTTTAAACGTCATGATCCAAGCCTCTTAGCAGCTGATTGATTTCTTCTGAAGCCAGTTGGTCTGGCTGTGTTCCCGAAGCGAGTTCAACGATCTGTACTCCAAGGATTGACGAGAGGGCTGTCGCGGCCGCAGCGGTGGCGGCCTTCCCCGCTTCATCGGCGTCAAGCATCAGGATGACTTGATCGAAGTAGGTTCCGATCAATTCGGCTTGGCGGACGGACAGCTTCGAGCCCATCAGAGCGGCCACGTTTTGACGCCCGGCCTGATGGATTTTGAAAGTGTCGAAGAAGCCTTCGACCAGAATGAGCGTGTACTCAGGTGATTGGATGGCTCGATGAAGATTGAACAGCACATGAGATTTGCGGAAGCCTGCGGGAAGGCGGTATTTGGGTTTTGTCTCGTCGATTGCACGACCTGAGTAGGCGACGAGTTCGCCGTGTTCGTTGTGGATAGGAATCACAACCCGCCCCCGAAGGAACCCGTTGCCATCGTAATAGCCAACACCGAAATAGTGAGCTGTCTCTACACTTAGTCCACGCGATATGACGTAAGAATGTTGGTGGTCGATGTTGCGCAGAGTGAAAGATAAAGGCCGATTTTCCGACGTGTAGGGCACGGGCTTTTTGTCCCCGGGTGTGGCGACAGGGAGGAGATTTTCTGTGAGCGAACGATCGAGACGCAGAGCGGCCTCCCGGATCGAGCAGCGTTCCATTTCAGCGACGAAGTCGAAGACGTTTCCGCCGACGCGGCCCGAACGAGCCGCGATGCAAGAAGCGGACTGACAGGACCAGGCGTTCCGAGTGAAACTGACGGAGAAGCTGTCATTGCTTCTGGCGGAAGAGTGGGTAGGAAGAGGGCATTGCCCACGGAACTCGTCCGCACCTACTCGCCGAAGACGAACGTCATAGTGCGAAAGAACTGTCTCCATGGAGACCTTCGCTTTCACGCTTTTGAAGTCAACCCATTCCGCGGGCATTATTCCCTCGTTTCCTTTGTTGGCTCGATCTGGACGAGTCCGCTTTGCAGCTGCCGGGGAGTAGGACCCGTCGGCCTCTGGCCGCGGCCCCGGTTCACGAGAGGCACAGCGACGTAATGTTCGGGCGCGTGCAATCTGAGGATGTACTCTGACGGGAGAGGGGCTTACCAAGCTGGCCGGCAGTCTTCACGGTTGAAACTCCTTCGTGAAAACGACCGAGTGGTGAAACGCGTCGGCGTCCGGGTCGTATCCGTTGAGCTCCAGAACTTGCGAAATGAAGCGCTTCCCCGGCCTGCGTTCGACGTGCACGAGGACTTCGAGCGAGTCGCCGATGTTGGTCTTGATCGCTTTGTACGGCAATTCGACTCCGCTTTCGAGGACGCAACTGGTGAAGCGCGCGAGACCCTGCCTGGCGGAGTTCGCATGAATCGTGGAGATCGTTCCCGCGTGGCCCGTGTTCAGAAGCTGCAGCAGGTCGAACGCTTCTGCGGACCGGATCTCGCCCAAGATGATTCGGTCGGGGCGGTGACGAAGCGAAGCTTTCAAGAGATCGCGGATGGCAACGCCGGGAAAGCCGTTCTGCTCGCGGCGCGCTTCGAACCGCACGAGATTCGTCTGGAGCAGGTGCAGTTCCGCGGTGTCCTCGATGAGTACGATCCGTTCGTCGTCGGGAATGAATCTCGCGAGTGCCGCGGCGAGGGTGGACTTCCCGCTGCCGGTGCCGCCGCAGATTAAGAGCGACTTCTTGCGCAAGACATAGTCTTCGAGACGGTTGGCAAGCTGGCGGTCGAGCGTTCCGACGCGAATTAGGTCCTCCATTTCGAAGCGACGCGAATTGAACTTGCGGATCGTCAGCGTAATGCCGTCCAGGCTGCACGGCGGAATGACGGCGGCGACGCGGCTCCCGTCCGGCAGGCGCGAATCTAAAATGGGCTTCGACTCGGAAATGTCGTCTCCCAGGCGCCGCGCGATGTTTTTGACCGCCACGAGTAATGATCGTTGGCCGAGTGAGACGCCCTTCACGTGTTCGAGAAATCCGTTCTTTTCGATGAAAATACGGTCCGCGCCGTTGATCATGACTTCGCTGATGGAGTCGTCGAGGATGAGGTGCTCGATGGGCTTCAGGAACGGCAAGATGACTTCGAATCCGTTCATTACAAAGCTCCTTCCGCGAGCTGCTCGAAGTAGGATTTGTTCGGGTCGTTGAAATAAGGCTTCAGATAGCAAAACCTGGGGGGCATGGGATTGAGTCCGTCGTAGGCGATGGCGATGGATTGGGCGTTTCGCAGTTCCATGAACGTCTTCATGTCGAAGCGGAAGTCCGTCTGGGTGTTGTAGCTTTTCGAAGCGGTGATGTTGGCTTTGTGCGAAAGCGCTTTACCCGTCAGCAAGCTGACACGAGCGTCGTGACCGCTTTCCGACAGGTTGTAACTCACCTTGAGCCGGTCTTCGCGCCCGCAGAGTTCGCTCGCGGTTTTCGCGGAGAAATCATCCGAGAGCGTCAGAAAAATCTTCGTGCGAAAGGTCTGGAGCAGTGTGCGCCAGCTGTCGCCGGGAAGCGTTGAGCGCAGCGAGCTGATGCTTTGCGTCGCGATGATGGGGATGCATTTGGGCTGGCGTGAAAGACTAAAGAACTTTTCGTCGCCGGTGGGATCGCTTTCGCCCACGGTCGCGAAATGCTGATATTCGTCGCAGAGGAACAGCACCTGGCGCCAGTGCCGCTCGGGATGCGCTTCCATTTCCGTGACGCGGTTCAGCACGGCCCGCTCGAAATCGAGCTTCATCATGACCCCGACGGCCTTTGCCAGACCGGGATTCATTCCGATGGGGAAGTTGAGACAGCAGACCTTGCCGCTGTTGACGAGCCAGGAAAAAGAGGGCAGCGGTTTGCCGTATTGGTTCGCCGCATTCTTGGCTGGGTCGTAGCACTCTTTTTTCGGACAAAAGACTTTCTTCACTTTCGGGTTGTCATCGAAGAGCGAAAGAAATACGGATATCCCTTCGACGATCGAAGTGCGAAGCTTTGGCTCAATCCTGCGCCAGTCTTCTTCGAACCAGCGCTTTACTGCCTGCAGTTGGTCCAGTTTGTCGGGGTCAGTCTGTGACGGGTCGAGCAGCGAGCGGGACTCATGGGGGATGAGGCGTTTGCGCAGTGTTTGCCGCAGTTCGGCAGTGGCCGGCGCAAGATACCGGCCTTCGCTCGCGTCGTGCGCAAATCCGAGACCGGCAAGCTCTTCAGTTCGGTCGCCATAGACACTCGGCTTCAAGGCGATGAAGTGTTTGCCGAGGATGATCTCCTCCGCCTCGTGGATGCGTTGCTCCAGGAACGGGGGAGAGATGGCGCATTGATAGACGTCGAACAGCGTTACGTAGCCGAAGGCAACCTTATATAGAAGGATGATGAACTTCACGAGATTGGTGTAGGCCTGCTGCCAGAAGGGCTCTTTACCCCTGCCGAACAGGTTGTTGAGGAGTGATGCGATGTTGAAAGCCAGGGCGTAAGCGTCGAGGTCGTTGTGCAGGGGGTTGTAGCGGTAGTCGGAATCGAGGGAAATCTCGACGTAGTCTTCGCCGCGGCCGCAGCGTTCGAGGATCTCCCTCACGCGATGGCAAAAGTCCCCCTTTACTTCCAGGACCAGGCCGCCGATTCGCGTATCCTTATTATATGCGTCGTAGCTGAGGATCTGCTCCGCGAAGGGATACAGGCAGGAGGAGGTTTTCCCACTGCCGACGGCGCCGAATACGGCGATACCCGTGAAGAGCCCGCGTTCCGGAACGACGAGCCAGGAAGGCGTTCGCGACGGCCCCGGTTTGCGCGGATCGTGCACCTCGCCGATGATAAGGAACAAGTCGTTCCGTTTGCGGGGGGGCGGATAGGGCGGAAGCCGCCCGGCGGTGACGCGCCGCCCGACCTTGAGCGTGAATACATAGAGCACGGAGAGGATTGCGGCGTAGGCCATGTATGGGGTCGAAAACAGGCTGACCCAATAGAGCCATTTGAAGCTCGCGAGCGCGTGAGGTGCCCGCAACGCGATGACCTCGAGGAACACCTGCCCTTCGGGGAACGGGGCGCGATAGAAAAGAACGAAGCCCGTGGCCATCGCGAAAAGCGCGGCGACGAAGCCGCGCGAGTCCAGGAACTTGCGAAACATCGCATCACCCCCTGTGTGCGACCGCGGTCCTTGCGGAATCGGCACGCTGCTGATCGCGCCACTTTCGATAGTCCTGATCGCGCCAAAGGTTTTTCTTGATGACGATGTTGACGACGTGGTCCGGCGTGCTTTCGATGAAGCGCGCGTAGTCTTCGAGGAGTTGCTTGACCGGCTCCTCGATCTTCACCTCCAGGGGTACGAGTGCCGGTGCTTTCTTGATGAGTGGCATGGTGGTTGTCCTTTCGTTCGAGATGCGAAATCCGTTTCAGCCGCTAGCCGTCGGAAAAAATCACGAGTTCGATCGAATGCGCGCTTTGGTGATTTGTCCGCGACTGCTTTGCTCTTGGGTTTACGTTCAAGTTCCCTGATTTCCCGGCGCGTGTTCTCCGAGAGGCGTACAGAAGCCGGCGAAGACGAAGGTGCGGAGCGTAATTCTTAGGTTCTTCACGGCGTCTCCTCGGCATTCACTAAAGCACCTCCGGCCGGTTTCAAGATTTCGGCCGCAAATTCGACGTGACGACTTTTGTCATCCGGCGGAAATTCACTCCGGACCTGGTCGTCGGTAGTCCTGCCCGCTTTCCAGCCACGGTAAAGGTGTTCGAAGCGGCCCGCCGCGAACCGTCCTTTCGCATGGTTCCGAAAGATGAGGTCCGCTTCCGATACCGCTCCGTACTGGCGCAGGTCCCAGGCTTTGCGTATCGAGAAGTAGCGCAGCAGGTCTTCCACGGGGTTCGACGAAAGCGGAACAGTCACGATGGAGTCGAACAGTTCCCGCGCTTTTTTAAAGTGCGATGCGTTTCGTGCCAGATATACAAAACGAAAGCCGGGGAGCGCGCGAAACAACGAAAGATAGTCGGCCAGGTGCCGTGCGAATGCGGTCAGATTGGCTTCGCCGGGCTGAATGTAAGAGAAGGTGACCACAGGGCGGGAAGAAGAAGAAGGGCCCAACACGAACATCGGAAAGCGGTCGACGAAGTAACGCAAGGTGGGTTGCGCGTCCGTCTGTCCGTGGTAGGTGCGCGAAGGGAAGACGTATGGCGAAACGCCGCAGGTCTGTTCGAAAAAGGCGCGCTTTTCCGGTTCCGTTTCGAGATATTCGTAGTCGAGGTGCGCGAGGATGAAATCGAACATGTCGATGCGCCTTTGCACATAGTCGATTTCGTGTTCACGCCGGTTGCGCAGGTTTTCACGCCCGAGATGCCGATAGAGCTTCCGCGCAAAGACGTGATAGACCAGACCGTAGGTGGGAAAGCATTCCGTCCGTGCGTGCTTTTGCGATCGGAGTTTAGCCCAGAATTGTGTGGTGCGTTTGCCCCAATGCGCGCGCGTGAAACCGAGGAACTGCCGCGCGCGAAAGTAGCCGGAGTGTGTCGCGACGAGGTAGAGGAAGTGCGCTTCCTGGGGCGTGTAGCCGAACGACGCGAGCGTCTCAAGGTGTGCGGGAGTCAGACTCATAGCGCGAAGATCCTTGCGGTGAGTTCCTGCTCGTCGAGAATGCGCCGCAAGCGCGGAGCGTCTTCGCGCAGGCTGTAGAGGGTGAAGCCAGCCTTCGCCTTTTCGGCGACGCCACGCGGGCGATAGTGGCGCGTAGCGAGTTCGAGATTGATCTGGCGAAGATCGAGGTCCGCAGTCTGGTATTCGATGCGCATGTCGGGAAGCGGAATCTTTCCGTCTACGACGGCCAGTCCATGCCTTTCGGCAAGGGTGGCGATTTCGTAGGGGTCGTTTCTTCGCTCGCCGAGGCGCTCTAGTTCGCGGTTGAGATGCCGGCTGAGCTCGTAGTCGAGGATGACGCGAAGCGGGCGGCCGCCGGCATTTTCGATGCGAGCGGCTTCGGCATGGAAGAGACGATAGAGTCCCGCATCGTGTTTGGCTTCGCGGGGTCTTACGATTCCGTGGTAGACGGCTTGGCTATCCGCGAGGAGATTTGCATTTCGCAGGAGCCGCTTGCCCAACTTTGTCAGGCCCACGACGCGGAGCGAGTTTCGGCCGTAGGTCGGCAGCGTTCGGTCGACGACAATCCCTTGCTCGTGAAGATGGCGAATTTCCCTTTCCATGCGGGTGGCGTCGCCGCTGTAGGCGCAACGCGCGAGGTCGTCCGCAGCTACTACGCGAAATGTTCCGAGGTCGGCGATGGCTTGCACCTCGGACTCGCGAAGCAGGAACGTACGGCGCCCGAGCTCATATGCGCGTGGGCGGTCTTCGTTTTCCGGTTTCAGAGAATGACGCGCAAGACGATCGGATTCGAGATCATTCCAGGATCCCCTCTCGCACGGGAGTTGAGCGCGCGGGAAACCAGTCGGTCGGATCTGTGTGCGATCGATCGAAGCGTCGTCTTCTCTGGGATCAAACGGAAAACTATCTCTCGACACGGTGAACCTCCTCGGGCGCTTCCGGCGCCATGGGCAACTCGATTTGGCCGACGTGGAACTGCTGGTCGAGGTGAGAAAGCTTTCGCCCGGTGTCCTTCAGAAAGAATTTGCGCTGACAGAGGAGCGCGGTTCCAAAGACGTTGAGAAACACCACCGCAGCAGCCAGGAAAATGGTCGGGCCGTATTCATGAAAGAGGACCGTCTTGTACGGAGCCATGAACTTCAACTGGTCCATGAGCCAGAAGCCATAGGCGAGGAGAATGGCGATAGCGATGAGGAGGGCGTTGGCGACCATGGGTTTTACGCGTTCCGCGCGTCTTTCATTTGAACGCCTGATCTTCGCGGAAGTAGGAGATCGTCAGTCCCAGGGGATTGATAGGGATGAGTTCGTTGGGTACGCGGGACTGGAAAATGAAAACGAAGTTCGCAGTGTAGAGTTCGCGCTTCAGCTCGCTGTGGTCGGCGGGCGAGTAGTACACCATATAGAAGTCCACGCGGGAGCGGTAGGGCGGTGTTTCTAACTCCTCGAGCGCGACCTTCTTGACGTCGATATCGATTTCGGAAGCTGCGGTGTTGGTCAGGAATTTCCGGATGATGTCGTCCTTGCGATAGGCGTCGAGGATGCCATTCGCGAGCTTGCCGTCGAGAAAGTAAAGCGACTTCGCGAAATCGTTCTGGATGGTGTAACGGTTCCTGCGGTAGTAGAGCTTGGTGAATTCGGAGAGAAAGTATTTCGCCTCGGCGTCCTGCGGCTTGTACTCGAAGTTGTGATAGTTGATGGCTTCCGCGCGGCCGAGGTCGTCGATGCGGATAACCAGCGGCCGGAAGTTCTCGAATGTGCGAATCGTTCGAAGGTCAATGAGCGCCAAGGCGACACAGACGAGCGAGAGTAGCGTGAGAGCGATCTTGAGGTAGGTATTGGTCACCATTGGGTCACCGTAAGATTCGAGGTAGAGGCGTTTTGCATCGTAAAAAGAGTCGTCGCGGTTCATTTCTCAGAGCTCCCTGGCGACAGATGCGACTGCGGCCGCCGGCGCTTCCAGAATTCCTGCCGATGAGCCGCCCGCGGTTCCACTGAAGATGTGATTGGTAAGGGCGGGAACCTTCAGAAGTACGTAGATCGACGCGACGAACGTGATGAAAAGAACGGGAAACCATCCGATGAGTTGGAGGGTCGAAATAGTTCCGACCGGCTGGAGCGTCAGTACGCCGATGATGAGGTTCCCGATGATGTAAACGACCGCGGCGGCGATGACTTCGTAGAAGGCGTATTGAATGAAACAGCGCAGCCAGCCCCAGAAGAGCCACTCCAGTTTCGGAACGATGAAGAATGGAACGAACACCGGTCCGACCAGCACACAAACGGCTGTGGCGATAAATCCATAGGCGATGACCACGATGGAGATCGCCTGAGCCGCCGCGAGAAGGATGATGACGATCACATAGATCGCCATGCCCAGAAAATCGGTGACGCCTGGTGCATCGATGCGGGCCTCGAAGTCGCCGATGCGGTCCACGATGGTCTGCAGTTCGGCCTGGTTGATGCGATTGGCGAGAAACTGGGCTTCATCGGTGATGAGATTGTGAAAGCTCACGCCGATGCCGGGAATTGGCGTGCTGTAGTAATTGACCATGGCGAAGCCGAAGGAAATCGTAAGCAGGAGGCTTGCGAAGTTGTCGAACTGGAAGGTGTACTTGCCACTGGCTGCCGACAGCGCCGACTTGACGCCGTACCAAGCAACCAAGATGGTGGCGAACATGCGCAACAGGTTTTGCCCCATGGCATCGAAGAAGCCGAGGTTTTGTGTCAGAAGATCGTTGATCGCCTGGTACAGAAACTGCAGAAAGTCGGTTTGCATGGGCTCGGCTCCTTCGACGATGAGAAACAGTTACGGCATGCGGAAGTTCTGCAGCGAATTGGTCAAAGTACCGGTAACCCGAGTCATGTTTCCGGCCAGGTTGGCGCGACGGCTGATGTCGGCATTGATGGCGTTGGTGGTGGCTTCGCGCTGCTGCTTTGCGGCGATGGTTTGCTGCTCCAAGAGCGAGGCGAGCAGCTTGTTCGAATCCTGAATGGAGCGCAGGGTCAGAACGTTCGTGGCATTGATTTTGTTGAGCACCCCGACTTCGCTGTTCAGACCGGCGTCATCCGACAGTGAATCCTGTTCGAGGTTGTCGATTTGCGTTTCGAGTGCCGTGGCCTTTCCCCGAATCGTGCCGATGGTTTCGAGCGCATTCGCGTTGATGCCATCCGCCAATTCGACGGACGCGTACTGCGATTTCACGCGCGACAATTCGTCGGCGGTCATGCCGGAAAGCGCCGCCTGGTCGTAGGCACCCAGCTGCGTGGTGGACTGTTGGTATCCGGACAAGACGGCTTGCCCTCGGTTCGCGCCATTAATCCAGCCGGCCGTATTTCTGTAGTTGTCGCCAGCCGTTACGGTTCGCCATTGGGAGAACTGGGCGCGGTAACGAGCCGGCATGTTGTGGAGGTTTCGCGACATCCGTATCGCGAGGTTGTAGGTTGAAACGAGTTGGGTGTAGCTGTTCTGCAATTGGACGAGATGCTGCTGCAACTGGTAGTAGCGCAGCAACGCGTTTTGATAGTTCGTCGGATCGTAGACGACGCCGCCGAACTGGGCCGAAGCGGTTCCAACGCAGAGTCCGACAACAAGCAAGCAAACGATCAACTTTTTCCCCATGGGTCCTTCGCTTTCCGCCCTCAAAGATTTGAAGGCACGGTGTGAGTCGCGAAATCGGGCAGCGCGAGGTCGCCCGAGAGATAAACCTTGATGCGATGCCCCTCGCGGATGGTCACCGTCGGCAGGATGTTTAGGAAACGGTCGAGAATTTGCGCGGATGATTGCGCTGTGCTTTGCGCAATGCCCTGGCGCATGCGGTCTCCGCCGGAAGCAGTCAATGCGCCGGACGTGCCCGCTTCCGTTACGGCGCCGATCGCTCCGATGGCAAGCGATGCCCCGAAAATACGGAGGTAGTGATTGTTGACCTGATCGCGGAGGCCCGCGTCGCCAATCTGATTGAGTCCCTGAAAGTGGTCAAGGCTCGACGAATAGCCGTCCGGCATGACCAAGCGGTGAAAGGAAACGGCCAGCCGGGATTGCCCGAAGCTTTCGACTTTGCGGGTTTCACCGAGGAGTTTCGTGCCCGCGGGAATGAGCAAATGCTGGCGATCGTGCGAATAGACGTCGCTCGTCAGCAAACACTCGACGGGACCTGCGAACTGGCCGTCGAGCCGGTTTATGAGAACAGTTTCAAGTATGGTTCCTTCGAATAGAAGATAGGTTTTTCCAGTCGCCGTGGCGGCGGCGCTTACCGGCGCGGCAACGGGATTCCGCGTTCCCTCCTTTTGCTCACTTTCCGGGGAATCTTTAGCGGGTGTGACCTTTTGGCTGGGCAACGGAGGTGGGGCGAGTGGCTTCAGCAGTTCGGTGAGTTGCGCGGCGTTGATCTCTGTCGCCGCAGTGGGCGCGACCGGACTTTCATTCTCCCTCGCCGGTGTTATGGATTGCGTCTTTCGGTAGCTGAGCGCTACGTTCGAGGCGAACAGCGAGAGATAGTCGCGCTTTTTCCGCTCGGCTCGAATGGAGTCCTCTGTCCGTACCGGGGCGTTGGCATCTGCGGGCGGCGCCGCGGGCGTGTCGGGAACTCCGGCCGCCAGTGTACGACTCTGCTGCGCAAGCGCGTTCTCGGCGACGATTTGTTCGCGTTGCATTTCCTGAATGCGCTTTTGCAAATCGACGATCTTCGCTTCATTTACTTCCAGCGGAGCCTGCACCACCGGCGCCGAAGGGAGTGACCGCGTCGGCGCAGCCGGCTTCTTCCCTCCCGTCAGCCACATGATGACGACCATGATTACGGCCAGGCCGATGAGGAGCCACGACTGTACGTGTTTCGGGAGCAGACCCGGCGGTTTCGGAGCTTTGTCTTGAATCGCAACCGGAGAAGTCATGGCGTTCTCCTACTTCCCGGTGATTTGCCGGGAGAAGTCGAGTTTTCTCTTGCCGAGAGCCAGGTAACCCGCATCGACGATTCTGGGGACGATGTAGACGCCGTTTTCGAGCTGGAATGAAACGAGATTCGGTTTGCCGTCCTTGACCTCGTAGAACACGGGCTTCTCGCGGGCCGCGCAGCGGATGTAGGTGAAACTGTCGTCGTGGTAGATCGCGGTGACGAGAAACGGCTCTCGCGCGGCCTTGGGACCGAGCTTGTAGTCGAAGCGAAGTTTCGTGGCGTAGGCAGACCGGAACTGGTGCACTTCTTCCGCTGCATGCGAGCGCGCGGCACGAATCTGTTCGGCAGTCTGCTGTTGCATGTCGGCCAGCTCTTTTTTGTAGGCTTCGGCATCCGCAGCACGGACATAACCGCGGAGCGTGGTGCTCGCCTGCGATTCTTTCGGTTCAACGAACAGTTTCAAATCGGGTTGCGCTTCCGGATCGCTGCTGATCTCCGTGAGCAAGAAGGAATAGACGTGCCCGCTGGCGGTGATGAGATTCAGATTGCTGCGGATGCCGGCCTGTGCCGGATGGACGTAGCACAGGTTGTGCGAACCGTTGATGATCCAGAATTCACGGTCGCCGGTCGTGAAGTCGAGAATCTCTTCGTCATCGGGCAATACGATGAGAGTTGAAAAGCGAAGTTTGGCGCGAACCTGAACGATGTCCTCCTTGCCGTACTTGACGGCACGGGCTCCGGTGTCAGAAGCGAGCACCTCGCCCCAACACATGGTGAGCAGCGCGATGACCGCGAACAGCACCCGAGCGAAATAAGACTCGGTCGCGGTTGATGATTTGCACGGCATGTTTTTCTCCTTTTCAATAAACGAAAATTCGCTAAGACTTCCGTTCCTGAAACCGGCGAACGATGGCCTGAACGAAAAGCACCGGCGCCGTAAACAACAAGGCGAACACCGGTGAGACAAATGACAAATCCATGCCAAACGTCTCGGCAATTTCCGTAAGCGTCGGGATCACGGCCCGGCCCGCGCCAGGAAATCGAGCCCCTTTTCAAAACCGTGAGCGTCGAATGCCTCCTGTCGTTTGCGGTTGTCGTACGGATCGTTGGTGTAGAGCCAATAGCTGCGCCGGTCCACATGGAGGTTCGCGACTTTGGCGAGTTCGGGAGTTTTGATCAGAAACTGTTGCTTCGGAAGGAGCGCCGCGATCAGCCCTACTTCGGTATCGTTCAAGTGAAACTGACGCCGGTACAAGTCCTGGTCCATGTCAGGATTGGCGAGAAAGATCTTGGTCGCGCAGCTCTCCACGATGACGTCGAGGAGTTCCGAGCGCTTTAGTTCGTCCAGGGATTGTGTGGAGAGGATCATGGCGGCGTTGTGTTTGCGCCAGGTCTTGAGAGCTTCGGTGACGTATCGCTGGATACTGGAATTGCGGAGAAACACCCACGCTTCGTCGATGAAAAACGCCTTGAAGGTGGCGGCGGCGTCGCGGTTCGTGATGAGTTCGTTGGCGCGGTGCAGCATGTAGAAAAGCAGCGGCTCCAAAAGCTCCGGATAGCGGCTCATCTGCTGGAAGTCGAAGCACTGGAATCGGGAGAACGTAACGGTGTCCTGCGGGTTGTCGAATAGAAATCCGAACTGCCCGCCGCGCATCCACTTGGCGAGGGCACAGGTGAGCTGTCGAGGCAGCGTGTTGGCCAGCACATCGAGCGTGCGAAGCGCCGGGTCCAGCGAATAGAGGTTTTCAATTTGTTCATACAGGTCCCGTTCCATCGATGGATCGAGCTTGCTAGCGGTGCTGCCGAGAAGAACCGTGACAAAGAGCGCGAGAAAATCGAGGTTAGCCTTGGTGGGCGACAGACAAAATGGATTGATGGTGAAGCCCGAGGCCTCGCGTCCGACGCGGAGGTACGACCCGCCAAAGAGGCGGGCGAGACTCTCGAAGCTGCCGCCAAGATCGAAGATGAACGTGTACGGATCATATTTTTGTAAATTCGTGATCAAGAAATTGAGAAGAAACGACTTTCCACTGCCGGTCCGGCCGAGAATCATCGAATGGGCGACATCGCGGTAATGGAGGTTCAAAAAGTAAGGAGTGCCGTGGTTGGTTTCGAGCACCGCCAGGTATTCCTGCCGAAGATGCCGATTGCGCGTCTCGCCGGAGTGCAGGGTGAAGAGAAACGACAGATCGGCGTAGTTGGTGTTGAGAAGATAGAGGTAGCGGAGATTGAAAGCATAGTTGCCGGGAACGGCGGCGAGGAATGCATTCAGAAGGTTGTAGCGCTCGTCGTAAAGCTGGGCATCATGAACGCTGAAAACTTTGTAGAAGTCCGCCGCGGCGCGTTCGACCATGGCGAGATCCCGGTCGTAGATCACAACGGTCAGGGAAAATTGCCCGAAGTAGTTGCCGTGCAGCTCGATCTCTTCTATGCCTTTGCCGAGAGCGCGCACTTGCGATTCCTTCGAATCGTCGAGGAGTATGTCCTGCGGAGAAGCGTCGTTCAAATTGACCTGACTGATAAACGATCGTTTCGTGTTGTGAAAATGCCGCCGTCGGGCCTGGATGTTCCGGCGCGTCTTACCCGGTTCCTCCTTCTTCCATTCGGTGACAACGTGGAAATTCGCCCGCACACCGAGCAGCCCTTTGAGCAGCAGAGGAAACGTGTGGGCGGACGGTTCCTTGAGAGTGAGCACTTTGACGAAGTAATCGCCGAGGCGCAGATGCCCGCGATGGCATTCGAGATGTGATTCCGCGAGGTAGTAATCGAGAAAGGTGTCGTGTTTGAGCTTCGCCGAGTCCAGCTTCAGCGGATCGAAGTTTAGGGTTCGCTTGAGAACGCAAAACGCTTCTTCTTTTGGAAGAATGCGAGTCGAAACGAAGTCACTGACCTGCGTGCGAAAGCTCTCGACCTTCTGCAGCAGCTTGGATTCGGCCCGCGCCAGTTCGCGGTCGTCGAGACGAACGGATGCTTGGGACGAAAAACGTGCTTCGAGTTCCCTGAGCGAGCGGCGCGGGCTGGCCGGAAATTCGAGGATGGTTTTTGCGAAGGAGCGCCGCGCGGTGACCGCCGGGCACAGCACGGCAAAGACGATGGAGAGCGAGAAAAGTGAATCGGCTTTCCCCGCGAAATAGGCGACGCGGTTACGAATCGCCGCGTCCACGACGGGATTGCCACAGTAGGTGTGGGGAATCGCCTGGCCGTTTCGTTTGAAAAGCAGTTGGTAGACGCGGTAGTTCTCGTCGAACAAGCGCAGTGCCGACTCCAGGCGTTTGGTGAGAGCGTCGAGCGCGGCTTGATCCAGACATTCGTAGTCGACGCCCTCGATGTCGAGAATGATTCCGGCTTCGCCGGATTTGGTGAGAAAGACCTGCGGTCCGATGAATCCGAAGAGGTTGACCATGGCGTTGAGCGAGCCGGACTCTTCGTAGTTTTTGACCAAGCGCCTGAGATTCAGCATGGAGTGCCTCGCAACGCGGACACGGGAGCCAACTTGGCGGGGTCGTACTGGCGGCGAAGTTTCGCAGCCTGAAGGAGCAAGCGCAGTATCTGCGGGTCAGTGGCGGTCGCCCAGCGCGCGACGACGTACAGGAGCAGAAACATCAAGACACCCCCCGAAAGGCTGTTCAGCAGGTTGAAAGTTGCGGCCCCGAGACACATCGCGAAGAAGAATAGTTTTCGCTCCGCGCCGAGGATGGTCAGCGGATGGGAAAGCGACTTTTGCACCGGGTTGATCCTTCGCGGTTGTGTCATGGCAGCTCCTGCTCCCTGCATGGACTTCACGGAAAAAGCCAGGCCATGAAGTTGACGGCCGCGACGGCCATGCCCACCCCGAAAAGAACGCCGGCGAGTACGCGCTTCGAGCCACCTTCGCCGAAGGCAAAGGTCAATCCGGATACGACGATTGCGACGAGAGAGAGGCCGCGCGCGATGGTGCTGGTGAAAGCCTGTTGCAGCACGCCCACGGCGTTTTCCCAGGGAGAGTTGGTTTGTGCGAAGGCGGGCGCGGCAAAACAAAGAGCCAGGAGCAAGATAGGAATGGCTCGAGGGGAGTGCAGCCAACGGAGAGTACTTTGCCAGGGATTTTTCATTTCCGTGCCTCGGGAAGAAAGATGCATCGCGACTCGCGATGCGAGGGAGAGTCCACGCGCTCGGTCCGTGTGCAGCCCGCGGCCGCAACGCACTGGTCCGAAGACACGCTGGGCTTACTGCCGGAAAAACAATCGCCCGGTGCGTCTCGGCGCTGCGCGGCCAGCAAAGCGGCTTCTCGCGTGAACTTCCCTCTCCCCACTTATTCTGCGTTGCGAGAGAAAATTGTGTCGCGGATCAACGAAGATTCTTGAGTGTGACCCGCCTGAGAACGCATCGCGCGCGCCTCAGAGAGACCCAGCGATCTTGGGGAAGCACCCCCGAGGACGGGCGACTTACGCATGGTGCGTACCTTGTACGCTACCGGTAGAGTGTCTTCGAACTCAAAACTGCACGCGCCACCGTCAGGTTTCCGAGACGAGCTGGTTTGATCGGTTCTCCGATAATCACCGGGCCAATCGCCGCAATTTCGCGAGCAGGCGCTTGAGTCTTTGGCGAACCGCATTCGACACATGTCCATTGGAGTTCACGAAATCCTCTCCGGCGGTTTCTCCAAGTTTGAATTGAATCAAAAGGTCCAATTCGCCACCGGTCAGATCGCCCTTCATTACACAACGATCGAGAAAGTGGCGGAGTTGTGCATGCCGCTCGAAAGTCTCGTCGACGGCAAGTCTGGGAGACTGGTCGTCATCGCGATAGAGCAAAGTTTTTGTCGTTCCTTCGCGGCGAGCCCACTCGAAGACCTGGCGTTTAACGACGCGGGAGATGGCGAAAGCGAAATGAGATCGCCGCGTTTTCATCGCTTCCGATCGCAGGAATTGCAGCAAGAAGCTGAGCGCCTGTTGAGTGGTGTCTGCTTCGGAAAGTTCGGATTGACATTTAACAGCGCGGCGAATCGTGCGGTGCAACATCGGGGCAAACACGACAACGAGTAGGCCCTCGATGGCTGCAGGCCGAAGCGCACGTACTTTCAATAATTCGCAGAGCAACTCGTCCGAGCGTGCATGGGCTGTCGCAGTCCAGAGGAACGAAAGAAGATCCGAGATGGATAAATAGCGGCGCAACGGGCTCGACTCCGCGACGCCCGCAAATGAGTTGATTTCGACGGCAGCCAAATCGTCGAGCAAGCGAACTTCGATTCGGCAAAGCGTGCAATCACAGACAGGTCCCAAGTGCATGGTCATACCCCGCACGTACAAGAGCAACAGGCTGAGTCGATACCGAGAGCGGGGACGCGCTCTCGTCAACCTCCAAGCAAAAAGAAAGCAAGCATCGGCTGCGGCTACGAACCGGTGTAGATCCTTGATGACTCTCGAGGAGTCGGCCAAGGACGAGGGCGTATCTTCGACAAAGCGACGGAAGCGGTGGAAAGTTTCTTTGTGATGGCAGGAATTCAGGACAAGGGCCTCTAGAACGCCGCAATCAAAACGACGCTTCGCTGGATTCGGTGCCAGCTTCCGAGGCGTTTGCCCCCACGGGCGCTTCCGCCTCTGCCCGGCTCAGCCGACGGACGGAGTTGGCGCGAACGCTCCAGAAGACGGTGACCTTCGCGGGCTTGGCCTTGTTGGGCTTGGCGTTCTCGCCTTCGTACTTCGAGCTCACGAGCATACCGTCCACGAGGACGTGGTCACCCTTGTGGAGCGTGTCCGCGATGGACTCGCCGAGGTGGTTGAAGGTCACGATGCGATGCCATTCGATTTTGGACTGCCACTCGTCGTTCGAGTCCTTCCTTCCGCGACTGCTGGGTGGCGACGGACAGCACGGCGAAATTTGCGCCATTGTCGCGTACTTGCCGCTTGTCGGGGTCTTTCCCGAGGAAGCCGATGAGTTGGACGTGAGGAAAGGCGAAAGCAGAAGCCGCGAAGCTGCAGGACGCAGGAACTAGCCTGAAACAGTGCCCAGAAAAATCAGCGGCAGAAAAAGGCTGGCCTATTGAACCGGGATCGGGCGAGCTATGTGAGCAGGCAAAGCGGAACAGAAAAACCAGTCGCGTCACGATCGCCACAGTTCCCACCATGGCGCTCGATTCAAGTGGCTCCTGCGTTTTGCGGCCGTTGCTTCCGGGTGGCGACAACCCGTGCATTGATGGTGGGCGAAGATATGGCTGTTGTACCCGAAGCGTTTTACACTTAACTTCGCAAGCAAAAATACGAGCGGAGATTACCAAGCGCAAATCGGAATTCATCAGTGAAAAAGTCATAAGATCACTATTCCTGCAGGGGTGAAGCATGTCGACTCGGATGGCTCTGAAATTTGTTTTTTGGTTATCAGTCGCGCTGCAACTTTCCCAGGATTACCCAACGAAGCCTGTGCGGATCATCGAACCATTCGGAGCTGGCGGTGGTCCTGACTTGCTAGCCCGCGCCATTAGCCCAAAGTTATCGGAGCTTTGGGGCCAACCCGTTACCGTCGAGAACTATCCCGGCGCAGGAAGCACGGCGGCCCCTGCGCTGGTCGCGAAGTCGCCCGCTAACGGTTACACGTTGCTCATCAACACCAGCGCTCAGGCGTACAGCGATGCGTTTCTGAAGAACTTGCCCTATGATCCCTTGAAGGACTTCATTCCAGTCGCTGCGCTCACGAGCCAGCCCTATGTACTGGTCGCAAGCAAGTCGACTGGCATCACCACGATAGGCGAGCTCGTTGCAGCGGCAAAGGCAAAGCCTGGTAAGTTGAAATTTGGCTCAGCTGGCTTGGGTACCGGCACGCATTTGGGGGCTGAGAAATTCAATCTAGAGACGGGTATCAAGGCAGTACACGTGCCGGGCGACACAATGCCTCAAGCGATCGCAGATACGGTCGCAGGGCGTACCACTTACTTGATTGCGCCGATCTCTTACGCCCTGGGCGACCTCCGTGCGGGCAATCTTCGCGCTCTTGGTGTAACCACCAAGAGTCGCTCTCACTTACTGCCTGAAGTGCCAACCATCGCGGAGGCCGGTATTGCTGGTTTCAACTTTCCGATTTGGTATGGAGTGTGGGTGCCCGCTGGAACTCCTGCCGCAGTGGTGGACAAATTAGCAAAGGACATCGCGCGAGTCATGGCAGCACCCGAACTGCGCGCTTGGCTGGAAGAGCATGGGGCCGATCGCATGACCATGACGCAGCCTGAGTTCGCGCGGTTCGTCCCGAAAGAGAGCGAAAGCGCAGAGCGCATCATCAAGGCAGCCGGAATGAAACCTTAGCGAGCAAGAAGTTCGTCGCTTAGAGCGTCAGGGTTTTGACATAAATTCCTGCCGAGTGCTAGTAAGTCCTTGTTGTCGCCTAATCGGATATGTGCTTGGCCAGCTTTCGCGGCGGATCCACTTGTACGATTTCGGCGTTTACCAGGACCCAGCGCGACTTCCGCCATAACTTCCGAGTTGCCCAGCAACCGGAAGGTATCACTTATGTCTCAGCGAACCGCTATCCCAGGATGCCGGAGCGTAACGAGCACGAACGAACCCCGAGCGAAAGAGAAAATCCTGGGCAAAATATCGTTCACGGTGCGGGACGCGCCCATTCAAGATTCGGAATCAACTCGTCTCTTCCGCCAGCTTCTCGGAGGATTCGGAAAGCCCAGGTGTCGATATCGAACAGAAACATGAGAGTTTCGTCGCTGTCCTTGGAAAAGAAGATCGTCCAGGTCTGAGGAAAGAATTCACGCTTTGGCTTACCATCACCGACGACCG
>Ga0247693_1000060_pt1 | contig 34635 bp, 30 predicted proteins | sample CNK34_metaG_FD_182712 | JGI IMG/M metagenome (GOLD analysis project Ga0247693, IMG submission 182712) | Soil microbial communities from Purdue University Martell Research Forest, Indiana, United States - CNK34 | ecosystem: Environmental > Terrestrial > Soil > Temperate forest > Bulk soil... | reverse complement strand
TGTGACGGCGGAGGCCTATGGAGACCGGAAGTTCCTGGGGCGGGTGATTCGCGTGGGGCGGATTTTGGGAAAAAAGAATGTGCGAACAGACGAGCCGACCGAGCATGTGGACACCAAGATTTTGGAGACGTTGGTGGAATTGAAGGCGGGGGAGCTTCTGCCGCTAGGGTTGAGGGTGGATGCGTTTGTAGTGACCGACTGATGATGTGCCCAAATAACGTCATCATTTAACAACCATTATTTAGCCATATGCCCATATATAGGCATTAAGCGGTTGCTCCAGAAGTTTGGTTCTCAACTAACTAGCTTTATTTCATTAACTTACAGATTACTCAAATTTTACAGGATTTGGAGTTCCCCATGCACTATTTCAGCATCGAATCGAGTTCGCCTATGTTGAGAATCAGCACGGAAAAAAAGAAGGGCCGGACGGTACTAAGTGTAGAGGGCCGTTTGTCGGGTCCCCGCGTGGCGACGCTCGAGCAGTGCTGGCGCGAGATGCGTGGCAGTTCGCCGGACGAAAAGTTTCAGGTGAATCTTTGCGGCGTCACGTTCATCGACGGGGCGGGAAAGATTCTGCTGAAAGGGATGTACAGCGAGGGAGCGCAATTGTTGGCGGAGGGCTGCCTCAATCAGGCGATCGTGAACGAGATTACGGCAGAGCAGAAGGCTGGGGGTGGCGAGAAGCGCGGCAAGGGGCCGAGCTTTTTCTTTTATGTCGCGTTCTTCAGTCTGGTGTTCGGGGCGAAGCCGGGATTTGCGCAAAACGCTGCAAGGCCCGCCGCGCTGAACTTGACGCTCGAGCAGTCGGTGGCTTTGGCGCTGAAACAGAATACGACGGCGCAGATTGCGGTGTTGACGGCCGCCGAAGCGGAACAAGACAAAAACATTTCACGGTCGAACCTGATTCCGAACGCGAGCTTGCAGGTTTCCGATGCGGCGCGGCGGCAGAACATCGAAACAGGGTTCGGACAGAAGATTCCGGGAATTCAGGAGCACTCCGGGCCGTTTCAGGTTTTTAACGCGGGCGTGGCGGTGGCAACACCGATTTTTGATTTGACGTTGTGGCGCCGGTATCAGGCGGCGAAGGAATTGGCGGGTGCGCAGAAATCGACGAGTGAGTCAACGCGTGAGCAAGTGATTTTGCTCGTGGTGTCCCAGTACATCGGGTCGCTGCGGGCGGAAGCGAACGTGACGGCGTCGAAGTCGCGGGTCGAACTGGCGCAAGCGCTCTACGACCAGGCGGCGGATTTGCAGAAAGAAGGCGTGGGAACGGGAATTGATACGCTGCGTGCGAACGTGGAATTGCAAAACGAAAAGCAGGCGCTGATTCAGGCGGAAAACGATCGCGACTCTTCGCTCTACATTTTGAGCCGGCTGCTGAATCTCGATCCGCGGCAAAAGGTCGAACTTGCGGATTCGCTGAGCTTTTTCGACACTCCGCAGCCGGAGATGGATCCGAGCATCGATGCAGCATTGGCGACCCGCGCGGAGTGGAAGTCGATTGAACAGCAAGTGAAGGCAGCGCAGCGCGAAAAACAGGCTTCGCAAGCGGAACGGTTGCCGTCGTTGCGGTTTGACGGGAATTGGGCGTATCAGGGGCTGAGTTCGACGACGGGAATTCCAGTTTATACCTATCAGCTTGGCGTGAACATGCCGCTCTTTACTGGCGGGCGAATTCATTCCGAGATTGTGAAAGCCGATTTGCAGTTGCGAACGCTGGAAGAACAGAAAGCGGATTTGCGGAATTCAATTGCGCTGGATGTGAAGACGGCGCTGCTGAATCTGGAATCGGCGCGGAGCGAAGTGCAAGTGGCGAATCTCGGCGTGCAGCTGGCGAAAGAAGAAGTGGATCAGGCGCGAGACCGGTTCAAGGCCGGCGTGGCAAACAACATTGAAGTGATTCAAGCGCAAGATGCGCTGGCGCGAGCCAACGACAACCAGATTATTGCGCTGTACCGATTCAATCAGGCGCGCGCCGACTATGCGCGGGGAATCGGGCAGATGGAAAAAGTTTACGCAAAGTAAGAGAGGACCCTGGGGATGAGTATCGAGATCGAAGTCGGGCTGGAAAACGCGACACGGGTAAAGCCGCGGACGGAAGAGCTTCGTTTGGATGAAGCGCCGGCAGTTTTGCAGGCGAATACGAAATTGCGCAACCGGTTGATTTTTGGAGGCGCGGCGTTGCTGGTGCTGGTGGCGGGACTTTTCATTTATTACTTCAACCGGGAGAGCACGGATGACGCGCAAGTGGATGGGCACATCACGGCGGTGTCGGCGAAAGTTTACGGTCGCGTGGCGGACGTTCTGGTGAATGACAACCAGCCGGTGAAGGCGGGACAAGCGCTCGTGAAGCTGGACGCGCGGGATTCTCAAGCGGCGCTCGATCAGGCGAACGCGCAGCTGGCTTTGGCAGAGAGCGAAGCGCAGTCGGCGGGCGTGGACATTCCGAAGACGCGGGAGAATGTGGCGAGCGGTACGTCGAATGCGGACGCGCAATTGAGCGGATCGAATGCCGACTTGATGCGGGCAGAAGTGGCTTACGACCAGGCGAAAACTTCGGATCTGGCGTTTGCGCAGGCGAATATCGACAAGAGCCGTGCCAATGCGCAACTGGCCGAAGCCGATCTGGCGCGGTTTCGGCCGCTGATGGAAAAGGGCGAGATTTCGAAGCAGCAATTTGACGCAGCACAGGCGAACGCGGATGCGACGGCGAGCGCGTTGAAGGCGGACGAACAGAAATTCGTGCAAGCGCAACGTTATGTGGAAATTGCGAAAGCGCAACTGGAAGCAGCGAAAGCGCGGGTGCAGCAAGCGCAAGCCGGCGTGGCGTCGGCGAAAGCGGACACAAAGCAAGTGGCGATGAAGCAGGCGGATGCGGCGGCGAAAATCGCGAAGGTACAGCAAGCGCGCGCAGCGGTGGAAGCGGCGCAGCTGAATCTGGAGTACGCGACGATTACGGCGCCGGTGGACGGCGTGGTGACGCACAAGCAGGTAGAGATCGGACAAGTGGTTCAGCAGGGGCAGGGATTGCTGGTTGTTGTGCCGCTGCGCGACGTCTGGGTGACGGCGAATTTCAAAGAGACACAGCTTAAGAAGATGCGGCCGGGACAAAAAGCGGAAGTGAAAGTGGACACGTACGGGAAAACGTTCAGCGGACACGTGGACTCAATTGCGGGAGCGACGGGCGCCGTGTTGAGTTTGCTGCCGCCGGAAAACGCGACAGGCAATTACGTGAAGGTGGTGCAGCGAATTCCGGTGAAGATCGTGCTGGATTCGGCTCAGCAGGACGGCGCGGTGTTGCGGCCGGGAATGAATGTGGAAGCAACGGTTGTGACGAAAAACTAGTGCGAAGAGCAGCGAGCGAAACGGGCGAAAGCGGAAACGAACGTGAAACACAGATTGCTTTCCAAATTGAGGATGCCGGACGGGTCGATCAACCCCTGGGTGATCGCCGTAACGGTGACGCTCGCGACATTCATGGAAGTGCTGGATACGTCGATTGCGAACGTGGCGCTGCCGCACATTTCGGGAAGTTTGTCTGCGGGAGCGGACGAATCGACGTGGGTGCTGACGTCGTATCTGGTGTCGAACGCGATTGTGCTGCCGCTTTCGGGATGGCTTTCGGGACTCGTGGGACGCAAACGGTTTTACATGATTTGCGTGGCGCTGTTCACGGTGAGTTCGTTTTTGTGCGGATTGGCGCCGAGCCTGGGCGTGCTGGTGCTGTTCCGGATCATGCAGGGCGCGGGCGGCGGAGGTTTGCAGCCAAGCGAGCAGGCGATTTTGAACGACACATTTCCGCTGGAAAAGCGCGGGATGGCCTTTGCGGTGTACGGCATCGCGGTGGTTGTGGCTCCGACGATTGGGCCGTGGCTGGGCGGATGGATTACGGACAATTTTTCGTGGAGATGGATTTTCTACATCAACATTCCGGTGGGAATAATTTCGCTGCTTTTGACGTCTCTATTGGTAAGCGATCCACCGTACATGAAGAAGGCGAAGTTGAGCGAAGGATTCCGCGTGGATTACATCGGAATCGGATTGATCAGCCTGGGGCTCGGCAGTATGCAGATCATTTTGGACAAAGGGCAGAGGGAGGATTGGCTGGCGAGCGGATTCATCCAGATTTTTGCGGTGCTGATGCTGGTGGGACTGATCGCGGCGATTTTCTGGGAGTTGCGGCAAAAGGATCCAGTGGTGGATTTACGGATGTTGAAGAACCGGAATTTTGCGATTGCGACGACCGCGATGTTTTTCCTGGGCTTCGTGCTCTATTCGAGCACCGTGCTGATTCCGCAGATGCTGCAGCAGTTGCTGGGCTATACGGCGGAGAAGGCCGGGCTGGCGCTGTCGCCGGGCGGCGCGGTGATTATGCTGATGATGCCGGTGGTGGGATTCCTAGTGTCGAGAGTGGACACGAAGTTTCTGATTTCGTTCGGATGCATCGTGTGCTCGATTTCACTTTTCGTGATGGCGGGATGGAATTTGCAGCTGGATTACCGGCACGTGGTGTATGGGCGAATGCTGCAGAGTTTCGGGCTGGCGTTTTTGTTCATCCCGATTAACGTGAGCGCGTTTGCTTACGTGCCGAAAGAAAAAACGAATATGGGCACGGGAATTATCAATTTGGCCAGGAACATCGGGGCGAGCGTGGGAATTGCGACGGTGACGACACAGCTGGAACGGAGAACGCAGGCGCACACGGCGCGGCTGATGGAGCATGTAAATCCGTTCAGTCTGGCGTATCAGAAAGTAGCCGCGGGATTTACGGCGACGTTCATGTCGGCAGGCTCGACCCATGAAGCGGCATCGGAGCGAGCGACAGGAATGATTAGCGGCGTGGTGCAGCGACAAGCGGCGATGCTGGCGTTTTTGGATAACTACAAGATGCTCGGCGTCGTTTTTCTGATGGTGCTGCCGGTGATGCTGCTTTTGAAGCGGCCGAAGGGGGCAGTCAGCGCGCCGGTGCACTGAGGCGGCGAAGGGAAAGTTTCTGCGTCTAACTTTGGGTGCAAAAAAGAGTTTGTAATGGGGGACAAAATGGCTACACAAGCTGCAGTGGGAATGGAACTGAACGAAGCGAAGCTGATCCGCGCGGGGCAGCGCGGCGATGCGCAGGCGGTGGACGCGCTGTTCAAGCGTTACCAGCGGCCGCTGTTTCAAACCGCTTTACGCGTGCTCGGCAATGCCGAGGATGCGGAAGACGCCCTGCAGGAGGGAATGCTGTCCGCTTACCGCAACCTCGGACGGTTCGAGGGACGTTCGCAATTTTCGACGTGGCTCACGCGCATCGTGATCAACGCGGCGCTGATGCGGCGGCGCAGCATGAAGGCGCGGCCAGCAGTGTCGCTCGATGAACCGGCGCGGGAAGATGAGTTGCCGGCGAGCGAGCGATTTGCCGACGACGGTCCGGACCCGGAACAGATGTACGTGGGGACGGAGCTGCGCGAAATGATTAACGAAAATCTGGACGAGCTTTCTCCGCTGCTGAAGTCGGCGTTCGTTCTGCGCGAAGTGCAGGGCTATTCGACCGGCGAAGCGGCGAAGACGCTCGGCGTAACGGAAAATACGCTGAAGGCGCGGCTGTGGCGCGCGCGGCATCAGCTTGCGGAACGCCTTGGCAGCCGGCTGAAGCGAATGAAGGACGGTATGTCGGGCGGAATGGGTGATGCGGAGTGCAGCTATTGCTGAACAATCGGGGTAACGACGCGAAGAAATAAAGACGAAAGGGCCGGCGGCGACGCTGGCCCTCTCTATTTTGCCGGGTGAAGCTGTTGTCACCAGTTGACGCGGCGGAGGCGGGGACCAAGTCGAAGTGGTGGTCGCGGCTTAAGAGCGGAAGAGAGTGCTGACGGCAGAGTGCGGCGATCCAAAGATCGTTGGCGGGGATGGGCTTACCCTTCCTTTTAAGCTCCAAAGCTATGGTGGCGTATGAATAAGTGGTTTCGTCGCCTATGTCGAGCACGCTGACCGCAAAAAGCCATTCGCGAAGCCAGTTTTCGTAGGCGGTTTTGTGACGGGACTGCGAGATTCCGAGACGATATTCGCCCAGAACGATGACGGGAACGGCGAGAAGTTCAGCCTGAGCTACAACTTGAAGCGCGGCGGGCTTCCGCGGCCGCCGACAGGGCGTTCCTGTCCAAAATCACCGCCACATCTCCGGGTCGATTTTCTCGGAGTCTTCTGCAATGCGCTTATTGACGCGCTTGGTTTCCTGCCGCAGATGCTTCAGCTTGCCCATGTGCTTCACCCACGGTTTTTCGCCCGATTTGGCGCCGCTTGAGAGTTTTTCCTTGACGGCTTCGGTGACAAATTCGCGGAGCGCGATGCCGCGCTGGGCTGCGACGGACTTGGCGCGGCGGAAAATAGAGTCCGGGATTTCCAAGCTCGTCTTCATAACGTGATTCTCCCATATTTTGGGAGAAGGACAATGGAACGGTCTGAGTCGCCGCGAAATGTTTTGCTCCGCAATAGGTAACGTTACAAAATAGACGCGCGCGGGAAGAGGCAAAGAAAGTCTGCTACGGTGAGGAAGTGCGTTCCAAATGAGGTAGGGTCGTGAACAAAACAATTAATTTGGTGCTGATGATTTTGATGGCAGGGTTGTGTGTGGCCGAGGGCGTGAACATCGTGCGGAACGGCGCGAACGCGAGAAATGTGCTGTTTTGTCTGCTTTTTGCTGCGTTCGCGATCCGCCGGCTAATGATTCACCGCAAACTGAGTTAGCGACGAACGCGAATTCGTGCCATTAGAATCCGCGTGACTTACAAACGATTCTGATTTCGTTTTGCCGTCGGAGATTCGTGGCAGTATCATTCGAGAAGCTTTCTGGAGCAACGCCTGCAACAATCGAGATTTCCACCAGTGTCCGAAAAACAGAAACGGTCCTCTCGGGTCTCATTACGGCACAAGGTCGTGTTGAAGCTCGTGTTTGGAGCCGCGTTACTGACGGCGCCGCTTGCCTATACAGGTCAGCAGGGCCACCAACACGGCAGCATGCCCGGAATGGACATGCACGATGAGGGCATGAGCGACATGGGCCCAAGCATGGCGGCCATGGCCGGTCATATGTATATGACCCCGCTACGGACAAAGCAGCCTGGGGACAAGGAAAAGACGATCGCGGTTGTGGCCACAGTGAAGGCAGCTATCGAGCACTACACGGATTACCGCAAGGCTTTGGCTGACGGATACGTCATCGCCAACCCGAAACTCAAGCAGCCGCAGTATCACTTCATGAACCAAGCCAATACGCGGGAAGCCGATCTCCGTTTCGACCCGAGCAAGCCAACAGCTCTGCTCTACCGCCGGACCCCGATGCAGGAATACAAGCTGGAGGGCGTGATGTTCACGGCCAGCCCGGACGCAACCGAGGATGAGCTGAACGAACGCATTCCGCTCAGCATTGCGCGCTGGCATAGGCACGTCAACGTGTGTTGGGCCCCGGCGGATCGCGTAGAGGACTACAAAGCCGCCCGTCCCAAGTTCGGCATGTTTGGCTCCATAAAAACCGCAGCAGCCTGCGCAGCCGAACGGGGAGACTTCCATCCGTATATGTTCACCTGGATGATCCACATTTTCCCGTACGAGCCTGACTTCAAAGATGTTTTCTCCATGAACGACGACGTCGCCCACGTGCATTGATCCGCGGCGGCTTCGTTGCGCCCCCTGCCTCTGTTAACCATTATCGGAGTCACGCGTTATAGCTAGTGAAGGGCAGCCCGGGAGTTGTGCGGTGGCCCGCCGCAGCAGGGCGAGCTGAAGAAGTGGTTGACGGGTCGAGCTAACAAAGTGAACTAAGTATTAGTAAGAGTAATGATTCTGGCGAAGAGCCAAAAAAGCCGCGCGAAACTTTCGGTACTGCGTCAACAGCGGTTGGCGGCGGGGTAGAGGCCGAGGACGCGGAGGAAAGTGGTGGCTGGGCGAACTTCGGCGAGGGCCGAGTCGAGAGCTGCGGGAGAGTTGGCTTCGACGTCGAGATAGAACTGATATTCAAAGGGCCGCCCGTGGATGGGGCGGCTTTCGATTTTTTGGAGGTTGACGCCGTGGCGGGAGAAAGGTTCGAGTGCGGCCAGGAGAGCACCCGGTTTGTGGGCGAGGCGCAGGGCGAGCGAAACTTTGATCGCGGACGGCGGCGCGGCCTGGCCCACTTGTCGAACCGTTAGTTCCGCCATGAGATCGGTCAAGGCAGGCGAAAGAGAGCGAGCGGTATTTGGTTCGTGAGGAATTTCTCCTCTTTCGACCGGGATGAGGAGAACGAAGCGTGTGAAATTTTCAGGATTGTCGTGAATATTTTCGGCAAGGACAACGCCGCCGTAGATGGACGCCGCGCGCCGGGAAGCGATCCCAGCGAAGGATTTGTCGCCTCGGGCCATGACTTCTCGCACGCTGCCAGCCGTGTCTTCGGTTGGCACTCGCCTTAAATCGGGATGTGCGAGGAAAAACTTTTCGCATTGGGCGAGCGCGACAGGATGCGAAGAGACGGAACGAAGGCCGCCGAGGGTAGCGCCGGGCAAGCCGATGAGCTGATGCTCGATGGGCAGGATCGTTTCCGCGACGATGCCGAGATCGCTTTCAAGGAGCAGGTCGTAGACGCGGACGACGGAGCCGGCGAGCGTGTTTTCGACGGGAGCGAGCAAGGCGTCGGCGGCGCCTTCTGAGATTGCGGCGAAAGCGGAATCAAAGGTCGGGCGGGGAATGGTGGCGATGGAATCGCCGAGAAGCTGAACGGCGGCGGCTTCGCTGAAAGCGCCGTGTTCGCCCTGGAAGGCGACTCGAGCGGATTTGAGTTCTGACGCGGAGTTTTGTTTGCCAGAACTGCCAGCCAATGCGGCCTCCGTTTTCGATTCCGCAGCCTCATGCTGCAGCGATTTAGTCTTGCCAGACCGGAGTATAATGCAACGCATGATGCCGAAACGCGCCGCAGTAACCCGACCGCAGTCCGTTGAGTATGCACCATATTATGAAACTTACGTTTCGCTAATTCCGGGCGACGATATTGTCGGCGTGCTGGAAGCGCAGCGCGTGCAGATGGCGCAACTTCTGGCGGCGCGCAGCGAGCGAGAAGGGAATTTTCGCTATGCGCCAGGCAAGTGGTCGGTGAAGGAAGTGATCGGCCACATTTGCGATGCGGAGCGGATTTTTGCATACCGCTTGCTGCGCATTGCGCGTGGGGACGAGACGCCGTTGGCTTCGTTCGAGCAGAACGATTACATTGCGCCGGGGGCGTTCGGCGAGCGGACATTGGCCGATTTGGCGGCGGAATTTGCCTCGGTGCGAGCGGCGACGCTGGCGCTCGTGCAGAGTTTGACTGCGGAGGCCTGGGTACGTCGCGGCACGGCCAGCGAGAAAACCGTTTCAGCGCGGGCGCTGGCCTACATTATTGCCGGGCATGAAGTTCATCACCGGAAGATTTTGGATGAGAAGTATTTTCCGGCGATTCCGCGGGCGTAGAAAACCAGTCTTCCGTTTTCACCCCTCAGTCTTTCCGTCAAAGACGCCAAATAATCAGCAATGCCCGGTCTGTCGGTCGAATTTCGTGGCTTTCGGTCCGGGGAACGCCATTCGCGAAATTTAATGAGGGGCGAGTGCATTGCCGGCGCCGCCGACCTGATAGAGGCGGGGGATGCGGGCTTCGACCGGAGGAAGGGCAGGCGGAGCCGCGTGGGGTTCGGATTGATACCAGTAGGCGACGGAGAAGAAATTGTCGGATCGGACGTTGGCGTGGCCGTGTTCGATCGTAGCGCGCAAGGATTTCGTGAATGGAATGGGCGAGTCGAGATGGAAGCGGTAGACGGAGCTTCGACTTCCGGCGTGTTCTTCGCCTTTTACGGGCGCGCCCATCAAGCCGTAGGCGAAGGAATGTGAACCGAAATCCCACGCACCGAGAAAATAGTCTTCGGAACCGGTGCCGTTGATGGACGGTAGTGATTCGCCGTCGACGAAAAACATGTCGTCGCCTTCACCCCACCAGCCGTCCTGATTTTGCAGAACGGACAGGGTGACGCCGACGAAATGGCCGCGGCCGGTCGCTTCGAGCCAGGTGTAATTGTCTTTTCCATCGAGATTTTTCTTGTCGTTCACTTTGGCGTCGCCATTGGAAGACCAATCGGAAGTCCAGCCTTTGGCGGGCGATTGCTGGCGATATTGGGCGTGGAAGTAGAGCGTGTCCGGGGCGAGCTGCTTCGCGCAGGCGCGATAGTCAATGTTGAAATAAAACGCGTCGACCTTTTCTCTGCCCTCGTTCGTGACGGAGATGTGGGCGCGCTTTTGAAACGGCATGGCAAAGAAAGAGTTGAGCGCCTTGTCCGGCGAAACGGCGAGCGGGACCGATTGATAGAGAAAATATTGACCGAGACCGAGACCGAAAAAGTCGCCGATGGGGGCTTCGACGCTGGGAGAGGATTCGCCGTCCCAGTTCATGCGAAGGACAAGCTTTTTGAGATGGAAGTCTTCGGGAGAGGCGATCGTGATCCAGATGTGCGTGATGACGCCCGGGCCGTTAACGTCGAGCAGATCGAGCGTAGCGCCGGGGGAAATCGGACGGGCATCGGCGTTGCCGCCGCTGCGGTCGTAACTGGAGACGCGCTTTTGTACGTAGTCATGCGGCCGGGTGAGCGAAAGGAGCGATTCCGCATTGCCAGAACAGGATTGCGCGTTGAGAGGCGCGGGAAGAAAAATGGATAGGGCGAGAAGAAGGAGATTGCGCACGGGAAGCCTCGCGACGAAAACTTCGGACGTAAACTTGCCGATCAAAGCGAGAGTTTAGCACTGTTGGTCTTGCCGAGGGCGCGCGGGCGGCGCGACAACACTTTCTTTAGCGTCGGCTTGGTCGCCAGGTTGCGGAGGCAGGGCGACGCGAGACTGGGCGTAGTAACTACAAGCAAAGGAGCAGGCCGCAGGCCAAAGTGACAGACGCGAAGCGAAAAATTACAGTGTCCTAATGCGTGAATACCAAGTCCTAGTACCCGTTAGCAACCCGAACTAGGAAAACCGCGGGTCTATGGGGCGTATCGCGCGGCTCTAGAAATCGTGAAGGCTTGATTTGCTAGCGGGGGGCACGGCTGATAAAATTCTAAGTTTGCCGGGTCATCGCCGTTTGAGTTCGGGTAGGAACGGCGCGACGCGGCAACCTCCAGAATGAGCGGGTGACCGCGCAGAAGTCCTAGTGAAACGCAAACCGTGCGCGATTTTGAGCGCAGTGGGTTCCGGACCCGGCGACGGGTTCCAGCCGAAGGGAGATTCAGCGTGGCAAAGTACGATGTGGCGATTATCGGGAGCGGGCCCGGTGGATACGTTGCGGCGATCCGCGCCGGTGAGCTGGGGCTGAAGACGGTTGTTGTAGAGAAGGATCCGTTTCTTGGCGGGACGTGCCTGCATGTCGGCTGCATTCCCACGAAAGTTTTGCTGCATCACGCGGAGATTTACGATCACTTTAAAGAAGCTGGCGAGTACGGAATTGAAGTGAGTGGTGTGAAATTGAATTGGGGTTCGACGCTGGCGCGCAAAGACAAAATCGTGAAGAAGCACGCCAAGGGCATCGAGTTTCTTTTCAAGAAGAACAAAGTGGAATGGGTGCAGGGCTGGGGACGGTACGAGGGCCCGGGGAAGATTAGCGTCGAAAAAGACGGCAAGAAGACCACGATTGAAGCGTCGAATGTACTGATGGTGAGCGGCTCGGAAGCGCGAGCGCTGCCGGGGATTGAGCCGGACCATAAAACGATCTTGACGAACCGGTCGATTCTGGAGCTGCCGGAGATTCCGAAGACGCTGATTGTGGTCGGAGCGGGCGCAGTCGGCGTGGAGTTTGCGTCGATCTACAATTCCTTTGGGACACAGGTGACAATTTTGGAAGCGTTGCCGCGCGCGGTGCCGGTGGAAGACGAAGAGATTTCGGTGGAGCTGGAGAAGACATTCAAGAAGAAAAATATTGCGATTCAGACCGGCTGCAAAGTGGACAGCGTGAAAAAAGACGCGAAGGGCGTAACCGTTTCGTTTACGGACAAGGACGGTAAGGCGCAAACGCTGCAGGCGGAGAAGCTATTGTTGGCCGTTGGCCGCAAGCCGATGACGGACGGCTGCGGCTTGGAAAAATCGAAGGCGAAACTCGAGCGCGGATTTGTGCATGTTGGCCCGACGATGGAAACGGCGGAAAAAGGCTTGTACGCGATTGGCGACATCGTGGCAGGGCTGCCGCAACTGGCGCATGCGGCGATGATGGAAGGAATCGTGGCGGTGACGACGATCGCAGGCAAGCCGGCGCAGCCGATTCGCAAGGACCGCATTCCGAATGCCACGTATTGCGAGCCGCAAATTGGCTCAATCGGATTGACGGAGAAGCAGGCGCGTGACGCGGGATATTCGGTGAAGGTCGGAAAATTCCCGTTCGTCGGAAACAGCAAAGCGACGATTCTGAACAATCACGGCGGGTTCATTAAGGTTGTGAGCGAAGAAAAGTACGGCGAAGTGCTGGGCATTCACATCATTGGGCCGCTGGCGACGGAAATTCTGGCGGAAGCCGCCGCGGTGCTGAATCTCGAAGGCACAATCGAGGACATGATGAACATGGTTCACGCGCATCCGACGGTATGGGAAGCGATGGGCGACGCGTTTGCCAGCGTGCGCGGCTTGCAGATTAACGTGTAAGAAAGTGGCGCGAGCGTTCCAAGTCGATCTGGGTTTGATTCCGTACGCGGAAGCCTGTGCGCTGCAGAAGCGGATTGTTGCGGCTCGTAAGCTCGGCGTAATCGAAGATGTTTTGCTTTTTTGCGAGCACCCGCATGTGATTACGCAGGGGCGCAACGGAAAGCGCGAGCACCTGCTGGCGAGCGAAAGCGTGCTGCGGCAGAAGGGTGTGGAGTTTTTTGAAGCGAGCCGCGGTGGCGACGTGACGTATCACGGGCCAGGACAGGTTGTGGCGTACCCGATATTGAATTTGGGCGCGATTCGGCGCGATGTAGTTTGGTACGTCCGGCAGTTGGAAGAAGCGATGATTCGCGCGACGACGGAATTTGGAATTGCCGCCGGGCGCGAAGCCGGTAAAACGGGAGTCTGGGTCGGCGAAGGGAAAGCTTCAGAGAAATTGGCGGCGATCGGCGTGCACATCAGCAGATGGGTCACCTCGCACGGGCTGGCGTACAACGTTTCGACGGATTTGCGAAACTTCGATTTGATCGTGCCATGCGGGCTTGCTGACCGGAAAGCGACTTCCCTTGAGAAATTGCTGGGACGAAGCGTAAAGCTGGACCGAGTGAAAGCGAAACTGGCGGCGCATCTTGGCGATGTTTTCGGACTCCAGTTGCAACAGATCGCTCGCGCGGAATTGCTCGAAAAGCTGGAAGCGGTCGAACAACCGGTTGCAGCAACAGCATAGGGATTGGCGGCGGAGAAGCGAATGGCGAAAACGCTCACACGGCAGCAGCATCTGGACCTGTATTACTACATGCGGCTGAACCGCGCCGTGGAAGACACGATGGTGAAACTGTTCCGCCAGAACAAAATTGTCGGCGGACTCTATTCGAGTTTGGGGCAGGAAGCGGTTTCCGTAGGCACGGCGTTCGCGTTGGAGAAGAAAGACTGGCTGGCGCCGATGATTCGAAACATCGGGGCGCTTTTGGTGAAGGGTGTGCCGCCGCGCGACGTCTTCATGCAGCACATGGCGAAATACGATTCGCCGACCAAAGGAAAAGACGGGACGAGCCACTTCGGCGACTTGGACAATCTGCACATCGTGTCGCCGATTTCGATGCTGGGCGATTTGATTCCGGTGATGGCTGGCGTGGCCATGGCAGGGCGCTATCTGGGCCACAAGATTGTCGCGATGACGTGGATCGGCGACGGTGGCAGCTCTACGGGCGTCTTTCACGAGGGTCTCAATTTTGCCGCCACGCAGAAAGCGCCGTTCGTGCTCGTGCTGGAAAATAATTTGTGGGCTTATTCGACGCCGGTGAAGCGGCAGGTGCCGGTGGAGAATCTGGCCGACCGCGCGAAGGCGTATGGCGTGAAGAGTTTTGTCGTGGACGGCAACGATGTCGCGGCAGTGTATACCACGGCGAAGGAAGCGGTCGATCTGGCCCGCGCGGGCAAAGGTCCGATTCTGATTGAAGCCAAGACATTTCGGCGCCTGGGGCATGCGCAGCATGATCCCGCTGAATACGTCCCCGTCGAGATGAAAAAATACTGGGAAGAACGCGACCCGATTTCACGGCACGAGAAGTTTCTGTTCAGGGAAAAGTTTTTGGACGAGAAGGGCAAGAAAGAGATCGAGGCGAAAATCAGCGCGTTGCTGGAGAAAGAACGCGACTTCGCGGAGAACTCACCGATGCCGCCCGCGGAATTTGCCGAGCACGGCGTCTATTGCACGGGCGACGATTGCCACAAGATTCGCGCGAAGTGGGAACGGCCGGTGGCGGAGGTGACGCCGCCGAAGTCGAAGGTGTCTGCAGTTTGGAAGGTGGAAGGATTTGGAAGCGGCAAAGGTTCTGGCGGAGGAAGCGCACCGATTCATTTTGGCGATACAGAAACGCACGAGCAGAAGGAAGAAGCGGTTGCGCCGAACAACGGTGCAAGGAGCGCGGCGAAAAAATCCGCGAAGAAGCCGGTTGTTGCCGCGGCGAGGAAGGCAAAACGCTAATGGCACAAGTCACCTTTCTCGACGCGATTAAGCAGGCGATGTACGAGGAGATGGAGCGCGACCCCACGGTGGTTTTGATTGGCGAGGACGTGGGAGTCTATGGCGGCGCGTTCAAGACGAGCGAAGGTTTGCTTGCGAAGTTCGGCTGGGAGCGCGTGATTGACACGCCGATCAGCGAAAGCGCGATTGTCGGCGCGGCGTGCGGCATGAGCTACCTCGGCCTGCGACCGATTGCGGAGATGCAGTTCATTGATTTCATCGTCTGTGCGTTCAATCAGATTACGAACTTCGTAGCCAAGGGGCATTATTTGTGGAATGCGCCGGCGCCAATTGTGATCCGCGGGCCGGCGGGCGGCGGCGTCCATGGCGGGCCGTTTCACTCGGCCAATCCGGAGATGTATTTCGTGCATACGCCTGGGTTGAAGGTGATCTATCCCTCGACGCCCTACGACGCGAAAGGCTTGCTGAAGGCAGCAATTCGCGACAACAATCCGGTGCTTTTTTTCGAGCACAAGTTTTTGTACCGCCGCATCAAGGAAGAGATTCCCGACGGAGACTACGTCGTGCCCATTGGCAAGGCAGCCGTGCGCCGCCAAGGCAAGCATTTAACTATCGTGAGCTACGCGGCGATGATGCACACTTCGCTCGAAGCAGCGGAAGAACTCGCAAAAGAAGGCATTGAAGCCGAAGTCATCGATTTGCGCACGCTGGCGCCGCTCGACTCGGATACGATTGTGGAATCGGTGAAGAAGACAAACCGGTGCCTGGTCGTGCACGAAGACACGAAAACGGGCGGCATTGCCGGAGAGATTGCAGCGATACTTTGTGAACGCGCTTTCGGGCACCTGGACGGCCCGTTGATGCGCGTCACGGCGCTCGATACGCCGGTGCCGTACGCACCCACTCTGGAAGAGTACTTTTTGCCGAACAAGGAAAAAGTCGTGCACGCGGCGCGGGAACTGGCGAGATATTAGTTTTACGAAGCAGAGGAGAACGCAATGGCAGCCGATGTCGTAATGCCCCAGATGGGGGAAAGTATTTTTGAAGGGACGATCACAAAGTGGCTGAAGAAGCCCGGGGACAAAGTCGAGCGCGACGAGCCGCTCTTCGAGATTTCCACGGACAAGGTGGACGCGGAAATTCCGTCGCCGTCCGCCGGCGTGCTGAAAGAGATCAAGGTCAGCGAAGGCCAGACGGTGCCGATCAATACGGTGGTTGCCGTGATTGACGCGGCAGGTTCGGGCGCTGCTGCTGCTGCTGCACCGGCTCCGGCCAAGGCAGCTCCTGCTGCGGCACCCGCTCCGGTTCCCGCCGCCGCGCCGGCGCCAAAGCCGCAAATTGTTCCTCCGCCCGCGCCGCCGCAGCCCGCCGTATTGGCTCCAGCGGCAAGCGCCGCAAAAGAAGGGACTCGCGTACACTCTTCGCCGCTCGTGCGCCGCATGGCCAAGGAACATGGCATTGATTTGACCACCGTTCCAGGCACCGGCTCCGGCGGCCGCGTCAGCAAGCAGGACATTGAAGCAGCGATTTCCGGATCGGCAGCCTCCGCGGCTGCACCGGCTACAGCACCCGCGCCAGCGCGCACCGTACCACCCCCGCCGCCGGTTGCTCCGGCTCCTTTGGCCGGAGGCGGAGGTCCCGCCGGTCACGGGACACAGTATGTTCCGTCATTGCAGCTTGGCGTGCCGCGCGAGCGCATCTACTTCGGCGATTACGAAGTGGAGCCGCTTTCCAACATGCGGCAGAAGATCGCCGAGCACATGGTCGCCTCGAAGCACGTTTCGCCGCACGTCTACTCCGTCGACGAAATTGACATGACCAAGGTCGCGACGCTGCGGGCCAAATCGAAAGACGAGTTCGAACGGAACTACGGCACGAAATTGACCTTCATGCCGTTCTTTGTGAAGGCCGCAGTGGCAGGATTGCGGGCGTTCCCAACGCTCAACTCTTCCCTTGACGGAACCAACGTCATCCGCCACAAGGAGATTAATATCGGCATTGCCGTGGCGCTTGACTGGGGCCTGATCGTTCCGATCATCAAGAACGCGGACGAGAAAAACATCCTGGGCATCCAGCGCACCATGAACGACCTCGCCGACCGCGCGCGCACGAAGAAGCTCCGCCCGGAAGAAGTGCAGGAAGGCACCTTTTCCATCACTAATCCCGGAGTTTTCGGCGGCCTCTTTGGCATGCCGGTCATCAGCCAGCCGAACGTCGGCATTCTTGGTCTCGGCGCGATCGAAAAGCGGCCCGTGGTCATCAACGATTCCATCGCCATTCGCTCGATGTGCTACGTGACGCTGAGCTACGACCATCGCGTGGTGGATGGCGCCATCGCGCACCAGTTCCTGCACAAGGTGAAAGAGACGCTGGAAAACTGGAGCGAGCCGCTCGTGTGAGGAAGACGGTTTTACGTTTGCGGTTTTAAGTTATGAGGTAGAACGAGAAGCCCGGCAAAGTCTGCCGGGCTTTTTTCCTTTTGTAAACTCGGCCCGCATTTCCGCCCTTCTCAAGTCCAGCTCGGAAACGGCCGCCGGTTCGTGTTCTTGGCGGCATAAATCAGGTCCTGGACCCGTCCTGCGCGCGCGACATGGCGCCAAGACTGGGTCGTAGAATTTCGGGAATGGCACCCGGGGCGGGCCAGCAAAAACAGAAATTCGATTCCGGCGAGCGCCGTATCAAAAGAAAACCGGCTCAGGCGCACGCCCGAGCCAGTCGAGTCTTTCCGCGAAGCGCAGCTTGCTACCGCTTCTTCCTTTTCTTCTTGGGCGCCGCTTTCTTGCTTTTCTTCGCCGGCTTCTTCTTGGCGGGCTTTTTGGCGACTTTCTTTTTCGCTTTTTTCGCCGCCGGTTTTTTGGGAGCAGGTTTTTTGGCGGCTGGCTTCGGGGCAGGCCGGGCGGGCGCCGCCTCTTCTTCTTCCGGCTCCTCCGTAATCACCAGCTCTTCTTCCTCGGTCTCAACGATCTCTTCGGCGTCACCGGCGAGTTCGTCATCCTCCAGAGGCGACATCTCGTTGTCTTCGTCAAAATGATCTTTATCGAAATCCATGCGTTCCTCCCCTGGGGGAATCTGTGTTTTGGGACGCGCGACCTGGGCGTTACGGGCCGGCGCAACCAATTATGCCTTGCGCGTTCGTACCGTATTCAGAAAGTATTGTCAAGCATGTGTGGAAAAACTGTGGAGAGGAATTGCAAAACGAGTGGATAACCCGTTCCTTGGGCGGCGCGATGGATTTTGCTAAAACCTTGCAACCCGTTCAATCAAATGAGGTTACTGGTTTCTTGCCACGGCCGACGCCGCGCTTGGCTTGGCCTTGGTGGTCGCATGGGATTTGCGTTTCGTGCGGGCTGCCGCTGGGGCCGCCTCTGGCGCTCCGCCGATGGTATAAATCCGCAGCACCATTCCGCGGCTTACCCGCGCCGCTTTCAAATGGTTCCATTTGCGCAAATCGTCCGAGCTGACGCTGTAGCGATCCGCGATGCCGAGAAGGGTGTCCCCCTTGCGCACACGATATTGCACCAGCCGGCTCTTCGTTTCGCTCGCGGGCTGCACCGCCGGAATAATCAGCTTGTCGCCCGCGTTCAGCGCTTCGCCCTTCTCCAAATTGTTTGCCGATGCAATCGCCGCAGGCGTCACGCGGTATTTCTTCGCAATCGACGTCAGCGTATCGCCCGGCGCAACTTTGTGTCTCCGCCAGCTAACCCATTTTTCCGGCGGAATATCCGCAATGCTCGCGGAAAATTTTTCCGCGGTGCCCTTCGGCAAATGCAACTCGAAGGACGGATCGTCCGGTGTTGCGAGCCGCAGCAGCGCCGGATTCAGTTGGTGGAGCGTCTCGACGTCCACATCGGTCGATTCCGCCACCAGCCGCAAATCAATCGCGCGGCCGGGCTTTACAACATCGGTCGGCACCGGTTCATCGCGGTCCACGTGTATGCCGTAATGCGCGGCGTCCTTCGCGATCAGCGTCAGCGCCAGAATAATCGGCACGTAATTCTTCGTTTCTTTCGGCAACACATTGCGCCGGTACAACTCCCAGAAATCCGCATATCCCGTGCGTTCGATGCCCTTTTGTACGTTTCCGGGCCCGCAGTTGTACGCGGCCATTGCCAGATACCAGTCGCCGTAGAGTCCGTAGAGGTCGCGCAGATGCTGCGCCGCCGCGCGCGTCGCCTTCTCCGGGTCCTGCCGCTCGTCAATCCACCAGGTATGTTTCAGCCCGTATTCGTTGCCGCGCCAGGCCACAAATTGCCAGATGCCGCGTGCGCCGGCCCGTGAAAGCGCCAACGGCTGAAACGCGCTTTCCGCCTGCGCCAGGTAAATTAAATCCTGCGGAATTCCCTCTTCGCGCAGCACGCGCGAAATCATCTCCTGGTACCGGCCGCTCCGCCGCAGCCCGGTCTCCACAATCGCTTTTCCGCGCGGCGTCTGGAAAAAATTCAGGAACGACAGAACTTCGTCATTCACGGTCAGCGGCAGGTCGTGCGAAATATTTTTGGCAGCTTCTTCCGCCCGCGCTTTCAGGTTCGGGTCTACCGGAAACGTCATGTCCGCCACTTCATCGATCGCTGCGGGCACCGCCGGCGCCTCACGGAAACCATCTCCCGCGCGAAATGCCTGCAATTCATAGCCGTACACCGTATCCACCACGCGATGGAACAGTTCGCCAAGCTTCGCGTCTGAATTCGGGTCGTAGCCGCTTTCCAGAATCCAGTCCACGGCCTCGTCAAAGTCGCGCCGCGCGGTTTCCAGGTGCCCTGCCTTATATTCTTGTTCCCCTGCCGCGAATTTCTCTTCGACTCGCGCGATCAGCCAGGCCTTGCCGTCTGGCACCGGCTGCAGTAACGAACGTAAAGGCTTCCGGTTGGGAGTCCAGACGGGCAACGGCCCGATGGAATTGGAGTCGACAGGATGCTGGTTTACCTGGGCCGCAGAGGGCGCGGCCGGCGTGCCAGCCGATTGCAGCGCTGGAACCCGTGCCTGGGCTGGTTTGCGGGCGGCATCGTCGCATCCCGCCAGGCCCGCCGATACAACCGCCGAAGCCGCCAAAAATGAGGTCAAATACCGCATCTCTTCATGGTAAGGAGCCGTCCGTGGGCGGTCAACGCCTTCCGCCAACCGCTCCTCCCTTATGATAACCACCCCCCTCAATGCAAAACGGGCGGCCCGCTTTCGCGAACCGCCCGAATCTTGTGCTGAACCGTGGTTTACAGCGGGTTGACGTTGGAAGCCTGCAGGCCCTTCGGGCCACGCACGACTTCAAACTCAACGGCTTGGCCGTCGTTCAATGACTTGTAGCCTTCCGCCTGGATCGCGGAAAAATGTACGAATACATCTTCCCCCGTCTGGCGCTGGATGAAGCCAAAGCCCTTGCTGGCGTTAAACCACTTCACGGTTCCTTGTTCTTTGCTCACTTCGTGTTTCTCTTTTCTTCTTTGAAGCTATCTGGTGCCTTGCTGCGAATCCCCTCGCGGAGAATGCTTCCTCGGCTGCGTTCTGTGGATCCGCTCAGCGGGCACAAAAAAAGGCCGCAAGTTTGACCTCGCGACCGCTTCACAAAACCAAAGGCGATACAAGAGCAACAAACGCAATTTCACATTACCAAAAAAGCCTACCTTTTGCAAGGGGGGACTTTTACCGGCAGCTGCCAGAAGGCCGGATACTAAAGCGTTTCGCCCAACAACAGGTGTTCAGCTCTTTCGCGTGAACTTGAACAGGTTTGATTGCGGCTTGCCCTTTTCGACGAACGTCCACTCCTGCGTAAAGTGGTCTTTGTCCGGCATCGTCACCGTCAGACCGGTCATGTGGGCTTCGTCGGCGGATTTCATTCCCATCACATGAAACATCTTGAAAACCAGCGTACCGTTCAGTTCCGTGATGGCCGCCGTCCTCATCTGCGGCTGATTCCCGGAGCTGCAGTAGTGGGCCATCATCAAATGGTCGCCATCCAGCGAATAGAGCGTGATCATTTCCGGCTCACTGCCGGACTGCAAGCGCTCCATCAGCGCCGTTCCACCGGATACCATCGTATACGTAATCTTCGCCTGACCTGACGTGTTGATTCCTTCCCACTCTCCGACGAGCGACATCATTTTTTCAAAAGCGGCAGCGCTCCTCGTCTTTTCTCCCGCAAAACTTCGGGGAGCAAAGGCGGTTGCCATCGCGAACATCAATACAATCGCACCGAAGACTCGTGGCAGGGGGCGGTAACTGGTCATGGTCGACTCCTTACCTGTCGGCACAACAGGGGTGTTCCTAAAACCCTCGCGCTAAACAGATGTCCTGTCAAGGCTTTCCGTTATCCCTCTACCCCAAAGCCTGCTTTAAGTCGGCGATCAAATCGTCCGCGTCTTCCAGGCCGACCGATACCCGCACGGTCCCCGGCGTGACGTTCACTTTCGCCAGCTCTTCGTCGCTCATGTTGTAGTGCGAACTGTAAATTGGCAGCACGACCAGCGACTCCACCCCGCCGAGGCTTGCCGCGAGCAGGAACAGTTGCACCCGGTCGCAGAATCGCCGCGCCGCCGGCAACCCCCCCTTCAGGTCAAACGCCAGCATCGAACCAAAACCCTTCATCTGGCGTTTCGCCAGCGCGTGGTCGGGATGCGACTTCAACCCCGGATAGTGGACCTTCCCAACCTTGGGATGCTTTTCGAGAAACTCCGCAGCGGCCTGCGCGTTCTCAGATTGCCGCTGCACGCGCAATCCCAGCGTCTTGATTCCGCGAATCAGCAGGAATGCCGCTTCCGGGTCCATCGACCCGCCGAGGTCGATAATCATGTGCCGTACGCGGTCCATCCACTTTTTGCTGCCCGCCGCCGCGCCTGCAATTACATCCGAATGCCCGGAGAGATATTTCGTCGCGCTGTGCACCACCATGTCGAAGCCAAGACCGATCGGCCGCTGCAGCAGGGGTGTCGCGAACGTGTTGTCGATAATCGAAATCAGCTTGTGCTTTTTGGCGAACGCGATCGCCTTGTTCAAATCCACCAGCCGCAGCGTCGGATTCGTCGGCGTCTCGACGTACAGGACTTTTGTCTTCGTTGTGACGAGGGATTCAATTCCTGCGAGCGAAGTTTCCGCCCGCCGCACCACAATGCCCCAGTCCGGAAACTCATCGCGCATCAGCCGGTACGTCCCGCCATACGTCTGCGCCGTCGAAATCACTTCATCGCCCTGCTTCAGCGCGCCGAGCAGCGCACTCGAAATCGCCGCCATGCCCGATGCCGTCACCACCGCCGCTTCCGCGCCTTCCAACGCGGCAATCTTTCCTTCCGCAATCGAAAGCGTCGGATTGCCATATCGCGTATAGATGTACGCGCTGCTCTTTCCCTCTGCCCACCGCTTCATCTCCCCGGTCGAGGAAAACGTAAACGTCGAACTGCGGCAGATGTTCGGTCCAACGGGCGCGCCTACGCCATGCCGATTCGGCTCGCCCGCATGAATCGCCTGCGTTTGTGGTCCAAACTGCCGCGTCAATTTCTTTCCGGTTTTCTCACTGGAGGGCTCTTTCATAATCCACTTATTCTGGAACCCGCTTCTAACGCGGCAAGCACCAATTTGGCGGCGCCCGTTTCAATTCCTTGGGTCAACTTCCTGGCGTTGTCTGTCACAACTCATCCGCTATAATGCCTCGGCGTCCACCTTGCAAGGAGTATTCCGATGAAAATCAAACCCCTTCTGGTCAGCTCTTTTCTGCTGCTCTTTCCATCTCTGTCGGCATTTTGTCAAGCCCCTGCAAAGTCTTCTCCCACCTTGGCTATTCGCGCTGCGCGGCTCTTTGACGGGAAATCCGACTCGCCGATCGCCAACGCGGTGATTTTCGTAAGCGGAAACAAGATCTCCGCGGTTGGGTCCAATCTCGCGATTCCGTCGAACACTAAAACGATCGATCTCGGTGACGTCACCTTGCTTCCTGGAATGATCGACGCGCACACCCATTTGCTCTCGGAGATGGACGGAACCAATCTCACTCTGCAGGATGTCGAGATGCTCCGCATCGTTTCGACCCAAAGCACCGCGCTGCGGGCCTTGCTCGGAGCCAAACTCGGCCGCGAAGACTTGGAATCCGGCATCACGACCGTCCGCGATCTCGGAAATTCAGGCGTCAACGGAGATGTTGCCCTGCGCGACGCAATTGAAAATGGATGGTTACCAGGACCCCGTATCATTCCCTCCACCCGCGCGCTCGCGCCGCAAGGAGGACAGTTCGGAAGGCTGATCCCGGAAGCACAATCCATCATCGAACAGGAGTACGTAACCATTCGCGGGCCGGAAAGTGCGCGCCAGGCCGTTCGGCAGGCCCTTTACGATGGCGCAGGCTGTATCAAGGTTATTGTGAACGGCTCACCCGCCTCAGTCACACCGGACGAGATGAAGGCAATCGTTGACGAAGCGCACCGCTCGCGCGTCAAAGTAGCCGCTCACGCCATCGGAGACGCCGCCACACGCATCGCCGCACAAGCCGGTGCGGACTCAATTGAACATGCCTACGTCGTTCCCGACGATGTCCTCAAACTGATGGCGGAAAAGAAAATATTCCTGGTGCCCACGGATGGCACTTTCAAGACTTTTATGGACATGTCTTTTGGTACGCGCACCCCCACCGAAGAAGAACGCAGGCAGCTTGAAAAGAATTTCTCCCGGTTTGTGAAAGAGGAACAGGAACGGCTGCGGCGCGCGATCAAATTTGGCGTTCCCATAGCCGCGGGCTCCGATATGTATCTCACCATGCCGAATCAGACCCGCGGCCAGGCAAGTCTGGACGTAATTGACGCGTACGCGGAATCGGGCATGACCTCAGAACAAATCATCCGCGCCTTCACCTCTGCAGCGGCCGAACTCCTCGGCTGGCAGGATAGAATCGGTACACTCGAATCCGGAAAACTTGCGGACATCATTGCCGTGCCGGGCGATCCAATAAAGGATTACAAGGCGCTGCAGAAGGTCTGCTTCGTGATGAAAGACGGCCAAATTGTGAAACGTCCGGATTGAGGCGGCCCGAAAGCGCAATTTTTGCGGCAACAAGTCCGTGCAGATCGAAACTGGATTTCTAAGCTCAAACGAAAGGCCGGCTCCATTTCCCGCGCACGCAAAAGGAATAGCCCATGCAACTTTTAATAGCCCTCACGAATGTTTTCTCAATCGCTGGAATCGCAATTCCTTCCACGGCTGACGCGTTCCAGGTTTCGTCGAAGATCTGGTTTGTCTGGTGCATCGTCTGGCTGCTCATGGCGGCCTGGAGCAAGCCATCAAAGCGCCGCGAATTTCCCTGGCAGCGCCTCGAACATATTATCCCGATGGTATTCGGATTTTTCCTCATTTATAACCACCGGGCGGAATGGGGCCTTCTTGGCGATCGAATCGTGCCGCAGAATGACGCCGTCGCGATTGCGGGTTTATTGCTGACGGCGGGCGGCCTCATCTTCGCCGTCTGGGCGCGTATCGCGCTCGGTGCAAATTGGAGCGGCACGGTGACCATCAAGTCCGGACACAACTTGATTCGCCGCGGACCGTACAAATGGATTCGTCATCCGATTTATACCGGATTGCTTCTGTCGATGGTCGGAACGGTGATGCTCGAAGGCGAAGTCCGTTCGTTTATTGGATTCGTGCTGGTGTTGCTCGCGCTTTATCGCAAAGCGAAGCGCGAAGAGCGATTCCTCTTTGAAGAATTTGGCGACGGCTTCGCCGAACACGCCAAACACACCGGCATGTTTCTTCCGCGATTTTCGTAGCAACTTTCGGAAGCGTCTAGGCTTCTTCTTCCACCAAATGCTCCGCGTGCGGTTTGTGCGCCGCGATTACTTTTTCGGCAAGCTCGTTGGGAACGTAGTCGTAGTGCGAGTACTCCATCGAATACGTCGCGCGGGCTTGCGTTTTGGATGTGAGGTCGGTGGCGTAATTGAGCATTTCGGCGAGCGGAACCAGCGCTTTGATGACGACGTTGTGGCCGCGCAAGTCGCTGCCGGAAATGCGTCCGCGGCGGGAACTTAGATCGCCCATCAGGTCGCCGGAATATTGGTCCGGCGCGTAAACTTCCACGTGCATGATCGGTTCGAGCAGAGCGGGCCGCGCCTGCTTCATCGCTTCCTTGAAGGAAAGCGATCCTGCGATTTGAAACGCCATGTCCGAAGAATCGACGTCGTGGTATTTGCCGTCGTAAAGCGTGGCGCGGAGATCGGTCATGGGGAATCCGGCGAGGTAGCCGCGGATGGCGGTGTCGCGAATCCCCTTTTCTACGGACGGAATCCAGTTTCGAGGAATGGCTCCGCCGAAAACGTCGTCCACGAATTCGATGCCTTTGCCGCGCTCCAGCGGTTCGTATTTCACGCGGCAAACTCCGAATTGTCCGTGACCGCCGGACTGCTTTTTGTGTTTGCCTTCCGCATCGGCTTTGCCGCGAATGGTTTCGCGGTACGGAACTTTCGGCGGCTTCAGGGTGAGGTCGACGTGGTAGCGCTTGTGAAGTTTTGCCACGACGACTTCGATATGTTGCTGGCCGCTGCCTGCGAGCAAGAATTCCTTTGTCTGCGGATCGCGTATGAAGCGGAGTGCGCAGTCCTCTTCCATGATTTTGTGGATGCCGACGCCGATTTTGTCTTCGTCGGCTCTTGTTTTGGGTTCAACGGCAAACGTGATCGAAGGCTCCGGAATCACCGCGGGTTTGTAGAAGAGCGGCGCAGCTTTGTCGCCAAGCGTGTCGCCGGTGAAAACCTCTTTCAATTTTGCGATCGCGCCGATGTCCCCAGCATGGAGTTCGCCAACTTCGGTGAGTTGTTTTCCCTGCACAACCTGAATGTGCTGAAAACGTTCTTGCGAACCGCGCGTGAAATCGGAGAGCGTCGCATCGTTTTTCAGAACGCCGCTTTTCACCTTGAAATAGTTGATGCGGCCAGCGAAGGGATCGGCGAGCGTTTTGAAAACGAACAGAGAAAGGGGCTGCCCATCGTCGTATTTGCGTTCGACGCGGTCGCCTTTTCCGTCTGGCTCTTTGAAGCCTTCCTGGGCGTGCTCGTCCGGATGCGGGAAAACGTCGGCGAGAAATGTGAGCAGACTTGCCGTTCCGACATTTTGCGTCGAGGAAACCATCAGCACCGGAAAGATTTTTTCGGCGACGATAGCTTTGCGCACGCCGGGAATCAAATCTTCGATGGGAATGGTTCCTTCACGGAAAAATTCCTCCATCAATTCGTCGTCGCCTTCGGCGACCATTTCCACAAGTTTTTCGTGCGCTTGCTTCGCATCTTCTTCGAGCGCCTGCGGAATCGGCTCGATTTTCGGTCTGCCATCGCCGCCGGGCGTATACATATGCGCTTTCATTCCGACAAGGTCGATGACGCCGCGGAAGCCGCGCTCACTGCCGATCGGCAATTGCAGCGGAACGACGTTGCGACCAAAGACTTGCTCGAGTGATTCGATCGAGCGCTCGAAGCTGGCAAGTTCGCGGTCCATCCAGGTGAGAACGAAAGCGCGGGGAATATCGTACTCGGTGCAGAAATCCCAAACCTTTTCGGTGGTGACCTGCGCGCCGACGTGTGCGTCGACGGTAATGAGCGCGGCATCCGCGGCGATGAGCGAGGCTTTCGTTTCGTTGATAAAGGTGCCGTAACCGGGGAGGTCGATGAAATTTATTTTTACGTTGCTGCCGCCGCAAAGTGTGCAGGGCCATTCCGCATACGCCAAGCCCGTCTGCAATGATATTTTCCGCGCGATTTCTTCCTCATCCCAATCGGTGACCGCCGTTCCTTCCGCAACTTTTCCCCAGCGCGGCGACATGCCCGCGGTGTAGAGCAACGACGACACCAGTTGCGTCTTTCCGGTGCCGCCGTGGCCGACAATGCCAACGTTTCTGATGTCCTTGGTGGGATACGTTTTCATACAGACCTCCTGAAGTGTTCACCGACTCGCAGCGAACAGCGAGGTCCGACAACCCAAACGACTGGCGCGGGCCTGCGCCGGGGACGAGCAAGTGTTGAGGGAGGAGAGCGTGGCCTCGTTTGCGCAGCCGGTCAAGGCTGACGGCCTGGGTCCCTCAGAAAGAAACGAGGGGCGAAGGACGATCGAAAAGTTCCCTGGTCCGTTCTCCTGACGAGGCGGATGCTAGCACAACGAAACTACAGCGGCAATGAATTGGGTCACACATTCCGGGGTCGCGCAAAACTCGCGTTCCCTGAGTAAGAATTCCCGGAACTAGTACTCCATTTGATTCGCGGTACACGCTTTTTTCCCGGTGTTTACGGCTCTATTTACTGCATTTACTGTTTTTGCCGCTCGATATTGAATTTTTCATAGTGGAAATAGTCTTGCACTAATTGCCTTGTTTGTTTGAATTCGCGGTTTGTCCAGCTCGCCCCAGTCCCGGTTAAACCACCCGGCCAAATCTGAATGTTCATTCATTGGACGGCCAGCGCGTCCCGCGCGGGCCATCCGTCCGGAGGATTCGCATGGATTTCAAACCAGAAAAATATGAACACGAGCCAGAAGCGAGCACATCCGCGACGCAATCGCGTTCGTGGATTGTCGTCGCCGTAGGTGCTTCTCTTTTGACTACGGTCGTTGCGCTCGGCTACGGAGTTCACCAACAAGCCGCAGTCGGCCAACTGAACTCGCGAAATCAGGAAATGACCACGGCGATGAGCGACATGCACTCGCAAGTGGACGCCCTTAACGCGAAGTTGAACGACGTTTCGACGCAGGCGTCCGCTGCCGTCACGGCGCTGCAGCGGCAGACTGAAACGGCACAGAACGGCGGCAAAGGCGTTTCCGCGAAACAGCGGGCTGCAAGTTCACGCCAGTTGAAACAACTGCAAGCTGCGCTGACCGATCAGCAGAAAGAACTGAAGGACACGCAAGATCAGATCGCAAAAAACCGCACCGACCTGGAAGGCGCGTTGAGTTCGACGAAAGACGAACTGAACGGATCGATTGCGACAACACACGAAGAACTCATTGCGCTCCAGAAGCGCGGCGAACGAAACTATTTTGAATTCGATCTCACAAAATCGAAGTCCTTTCAACGGGAAGGCCCGCTATCGCTTTCACTGCGCAAGGCCGACACGAAAAACAAGAGTTACGACATCGCGATGGTCGTGGACGACAACCAGTTGACGAAGAAGAAGATCAACTTGTACGAGCCGGTCTGGATCCACCGAATTGACGATCCGCAGCCGGTGCAGATTGTGGTGAACAAAATCGGCAAGGACAGCGTGCACGGATACGTGAGCGCGCCGAAATACCGCAACTCCGAACTGAATCCGACTTTAAAGAACGTATCGGAGAAGCAAGCGAATCCGGATTGGAACGCCAATCCCGACGAAACGACACCCTACCGGCCGCAATAAACCGGCGGCCAGCGTCGAGGCACCAGTTACGGCGCCGGATTCAGAACGGCTTTGAGAGTTGTTTTGTTTCCTTTCAGAACCTCCGGGGTTCGGCGCCAACCGGGACGGCCGGGAATTTTGAGGACGAACCGACAGAACGTTTGAGCGTGGCTGGAGCATGGCCGAAGAATTTGTCGTCGATGAAAATCTCCGCGCATGGGCGCGGCGAAATGTGCGTCGGGATGAAAGCGGCGAAGCACGGTCACAAGATCGGAAGCGCTAAGAGCGAAGCCGAAGCCGTTGGTATTCTTCTTCACGAGTTTTGGCGTGCTGATTCAGGCGACTTCGCCGTAACAATTGACGAGCGGGCCGCCGCTGTTTCCATGGCGATGACGGTTTTTCCTTGATGCGTCGCGGCTACCGCGGCAAGCGGAAGCGCATGGCGATGAACCGGACGGAGTTTACTACAGAAGAAGCTAAAGCAAATGTGAAGTTACGGGTACGGTTTGGAGCCAGGTTCGTGGCCGGGGCAGGAGAGGACAGGAAGGCGGGGATATTTGGGGTAGGAGGGATCGGTGGTGGAGCGCTGGCAGAGGAGGAACGAGGAGCCCTTTGCGGACTCGATGGCGCGAGCGTAAAGGCAGGAGGCACAGAGGCCGGCGGCGCTGTTTGGGCGCTCTGGATTCGGAGACAAAGGCATGTCGCAAGGATAGCGTTCTGAACATCGCTAGCAAAGCGCGGTTCGGCAAAGTCGACAGCTCTCGCTGAAAAAGGCGTGCTCCCAGATTGGGGTTGGGCACACCCCGGCATTTTCGACAAAGAGTGCGGAAGCGATCGAAAATGCGGAGGATAATTTCTGCTCGTACACGGAAAAGGTCCGCTTCAGAAAGAGAACCCTACAACTACAAATGTGAAAATTCAATTCGGGGCGGAAGCGGGCGAGGCGGGGTCGCGGTAGACGATTTGGCCGCGGAGGAGGGTTAGCTCGCATTTTAGGTCTTTGAGTTGGTCGGCGGGGATGGAGTAGAGGTCGCGGTCCCAGACGGCGAGGTCGGCGTCTTTGCCGGGTTCGAGAGAGCCGACACGGTTTTCGAGGAAGAGTTGGTGGGCGGCCCAGATGGTGTAGGACTTGAGGGCGGTGTGGATGTCCACGGATTCGGAGAGGCCGAAGGGTCGTTCACCCGTTTGTGTTTTGCGGACGACGCTGGACCAGAGGCCGTAGCGCGCGGCGAATGGAGTGACGAAAAAGTCTGACCCCGCGGCCCAGATAACATTTTTTTGCATGTAAGTTTTGTAGGGCATGAGGCGCGCTTCGCGCTTGGGGCCGAAGCTGGCCACATAGAGATTGCCAATCCACCACATGAAGGGCGGCTGCGTTTCGGGATAGCCGGCGTCGTAGTCGTGCTGGAGCTGGGCCATGGTGTCGATGGCGTGGTCGGTGGGAATGTTGGCGTGGATGATTCCGTGACGCAGACCTTTGGTGGGCTTTTCCTTGAGGAGCACGGCGTAGGTGTCGACGACCGTGTCTATGGCGCGATCGCCGACAGCGTGTGTGCTGACATGGTAGCCGGCGTCGTGAAAGAGTTTGGCCATGTCGTGGTATACCGCCGGCTCGATGTTTGGATAGCCGGTGTTGGTGCCGTCGAGTTCGGTGGCGTTTTTGTACCAGGGCTCGTACACCCAGGCGGTGCGTCCGCCGCCGCTGCCATCCATAAAGAGTTTTACGCCGCCCGACAAGAGCATGCCGTCGCCGAGCGATTGCGGCGGCTTGGGATGCGTTTGGAGTTCGGCGAATGCGGCGCGCGCAGTGTCCAGTGTGCGACCGCCGCGGAATAGGGCAAAAACGCGGACGGTGGATTTCTTCTCGTTTAGCAGTTCCTCGTAGAGCTTCCAGTCCCCCGGCGTGATACCGGGATCTTTTGCGGCGGTCATGCCTTCCTTGTTGAAGTCGGCCATCATGCGGAGGAGGCCGTTGCGGCGCTGCTCGTGTGTGTAAGCCGGGATGAGTTTTAGAACGAGTTCCATTGCAGGGTCTTCTTTGAGGACGCCGGTCGGATTGCCGTTGGCCTCACGGACGATGATGCCTGCTTCGGGGTCTTTTGTTTCCGCGGCGATTTTGGCGAGACGGAGGGCATAGGAGTTGGCGACGCCGTAGTGGCCGGTGGTGTGTTGGAGCCAGACGGGATTGTTGGGAGCGACTGCGTCGAGATCGGCGGCGGTGATGTAACGACGTTCGGCGAATTTGGCTTCATCCCAACCGGCACCGCGAATCCATTCGCCGGGTTTGAGGGTGGCGGCTTTTTTTCGGACGAGTTCGACCACGTCCTTGATGCTGGTGACTTCGCTGAGAGTGATGTCGTAGAGGACGGAGGTTTCGTCGAAGTGGCAATGGGTGTCGATGAGGCCGGGCGTGACGGTGAGGCCGTGGAGGTCTATGGTCTTGGCGGATTTGGGAGCGAGCTTGCGGAGTTCGTCGTTAGTGCCGACGGCGGCGATTTTGCCGTCGTGGATAAGAAGGGCTTGGGTGATGGAATCGCGGGAGTCGACGGTGATGACATGGCCGTTGAAAAGGAGGAGGTCGGATTGAGCGTAAGACGAAACGGCAGCTCCAAGAAATAACGCGAACAGGGGCAGGCAGCGGATTGCATGAAAATGGTGAAGCGGGCGACGAAGCATCAAAAGCACCTCTAAAATGCCGCAAACGATTGGGCGGCAGTGTACACCGGAAACCACGGAGGCATGAGGATGGGAGTTAGAGAGCCGCGCGCGAATGCGTGCCGGAAAGTGCAGGCAATGTCAGATTTCGCAGACGACGAGGAGGGAGTTCTGCAGGCAGGGCGCGCGTAGGTTCAGGCAAATGGAGGCATTTTGACGGTGTCGCGAATGGCAGGCGCGTTGCAAGTGCGGGCGTTGGGATGCTTCTAATGAAGACAAGACGGGTGCTAAACGCTGGCGCGTTCCTGATGTTTGCCTTGACGACGCCGGAATCCACGAATAAACACGCGGCGCCGCCGCAGATGGAATTGAAAACTTACGCGCTCTATGGCGGTCCGAACGCGGCAGACCTTTCGCCGGATGAACGAGTCGCGGCGACGGAAATTACTAGGCGGGTGACAGCAAACGATCCGGAGACGAAAGACGTCGAGGAGATCGTAGAGCTTTGGGATTTCAAAAGTGACAAGATGACGGCCGAAGTCCGCCTGATGACGACAAACGTGCGAGAAAAGACGAAGGGATACGTTCCCGATCCGAACCGGAGCAACCGAGTGGTCCGGTTTTCGCCGGATGGGACGAAAGTTGTGGCGCTAGTCGCATCGAGAATTTTCGTGCTGGACGCGACCAAGGTAGATGTAGTGCGAGAAATAGCGCTCGAAACATCGGGCAACGCTTCGCCGCCGCACGAGCCGCTGTTCCGAACGATGGAGATTTCACCAGACGGAGAAAAAATTGCCGTGGCTACGATGGTTGGAGATCTGCGCGGAAGAATCGATATTTATAGTCTGGATTCGGGGAAAAGAGTGGAAGGGTGGGAGGTAAGCGAAGGATGGGCCGGACTCGGTTCGAGTCCAGTGTGGTCAACGGACTCGAAAACAATCGTTGTCGCTGCGCCAGGCACAAGTCCATGCGGTGCGCCGAACGGGCTTCCTGATATTTTCGCATTCGATTCGGAAACTGGAACGATAACGGGGCGATGGACGAGCGGCATGCTTGTGGGGAGCGTTGCGGCGAGCGGCGACGGACGACTATTTGCGGTGGACCGAAATTGTCTGGGAGTTTTTAGGAATCATGATCCAAAGCTGAAAGTGATCGATGTCGCGACAGGAAACATACGAGACGAGATTTCTGGAAGAGGGGACGGTGTGCGGTACATGGTCGCGCTTTCCGGCGACGGCAAGCGATTGTTGGCGTTTACGGGAAAGATAGAAATGCAATTCGATTGGGGTGACGCGGTGCCGCGCGATCGTGTTGTGGATGAGACATTTTCGGTGTGGGATTCGAAAAGCTACGCCGGGCTGGCGACTTCGCAAAACATACCAGGGTTGATGCGTGCCACCGTGCGATTAAGTTCGCACGGAAGATATACGATCGTGTGCGGCAGAGCGAATGCGGCGGTTTATGAGCTTCCGTGATTAGACGGCGGTTAGGAAGGAACCAGAAGATTCGACGTAGCCGTAGGCCATACGGGGGGTGTTGAAGGCGAAGGCGGGAGTGCCGTCGCGGTCGAGAAGAATGAGACCGCCGGTGCCGCGGCCACGTTCTTTGAGAAGAAGGACGGATTCCTGAGCGGCGAAGTCGGCGGCTTCTTTTGGCGTCGCGAGTTCGCGGGGCGGATAGCGAAGAAAATCGACAGCGGTTTTGGCCATGACGATTTTCATGATGGCTTCGCCAAGGCCGGTGCAGGAGACGCCGCCGGCGGTGACGTCGGCGTAACAACCGCAGCCGATAAGCGGCGAATCGCCGACGCGGCCGGGAAGTTTGCAACAGGTGCCGCCGGTGGAGGTTGCTGCAAAGAGGCGGCCGCTTTTATCGAGAGCTACGGCACCGACAGTTCCCTGTTCGTGGCCGCGATGATGTTCGGCGGCGTGTTCGTCTTTCGAACAGCGAAGATAAGCTTCCCATTCCGCTTCGCTGACCAGTTCTTCGGGTTTGCAGAGCTCGACACCTTTTTCTTTGGCGAATTTCTCGGCGCCGTCGGCGATGAGCATCATGTGCGGGCAGTGTTCGTAGATGGCGCGAGCGGCGCGTATGGGATTCTTTATGCGCTGAAGGCCCGCGGCCGCGCCGGCGCGGAGAGAAGCGCCATCCATGACGATGGCGTCACACTCGACTTTGCCTTCGGCGTTGAGATGGGAGCCGAAGCCGGCGTCGAAGACCGGTGCGTTTTCGAGGACGACGATGGAGGCTTCGACGGCGTCGAGCGCCGAGCCGCCGGCAGAGAGAATTTTCCACCCTTCCGTGAGGGCTTCGAGACAGCCTTGTTTGGAGGCGTCGACGGCTTCATCGGGGATGTCCCATGCGCCGCCATGAACGATTAGCGATGGCTTCATGCAGCGAGAATGGCAAACAAGATAGCGGGTTGTCCAGCGCGCGTCTGCTCGCGACGGCTGCGATGACTCATTTGGGTTGAGGCGCTTCGGTGCGGAACGTCGCCGCGCCCCAGGATGACAATGGCTAGAAGCTGCGGATTACTCGTCTTCGTGAATGGTTACGAGCTTTACGATTTCGAAAGCTTTTTGGCCAGCCGGCGTAGCGACGTGGACTTCATCGCCGACCTGACGATTGAGAAGGGCCTTGCCGATGGGAGAGGTCGTGGAGATGTAGCCTTTTTCTGCGTCGATTTCCTCGCTGCTGACGAGCTTGTATTCGATTTTGACGTCTTTATCAGTGTCGAGAACGAGAATGCGGGAGCCGTAGCCAGAACGGTCTTTCGGAATGTTGGTGAGATTTAACATTCCGAGGTCGCCCATGCGCTTTTTCAGCTGGCCGATCCGAGCGTTGACGAAACCCTGGCGCTCCTTTGCGTACTTGTATTCGGCGTTTTCAGACAGGTCGCCATGGGCGCGAGCGACAGCGATTTCTTTGGGAAGCTCGACGTTGAGTTCGTGGTCGAGCCGGTCGATTTCTTCCTGGAGCTTCTGCTTAATTTTCGCAATCGGGTCAGGCATGGCCATTCACCAAAAAAGACTTGCGCGGGAAGGATGGTCCAGGTGGACGAACCGCCCCCGCGCAGAAAGACATTATAGATGCGTCGGAATTGTAGCTACAAGGTGGGAATTAGACTACCGGGGCTATTGGACTTTGACCGTGAAGGTCTGGGAGGTGGAGTGGCCCGCGTCGTCGCTGGCAGTTAGCGTGTAAGTGGTTGTTTTGGTAGGGCTTATATCGAGGCAGCGGGCATAAGAAGGCCAAACCGGGCCGGCGGGCGGGTCGAGCGTGACCTTTTTCGCGTTGGCGACGCCATAGCAAAGTTGAGCGGATTGGCCGCGAAGGATCTGGGAATTGCCGTAAAAAGATTGAATGGAGAGTTCCGAGCCGCCCATTTGTTCGACGGCCCTACGATCTTGTTCCTGCTGCTTTTGCACGAAGGCGTCGCGAGCCCGGCGTTCGATCTGGCGATTTCCATACCAGCGGGAAAAAACAATCCAGCCAACATAGATGGCGACGATGAAGAGAATACCGCCGCTGTAGACGAACGGATTTTTCCAAATGGATTTTTCGACCGACGGCGGCGCGGCAGTCATGAGTGCTACTCCGATTTGGCGGGAGGATTCATGGTGCGGCCAATATCCCGCCAGGTGATTAGATGAATTTGATTGTCGCGGAGTAACTTTTGAAATTCTGCGCTGGAGAAAAAATCGAAATCGCGCTGGCGCCATTCCGCGCCCCAAGTATCGCGTTCACGAGTGGCGGCTTTCATTTCGGCGTCGGCGTGAGCGAGATGGATCACGAATTCTGTGACGCCGGGTTCGAGGTGGTTGAGCTCGTCCCTGTAGAAATCGTTCCATTTGTAAGCAGGCACGGTAGGGTCGATGGTGATGACGCGATCGATGACGACATCGTTTGGGCCGAGGTTTTTTTCGAGATAGGGAAAATCGGCAAACCAACTGCGCGGGATGAGGATGGGGAGATTATTTTCGTGAGCGAGGCGGAGAATGACTCCGAAGAGATCCTTGTTGG
>Ga0247693_1000059_pt1 | contig 35493 bp, 49 predicted proteins | sample CNK34_metaG_FD_182712 | JGI IMG/M metagenome (GOLD analysis project Ga0247693, IMG submission 182712) | Soil microbial communities from Purdue University Martell Research Forest, Indiana, United States - CNK34 | ecosystem: Environmental > Terrestrial > Soil > Temperate forest > Bulk soil... | reverse complement strand
GCTAACACATTACTTGCCTCGCCGCTGGGTGACGACACTCAAGCTGGCTATGGTGGCAAGTATAGCAAGGGCCGACGATTTGGTTATCCAGCTTGATGACTTTGACAGGGCGCGCGAGTGGCTGCTCAAGGCCGAACACCAGATGCCTGACATTTTCCGCGAGATGACTCAACGCAGCGACACGCAAGTCATTCAAGAGTTGCATCAGTTCTGCTGGAAGGCCTATGCCAAGACCCAGCGCGCAATGGACGAATCACATCTCGTTCATTTTCTTCAGAGCCGGATACCTAGCGAGAAGGTGATGAAAGTGCTTGAAATCGCCGAGCGAAGCAACTTCCTAATGCGCGAAGCGGGGACGCACCTTTGGAAGCCTAGGCCGGCCCACGAGAGAGGTGTCGAATGAGCCGCGACTGTGACTATCTCTTTGTCTGGGAAAATCAGAACTATGTCCTTGGCGAGCCAGCCCCTTTGGCTAAGTACGCTCTCGAAAAAGCTGCCTTCAATGGCGCCTTGCTTTTGATCGACGACACAACACTCTACGCCTCCTGCCATAAGCATGGGTTGTTCATCGATCAGCTAAAGTTCCCTATCCCGCCAGACCAGATATTTGAGCGGGCAGATGGCGGCTGGTTTCACTTGATAACTGTGTAGCCCACGATCATTTTCTCATACATGCCCACCAATGGAGGTACCCGTGCTTACGCAGAGCAAAGGAATTTATTTTGTCGAATGTGACCATTGCGGAACGAGTGAAGAACTAGAAGACACCTTCGAGGACAGCCGGCAGCGCCTGCGTGACCTAGGCTGGCAAGCCCGCAAGGCGGGCCAAGAATGGGTACATTTCTGCCCGGAGTGTCGAGAGGAGTAGGCTCTTTGCTATGCTACTATTGTGGAAGGAAAATGACCTCGATGTTTGGACAGCCAAATAGCCTAACGCGCGATCACAAGGTGCCTCGGTCGCGTGGCGGCAGAGGCGGTGCCAACATTGTCGCGGCCTGCTTACGATGTAACAACCTAAAGGGGAACATGACAGACACAGAGTTCTTTGCCTGGATGAAAGAGCATGACCTGTCAGAGCATGTCTTTGGCCTACGCAACGCCAGCGAGATGCTCGCCAAACGAAAGGCAAAGGCAGCCCTACGCCTCGCCAAGCGCGTCAAGGAACAAGAGCAGGATTGGAACAAGGAACAAATCTGATGATTGATTGGCTCGTGACCCTCTTCGCCCACGCCTACCTTGCCTTCTGGCCAGCCCTAGGCTTCTGCCTCTTCTACACCTTCGTCCTACTCTTCCGAGCGCTCTTGGGTGGCTGCAACCATCGGTGCGACTAGGAGCGGGTTGGCAGTAGGATAGAGATTCGGAGCAAGGACCGAACCGAGCACGGCGTTGCGATACCAAGGCTGCTGAGCGATGCGCCTTGCGGCAAGCCGCCCACCGAAGCCGAGCCCAGCCAAGGTCGCTCCACCAGCCGCTAAGGCTAAATGACTTGGACTTCCACTCGCCAAGCTATGCAGGAGTTCCGGCCCTTTTTCAATGCCAAGGATAGCTGCCCCTGTGATACCACTTCCTGCAAGTGCGGCCTCAGTCTTACCCCAATTATGGCTGCCTCGCTGAATAACTCCCCCCGTCGCCGTCGGCTTCGGCACAAACTTACTGACTTCCGCCAAGTCTGCCAAGATCTGGCTTCGTGGCCCCGTGCCCTTCCAGCCATAGTCATCAAACGTGCCGCGCAGGGCACCAGGCAAATGATCTGGATTGATTAGCCCTCCAGTGTTCGTCGCCGCCTTTGCAGCCGGATCTTCGAGTGCAATCAGATTCTTGTACTTCGCCCGATAGTCACGGAAGGTTTCCACTGCATCGGCAGGGCTGCCACGTTCCAGCGCATTCTCAACGGCCCCTCTTACATCCGCAAAGTACCTTTTCGTATTCCCTTGATTCAACTGATCAATGAGCCCGTCCTTGTTCGTCCAGGTCTGATACTTCTCGCCCGCCACAAAGCCGCCGGGGGCCGGACGTCCTGCGGCCTGCGTAAGCTCCTTTCGGAGCTGCCCAAGCACGAACTCCACCCGGCTAAAGCCTGGATCTTTCGGGTCCATATTCGCGTGAAGCTTGGTCTCGATTGCAGCAAGATCATCAGCAATGTTCGGCGCCCCACGAGTGGCAGCCGTAAGTTCTCCCCGAGCGTCAATGCCAAGCCTCGGCACTACATTGCTCAGCTGATCGCCGATGTTCTTCCTTGCCTTCGCCATGTTCTCGGTCGAGAAGGTATCAAAATCCTCTCCCAGACTATGCGACAAGTTCCTCTGGAATGCCTTGAGCTGGTCCACAGCGAGGCCATGGCTGACCTGCCCAGGTGCCGTCTCGCTAAGCTGTCTCGGCGCCAGATTTATTGGCGTTGGCAGGCTCGCTGCGCGCTGAGCATTCTCAGCTACATAGGGACTTATGTCCCCTGTCATGGCATGGCCAAACAGCCGCTGCACACCGCCGATAGCGGCCCCTGCTGCCATGCCCTCGCCAATGTCGCTCCAGCTTCGCTCCCCCGGTTGCACGCCGCCTTGCATGACGCTGGCTTCACCGCCCATAAGGGCGTTGCTTGTCAGTGGTCGGGCGAAGCGTTCGAGCCCAGACGCGCCCGTCGCAACGTCGCCGGTTAGCATGGCACCGACGCGCGGTATCGACGCCGTGGCAAGCCGCGCTCCACCCTGTACCAAGCGCAGCCCCGTTGCCGTTGCCGGCAACGTCCCCACGGCATTGGTAAGGGCACTAATGCCCGGATGCTCCGCCTCATAGGCACTCTGCCCGGCCTCAAGACTTTTATATGCTTCGCTGTAGCTTGGCCGATTGGCGTCGTCCGGCAGCGGCTTTGCCGTCGCCAAGCTCGGCAGCCCCATCGGATCAACGAACTGGAGAAGGTTCCCAGACCTTGCCCCGGCCTCTGCCACTTTGCTCCCGCCCAGGGTCAGCGCGCTTGTCGCCTCGCGCCCATAGCCAAAGCCTTCTGCAGCTTTCTTCTGCAAATCACTCCTGTAAACGTCGCCAATGCCAAGATAATCCATAGCATCAGCCTCAGGCACGCCGGCCTCGAGTCCAGCCTTGAACTTGGGATGCCTCCTCACATAGGACATTATAGCATCGCCAGGGATGCCCTCTTGCACAGCCTGATGAACAGCCGTTGCCAAGTCCGGCGCACTATCTTCCAACTGGAGTAGGTCTTCCTCTCCAGGCGCTCCGCGCTCTGCCATCAGGGCCGAGCCCCAAAGAGTTGTCTAAGCCTCTCCTCATGCGTAGTCGCTTTCTGGGCTGGCTTTGGCTCTGGAATCTCCTGCGGATTAATCATGCCCTCTTTTTGCATTCTCTTCTGCCAAGTATTCTGCCAATTTGTTATATTGAATCCAGGTTCTTTTCTTGCTTCCACCAGAGCCTCTTGCTCCTTGCGATCCATCTGATACATACGAGTCGCAAAGTTGAAGATCTTGCGGACAGCCTCTGGGTCTGTGTTGAGATTTGGATTAGCCTCTTGGAACTTTGCCCATTCCATCTGAGTGAACTTGCCTGTATTACCTGCAAGTGCCCTAGACATAGTAGTTGTTGCATACGTTACCATGAACTTGTCAAATTCCTGCGCCGCAGCAAGATCACCATTGGCAATGCGCTTTACGAGATCTGGTGAAACCCCTGGAATGCCCTGTGCAATTTGTGCCAGCTTCGCTTTGACTTCACCTAAGCCACCTGTATTGATCTTGCTCAACAGAGGAATGACCTCCGCCAGCTGCTTCTGCATCTGCCCACCAGCTTCGACTCGTTCATCGAGCGCTTCAGCGTATTTGATCGCAGGCTTCTGCAGCTCTGCCTCCACAGTGGTCTGCGGCGCGATGCGACCGCTGGGCTGCCCTTGCAGGCTTGGCACTCCACTCGGCCCAGTGGCACCTTGCCCTGGTGCTGCCTGCGGCACCGTGCCCCTCGGCCCGACAAGCGCATTGTCCTCAGCCACCCCGGCGGTCATCGCGTCGGTCTGATCCTGCGTTGGGCCTGCCAAGGGATTGCCTTGCGCACCGACCAGTGCATTCCCTCGCGCTGTCGGACTGACCAGACTCGTGCCCTGCCCTGGCGCCAAGGTCGTGCTTCGCAGGGGCACCGGCTGCCCGCCCGGCGCCGTAACGGGCGCTGCCCCTTCCGCTGGCGTAAGCCCCTTGGGCGCACTCACCATTCGAGTGATTTTCCCCGACATCTTATCAATGCCATAGACATCCTTGGTCGAGCCTGTATCCACCTCGAACCTGTCGGGTGTCTGCGCATCCATCTGGGCCTTGGACTCCTGGAACTGTGCCCAATGGCTGCGAACCCATTCTTCGCGTCCAGGGCCTTGTGGTGGCGGATTCGCAAACGTGGTAAGCAGTTGCTTGCGAATAGCCTCTCTATGACTATCCATGATCATCGGATCGGTGGAGTACACATTCCAGACCTGCGAAATGGTGTTCTTGAGGTCGTCGTCGGAGCCACCTCCAGGCTTTTGCAGCAAGGGCCCAAAAGCATTGGCTGTCGTCTCTGCGATCTTGCTATGCATCCCAATGGCCTTGGTCGTCAGTTCGAGCTGTTGAATTTGTCTCTCGACATTCTTCTTTAGAATGTCCTGCATACCATAAGCCGCTGGGCCGCTCTTGCTCGTCGCAGCCATAGCGCCTTTCAAGTCCACCTCGCCTGTCTCTGGGTTCGTATGCTGCGCAAGGATATTTCCAATGGCAAGCTGGCTTTGGGTCTGCAGCTGGAACAGGGCATTCTGATTTTGCAGCAGCTGGCCTTTGACCAGATTGTTGCCAAGCTCCACGGCCTGCCCGGCCATCGCCAAAGGATTGCTTTGCTGCGGCGCAGCCCCAAGGGAGATACTGGGATCGAGTGGCACGGCAAGATCTCCTTATGTAGTCTTACCAGTAGCAGCCTGCAATGGATTCTGCGCATTGCGAGCAAGCAGCTGTGGCAAGATTGCCCCAGTCAATGCGCTCGATGTCAGGCTATTGATTCCGCCACCGATGGCGTTGGCCACGCCGACCTGCCCGGCGGCCTGAGCAGCAGCGCCACTAGTCAAGAAGTTGTTTGAGAAATTCGTGCCTTGCACGCCAAGCGCCCCAGCGCCAGCAGCGGCGTTCTCACCAAGGTTCGCCTGCCCAGACAACATATCAAAGATCTGCCGATTCTGCGTGAGGTAGTTCTGCAATTGCTGGTTGTAGGTCGTACTTGCCAACCCAGTTGCGTAGTTCGCTGCGCCCTTGAGAGCCGGACCACTTCTGCCAAGGCCTCCGCTTGTCATGCCACTTTGGACTGCTTGCAGCCCTTGATCCAGCGTGAATTTGTAGCCAGGCGTCTGCGTCAAATCCGCCGGATTGAAGGGCGCTGTCAAGGGCGCTGTCAGCGGACTGGTCCCCGGCGCCGTCCCAGTCATTAGGCCAAGGGTGTTGAAGGCGTTGACGCCACCAGTGGCGAAGGGCTGCAAGCGCGCCGCCGCCTCACGAGAGGCCGTAAGTGCATTCGCGCTCGCTTCTCGCGCGGCAGAAGCTTGTGTGTCTGCTGCCCCACTTGCCGCGTCTGCACTCAGCGCCGCGCTAAGCAATCCACCGCCAGCACTGAGCAACAGCGCCGTCCCCAAGCCTATGGGCATTGCAAGGTATCCTTACTGTAGCACCCGCGAGTCATAGTACGCCGTGGCCCTGCCAAAGGTCCGTTCTATCCCCAGGCGATTGGCTTGCGCCCGAGCAATCAAGACCTCTGGCCTAATCTGTATATTGAGATCCTTGGTGTGTTCCCACCAGCCAGGGTCCCAAGCGCAAGGCAGACAATGTTCAAACACGCTTCGTGCCTTGCTCTCGTGTTTGAGTTCTTGGAAGCTTGTGCAGAGCACACCCTTAAGGGTGCTGACTTCATCCAGGGCCAAGCTTAGCCTATCCACGGCCCTCTCCAGCATGGGGCCGTGCCAGCCAAGGGCTTCGCAGCTTCGCACCACCTCTGCCTTGGGTCGTCGTAAGACGACCAGCTTGGCCTGCGGCCAGCGCCCGATCACCTCCGGCCAGCACAGCGCCAGCTGCGTATCACATACACCAGTCCGCGGCCGAGACAAGATTTTGTCCAGGTCCGAGATCTGCCCAAAGGCCACCGACATCTCATGTATACAGGTCCACTCTCCATAGGTAAGGAAAGCGGATAGCCAGGCACTCCGCGCCCTGGGCATGGCAAACACTATGAATGGCCTAGTCACGCTTAGGCCTCCACGGCGGCGCCACCTCTACAGGATTGTCCACTCTCCAGGGAAACCACATCCATTTCTCGTTTGGCAATGGCCGCCCATGCTCCCTGCACCAGTCCTCCAGTGCCTTCATCTCTTCATCCCAGCTCATATCCAGGCCCTAAACACAATATTCCAGTTAGCATTGGTCAGCGCCGTCGGTGCGCCCGTGGTGGCATCAGGCAAGGTGAACACGCTCACCGCGTTAGAGAAGCGGATTAGCAAATCAGCCACTTCCCTAATGACACTCACAGAGGCAAAGCCTATCTCTACCTCCTGGCCAGCCACATAGCTGGCCTCGCCGACGAGACAGACAAGTGTTGCTGCCACCCCAAAGGGCTTCGCCCCGAGGCCGTGCAAGAGTGCGAGCCCTCCTGCACTTGCAATGGCCTGCGGAGCACTGACAAAGGTCAGCCGAAAGGCTGTGCCAGCCAGACGTCCGGCCACAAAGGCAAGGCCAGGGCCAAGGAGCAAGTCCACTTCGTCCGCCAAGACACCTTGCGGGTTGCCCTTGAGCGTCTGCGCCGGCGCCTGCTCCAGCTTGACATTGGCAATACTATTGTCAGGAATTAGACTCCCAGGCTTATTCGCCCCAATGATCTCAAAGAGGCCCAGGATGCAGCGATAGAACGCTTGTGTCGGCAGCCCGTCCGGCGTCACCCACTGAGCCCTCGGCGACATAACTTGGTATTCACTGACCATCACTGCCGCCCATAGCAGACAAGATCAATATTGCTATTTGTCAGATCACTTAGTGATCCTGCTGTCGTATTAAGCGCCACGACACGCACAGAACCGACTGCTTTGGTAGATACAGCTGCTACACTACCAAAGAAATTCGCAGTAGTTCCCCAGAGCAATGCAACAGCCGCAAAGCTTGCATCTGCCATAGCTGTAGTAAAATTCACCGTGTAATCTCCGGCTCCATTTCTTGTCACCGAGGTCACATTGAAACTCTTATTAACTGTCGCGCCTGCACCGCCCATTGTAAAGTTTACCCAAGCCTTTGCCACGCCATCTGCATCATTGACACGCGCCGGCGTGACAATGGTCTGGTTGTCTGTCCCCGTCTGCATGAGGGCTTTGGTGGTCGGCAGGGTGGACATGCGAGCATAAGACACACAACGCCAAACCCCAGCGCCCTCACTTCGGAATACTGCCACGTCGCCTGCGACGGTCGTAATGTTCGCCGCGCCAAGCAGCAAGATCGCTGCATTGTTCGTCAGCGTGAGCGCGCCGGCAAACTCAAGGGTGCGCTCCACTCCGGCCTGCACATTGTCAAAGGCCGTGATGGCGACAACGCCAGTGATCTGGATATAGTTCGCCGCTGCAGCACCGATATTGACCGTCGCTGCGGAGGCAAGGACTGCAAAGGCCTCATTCAGAGAGGCCCCGGATAGGGTGACTTTGCCCTGGAAAGTCTGGGTGCCAGTCAGGGTGTTGTTGTCCGCTAGGCCTGCCACTGCCATTGCCGTGCGGCCAAGCGCCAGAGTCAGGGCCTGAAACACCGGCTGCATAGCGGCGCTCACGGGCACGCTTGGCAGCACCAGGCTTGCCTGCGCCAAGGTAATGATCTGATTGATCTGCGCCGCAAGGGTCTGACCGCTCTGATCCAAGGGGACAAGCTCCGTCCCCGTAAGCGCGGCGGCTGGATTTAGCTCACTAATGCGAGGCAAGGTCTAGCTCCCCATCGGGTGAGGGTCTATCCACGCGCCGTTCAAGGCCGTCAATTGCGGCGAGTCCCAAAACAATTCAAAGACTCTATCCCTCGCCATGCCCAGGCGGCTCCACTGCGGCTGCACAAGGTATTCGCCAGTGTCCCCGAAGCTCTGCGCAATGGGATTCCCCCAAGTCCGGCCCCGGTTATCGCTCCAGCGGAGGAAGACCTGAGCCGCCGGAGGCTCTGCCGTGAGCAATGGTTCGCCAGTCTCTGTCTCAATGAGGGCCTCTCCCTCTGTCAAGATGTCTCCATAGGCCCCTTGCTCGCCTGCTTGCATATCGGCCGAGAAGCTTCCGTAGGAAACTCTATTCCCATTCGACAGAATGTGCGGAAAACCTCTGCGTCGTACAATAGCGACTCCAGCATCAGTAAATGAGTCTGGATCAATCTGGTACAAAGTACCATTTTCCCAATCCTGGCCATAGTTTATCCCGTAGGCAAGAGAAGCCGCCACGAGGCGGCTTCGATGCTCCTGCCCTTGTCCATCCGTCCAGGTCTCCTCATGCCAAAGCTCCGTCTGCTTGTCGTAGACCCAGGTGGCATCGGCGCTGGGAAAGGTCAAATAGTAGAAGATGTGTCCGCCCAGCTTGACCATGAAGCCAATGGCATCACTCACGACCTTGTACTTACGCAGGGCCTCTTCGATCGCGTAGGTGCTTATCCGTGTGACCTTGTAAGGCTCTCCCATGACCACGGTGCGGGCACCGTCCTTGTCCTGGTCCAGCCAGAACACATACTGATCATGGGTTGCTACGCTATACAGGGCCGCGCAGCCATGCTGGAAGAACACCCCCGGCAGGATGGCAAAGGGAAATGTTGGATTGCCGGCGTTGAACCAGACCTCAGAGGTAAGCGTACCCAAGAGCCAGATTTCACGATGGAAGCAGACCAAGGTCACAAGTTTGTCCGAGAACCCAGTCTTGCTTGCAAAGAACAGAGGGTCCCACACGAGGGAGTTTGAGTGTGTGCTCTGAAACTCCTGCGTGTCCGGCACATTGCTCAGGACAAAGGTATCAAGAAAGTCCACCTTATCCGCACCAAGGAACTCCGGGTCAACAATCTTACTGAATGCATGGGTGGCAAGCACAACCTCGTAGCCTGTCGCCGTCCCATCCACAAGCACCATCGTGCTTGTGTCATCGGTCATTGAGCAGATCGATGTCCCAGCTGCGATGCTGCCAAGCAAGGTAAAGACACCAGAGGAGTCTACAAAGTAGACCCCCGTGCCGACGACAGCAAACAAATCTCCATTCGTCGCCCGGTACAGTCCTCTACCTTGTCCCGCAGTCGTGGGTGTCCCTTGCTTGCGCAGCCCCGCTCGCAGATAGTGCGTAACTGGTGTCTCACTATCCCCAGGGTTAATCTCAGGGACCAAATTAACGCAGCGCTGCGCAGAGGCAATGACGGAGCGTGCCAAGTACGTCCCACCAAGCAACTGGACTAGGTTATCGTTCCTAGGCTTAGCCATTGACGTGCTTGCGCCTAGACGCTTGTCTCCTGCTTCCAGAACCCCGGCTTGTAACAGAAGAACTCACACATCACACCAGAGGCCAAAGTGGCAGCGGTGCCATTCGCCAAGGCATTCGCCGCTATGGTCGCCGTCGGCACGATCCTGTCCGTCCCGGCACTTGCAAATATGGCCAGCGTCTGCGCCCCATTGTTAATCACCGCGACGGCCTGCCCAGGCGTCGTCGCCGGCGGCAGCACCACACTGTCGCTGCCCGTCGCGCAGACCGCCACTTCGTTCGTCGCGCCAAGCAGTGGTGTAGCCAGGCTCTGCCCACCTCCGGCCTTTGCCGTGAGGCCAGAGCTTGCCCCGAAATACAGCCCGAAGTTCTTGTTGAGATCATTCCCGTCGATAAGTCGCTGACCTGGATCAAACTGCACAACCTGGCTTACCATCTGAGATATCCTCTAGCTTGAAGTGTCGGAGTAGATATTGTAGGCACCACGGCGGACAAGGTCCGGCGGCATCGTCAACGAGGCAATTTGTGTGTTGGCTCCGCGAAGCACATTGAGCGCATCCTTGGCCAAGCCCTTGACCGTTTCCCACTGATCTAGCATGGTCTGGTCTCGAGAGATCGGGTAGCGCACGCCGAGGCGCAAGACAAGGTTATAGAACAAAGCGCCGAAGTATTCATCTGGAAGGTTTATTGCCGTCACAAGGCTAGTGATCCCCGTGAGGGTTTCCTTAAGGCTCAGGTGGATCTCGTAGATGCTTGCCTGCGGGACAGGGTAGGGATGCAGCACGCCAAGTGGCCAAGCACTATCATAGAATATCCGCCTGGTAAAGCTCGGCAAGAGCTTGAGCGCGATGCGGTTGTAGTCCTCACGAGACTGGATAATGCCAAGGGGATAATCGACTTGGTTTGGTGGATTGCTAAGCAACTGCCGAAAGAAGCCACTCTCGATCCTATCCGGCCGTACAGGTCTGCTTATGTCCCCGCCCGGACCAATGGTGTAGCTCGCCTGCCCTGTGCTCGGCACAACGACATCCACGAGGTGATACACCAGCCACCTTTTGCGGTTCCACTGTGCCAGCATCATGTTGAGCGTGTCAAGGGCGTCGTTCATATCCTCCGCAAGGGCGGACTGGCCGACGCCCAAGACACCACAATCCTTGAGGGCAAGAGTGATGATGTCTTGGGGAGTCCGCAGAGTCACGGCTTAGGCTTTCTTCGTGCCTACGGCACCGACAACGGGGGGCTCCGAGGGCACCGTTCCGGTGCCCCTAGCAAGGCGCAGCTCTTGAATGAGGCTCTGCGCTTCGGCCAGCTGCCGTGCAAGGTCCATTTCCCTTGAGCTTGCACTGGGCACGGCCTTGGCAAGGCCATGATCCAGCTCGGCGTCCATCTCGGCCTTACGACTGTCCACGAGCACGGCTTCGCCACTTGCCAGAGTCACCCACTTGGGATACTCCCGATATTTGTACGGGTCGAACTTCATGTTGCGGTAGATGCCGCCATTGGTTTCTGACATAGGCTAGCCTTTCACATTGCCTTGTTGCGACGGGGCACTGCCAGTCTGGATCGGGGCAGGTGTCGGCGGCGCAGTCTGCGGACCAGGAATCGCAGGACCGGGATTTGCCGGTCCCGGCGCCTTATCCTTGCCGGCGACTTCGTCGCCGTCCTCGCCAAAGTCCTCCGGCTCGATCTCGTTCCCAGCCTCGCCCTTTGGATTGGACTCCAGCCAGACAAGGTAGCGGTCTGCGCTTGCCTTGTCCACGAACTTGCCAAAGTGCGCCCCCGAGGCCCTGTACTGCTCCAGGGCCTGCGCATCGCTCAGCAACCTGTTCTCGTGCACGGTGGGGACGATCACCCAGGTGCTCGGAACAGGAGGCAAAGTGACTTCGTCCTTGTCCTCGACCACGGCGGCCTGCAGCGGCACCTTGCCCTCAAGCTCAATGGAGCCTTCCTCGGCCGGCCTCACGGGCGGGGGCAGCGCCCCGACCTGCCCCGCTTTGTAGTGTTCCTCATCTTGCCATAGGACCCCATCCCGCCACTGCGGCCACTCCTGTGGCACATGCTGGCTGACGAGCGCCGGTGCAATGTGGAAGTGCGCTCCGAGAGCCTGAAGCCGATCCAGCGCATTGAACACTTCGTCCAGGGCACTGGTGGCAAGGTGCGTCGCCTGCGGACTGGCCTGGAATTGCCTTGCAATTCGGGCCTTGATGTCATCACGAGTCATTGGTCTGTCCTTTCAAAAGAGCCTATACCGCGTCGCCGACTGCCACGCACCACTCCGGCCGAATGAACACAAAGCCATAGAGAACATCAAGGCGTGTCACCATTTGATCTGTCGCAATGATGTAGTCCGAGATCATACGCATGGAGATCCCATCGAACTCCTCGCGGGCCACTTCGTGGACGCCACGAGGCGTCTCAAGGTCCGCTGTCGCCAGCGTAATGGCCTCCGGTGCATAGGCGATGTTTTTGCGATAGGTGCTTGCAGCCAAGGTCGCCACCGAGATATTCGCCCCATTTGCGGGGCTCACATCGACCGTTTGGTACTGCACGCCATTGAGGCCCGAGGTCGGAACATAGCCCACGCCGCCTGGAATGATGGCCGGGTAGATATTGATGAGCGTGCCTCCAGGCGCAACGGCACTCGTGACAACATGCTGGCTGAGCTGCCCCGTGGTCTGCTTAGTGACCCTGTTCACCGCGTTGACGCCAGCAAACGTGATGATCTCGCCGATGTTCAGGCCACCTGCGATCGCATTCGTGACGATCTGGAGGCCGGTCTGCGAGGCGCCAAGGACCGTGCCAGCGATCGTTGCCGGCGCACCCGTGCCCGTGTACGACGAGGTAAGATGTTTGATCACCGTCTGATCCGAGAACCAGTCGAAGCCGAGGGCCTCCTGCATCTGGCCGCTTTCATATTGCGCAGAAATGGCCCGACTGGGGTTGAAGAGGCCCGTAAGGCTTGTCACCGTCCGCGCCATTGTCAGCGGGTCAAGGATGAGCTTGCGGTTTTTCCTGGGCGCGGACTTGAGGTCCAGAATCGCTCCGGCATTCAGCCACGTGCCTGCCAGGGGCGTGAGCACTGCGCCACTTGCATCCAGGTTCGCCGTGAAGTTGCTGACACCAGCCTCAACCCCTGTCATCACGTCGGCCGCCACTGCACCGGCGAGGTTGTTCACCATCGGGGCAAGGACCCTGCGACTGAAATTGTCCAGGGACATGGTGCGATCGACGGTGGAGTAGGACACGTCCACGTGTTTCTGTGTCGCCAAAGGCAAGGTGATGGATTGCTCTGCAGTGTCCTGGGCGGACAAGGCGGGGCCAGTGGCGACAACAAAATCATTCGGGAGGCGAATTCTGAGGCTCTGCCCGATCTTGGCGCCGGTTTGGGCGAAGCTGTCGTCGTATTGGCGGTCGATGTGCTGGATGAATTCGTTGGAGTTGATGAAGAGCCGGATAGCTTCCAGCGTGATCATCGAAATCGTGAGCAAGGTGTTGGCCATCGAAGACTCCTGATTGGCGCAGCGCGCCTGTTAGTAGGGTTCTGTGGAGCCGTCGAAGGTCTTTGGCATCGAACGGAGCTTGGACTTGGTGAGGGTCCTGTTTCTGCACCTGAGGCTGAGTTAGGCCTCGCAGTCTTGCACTCAAAGCAACGCCAGAGTCCGGCGAAGTGGACTATGCAAAGTCAGCTGGTGAGAGTTCCTCCATGAAATCAGACGGCCGCAGCTCATTATGCGGAACACGCTCAGGCACGAACTCTCCAAAAATCTCCTGCTCAGCAGCACTACGCGCGGCGATTGCGTCCTCAAGCTCGGCAAAGTGCTTATTCAGCTTGTAACTGCCTGCGTAGAACAGCTGTGCACACCAAGATCTGGTGTTGTCATCCCATCGGACACCAGGAATTCCAGAAGTATTATTCTTGTTATACTTGGCATTGAAGCGATTCTGTGCATGAGTAGCTTGCCGCAGCGAAGCAATGTCAGTGCGATGCCGCTCACGATGTTCATGGTCAATCAGCTCATCTGGCCATTCGCCGTAGAAATGTAACCAAGCCAAACGATGTCCCATGTAGAGGCGATTCTTCAGCCGGATAACAAGGTAGCCACAGTTGTTCAGGCTGCCTGCAACCAAGTCTGACTTAACGCCTTGCCTGTAGCGGCGCCACTTAAACTGCCCTGTGACTGGATTATAGTCTAACCACTGCCGAAGTTCTTCAGCCGTGATTGTGCCTACATCTTTGATAGCAGGCATCAGGCTCTCTTTGCTTTCTCGCGAATTTCACGATTTCTGAGTTCCATCCATTCAGCGGCACTGACCTTCCCCGCGTCATAGACCGTAGTAGCGCCTCGCGCCCGCCCTGCGACCACGGTCGTCCCAGGCGCCGGCGTCCTGCTGATCTCCTTCTCCGGGACGAGCCCCGCGGCGAAGCGACTCAAGGCAACGCCCTGGCGCGAAGCAGGCAGCGCCATGATTCTCGCTGCTTCATCATGGTTGGCTGGCAAGGCAAGGGCAGACAACACTTCGGCAGGTTTGTCCAACTCTATGACTGCCTCCACAAAACTCCGAGGCATATTGGGCACCGCCCCCTGCGCCGTCTGCACCATCGCCGGGGAGATATTGTGAAGCTGCTGCAGCGCGGCGTCAAAGCCCGGATTGCTCTTGCGGCCCTCTGCCAGCACCTTGTTCGTCGCCGTCGCAAACTCTTTCTCGGCCGCGAGGCGTTCCGCCTCCTGCGCCACCTGCTCCGCAGTGAAGCCGACCTGCGCACTGGGCTTTGCGGCCTTCAATTGCTCGACCTGGCCCTTGAGCGCATCCCGCTCCCGCTCTGTCTCTCGCCAGCTTCGCGTGATGGTGTCGATGCGCTTCTGCGCCCACTCAGGCACCTCCCCCCGGCCCTTGGAGAGCTTGTCAATTTCCGCTAGGGCCTCTTCGAGCGTAGCGGGAAGCTTGGCACCTTCGGCCTTTGCCTCGACCTTAGTCTCTTCCTTGACCTCGGTCTTGTCCTCGGTCTTGTCCTCTTCCTTGACTTCCGTCTCTTCCGCCATTACTGGAACATCCTCTGCACTCTAGCTGCCTGGGCTCTTCCCCGCCCGAGGCGCAATTCGTTGTCTGCGATCAAGGCTGACACAATCTTGTCTTTTTCGCTATCGGGAAGAGGCGAAGTGGCCGAGCAAAGGGCACTTAGGTGGGTTCGCACGGCGGGGAGCAAATCTGGCCATCTGGAGCTTACAAACGCGCCCCTGGACCTATTATGCTTGTACCACAAGTTGTCCTGGGCAAGGCGCTCATACAAGGTCTGCGCGAAGCCAATCGCCACCTCGCGAAGCAGGGGATGTACCCAGCCTTGCTTGTTCGGCTTGGTCGGGATGCCCTGGGTCATGCCGTATTTCCTTGTCCGCCGTTGATGTAGGGATTTCCAAAGACCTGTGGCTTGGTCGGCTCCTCGAGCGGCCCGCCGGCATGGAGCAGGTTCTGCAATAAGGGATTCACCGAGGCCTGAGAAATAAAGGCCTGAATGGCCGCCGGCCCCTGAGCATTCTGCGTAGTTGTCAGACTATTAATGGGGCCTTGCGGCTGATCCTGATTGGAACCTTGCGCACCAGTAGCCATGCCAGAAGGACCTGAGCTTTGCCCTAGTCCATCCAGACTAAAGCCTTTTCCCTGATTCGAGTTCGGGCTGGAAGGGTCAAAACCTCCGACAATGGCACCACCGATGGTCGGTCCACCAAGCAATCCACTAGCCGTATTCACGAGGCCCAGGCCTGGTACCATACCGATACCAATGTTTACAGCGGCCTTACCTAGGAACCCCCCTGGATCTGTCACCGCCGCGTTAATGCCCTTGTCAATCAGCCCAATCCCACTTGTCGGATTGCCGAAGCCTCCCACCATGCCGCTGCCCCAGCCGCTCTGGCCAAGATCGTGGCCGGTGCCGGTTTCACCGCCGAGGCCCTGCCCACCAGTTTCACCGGGAGAAGAGTCACGGCTCTGTCCAACGCCTTCGCCGAAGCCACCATAGCCGCCTCCAAGGCCACCAGTGGATGAGCCACCACCTACGGCACCCCCTCCACTGTCATTGCCACCCGTGCCATCTCCCCCATCTCCGCCGTCGCCCCCATCCTCAAACTGGATGAGCCCAGTCTTGCCATTGATGCTGTTCTGCGGATGACCCACAGTGAACCGGGGCGCAAGGCGCCCCAAGATCTGTGCATGAATCGCCCGGATCTCTGGCGTGACATGCTCCTCAGGGATTACCAAATCGCCTGGACTCATGTGGGCAAGGAACCTGTCCGCCCCATTCCCTTGGGCGGCCACATGGTCGAGCAGGAAGGGGTCATAGTCAACCGGCTTCAATGTGGCACCTCCACATATTTGCCAGGCCGCTCAGGGTCCAAGGCATAGAAGCGCCCATTTGGCGCTCGCCTTGCCTCCGGGACGCGAGGATGCGCGTCCCCCTCAAATTCTGGCACATGATCCACAGGACGTAAGTCCGGCGCGAAGGGATCATGGTCCACGGGCGTGAGCGCCTTGCCATTCCGCGCGGTGATCTTGATGTTGTCTGGATGGAAGATCACCAGGTTGTGAGTCTTCGGATTCTCTTTAATCCTGTAATCTCGCTTAGAAGCCTTCTCGAAAAGTGTTGGGTCACTCAATTCTTTGACAGCCTGCTCAGCCTTTTCGCGCGTATCGAAATGGTCAAGATGATTCCAGCCTTTATCTTCTGGCCACCAACGCTCACGCCGTTGAACAACAAAGCCACCCTTGCGGCTCTGCTGATCCAGGAACTTGATGCCGGGGATTCCGGCTTCGTGCAAAGCGGCCGAAGCAGCCGCTTCATTCGCTGAGGTGACTTGATAGCCACCTCCGACCTGTGGCGCATGTGTCTGCGTGGTGCCCATGCGACGAGCAATATCTCGATAAATCTCTTCTCCAGTACTTTTATTTGACAAAATGTTTCCAGGGCCAAACCCTTCATAGATCTTGACCAGCTTATCTTGCAAATCTGGTTCCATCTCACGGAACGGCTTGTCCCAGTCCAGCAATTCGTGCTTGTCCGGCCGCACGACGACATTGTACAGGCTTGGCTCCGAGTCTTTGCCTTTAACAAAAGAAAGCTTATCTTTGTTCTTCTCTAACCAATCCACTGCCTGTCCATGCAGACCAAACTCAGTCTGTGCAATATCCATATCTCCAAGGGAGTGATGAAAGGCAGAAATTGCGTCTTCCTGCCATTCGGTGCTTAAGCCTGCATCTTGCGCACCTTTCTCAATAATGCCCCGTTTGTCATGGATAGGCTGTCCATTATACGTTGTAACGTCATTGGTGCCAATGTCGCGGCTGCCCTTGTACGTACTCGCCACTCCCGGACTCTCCGCCACATAATGCCCATACCCAAAGGCCTGGGCTCCCTCGCCCGTCCCAATCGCTTCATCCCTGAAGCGGCCCAGCGGTGCACCGGGCTCCGGCGCAAACTCGTGCGGGCTGCCATGAAAGGCCTTAACGGCGCCAATACCGCCGAAGTTCAACGCCAGCTCTGCCGCCGTCTGAAGACGCGCTTCGCGCGTCTGCCTCGGCGGATTGGCAAAAGCATCTGCGAGCTTGACTCGGCCCTCGGGCGTGCCAAAGGTCCGTGCGAGGCTAAGCAAGGTCTGATAAGCATGGCTGTTGTAGATAGGGCCGCTGTCCAAGGGGCCGGGCTCTGCATAGCCTGGCGGCCCCATCAGGGCCGAGGACTGATCAACGGTGAGCAATCCGTTTGGCTGTGCACTGACTAGGGGATTGATGTCTGGCATGGCCTAGGCCACCAGGGCATACTTGCCTGGCCTCGTTGGGTCAGGCACATACCAGTGGCCATCACGAGCACGCCGAGCACCAGGGATCGGAGGGGCCTCAGCCCCTCCTCCTCCGGCACCATTGCCGTTGCCAGCGACCTTTGGCGCACTTGCTTCGCCGCCTTCGGCGGGGGCTTCGCCCATTGTGGCCATGCTTGCCTCCCTATCCGCGTCCCTATGCTTATCATCTGCGACCAAGGCCATCGTGTTTTGGTTCATATCATGCATGAGCTGGAGCTTGAGCACACTCAGGGTCCCTTGGTCAATGCCATGATCGGCAAGGATCTTAAGGCGCCTCGTGTCCGCGTCGAAAGCGTCGATCTCGCGCATCTCCTCCTTGCCCTTCAACTTCAGCGCCAGGCCAGCTTCCTTGTCAAGGGCCTTGGTCAGAAGCTTAGTCAAGTTATCTACTTGAAGCTGCAGCTGCTGCTCCGCTTGGCTCGGTCCCTTGCCCAGGGCCTGCGGCGGAAGCATCCGCTTAAACCTCTCGGCAGCTTCGTCTGCCCCTGGGAAGTCCGCCGCCTTCATCCACAAGTCGCCGACGAGACTTGCCATATCCGGCGCCTGCGCAATGAGCGTTGTGAGGGCATCGAACATCTGTTCGCGTTGTGTCCCGTAGGCAGGACCGATGTCGGCTTGTACATCATACTTTCCAAGCCTCGGATTGAAGATCCTCTTGACAATCTCCTGATCGTGGTTCAGGTGCTGAATGTAGGCCTGCTTGGCGCTCGGATCGACCTCGATTTCATAATCTGTGCCGTCCAAGGCAAGGATCTGCATCACGCGCCTTGTGTCGTAGACTAGAGGAATCTGGTCAAGTAAAATTCTGCCAACGTGGCGTATAGCAACACCAAGATTATCAATAAAGTGATACGTAGCATTCGAGCCCTGACGCTGCCTTTCCGCCAGCGCCTTTCCGCTGCGTTCATTCGAGGGCTCTCCCATCTGCGGCTGATACTGCCCGCTGACCATCATCATTTCATTGACGGCGACCTGCATCCCAGACAAGTACGCCGGCCCATATTCAGGGGGATTGGTGCGCGCTGGAGCAGGTAGGGCATTCCCGGCATCATCAAAGGCATTATAAGGCAAGACCGAATGATTGACCCGGTTGGCGGTGTTCCAATAGCCCTCATAGTCCTCAATGGCAGCAGCCGGAGCGACCCAAGGAGTTTTTCCTTGCAGAGCAACCTGCTCGACAGCCGAGCTTGTCCAGTAGTTATAAATGCGCCCAGGATCTTTCAGAGCGCGAGTGTGGCCTTTGCGATCCAGCTTGCCGTCAATCAGGGTCTCTTCTCCGATGACAGGCACCAGCGGGATGTACTTGCCTAGCTCATCGGTCTTTTCGACGATCTTGTCCCCAACAATGAGATATCGTTCGATCTTGGTGTACGTAATCGGCCTTGTCTGTATGGTCTTGTCTGCTTTGATCTCTGGCCAGATTTCCTTCGGCAGCTTTGACTTGCGGATGACCTCCATCTGGCCAGTTTGCGAATTGCGGATTGCTGCCAGCTCGTCCGCAACGTCGAGCTTGCGGAAGTACTCTACCACGCGAATATAATCTTTGCTTGTGATCCCGCCGATGCCAAGGGCGTTCTGGCCGATCTCAAACTCGCTTAGGCTGGGATAGGCATCAGCGAAGTCATCTTTCAGAACATCATCGAAGACGAAAGCAAACTTGGCATCGGACTTGTCGGCTTCCTTGGCATCCGGGTCAATGTAGATGCTTAGCGGATCATTGACTCGGCGAATGAAGAGGTCCTGCTCGAAGCTGTCTTCGTCCCTATATTCGCGGGTAACGCGAATCCAGCCTATGCCGCACTTGACCTGGAACTCAGTGGCCGTCGAGTACGCTGTCTGGGCATTGCTCTGGTATTCGATATTACGCACTATGCTTTCATACGTCTTTGCACTCTCGTATGTGGCACCATTCCCAGTCCCGCGAATGACAATGCCTGGCTTGTTCTGCTTGGCATCGTTGATGATCTGGAGATTGTGCTGCCTGGTCCTGTTGACCGTCAAGCAAGGGCGTTCGTCAATGTCGCGGTTGCGGCGGATAGCGTCTGGCCAAGCAAAGCCATTGTCAGCATCAGCTTCCGCAAACTTATAATCCTCAATGAAGCTGGTCCGGCAGACACTTTCATAGTCAACGCACCTCTGCAGGCGCTTGTCCGCCTCATCCACAATCGGGTCGCGTTGGGACCCCAGCGGACGGGGAACGCCGCGCTCAGCCACCTAGCCACCGGAGGTTATTGCTAATCCTCCGTCCCGCCTCATAGACAAGACCTGGTTTGCGTTCGGCCAAGTTGATGAGCTTGTCATTTCCCTTGCCCTTGGGGGCGCGGAGCGCCACGGCCAGCGCCCGAAAGGCGTCTGCATCATGGCTATGCACATCATGGACTGGCTCTTTGCTCAGCCGTCCACCGACTTCGACTACTTCGTAATGGTAACTACGAAGCGATTTGACACCTGCTTCACACTTGTCTGCATCGATATAGCAGGAGGCAAAGACTGTCCTTGCCGCATTGATTCCATCTGCGAGACTAAGACGTGGCACAACTCTTGTCTTAAATCCCTTGGCGCGCATGAGTTCTTCGATTGACTTGCCCGTGCCCAAGCTCTTTGCCTTAGCGTCGTGAGGAAGCCAATTCGTGTCATAGATATACCCGCGAGACTGGAGGATGCCCAAGTAGTGATCCAAGGACCTAAGATGGTTGCTGTAATGGTCTATGATATGGTTCTCAAACCCAACCCTCTGGGCAAACCAAATTGAAGTGTGATCTGCCCATCCCAGGTCCCAGAAGGTCGAGACACCCACAGTTGGATCGTACGGGACTTTGCACAGGCGTCCGTCACGGACCAAGTCCCGAAGTTCCTCCGCGTAAACGGCGCCCTCGAGCAGGATTCTGCACTCTCCTTCCCACACATGCAGGTATTCATCGTAGTCCTTCCTTTTGAGTTCCTCAAGCTCTTCGCGGAGTACCTTGGGAAACCAGGGGTTGTCCCTCCAAGTGATCTTGCGAACATAGGCCATTTCATCCGGCGGCGGACTTTTAATAAACCTCTGATAAGTCTCATCACTCTCCAGATCCGGGTTGAACGTGACCCAAATCTCGCTCCCTTCCTTGCGGATGGTCGGGATCAAGATCTCCCAAGAGGCCTTAGTAACCCTATGGGCCTCCTCCACCCAGCAAATGTCCACGCCCTCATAGGACTTAATCCGGTCCACGTTCCTGTAGATGCCCTCGAAAAAGAACCCGCTTCCAAGATCATTGTAGATCTGCGTCTTTTCGATCTTGTAGGGCAAATTCATCAAAGCAATTTGGTCACTAAGCAACTTGTGCACTGACTCGGCGATCGAGTTCTGCAATTCGCGCGCACAAAGGATACGGAGAGGCCGCTGCATACCCATGATGAGAAGTGCTCTAGCTACTCCCCAGCTCTTGCTACCTCCGCGGCCTCCCCAAGCAACCTTGTATCTCTTCGGTTTGAACAAGAAGTCAAGGGCCTGCGGAAAGCCAGCAGAGACGCTACGCGTCTCCTGGATTTTCGTAGAGCCTTGGCTTAGGGTGTCCATGCCGGGTGGGCCTGTATGCCGATCACGAAATGGGTAGGGAAGGCAAGAGCCTTCCCTACCTAAACCTCGCCCTTACAGCTCGCTGTTTAGCTGCACCGAGCCCGTTCCGCCACCACCGGCAATGCCGCAGCCAAGCCCGATAGTCGTGCCCGGCCCAGTGGCAACGAGCGTCACCGCGGTCGTCGAGGGCACCTGCTGCGCCGACGCAATGAAGTTCGTCGTGCCGGCCTGGATCGGCCCGAAGCCAGGCGAGGTAGCGGTGAGCACCTGGAACGTTCCGCTACTCACCGTTACCGTCGGCGCCACCCGCATGGTGTTAAGGAAGGGCAGCGTGACCGTGCACTGCTGCTGCCCATTCTGCTCATACCCACGCGCAAGCGCAGACAAGTTCGGCGGCTCCGCATAGTTCTGGAAGTACCGCTGCGCGTCATAGAGGACCTTGCTCTGCGGAGTCCTTTCAAACGCACTTGCCGTTCCCGTAGGGGAGACTTCAAGCTGCACGCCGGCAAACTCTACCCAATCCGCCGCCCCAGCGGTGCCGACAGGCGTGTAGCAGATGCTCATCCCGACCTGGGTCGCTGTGGCCGGCAGAGCCACCGTCGTGGCGCTATACCGCGTCCAGGCCGTAGGATTGGTTGCAAGAGTAATCGTCCCTGTCTTTGCCGCATAGCCAGTCCAGGTCCCTGCAGCGAACAAGGCGGCACTCTGGTTAGTGCCAGTGCCCGTCGCAACGGTCCAATTGAGCGTAGCTCCAGCAGCGCTGAAGTTCGCCCCCTGAAACGCCGAGAAGCTCAGGGCCATGACCTGGCCCTGCGCCCGCACAGAGTCATTCGTCTCGATGACCTGCTGGATGCAAATCGGACTCACATCAGCGTTGGAGGCAGCACGCTGCAAGCGAAGGCTTGCATTGAACCCTGTCGTGATGTCCGCCGCGCCGGTCTGCCTGGAGACGCTAATGCTGGAGCCTGCGGCTCCGACAGCCGCGAAGCGATCAGCAGTATAGGTCGGCGTGGAGGTAATACCCGTGAACGAGGTGCCTCGCTGCCAAGGATTCGTTCCGAAGTCGCCGCCGATGAGCAAGTTGCGAAGTCCGCTTGCCCCTTGCAAGGTCCTGCCGTAGCCAATGATCTGGCCGGGGGTAATCGCCTCGCTCTGCGGGTTCTGCCCATTGGGCAGATTGGTATCGGCCGGGAACTCCTCATTGCCAGTGAGCACACCCGTAGCGTTGGGCAATCCATTGGTGAACACTCCGCCTGCGACGGCGTACGCCGTCGCAAGGGCCGTCAAAATCCCGACGGCAGGGAGCAAAACACGAAGTTTCATCTCGATGCTCCTAAGCCCGCCGAAAGGGTTGGCTCTGACAGTGGGACGGGGCCACTGACAGCCAAGCAAGGTGCAAGACGCGGCGCAAGCGCACACGCTTTTGCAAAGTACGCGAAGGCAAGGCTAGAGTTGCCCTGCCGATGGGCGATGCGGCCGAGGCCAAGGAGCCAATCAAGGTGACTAGGGTCCCGCTGCGCCGCATTGTACAATATCTGCCAGCCCACATTGTCGTCAAAGGCCGGCCCGAAGCCAACGACTGCGTGGGCAGGGCCATCGACCAGTCGTCTGTCCAGAGGCCAGGTCCACTTGGCCACTTCAAGCCCTCCGATGACTAAGGCCGGAGAGGGCAGGCTCCACGCCCACTTTGCCTGCGTCTCGCCAAGGGCGGCGAGCAAGGCCAAGCCTAGGCAGATGCTCCGCACTAAGGCCGGCAAGGCTGCCAAGCAAAAGGATCGTGCTCGGGACATGCAGCGGAAAGCCCAGCGCCACGACAACGGCGACGCAGAGCCACAAGGGTCGGCGCGCCTTGTCCTGCCATAGTACAAAGCAAAGCGCAATGGGAAAAATTGCCCCCAGGCCCAGGGTGAATAGCCAGTCGACCAGCTCATTGTGCGGCCACTCCGGCCGTTCCTGCATCACGCCCTGGAAGTACGTCACATTGTGAACGGGCAAGGACTGCCAAAAGCTCCCCGGTCCATGCCCAAAGGGCACAAGATTTTCCAGCGCGACTTGCCACCAATCCAGGCGCATGAAGAGACTTGTGCTGTTTGAGAACACCATTGCCCAGACCAGGGCTCCGAGCGCCAAATCCACCAGGATGAACCTTGCCCATAGCCCCCTGCATTGCCTATACCCTAGCCAGACCACGACCAAACCGAGGCCAAGGAGAGAAGCGCGAGAGCCACTAAGGACCAGGGCTGGACATAGGCAAAGGGCCATGCCCCATCGCCGTCCAACCAGGGCCCACGATATGCCAATCGCTGCAGCTTCGCCCAGGTAGTTCGGATTCCCCAGGAGCTGCCCAGAGATCTGTCCTTGCCACGATTCCCAACACGCGAGGGCGCCAAGGCCTGCCACGCCGACGCAAGCGCCGCTGAGTAATTCTTCGCCGCGTCCGATCCATAGCACGCCCACAAGCAAGGCAAGATCCAAGAGGCTGCCCAGGGCGCCAGTCCGGTCCGGTGCCCAATACGCGGCCAAGGCCACGTATGCAAGCCAAAGCAAGGTAAGGAGATGCACTAGCGTTAGCTTGACGGGTTGCCAAAGCCACGCGAGGCCAAGAAGCAAGACCACCTGTCTTGGCGTTGTCCAGGCGTCCGGCCACCACGGGCAATACATCAACACGGTCGCACTTGCGACCCAAAAAGCGGGGGAGGCAAGAAGAAAGGCTACTCCCTGCCTCCCCCCAGGGACTATCGGCTCGACTGGCATGACTCAGCCTCACCTACGCCCCCTAATGGCCGAGATCGCGTCAGCAAGGCTAGATGGGGAAGGCATCCTGCCTGCGCGCGCATCATCTGCCATATCCGCCGAGATATCCGGCTTCGAGGCGCTGAAGCGCCTCTCGCTTTTGTACTCGCCGTTCTGCGAGGTTGAAGTCGTGACCAAGTACCCGTTGTCGATTGCCTCCACGGAGACACTTCGCGAGGCATAATCCTCCGGAGCGGATATCTTGGCCATTGTCAGACCCCCGGCTTGTCCCGTTCATGCTTCGTCGCGCTTGCGCCCGGCACATTGGTCTCGCCGTCGAAGCCACCAGCGACCTTGTGCTGCCCGACCATGTGGTGAGTCGAGCAGCATTGCTCCGCAACGTGCTTGACTGCCGAGCCGAGATCTCCGCCTTCCATAACTTTATCCTGTCGCTTTGCCATATTTGCCTCCTTGAATTGCATCCTTATGCACGCTACGCTTTGTTGGGCCAGCAGGACGACACTTTAGTGTCGCCCGTGCGAAGGGCACGGCCTAAATGGGCCACAATTTGGCTAAAAATACACCCTGCCCGGCACAAGCAAGACAAAGATCAAAATTATGACAATGATCCAGACAATAGGGCCGAACGGCCCCCCATAGGTGCGATGGGTATAGTAGCCTCCGTAGCCTCCACCGAAGAGCAGGAGCAGGACCAAGACAATCAGAATCAGTGACATGGCAAGGCTCCTATCGTGGTGTTAAGGGCGGCGGGCTGACGTAGCTGCCAGGGTGCTCATTGTGTTCGGTCTTCAAGATATAATCCAAGATCTTCTCATGCGCCAGCAAAGTGGCCTCAATGGTCCGCAAGCGCAGCTCATAGCCGGCCTCAGTCTTGAATATCTTTTCATGGTCCGCAGCCCCGGAGATCAAGAATGTAATCACGATGCCCAAACGAACAAAGACCGCAAGCAATCCAGCCGAGATGACTGGGAGCATGATAAGCTGCATAATGGCCCTGATCTTGGTACATTTCTTGTCCGTGGCGTCGAAGTTCCAGAGCTGCACCCACCAATTGACAAGCCTATGACGGGCGAGAGCATCATCGTATGGCGGCTTGTCGTCATGGCGGTGACGCATCACGGTGGCACAGTCGCATAAAGCATGATGTCCGTGATGCTTCGCACGCTGAGCCATGCAGCGGAGTACAAATTCGTCAACATCAAGCGGTTGATCTCGGCGCTATGCACGCCGAAGTTTGGCCCTGCGAACTGGCCGACAAGCACCCCATCGACCTTCCACCAGACAAGGCCGGAGTTGCCCAGGCTCCGCCGGCAATAGTGCTCTACGAGCTGCGGAGTGCCCGGCCGCACGAGGGCCTTGGACGAGTATGCACTGTCGTAGAGCGTAGCCAAAGGCACGCTCGCATCATTTGCGTTGGTGTCGAGGCCCATACGCCAATGTAGGACGCCTCCGGCGTCCATTTGCACCTGCAGGGTTGCCCTAAGGTCCCCGCCGTAGGGAGCCGGTGGCCAGCCACCTGTCTTCCATTCTTGCACCATCTGCCAATTGGCGCCCGGCGACAGGACCGAGGCAAGGCCAGGATCCAAGGTAATCCGCGCCCTGACATAGAACTCATGCAGCGCAACTCTTGGTTGCACCATGAGGGCGGCTTGGTCACTTCCACTACCACTTGCCATAGCAAGGCGAAGCCCGGTGCTGCTCACGCTATGATGGTGGGCGCTTGCAGCACCGAGGCACTGAATGGCAAGTGGAGGGCTGCCCCAGGGCAGCGCAGGAACGCCAAGGACTGGCTGAATGGAGGCCGAGAGCGGACCGAGACTTGCCCCTGCGAAATCGCATGACCACAGGGGCGCCGACAGCGGTGGCTTCAGAGTAACGATCTGCCTTGGCATGGTCGCCGTGCCCGTGGAGCCATCGTCGAGCATGATCGGAACAAGCACCGGGCCGACAATGACGTTAGGCATTCCAGACCTTTCCCAGGGCACGTCCCAAAGCGGCACCTCGTGCCGCCTTGCCAACAAGGTCCTCGCTTGGTGTCGTCTGGCTCAGCCCTCGCCGGCCCTCCCGTGCATCGGCCAAGATGCCTTGCGCACGCTTCCACGCCTCAACGCGGCAAGGGCAGTCAAAGGCGGTTCGCACTTGGCCACAATAAGGACACACACTTACAGCCACGGCCTCCTCCTGCTCCAATAGTCCAGCCCCCACCAAGCTAAGAACCTGAGATGCCGCCACTCAACAACACTGCATTGCAAGCAATAGCGCCACCATTGGCTCGGCGAGGGGTAGAACCAATCATGAGGGCAAGGCATCTGTTGCCTTGTCCTTGACCAGGGCCTCGGCGGCATCTCTTTGCAGCGTGCTGTGCGCCAGGGCCAGGAAGGCATCGATGCTGGCCTGCTGCTCAGGGGTAGGTGCTGCTCCGCTGCGCAGGAGATCAATGGTTGTCCCGACACCCTGGACAACGGCAGGGAGCTTTGGCGCGAGCGCCAGCAGGCCCTGGATCACGGCGATGATAAGCTCTGCGTTCATGGCGCGGCTCCCTTGCTCGGCGGAGGCATGTAGGCGGTGACGAGGCCCTGGAAGGCGACAAGGGCACTTTGCGCAGCTGTCAAGTCCACGGTCTGCCCGCTTGCGGCGCCCTTGCTTGCGGCCTGGATGGCATCAAAGGCCACTTGGTCGGCCTTGGCGATCTGCTCGACGGCCTCAGGCGTATGGCAAGGAGGGGAGCCGCAGAGGGGCAGCTTCACATAGACATCTGCGAGGGTCTCTGCTGTGGCCAGCCCGACCTTGAGGGTGTCTACCGTGGTGATCTGCGATGTGCTTGAGCAGCCGGAGAAGCCGGCGAGCAAAGCGACAAGAGGCAAGATGCAGAGGCGCTGGGGCATCATGACGTCAGTTCCTTAATGTTCCACATGACAGCCTCTTCGAGAGCCGTGAGGCTCAGCGCTCGGTAGCGTCCTGGCTTGACCTTCTCAAAGAGCGTCTCCAGCTCGACGGCCTTCGCCTTAATAGCGTCATGGAGAGCCTTCTCTTCGTCGCTTAGCGCCCTGTAGCGCGGCCGGAACCGGCTCAGCGGCTCATCTACCTTGTCTGACTGGCGTGCGTCAGGCGCGCCCTCGAATACATTGCTCATGCTTGTGGTCCTTTATTCGCGAGATTGCTGATAGTCGTGTCCTTGGTCTTGCTTGTCGCGGTGCTGCCGAACCAATAGGCCATCGCGACGGTCCAGGCGGAGGCAATATATCCGGTCAACGTGTTGGCGACGTTGAGGTTCCCAGCAGGGATCTCATGGAACAACATAACGGCGACATCTGTGAAGAACCCAAACGTGACCACAAGCATGAGGATCAGCGGAGCCCAGTCCTTGAGATCCCTTTCCTGCGTCACGGTGGTGACCTGCGCCGGGGCCGTTTGCACAACAGTGGTGTTGCCCTCTGGATTCAGCTCGGTCTGCTCTGGCTTCGCAAGGGGGACAACCGTTGGGTCACTCATGCAACACCTACATAGAACACAAAGTGGTCAGTCTCAAGGCTTATGGCCGCCTGGCGCGCCCAAGAGGGCACCGGAATGCTTTTGTCATGATAATGCAGCGCACCTCTTGTCGTATCCAGGCCACCAGCCAAGACACTCTCATAGGCCTCCAAAATGCTTCGCAGCACAGGATCATCGTCCCTTACTCTTGCCCCTCTTCGCAGATTGGCATTGTCGGCCTTGTCATCGTTCCACTCGGAGAACTGGAAACGCTGCAGACAAACTTCTGCCAAGGTGGCGCCAAAGCGGCCGCTTTTCCATCGGTTAAACATAACGTGGAGCACCGCGAGGCGCTCGCCGGGCGAAGCCCCACTAGCCTCGCAGAAGACCGTCAAGGCCGTTATTTCGCGGTCAAAGGCCATGCGGCGCCTCCGGCCATGCAGGCACCCAGCCTTGCTTGTCCCGCTCCACTTGGCGCAGGGCTTCGCTTTGGCGAAGCCGCCACTCTGCCTTGCTCATTTGCTTGATATCACGTTGTAGTCGCTTACTTGGTTGCATTGCAAAGTCACAGCACCGAAGGCTGTATTGATCACTCGGTTGGCTGCGCCATCGAAGGTCGTGGCCGATGCCGTTATGGTGATCGGCTGCGTATTGGCATCGCCCTGCGAATCCTTGATTGTTACTTGTTGAAAGGGGCCGGTACCAGTACACGGCACGAGCACTTGCGATTTTGGTGCGCCAGACGCACTTTTCCACAAAATCGTCGCATCTCGCATTCCGCCAATACCGTCGCTTGCTGTCGTATCACTCGAGCCACTTGCGATGGTGCGGATCGAGGTGATAAGGCTATCAAAGGCACCGCCCTTGACCGTGTAGCCTTGCGTGTCGCCTGGGAAGAACGTCAGGCTGCCATTGTCAGTTCGCAGCGCGCCATTGTTGTTGACCAGGAACCTTAGCCCCGTTACCGTTCCGCAACCCGAGAAGGTCGTCCCGATCGCCTCGACGTAGCCCGTGCCGACGCCGACGAAATAGGCCGAGAAGGCCGGCGAACCCGTGCAGGTGATGACCTGGTTATCAAGCAAGAGCGAGCCCATACCATCGGCATGGATGGCCGAGGTGGCGTTGCCAGAGATCGTATATCCGCTGGACAACACTATGTTGGAATACGACCTGCTGTCAAGCATCGCAGCGACGACGTTGCCAAAAACCATGCCGCTGCCAATGGTAACGGTACTACCATTATTTGCAATAATGCCGGCGCCGCTGGTGATCGTACTGATCTGCAAGTTCTTGAACTGGACGCTCGCGCCGCCGTTGACGGTGAAGGCGTTGGCGCTGGTGGTGGTAACAAGCGCAGGGCCGCCGGTAATGGTCGTGATGACAAGGGTGCCACCTCCGACCATCGGCCCATTGATCGTGGTCGTTTCAGTATATGGCCCCTGCGGAACCGAGAGCAGAATATTTACTGTGTTCCCCGCCGTGTCGAGCTTGCTATACGCAAGATTGACAGCACCTTGGATTGTTTTGCAGGCCGTAGCGAAGCTCAGGCACGAGTTCGCGTCGTTGCCTGTGCTATGCGCGACGGTGTAGCTAAGTGTAGCAGAGAGACGCTGGCGCGGGTTTGGCGGAAGCGTAGCGCCGGCAAAGGCCTGGCCTGCCAAGAGGCAGGCAAGGAGGGCAAGGACAAAGCGGCGCATGATCATTGTCCCTCCCACACGATAGCCGTTGTTCCCGCTGTGCTTATCGCTCGGAACGCCTGCTTGGTGATGCTGGAGTTTTCAAGGCAAAAGCCGCCGCCCTGATTTATGGCGCTGCTGCCAGGATCGTAGTTCATGCCGGTGCCGGCGACGACAGTCACAGTGCTCGGCGTAGTTCCGGTTGAGACCGGAACTACGGTCATCGGGGCTGTGCCGGCGTTCATCCAGCAAAGATAGCGCCGCGCCGTATTCGCGGCGATGAGGGTGTTTGTCGTCGCAGCGGCAAGGGTCACGCTGCTCTGCGTGACCTCCACGTTGCTTGGAGCGAGCGCAGCGCCAAGCATGACCACTCCGCCGGGGCCGATGACACCGGGCACATCTTGACAACTCACCGCTCCCTGTGGATTGGCAATGGGGGCGCAGATCTTGACCGTAGATTGTGCCTGGGCTCCGCTCGCGCACAGCGCCAGCGCAAGGGCAATGACTAGGCTTCGCATGGGGAGTCTCCGTCGTTCAGCCTTGCTGCAATGGGGGCAAAAGCGCCACTGGCCAGCGTACCACCAGTCATGCAAGCACATCATGGGACTCCTGCCTGAGCACGCAAGGCTTTCCGGGCAAGGTAAAGCTGCCGAAGCCCCTGCGGGAAGTCCCCGGCGACGAGCAAGGGCTGCCCAGCGGTCACGTTCTTGCCAAGGAGCAAGTCCACAATGACTTCCAGGGCCCTGAAAATCTGCGCGTCATTGGCCTGGAGCGTCGCTAGGGCGACCTGCGCAGGGCTCTGCGTGAAGAATGCCACAATGGCAGGATCATTGTCAGCAAGCGCCTCTTCGTTGTAGCCCTTCTGCGCTTCACGGCCAAGAAAGGCAATGCTGCCGTCGTCCTTGCGATGCACAAACCAGGTCACTGAAGCACCTCTGTGATTGTCAATGTGCTTGCCATGACGCCGCCGAAGATCCGCCCGCCGGCCACGCCATTCAAGGTCGTCGTTCCGCCTGCATTATCGCCAGCACGAATTTTGAATGTCGTGCTGGCCACGGTTCCGGCGACCATAACGTGACGGAACGGAATCACCCTTGCTGTCCCGGCCCCTCCCTGATCACTTCGCCAGGCCGCCAAAGCCGCCGCCGTAGCGTCCTGGAACAAGGCGATGCCAAGCAGAGCGCTGCCAGTGCTCGAGGCCAGGACAAGGACGCCCTCGATGATAAGTAGGCTCGTTGCGCTTGTCGGCTGGATGGCCTTGGTGAGGTATTGATCGCCTTCGGTTTGTTGTGGCACAGTATCGTCCACAGGCATCGCCGTGGTGCCTGTGGCAACGGCGCCCGTTTGCGAGTTCTGCACTTGCGCCACTCTGCCGCCGCCGGGAGGCCAAGCGAGGCGATAATATTGTTCAATCCGCACCACGCCAGCAGCATAACCTCTTAGCCAGGCAAAGTCCCCGGCCGCAGTGGCGAAGGCAAGGCCTCCGGGCACGATGAGGCTAGCCCCAGGCGTAATAGTCAGAACGTCCGTAAAGCGCACGATGCGCTCGAAGCCCTCGGGCAGGGTGAAGGCCGTGATCGAGGTCGTGCCGGTGATGTCTACGACGTTGCCTGTAGCAAGAGTCAGATCGACCGTCGCGGCGCTCGCGATGTCGGCCCCGTGCGCCTCGTTGAAGGCCGCTCCGCTCATGGCCTTGGGCGTCGAAAACGTCCCTGGAATGTCGGCGTCTACCAGGGCCCTGAACGTTGGCGTAGCGTCCACGCCCGTGCTCGGCCCGGCAAAGATCTTGTTCTTTGTCTGCGCGACGAAGCCGGCAAGAGGCTCCTGCGTGACCTGATCCCAAACTACGTTTCCAAGGCTGTCCTTGACGATCTGTCTGTATGTCCCCGTTCCCCAGATCTGAGCTTCGCCCGCCGCGTCCAAGATGACAGGGTTCGCGTTTGGCGTCGCTTGCGACGCATCCTGCCAGGTGGTCTTGAAGACCAAGGTCGCCGGGATATAAAATCCTACGCTGCCCCCGGCCAGGGGGTTGCCTTGAGCGTCGAAGAACTGGGTCTTGGCGTTGGGGAGGATGCTTGTCATGCGGGCGTGCTCGAACCTGGGCCGTTTGGCCGACTAGACGCTTCCTTGTTGACTGGTTCTGCTGGATTCTCGATCTCAGCAAGGGTGCCTGGCATTAAGATGTCTGCAGCAATGAGAAAGTCGTCGATGTCATCTGTTGCTGAGCCAAAAGTGCTGGGAATATCAGCAATATTCAGCCTTCTTCTTGCATCGACAAGTAGACACATGGCGGAACGCAGCATTGCACGAAGTTGCTGCTCGGCACTTTGCGTGGAGTGCATGGTGATGTTCATAGGAGCGGTGCTCCGCGCCAATGCAGGGTTGGACATGGCCAAGCCGCGGAGAAGATCTCACGCAGGCTCGTAGCGATCTGAGTAGAGCCTGGCTTGAGGTGCTTTGTTACCACGACGCCTTCGGCCTCTCGGCCGAAAGCCTTACGAACAACAGGCAAGTAAAGCTCGTCGAGCTGGGCTCGACCGGCAGGAGTGTCACTTAACTTGCATTCGAAGACGAGGATCGGCCCATTTCGCACGGATAGGATGGCGTCTGGCTGACAGAACCCAGGCCCGTCCATGTCCTCGAACTCGAACCAGGGGCCAAGCTTGGCTTGGCGGGGCAGGGCCTTGCCGAAGGCCCTTTCATACGACAGACCCAAGGCTTTAACTCCCCTTGGGCGTCCCCTTGGGATGCAGCTAGGCCTTTGGCAGGGGCGAGCCCAGCGCAGGCCGCGGATAACTCTGTGTCCCCAGGGGCTATGCACTTGGTGCGCCTCGCGTAGTGGCAAGGCCCAGCTCAACTGGCAGCTTATCCTCGTTGACTTGCTCTGCTCCGAAGACGTTCCTTGTCGAGAACATGATGATGCGGCCGTCGCCGGTGAGGAACTTGATCCAGCCTGCGTCTGCTGAAATGAGCTTGGCAAGGCCCACGGGGGCGAGGTGCCCTTGTATGTCCATGAGGGTCCACGAGCGCATTGCAGAATCTGGACCTTTAGGGAGCTTCGCAAAGTCCGCCATGCCTAGCCCTCAGAACCTGGGCCGCTTGGCCGACTAGGGACATTGTCAAGGACGACGCCTTGAGGCTCAGGCTGGTGGAATTGGACGTTGATGACGACAGGAGGTGCGATAGCGCCCTGCTGCGCCGAGGCGTTCTTGCTCGGGGCGATGGACCGATCAAAGGTCGCGGTCATCCATTGCCTTAGCTCTTGCAGCGAGAAATCCTCTGGATTCTCATCAAGTCTTTGCTGAGCCTCTTCGAGACACGAAAAGCCGAAGGCCGCAAGGCGCTCATGGACATTCGCGTATTGTGCTTGCACCTGGACCTTGTAATAGTCCATGAGTTCGACGAAGGCAGGATCGCTGCGAAAAGTGCTGATCCGCGCTTGCGTGTAGCCCGTGATTGCGCTCACTTCGATGTTTGGCCGCCCCTCGGCCATGAGGCGCGCGGCGAGGTGATGGGTCTGGCGCAGGACTTTGATGGGGGCTGGGCCGACGCGGGGGAGCTGCGTGTCGAAGTCCTCTGGAGTCAGTTCCCTAAGCACCTCCAGGTGCAAGACCTCGGCGCTCTGGCCCTTCCGGCTCATGGTGAATGTGTCGTCCATAGGCGGATCATGCAGCAAGCACGCGGGAAAGCCCGTCCGACCCTACGGGTTGGGGCCGGAACGGCCCCTGCGTGGGCTCGTATGACCATCGTGAAGTGGGCTGATTCTTAAATTTCCAGAAAATCTTCTGGTTTCAACTCATTTTCATCTACTATAGCTGCATATATCTTTCTATCCCTTGCTCTTTTTGCCTGTTTCTTGCATCTCGTTGAACAATACTGCCTTGTTACTCGATTCATAAGAAACACTGCACCACAGCGTGCGCAAGTATTAGTCGGTTTTGGCTGCAGACTATTCCTGACTGCCTCTTCTTTATCTCCATTCCTGTCTTTCCAATGTCCAGACATATGACAATTCGAACAAACAAGCTCACACTTATCCAATTCTGCTTGTATTGTCTCCCAACGATGTTGTAGCAGCGCACTGACTTCTGCAAGCTTTGCACCTCCGCGGCAATGATGAAATGTCATCGAGGAGAAATGGTATTCCAATCCGCAGATCGCGCAGAATTTGCCAAGATACTCCACAGCGCGCTTCTTGTTCTCAGTCCGTACACGTTTTGTAGCAAGACTTTTAGCAGCTAAGGAAATGAACGGCATCTGGTATTCCTCCCCGATAGGACCAAAGTCTATGGTATCCGATCGGGGATATGTGGTCAATGAAAATTTTGCGTGGGCAATAGTATAGTAGAAGTACCAGCTACAAGAAAATGCAAAAAAGTCAAAACTATATTTGGTGGTCCTGCAAAGCATTCTAAGCAATTGCGCCGGACACCATACCCCCAGGGGGCTACGCCCCCGACTCAGGCAAGAAGGGGGAGCCCTTGCTCCCCCATTTGCAGTCTACCGCTGCGATCTATCCAAATCAGCCGTCACCTTGAACCTGTTTTGCTTTGGTGCCTTGCTGCACCATGAGCCATCATCGCCGATGATGCATAGCGAGCCATCACGAAAGCGGTACAGGCTAGCAGGCATATCGCCCGGAACATCACGATAGCCATCGTGCTCTATTGGTCCGAGCCTGATTGCACCAAGGCGATTGACCGCGCGTTCCACAGCATCGTCATAGCCACGTTTGCCGCTTTCCCAATACTTAGCCTGGGTAAAGCGGAAGTTTTCCGCAAGGTTGGACATTGGCATTGCCTTTCGTTGTCATGCCCGATGACAATGCACGGCCAGCCTTGCACTGTCAATGGCTGGCCGCGCGAAGCGTGATCACAACTTTGTGATTACAAAGGGGATTGACTTCGACCGGGCGTTGTGGTTCGCGCGTGCGGGCACGTCGCACGGGCACGCCCGGATCAGAACGGGTCGCAATGCCATACAACGTCATGCCAACGTCGCCCAATGGGGTGAAGCCATTTCCGGGCATCCTACACGGGCGACGTGCCTTCGCGCATCCACGGGCACGGCATGGCATTTTCGGCCAATCCTGCCCACCCAGGCCGACAAAGTGCCGGCCCTTAAAGAAAAATGCAAAGCCGTGCATTTTTCCTATTGACCTTTGGCCTTCGGCCCTTTAAGTCTATGTCCATCGAAACGGCGAAAGGCACTTAATGACGGAACGCAAAGCGGGCTAAGACTTTCGACCACCCTATCCGGGGGCGCGACAAAATACCGGGTGCACGAGGCTTCGACTAAGGCAAAGACCAAGGGAAAACACGATCCCCTTGGCAAACGAAAGGCACAAATCACAATGACTATCAATATCCCTGACGGCTTGATCCTCAAGGCCCACGGCTTCGAGGTCAATCCGCTCGACATGAACGAGAAGGCAATCGCCTACCTGTTGCAAAACGGCTTCAGCCAGTCGCTCACTGATTCGGTCGCCCTTGCGAAAAAGGACACCGAGGGCAAGAGCGACGACGAGGTGAAGGCGCTCAAGGCTGAGAAGATGCAGAAGCGCTTCGATGCCATTTGCGCTGGCGAAGTCGGAACGCGAGTCGGCGGACCACGCGTTGTCGGTATCGACAAGTTCGTCAAGCTTGTCGCGACCGAGTGGGTCACGGCCTGGGCCGCATCCAAGGGGAAGAAACTCCCCAGCGGCAAGGGCAGCGCCGAGAAGCTTGCGGCGATCGTCGCGGGCTACATGGCAAACCCGGATCGGGCCGCAAAGGTGCGGGCCGAGGCGGAGAAGCGCATGGCTGACGCGGGCAACGTCGAGGACTTCGACTTCGACGTGGCGGCAGAGTAAGCAAGGCAAGGGGGGCTTTCGAGCCCCCCTTTCGTTCAACCCTATCTTGTGTAAGGGAAAGACAATGGCCAAGCTTACTCAACGTGCCCGGCTCCTTGCCGGGCTAAATGCACTCGGCGCGACATGGATCAAGGACCATGTTTCGTCGCGCTACACGGTCTTCGCGCATCCCACAATGCCTGGGCGCTTCTACTACCTGGGCCATGCTGCCGGACTTCGAGCCGGTAAGACCATTGCCTCCTCTGTGTCCATCAATGACACTGGCAAGGCAATCATCATGGCTGCGGGCGACAAGGCCCTGGCCGAGCTTAGCCCGGCGGACTTCGCATGATCCACACGCTCCTGGGCTTCCTTATGGTCTACTTCGCACTACGAGTCCTTTTCCACTGACAGCAGGGCGCTACGGCGCCCTGCCCCGTGGCCTCTCGTTTGCACAAATCCTCCAGAAAGACCAAATTTCGCCCGTAGCGGCGTAGGGTAGGCTCGAGGTAGGGTAGGGTAGCCCTCTGAGGTAGGGTAGGGTCACTTTCTGCGGGCGTAGCCCGGAACAAAACGTGCACACGGGGGACCAGGGTAGGTCAATTGACGTGCCTTGCGGGGCCGAGGTAGGGTAAATAGCCCTCTGAGGTAGGGTAAATCGTTCCAGTACCCTGTCCAAGATGGATATTTCGCTGCCTGGGTAGGGTGCTTTCGACCCACCCTACGACGGTCATACAGTGCCACGCAGCATTTCTCTTCCACACCTCCTTGTAGAAAACACACAACTACGTCCAAAGCTGGCACAAATCTCCCACACAGCAACACAACTGCTCACAACACTATGTCGGTATTGTTTTAGCGTACCGACCTCCCCATGTCCATATCGGTCAGTTTTT
>Ga0247693_1000057_pt1 | contig 35624 bp, 34 predicted proteins | sample CNK34_metaG_FD_182712 | JGI IMG/M metagenome (GOLD analysis project Ga0247693, IMG submission 182712) | Soil microbial communities from Purdue University Martell Research Forest, Indiana, United States - CNK34 | ecosystem: Environmental > Terrestrial > Soil > Temperate forest > Bulk soil... | reverse complement strand
TCGCTACCGACGAATGCTCGGTCTGTTCGCATTTTTTTATGTAGTGCTGCATTTCCTGACGTACCTGGGGCCCGATCAAGGTTTCAATTTTTCCGGAATGTGGGACGACGTGGCAAAACGCAAGTTCGTCACCGTGGGATTTGCCGCGTTTGTTTTGCTGATTCCGCTCGCCGCGACGTCGACCGCCGGAATGATTCGGAGGCTGGGCGGCAGGCGCTGGCAAGCCCTGCACCGGCTAATCTACATTTGCGCGATTCTCGGAGTGATTCACTACTACTGGCTGGTCAAGTCTGATGTTCGCAAGCCGCTGTTTTACGGGGCGCTCGTCGGAATCCTTCTGCTCTGGCGGGTCTGGGACAGCTATTTTCGCGGTAAGGGAACAGCTTCCGCGCCGGTAAAGACCGGAGTTTCCGCAGCAACCTAGTGGGTCGTGTTGACGGCCGAGGAGTCGTCGAACTCGACGCCCCAAAAATGCGGCGAAGGCGTAAGAAACTCGACTCCGACCCGCTGGCCGCGGTCGCTTGGCTCGCCTTGAAAGACCACGCGACATTCCTGCTCTTCCTGCGTTACGGGATTTTCCACCACCAGCATTTCGCCGTCGTTGATTTCGTGTTTGAGCAGCAGCAGGCCGCCGTGAGCGTTCACGACCACGGTTTCGCAGGCCTCGCGAAATTTCTTGCCGTCGTGATCCTTGCCGGATACCTTCACCGGCAGGCGGCGAAAGACGCGGGTGCTGCGGCGCGGCGATGTAAATGTGGCTTCGACCATGCTTCCATTCTCGGAGTGCAGTACGTAAGCGTCAATCGGGAGGCAAATTGGATGTATCGGATTCGCAACGGTCGGGCACTTTGGATGGCGCCGCCTTGTGCCGCTCCAGTCTACGTTCTATGATGAGAATCGTAGCGGCGAAAATTTCCCCCAGCTCGCCTTGGTTGCCCCTTCGCCGCAACATTCGTACGACAAGTTGCGTATAACACTCGGAAAGGACTTTGCACGTCCCCCAAATATGAACCTTGCCGAATTCATTGATAGCCGCCAAGAGCAGCATCTGACGGAGTTGAAAGAGTTTTTGCGCATACCGAGTGTGAGCGCGAAAAGCGAACACAAACCGGACATTGAGCGCGCCGCGAAATGGGTGGCGGACAATTTGCGCGCGGCCGGATTCAAGTCGATCGAAATCGTTCCGACGGCTTTGCACCCGCTGGTGTACGCCGAGTCGCTCGAAGCTCCCGGCAAGCCAACGATACTTTTTTATGGGCACTACGATGTGCAGCCAGCCGAGCCGCTCGAATTGTGGACGACACCGGCGTTCGAACCGGCGTCGCGAAACGGCAATCTGTTTGGGCGCGGCACGGCGGACGACAAAGGGCAGGTGCACATTCACCTGAAGGCCCTGCAATCGCTCCATGAACTCTACGGAAAATTGCCGGTCAACGTAAAGGTGTTGATCGAAGGCGAAGAAGAAGTCGGCAGCGTCAGCCTGTGGGATTTTGTGCAGAAGAACAAGGAAAAGCTGAAAGCCGATGCGCTGCTCGTTTCCGACACGTCGATGTTGGGCAAAGGCGTTCCATCGATTACCTATGGATTGCGCGGGCTGAATTATTACCAGATTGAATTGACTGGGCCGGAGCGGGATTTGCACTCCGGCGTCTATGGTGGTGCGGTACCGAATCCGCTGACGATTCTGACCGAGCTCTTTGCGAAGCTGCACGACAAACATTTTCACGTCGCCGTGCCCGGTTTTTACGACAAGGTTGCGAAGCTTTCAAGCGCGGAGCGAAAAGCGCTGAACGGACTGCCATGGAACAAGAAAGCGTTTCAGAAGGCCGTGGGCGCGCCGGGCTATTGCGGTGAAAAAGGATTTTCGATTGTCGAACAACTATGGGTTCGGCCAACCCTGGAGCTGAACGGAGTTTGGGGCGGCTACACGGGCGAAGGCGCGAAGACGGTGATTCCGTCGAAAGCGTATGCGAAGTTTTCCACGCGGCTCGTGCCGAATCAGGATCCGAAAAAGATCGCAGCACAAGTGGAAAACTACATTCGCAAGTTGCTGCCGAAGACCGTGAAATGCAAATTTGAACTGCTGAGTACAGGAAAGCCGTGGGCGGCCCCGTATCAAGCCCCGATTTTCAAGAAAGCCCAGACCGCCCTGGAAAAAGGATTCGGCAAGAAAGCGGTTTTCATCCGCGAAGGCGGATCGATCCCGTTCGTAACCCAGATGCACGACACGTTCAAAGTGCCGTGCGTGCTCATTGGGTTTGGCTTGCCGGATGAGAACGCGCACGCGCCCGACGAACACATCTACCTTGAAAACTATTTCAACGGAATCAAAGCAATCGCGCACTTCTACGCAGATCTGGCGACCCTTTAGTTTCGCTCCAAGCGAAACAAGAAACAGCCCGCTTCCGTGCTGCGGACTTGAATGTATTTCACGTCCCGGTTTGCAAACAGCTCTTCGGCGATTTTTTCCTCTCGCGACTCCGACGCGCGGACTTCCGCGAGCAGTTTTCTGTCCGCCCCGAACGCTTCGAGTGTCAACAATCTGCCGCGGTAGGCCTCGGGGATTCCGCGCTCGCCACTGTAACGACCGCAGGTTGCGGCGTGAATATAGACGGGACCCGGCGAGGGCGGCACTTCGAGCCCGTAAAACGCATCCATTGTGAAGAGAATCAGCTCTTCTTCTTTGAGCCGCACGAGTTCGAGGCAATGGCGGCAGGGAGCGCGGCCTGCGGCGACTTCCCGATGTGCGGGGAAACCGTACTTGGGAGATTTCATCGTGCTACGCACCAAATTGGCGACTTCTGTTGGAATGGCAACGGCGTGGAAGGAACTCATCTCTCACCTCGCATGAATTTCGTATCGTGCGAGGAGATTCTGCCAAACACCATCGATGACCATCTATCCGGCATGGTGCGCCAAACTTTTTAAAAGGGCGGACGGCGCCCAAGAAGCGCTGGCCTCGGAAGTTGGCCGCCAGAAAGGCTGCGGAAATAAGCCAAATCCAAGCCATTCCGAGAGAGGCACCGGGGAAGGGCCGGAAATCGGGTGGTGGCCGCCCGAAAAATCGCTGTTTTTGGCCGGAAAATCCACAGTGCCACAAAAAAATCTTCATTTTTGCCCAATTTTCAAGCATTTTAACTTGCGTTCCTTTACCGACTTGGCTATATTCCGGAGCGGCCCGAGTTTTTTCGCCATGAAAATGGGGTAGACGGAGAAATCCGCGGCTGGTCCCGGCTGCGCCGGGATGGAAAGAAAATTCAGGAGGATAGGCAAAATAGATGGCAGCTAAGCCACTGAGCAAGACGAAGATCGTTTCGCACATCGCGGAGAAACTCGGCACTCCGAAAAAGCAAGCGGCTCTTTTCTTTGAAGAGCTTCACAAGCTCGCGGTGAAGGAAGCCAAGGGCGGCGCCGGCAAGTTCGTGATTCCGGGTATCGGTCGCGTGGTGAAGGCGCACCGCAAGGCGCGCATGGGCCGTAATCCGCAGACCGGCGAAGCAATCAAGATCAAGGCCAAGACGGTGGTACGCCTGCGTCCAGCCAAGGCGTTGAAGGATGCGATCCTGAAGTAAGTTTGTTGAGGAGATTAGAGGCCCCCGCGGCCGGGTTCTTCCGGCGAGCGGGGGCTTTTCTCTTTTGACCGTCTTATTCGCGCTAGCCAAACAAAAAGGCCGCTTTGGAAGGCGGCCTTCTTCGCGTTGTTGGTAACCGTCGGCTACGCGTTCGGACTAAAGCGTCTTCACGTAAGCGATGACGTCTTTAATCTGCGCTTCTTCGAGCGCTTCCTTAAACGGCGGCATCAGCGAGTCGCCATTTTCGATCCAGGTCTTCAGATTTTCGTCGGTAACTTTGTTCCCGTTCACGCTGAATGTGCCGCGTTTGTTGAGCCCCTTCAAGCCGGGGCCGATTTTCTTTGCTTCGCTGGTGTCAAAATGGCAAATGCTGCACTTTTCCTGAAATACGTCATGCCCGCGCTTCACGGCCGCGGGATCTTTCGCGGCGCCAGCGGCGGATTTCTTCGTCGAGCCCGGTTTCGACGGGCTGGACTGACCAAAAAGCGCGCCGGCACAAGCCAGCGATACAATTCCCAAGACAGCAAGAGAGCGGTTCACGTTTTTCCCCCGACGGATTAGATGCCTCGCAAGACTATTTTGGCTGGATATTCGCGAAATTGCCAGTTTTTGGCCAGACAAAAAGTACAGGTTCCGCTGAGGCACTTCTGGGACTTTTGTACCGTAGGCGGAAGGCGGCTATGGGTGATAAGAATGAGGTCATGAATCAGGAGACCATTACTCAGGCGTGGGAAGTGCTGCAAGACGCGTATCAGGCGCAGATGGAGGGCGATTACGAGCGCGCGGTGGAACTCTATCAATCATCGCTGGACCTCCACCCCACGGCGGAAGCGCACACCTTTTTGGGCTGGACCTATCACTTTCAGGGAAAGTTGGAAGACGCGATTTCCGAATGCAAACGGGCGATCGAGATTGACCCCGAGTTTGGCAATCCTTACAACGACATTGGCGCCTACATGATCGAACTCGGCCACTTCGACGAGGCAATTCCGTGGCTGCAGCAAGCCGTGGACGCCAAGCGCTACGAACCGCGCCATTTTCCGCATTACAACCTCGGCCGCGCCTATCTCGCCAAAGAGATGTACACGGAAGCCATCCGCTGCTTCAAGGCATCGCTGGAGATCGAGCCGCGCTATTCGCTCGCCCGGCAGGCGCTCGAATCTTTGCGCCGCTTGGTCAATTAAGCAGTCGGCCGAGCCCTAGGCCGCCACTTTCCCTGGTTTCACGATCCGGTCGTAAATCCACAACAAAAGAGTGGTCACAAGGCCCACGCCGACGATCACGAACCACGTCAAACGCGGCCGATTCATCACTTCGCCAAAGTAATTCAGCATTTTGCCGCCAAACCATCCCCCAACGAGCGAGCCGATTCCAAGCGGCACGAAAGCGAATCCCATGTACGTTCCTTGCTGCCCTTCGGGAGCAAGCCGCGAAACATATTCGTAATAACGCGGCTGGTGAACGATTTCGCCGATGGCAAGCACCGCAATCGTCGCGACCGCTCCCCACATCGAGGGGTAGAACGCCAGGATCAGCCACGAAATCCCGGTAATGAAAGTCCCTAAAATGATGGCGCTGAAAGCTGGAAGTTTTTTTGTCAGCTGATTCAGCAGGATGGTGCAGGTGATGACGATGATGCTGTCCGTCATGAGGATTCGTTCGACGTCAATATCCTTGCCAACGAATTGGTGGAGGTACACCGGCATCACGATCCATTGTTGCCAGAACACAATCCAGTAGCCGGTGAAGATGAACAGAAAAATCATGAATTTCGGATTGCCCAGCACCGTGGCGAAATTCCGGAGCGTTTGGCCGATCGTAGGCACCGGGCGATCGTCAATGCGTTTTGGCTCTCGGAAAAACGCGAGTACAAAAAAGAACATCGCGAAGACCGCCGCCGCGGCAATTAGGAAAATCTTACCGGCTCCCAGATAGCGTCGCGCGAGAGAACCGGCGAATGGTCCCAGCAACCCGCCGATGTTCACCATCGTGTAGTAAATCGAGTAGCCCAGAGAACGCACGTCTTCTCGCGAAGCGCGCGCCGTCGTTCCTACAACGCTCGGCTTCACGAGAGAGATTCCCAGCGCAGGCAGCAGAAGAATCAGACCGACGAACAGCGTCATCGGCATCGCGTTGCGCATCGGCGCAAGCCAAGGCGCGCCGATCGATCCCAGCAGAAAATACGCTCCGGCCAGAAGCAAATAGGCCAGAGAAAGGGCGCGACGGAATCCGAGACGATCCGCGACTGCGCCTCCGAAAATCGCCAGGAACCACACCATACCGCCGAAAAATCCCGCAAGCGTTCCCGTTTGGACGGTGGGAAAGCTCAACGTCTCGTGCAGATAATTCGCCAGTGACGCGAACGCACCGTAGTAGGCGAGGCGCTCGAATATCTCGCTAATGTTGGCGACCCAAAACGGCCGCTCAAAGCCGGTACGGACGTCCTGCAGTCGCTGAGCGAAGCTCATTGAACCCCCAAAAGAGCACGGCGGGGATGATAGCAGGGTCTTGTAGCCCGGGCGAGAGATGACGGTTGCCGTGAACCCTCGAAACGCGCCGCACTCCGCAAGCGTCTTACTAAATGGAAGCAAGTAAGACCTTGCACCATCTCCAGGCGCGAACCGCAGCGATCGGCCTCTCGCGAGGGTCCCATGATTCAACCAGCTCCGCAGGCGATGAAGAAGCATGCCTTTCGAAATTCCGCAACGAACCGGCTTTTGAGGCTTGCATGTTATTGCCTAAGCGTGCCGCTGGTGGCAACCGGCTGTTCCGCCATCAAAGTCGGCCTCGGCGCGCGCATGCGGTTGGAAAAGACCGCCGTCGCTGCGATGACCGCGAAGCTAGCCGCGGGTACTGGCATCGCACCGGGACACCGTGCGCCACTCGTCGTGGCCTTCACGCAGCCCGACGGCAAAGTCTTGCTCACCGAGGGAAAAGGCGGCGGCAAAGTGATGTGGAAGGATTTGAACGTCTACGCGACACTCGTCGAGGTCAACGACAAAGGGATTCTGTACTTGAATGACGATCCGAGATTCAGCGAAGGAAAGTCCGGCCACGTTGTCATCACCGCTCCGAGTCATCCCGATTTGCACGCAGAGCTCGACATTCCCGTTCAGTACGATGCGCCGTTCGTCGCAAATTTCTCCGGCGCGTCCGGTTCCGGTGGCATGAGCGGAATGGACGGAACGGCAGGCTCGAGCGGCAGCATGGGCTCCACGGACCCGAATAATCCATCGCCTGGAGGCAACGGTGGCAATGGCACGGATGGTTCCGATGGGAAAGACGGAGGCCCGGGAGGAAATGCGCCGAATGTGTCAGTGCGCGTTACGCTGCGGCCTGGCGACCATCCGATGCTGGAAGTCAGCGTCACTGCCGAAAACAAAGAAAGACTTTTCCTGGTCGATCCACAAGGCGGGTCGCTGACGATCAAAGCCGACGGTGGTCGCGGCGGCTCGGGCGGAAGAGGCGGGCGCGGCGGAAGCGCAGGCTCCGGCGGCATTGGAACTCCGAACGGGAGCAGCGGCCTGGCAGGACACGACGGTCGCAGCGGATGGGACGGCGCAGCTGGAAAAGGCGGAAGTATTCGCGTGGCGTACGACCCGTCCGCCAAGCCCTATCTTGAAGCGATTCATCTCTCGAATTGGAACGGACCCAAGCCCACGTTCGACGAACAGCCGGTTGCCTTACTGTGGTGATCGGACGTGGTGGAGCGGGGTACGAGCTAATAGATAAGTTTCAGCGAAAACTGAATTTGACGGGACGTTCCCGCAGTCCGGCTGATCAGGCCGAATCCGGAGCCTCGAACCGTGTTCGACGGCAATCCAAAATTCACGATGTTGAACAAATTGAAAAATTCCGCCCGAAGTTCCAGGATGCCGAGTTCATTTTTTCCGCGTCGCCCGAACGAAGTGTCTTTGATCAGCGCGAAATCAAATTGATGAAATGCCGGACCGCGGAACGTGTTGCGGCCGAGCGTGCCGAAGCGTCCTTGATTCGGTCCGGTACCACCAGGGATCTTGATCGGTATGGAAAAGAACGAAGCATTGTCAGTGCCGCGCCCGAAATAATCCTCGCGGACCGCGCGGCTCGTAGAAAAATCCGGCATCGTAACCAAATCGGGGCGATCCGTCCCGCCCGCACCGACACCCGTCTGCTGTATCCCGGAAAATACCGTGAACGGCGAGCCCGATGTAAGCGTCGTGATGTTCAGCAGTTGCCAGCCCGAGGTAAAGCGTTTTCCGAGCGGCTCCAGAAAATGAATCCGATCAAACGGCAAATTCTGAAACAAGCTCAAAGAGAAAACGTGACGCACATCGAACGTCGACGGGCCTTTGTCGTCCTCCGGCTTGAAGGGGTCTTGTGGCGGAGCCTGAATAATCGCTCCCGCATTGGCCGGGATCCCGCCGAGCACCGCGCTCGTATCATCGATCGATTTCGCAAACGTGTAGCTCGCCTGAAAGCTCAGCCCGATGCGCGCGTTATTTTGCGTAACGCTCGTTTGCAAAGCGTGATAGCTCGAATGCGAGCCGTTGTTCATGACGTAAAGCGCGCTATAGCCGCCCGTAACCTGGCCGGATGAATCGAACTCGGTGAACGGCGCAAAGCCCGGGCTAGCTCCCGTATAGCCATTCGGAAACAGGACCGACTGCAGATGTATTCCCGACGTGCCGACATAGGCCACGCTGAACTTGAAAATATGAAAATCGCGGTCGAGGCCTGCGGTCCAGGTGCCGATGTACCCGTTGCGAAAATCTCTTGAGATCGCGGAAGTAGTCAGTGGCTGCACTTGTTTGCCCGGAGTGAGCGCTGCGAGATCATTCTGAAAACGCCGAATATCCACGGGAGTATTAGCGGCGACTTTCGAAGTATCGCCTGACGCAAAAAGAAGCTGGCCCGATGTTGTGAAGGGTTCGGGAAGCGTGATTGGCGTGATCGAAGGCGAGAATGGCACGGGGATACCGGCGCGGGCCGTCACCGTAGGTTGAAAATTGAACGGGATCGCACCCGTCACGAAATTGTCCTGCCACAAGTTCGGAAGAATTGTCGTGATGGCCGCGCCGGCATGCAGCGTTGTGTTGGGCGTGACCGCATAGTCCGCGGCGAGCCGCGGGCCGAACCCCTTTTTGTCCAGCGGATAAACGGGCTGCGGATTGTAGAGGAACGAAATCGTCGCACCGGGAGCCAGGAACGAGGTTTGTTTGCCCGACGCGTCAACCGGATCCAAAATCGAAGTGCGATGCCGCGCTTCCTTGATTCGGCTATTCAGTTCGTAGCGCAGGCCGTAGTTGAGTGTCAGCTTCGGCGTCGCCTTCCACGTGTCTTGAAAATAGAAGTTGTACGCTTCGCGGCGCACCGCCGCGATGTCAAATTTATCTCCTCCGGGCGTCAGCCGATAAAGCGCGGTAATCGAGAAGGCGTACGGCGTTGCCGTGAGCAGACCGCTCAGCGAATCGGGAAGCGGTTCACCGGGTTGGATGTCGTGTGTCCCGCTCGCCGACGAAATAAAGACCGGCGAAAACGCAGTCCCTCCGCCGAACGTGTACGCGCCGTTCGGATTTGTGCCGAAAACGGTCGAGTCTCGATTGAAGCGAATCTCCGCGCCCCACTTGAACGTGTGTGCTGCGTAAACGTACGTCATGTCGTGCTTCAGTTGATAGAGGTCACCGTACGAGCCGAAAATCGAGCCGTCCGCCGAATTGAACGATTGAAAAAGTCCGTCGCCAAACGTGAGCGCCACATCGGTGTGATTCGCGGCGGGGAAAACCGGCGTACTGCGAACGAAGCCGAAGGAAGTCACAAAGCTGAAATTGGGCGTCACCGTGCGCGTGTAGCGCAACGCCGCGCTGCGCTGATGGTCGAAGAAATTCACTGCGAAGCCTGGATCGATTGCCGTCTGGTCCGGATTCGTCGTCGGCCCGCGCACCTGGTTGAGGCTGAATCGCGCGAAAAAATTCGCCTTGTCCGAAATCCGATGATCCACGCGAACGGAAAACTGGTCCGTGTTCGTCACGACCTTCGAAGATGTCGCAAACGTCCGCTCGCCAAACGGTCCACTCGGCAGATTCGGCAGCGGATACCGTGCAAGCAGCGGTAGAATCGCGGCGTTCACCGGCACCGTCAGCGTGTCCTTCGTTTGCTGGCCCGCGCTATCGGTGAACGTCACTACATCAGTCCCGGTACGCTCGGCCGCACTCGGAACCGGAATCACCTGCGTCGTGCCGAGCACCTGCCGAAATCCCTGATACTCCGCGAAGAAAAAAGTCTTGTCCCGCCCATCGTAGACATGTGGCAATACGACCGGCCCGCCGATCGTTACGCCAAATTCGTTCCGCTGAAACGGCGGAATCCGCCGCGGATCCACCGCATTCGGATGATCGAAGAAGTTTCGCGCGTCGAGCGACGCATTGCGCAGAAATTCAAACGCGCTGCCATGAACGGAATTCGTCCCGGATTTCGTCACCACATTCGTGAAGCCCGCCGCGCCATGACCGATCTCCGCCGGCATCACACCCGAGCTCGACTGCACTTCCTGAATCCCATCCACATTGAAGTTCGAAAAGGTCGCCCCGCCCAGCTCCGGATCGCTCGTGTCCCCTCCGTCGATATGAAACACCGACGCCGTTCCGCGCTGTCCGTTCACCGCAAACTGTTGTGTAAAATTCGCCGCGCCATTCGTGTCCGTCATCGTCCCCGCGGCTAGCAGCAGCAGTTTGCTGAAGTCTCGAGTGTTCAGCGGCAGGCTCGACACCTCGCCGCTAGAGAGATGTTCGCCCCCGCTGCCCCGCGACTCGGCGTTCGAACGAAGGGCAAGGGTTTGATTTTCTGCCGACAACACCACCGACGCATTTAGCGGTGACCCATCCGTCACCGAAAAAGACGCCGCCAGCGACCACGTCTTCCCGTCGAGCGTCACCCTAAGCCAGTACTCGCCCGCTTCCAGCGATTCAAAATGAAATTCGCCGGCGCCATTCGTCCGCGATTCGTAGTCGTGACCATTCGAATTCGAATGTAAATGTACCGCCGCGCCCGCCACCGGCTTGCCGGCAGTATCGAGCAGCGCCCCCATCCAGGAGTTGTTGGCAAATGCCGCGCCGCAGGGCGCGAACAAGACAACGAAAAGAACCGAGGCCCGGGCCAGCAAACGAGTGGTCATGAATTTTCCGCCCCGAAGTATAGCGGAGAAATACAGCGAAGAACCTAACGTCGACGCCAGGCCCTGGCGCGGTGGATTCAAAGGAAAAAATAATGCTTGACATATTCCGATATGGGAATATATTAGCGACATGGCGAGAGCCGCTACAACCACCGACGCATTCAACGCCGTTGCCGAACCCCGGCGCCGCGACATCCTCAACTATCTGGCGCTCCAGGAACGCTCGGTCAGCGAGATTGTAGACGCCATGGAAATGGAGCAGCCCTCCGTCTCCAAGCATTTGAAGGTGCTGCGCGAGGTCGGTCTGGTCGAAGCGCGGCGGGAGGGAAGACAAATGCTCTACCGCGTCAACGCAATGGCGATTCGCCCGTTGTGGGAATGGACGACCACGTTCGAACGCATGTGGCGTCATCAGCTGCTGAAGGTAAAAGAAATCGCAGAGAAAAAATCGGTTTTGTAGTTTGTTCCGTCAATTCTCATATTCGGAAAAAAGAGGAGAACAATGGCCACCGCAAAACAGGCAAGTCAAATCACCATCGAAGACCTGACGTTGAGCATTTCGGACGAAATTCACGTCCGCGCGTCGATTGACAAGACATTCGAAGCCTTGCTCGAGCAGCTCGGCCCGGGCAACGAAGTCCCCGAGAAGGGCCCGATGCCGATGAAGCTCGAGGCCTGGCCCGGCGGCCGCTGGTTTCGCGACCTCGGCGGCGAGAACGGCCATTTCTGGGCGCACGTCCAGGCGATCAAGCGTCCCACGCTCCTCGAATTCGCCGGCCCGCTCTTCATGTCCTACCCCGTTTCTTCCAATTTGCAATACCGCCTCACGGAAGAGCCCGGCGGCACGCTAATCAAATTTCGCCATCTCGCACTCGGCCTGATTGAAGAAGACCACCGCAAGGGCGTCGTTGTCGGCTGGGCCAGCATTCACGCGCGCGTCAAAGCCGCAGCCGAACGCGGCAAGCCCAACTGAACGTCGGCGCGAAGCAAGTAGCGCAGTTGCCTCAACGGAAAGAATCACAAGTCATACCAGCAAAGGGAGAATTTCGATGTCGATCGCACAAGCCATTTTGAATGAGTTCGAAGGGCAAGTTCCTGTCACGCGAAAATTCCTGGAGCGCCTTCCCGAAAATCATCTGACCTGGAAGCCGCACGAGAAATCCATGTCGGCGGGACAACTCGCTTTTCACCTTGCCTTCGTGCCGGGCGGCGTAATCCAGTTTGTGCAAAATAGCCCCGCTCCGGCTCCGGACTTTGCCAGCTTTCCCCAACCTGCTACCAAGCAGGAGATTCTGGCCAAATATGAAGAAAGCGTGGGCACGGTCAGAAATTTGCTGCCGAAGATGGACGACGCAAAGCTCCATGAAACCTGGCGCATGGTTCAGGGCGACAAGGAAGTTTTGGCCGTGCCCCGCGCGCAGTTTATTCGCGACATCATGCTCAATCACTGGTATCAGCACCGCGGCCAGTTCGGCGTTTATCTGCGAATCCTCAATGTGCCCGTTCCAGCGAGCTGGGGCCCCAGCGCCGATGAACCGGCCCCGTTCGTTCAAAGGGCCAAGTCTGCCTAGCTCTCGAGGAGGATTCCGATGTGCCCCGCATGCATTTCCACAACGGCTTTGCTCTTAGGCGGATTTCTTTCAACCGGGGGCGTGGCAGCGCTCCTTCTGAGACTGCGGTTCAAACGCAACAGAAGCAAACTTTCCGGCGGTTAATTCTCTGCGGTAAATTCAGGAGGAAACATGAGTGAAGCAACGTTCGAGCAAGCAAATCTGCAGTTGAAGTTGTACGACCTGCGGCGCGAGCCGCGGCTTCGTGAAGCCCGGGAATGGTTTTCCGAACATTTCCATCCGCAAACTCTGGACGACGTGATGAGAATCTGTCCTCCAGGCAGCAAAGAAAATGCCCACATGCGCCAGGTGCTCAGTTACTGGGAAATGGTCGCCAGCATGTCGAATCGCGGCCTCGTCAACGAAGACCTTCTCTTTGAAAACGGCGGTGAAGAGTGGGCCGCGTTTCAGCAGGTGAAACCTGTCCTCGCCGGATGGCGCGAAATGTTCGCCAGCCAGAAATTCCTTGGCAACCTCGAAGCTCATTCTAAGCGTCTCGAAGCATGGCGCGAAAAAAACAGCCCCGGCTCCAACGCCGCGATCCGCAAAGTCATCGCACAAATGCGCGAGGCCAAGCAGGGCGGAAAAGCCGTAGCGGCATAAGTTCAGCGACCACCTGGAAGCTTTGAAATCGCAAAGAAGGGATCCAAATCGATATGAGATATCTCAACCTAGTGACGCGTTTCTTGCTGGCTGGTTTTGGCGCGTTGGGAACGCTTGCACAGGAAATGAAATACCCGCCTGCCAGTGAATACCTGATGCCGCAAGGCGCTGAAATTGCTCTCGCAAAGAGCGCCGCTCCTGACAATATCTCCGGCAAAGCCACTATCAAAATCCTGACGGCCTCCGGCTTTCAGGCCGTCCGTGAAGGCGACAATGGCTTTGTTTGCATGGTCATGCGGGGGTTCGGGGCGCCGACGTTTACGCCCACGGACCTTCGCAACCTCGTCTACGACTCCAAACTACGCGCGCCTATCTGTTTCGACCCACAAGCCGCGCAAACGGTAGTGCCTTACTACGAACTCCGCCACAAGCTCGGCCTGCAGGGTAAGACCCCGGACGAGATCGCAAAAGCCGTTTTAGACGCTTACTCCACTGGCGCCTTGCCAAAAAGGGACAAAGTCAGTTTTGCGTACATGTGGTCCGCGGACCAGATTCTTGGCCCCGCCGGCCACTGGCATCCTCACATGATGGTTTTTTCGCCTCACTACGAAAATTCAATGCTCGGCGGGAACGAGGGCGGCGCCCCGGGTCCGGTCGTGACAGACGACGCTGGAACGCCATTGGCCGTGGTGGTAATCCGCGTCGACGACAGCTTCGCAATCAAGGCACGGCAATAAGCTCGAACCAAGGAGAATCAACAATGGCAACAAGCGCAGCACCAGGCAAGAAAGTCGTATCACACAACGAGTGGCTCGCGGCACGCACGGAGTTCTTAAAGAAGGAAAAAGAGTTTTCCAGGCTGCGCGACGCCCTTAGCAAGCAGCGCCGCGAACTGCCGTGGGAAAAAGTGGAAAAGAACTACGTCTTCGACGGCCCAAACGGAAAAGTTTCGCTCGCCGATCTTTTTGAAAACCGCAGCCAGCTCATCGTTTATCACTTCATGTTCGGCCCGAACTGGTCCGAAGGGTGCCCGAGCTGTTCTTACCTCGGCGATCATTTTGACGGCCCGGCGTCGCATCTGAACGCGCGCGACGTCTCCTTCGCCGTAATTTCCCGCGCTCCGCTAGAGCAGCTCCAGGCATTCCAGAAGCGCATGGGCTGGAAATTCAAATGGGTTTCCTCGAACTCATCCGACTTCAACTTCGACTATCACGTTTCGTTCAAGCCCGAAGACCGCGTCGACGGAAAAGTTCCCTACAACTATGCGATGACAGATTTTCCCAGTGAAGAAGGTCCAGGTGCCAGCGCCTTCTATAAAGATGCCGCGGGAACTATCTTCCACACGTATTCGACGTTCGGCCGTGGTCTCGACATTTTCATCGGCGCGTACAATTTTCTTGACGTTGCCCCAAAGGGCCGCGATGAAGAAGGCCTCGCCCACTCCATGGCTTGGGTCCGGCATCACGATAAATACGAAAAGAATCAGGTCGTGGATGCCAAAGCTGAATGGAAAGAACCTGCCAAGATCCACGACTGCTGCAAAGGCGAAGACGCCTAGCGATTCGATCAACTCAGCATTCCTAACAGAAACGGGCCGACGAATTGCCGGCCCGTTTTTTCTCCATAAGAAACTTCGCCGCGTCAGGATTTGATCAGAGGCGTCCAGACTTGCATCGGCGTCGGCCGCCGGTTTGCCCACGCGTAGTACGGAATAAACGTGAGTGGCACTTTCGACGAAGAACTTGCAGCGGCTCCCGCTGGAAAATAGAGCGAACTCCGATAACTTGAAGTCTTGGTTACGATTCCCTCGTGGTGCAGCAACATCACGCCGCCGAGGACTTCCTTCTCAAAGGTCTCGGTAAATTCAAAATAGGAATTTCTCACCACACTCTGAAGGGAAACGTCCGCCAGCGCTACACCCTCCGGCTGATCGAGCTGCTCCAGACAATAGACGAGCGGCCCGCGTTGAACCGCGGCCCGGCCATTGTTTTCCACGACTCGCGCATTCGATTCCAGCAGCTGGGGCTCCATGTCAAAAATCAGACTGATCTTGTCGCCTGGAGACCAACGGCGCCGGACGCGCATGTATCCGCTCCCGTGTTCCTTAAGAGATTCTGTGAAACTTGCGGTTAGCGCAACGCGTCTGCTCCATTCCGGCCTGCGAAGAAAGAGTGTAAATTCCGTCGGCTTCGCGGGCGTAATTTCAAAATGCACCGTGTCATTCCACGGATAATTCGTCTTCTGGACGATCTTGATCGGCGTGCCATCTTCCAAATGCCAGTTCATTTCCGAATTGTGGAAGAGGTGAACGTAAATGCCGTCCTTGCTCGTGCTGTAAAAGTATCCCGGCAGCGACGCGAACGTCCTCTCCAGATTCGGCGGGCAGCATGTCGTGTCGTACCACTCGTTGCGAATCACGTCGCCCGTACCCGGATCGAACGCCAGCGGATTGCGGTAGCAATAAAGATTCCCGCTTAGCGACATCCCTGAATTAATTCCGTTGTAGAGCGCGCGTTCGATCACGTCAGCGTATTTTCCATCGCCCGTAGCGGCCAGCATGCGCCAGCTCCACATCATGTTGCCGATCGCCGCGCAGCTTTCTCCGTACGCTTGCGCGTTCGGCAATTCGTAGGCATCGCCGAACGCTTCCCCGTCGCTCCGCGCACCCACGCCACCCGTGATATACATCTTCGAAGAAACCAAATCTTCCCAAAGCGTGTTCAGAGTTTTCCAATAGGTTTCGTCGCCCGTTTCCAGGTAATAATCCGTCGCGCCGCAGCACGCGTACATCGCGCGCACCGCATGCCCCTCCAATTTCGTGCGCGAGGTAAACGGCTTCCCGCAAAAATGATAGACATAATTTTCCGGCTTCAGGGGAATCCGCGAATCTCCGCGCAACAAATATTCGGCCAGATTCAGGTGCCGCTTGTCGCCCGTCATCCGGTAGAGCTCCACGAGCGCCAGCTCCATTTCCGGATGCCCGGACATGAGCGGCTTTTTGCTTGTTTCCGGTCCATACGAAGGAATCAAAAACTCGTTCACGAAACGAATTCCCGTGTCGAGTAGCGCGCGATCGCCTGTCGCGCGGTAATAAGAAGTCGCGCCCTGCAGGAAGTGCCCCATGCAATAAAGTTCGTGGCCCCACTGCTGCGTGCGCGGCGTCATGCGGTCGCCCGCCCGCTCGCGAATGTAGTAGGTGTTGAGGTAGCCGTCCGGCTGCTGCGCGGTCATCACATCTTTCGCAGTGTTCTCCACCATCGCTCGCAACGCGGGATTGTCGCCGGACTGCAGCGCAAAACCGATCGCTTCCCACCATTTATAAATGTCGGAATCGGAATAGACCGGCCCGCGCTGAGGCGCACCGCTTTTTCCGATCAACCGCCGGAAATTATCCATTCGCCCATTTGATTCGAGCAGCTTCCCCATGGAAGGAATGCTCGTATTCACATTCGCCGCGCGCCGGCTAGACCAAAATCCCTCCTCGATCGTTACTGCATGCACCGGCACGTTCTTCAATTTCGCGTAAGGCGAATGCGCAAGATTTAAAACGCCTTGGTCTTTCCATCCGGGATCGGACGAAAGCGCCACTTCGCTCGCTGCGTTGCTCCACAGCGAGCGAAGATTCGCCGGCAGGTTGGAAAGTGCTGCGGAGGATGCAGCGGCGGAAACGAACTGACGGCGCGTAACGCGAGAAGGCATGGACGGCGCTCCTGGGTTGAATAGACAATGGGATGTTAACTCCGAGTCGGGCTCCTTGGGAGAGAAAAGCTTTGCGGACGAAAAACCTTGCTGCGCCGGTTCTAGAAACTGTCTTGCTGTTCGCCTTGGCCGTTCCCGGCGCTTTTGCGCAAACCACTTCGACGCCAACCGCACAAGAGCTGACCGCGATTACCGCGCGCGGAACCCTGTTGAATGAATACGACCAAGCAGCGTGGCACGCCTCCGACGCCGTACAAACGGCGAACCCGAAAACGGTCGAAGGCCAGCACTACATCGCCAAAAAAGAAAACGGCAAATGGAACGTCGTCTTTGGCAAACTCACTTCTGACCGAAACCTTTTCGAAATTCATTACGAAGCGATCCAGCAAACCAAGCCCCAGGAATTTAGCGTCTCGGAAGAATTCGCGCAGCGTGCCGACGCCGGATTTTATCTCTTCGCCGCGCGAGCGATTGAAGTCGCGCAGCACGACTTTCAGGGCGTCAACCGGCCCTACAACATGGCCGTCTTGCCCGCGCCGCAAGATCAACTTTACGTCTATATCTACCCGGGGCAGACCAAACCGCGCATTTATCCCTTCGGCGGAGACGTCCGCTACCTTGTTTCCTCAGACGGAACAAAAATCTTGGAAAAGCGCCAGATGCACAAAGGCGTTATCGAGCCGCGCCCGCTCGACAAGGGCAAGAAACTCGCCGCCGGATTTCATACTCACGTTCTCAGCGATCTGCCGGAAGACACGGACGTTTTTCATGTACTGACCCAGGATCCCCGCGTTCCGGAAATGGTTGGCACCGCCCACTTCATGTACAAGGTGCTGACGGACGGTTCGATCACCATCGAGAAAACGCGCAAATAATATCGCGTCTTTTTTTTATCGCTTGTTGAAAAGCCGCGAGTGAAATTGCAGTGAAGCGGGAAGATGCGTGGCGAAGTACTGCCAGTCGTGGCGCCCGGGATAGAGATGAAACTCGTGTGGAATTTTCCGTGACGTGAGAACGCGGTCGAGCGCGCTTGCGCCGGATTCAAAACCGAAATCATCCTGATCACCGCAATCGAAATAGACTTTTAGATTAGTGAGAGCCGCCGTCCGCGCCAGGGCGAGCGGAGAGTTGCGCTCCCAAAACGCAGCATCGGGCGGGATTCCAAACGTGCCGCCCAAGACGCGCGCACGGGGCGAACCCGCGACGCCACCGAGGAATGCGGGAAGCTTTTCAATCAGTGCGGCGCTGTGGGCGCTGACGGCGGAAAAAAGTTCGGGGTGGCGGAATGCCAGATGCAGCGCGCCGAAGCCGCCCATGGAAACGCCGGAGACGGCGCGATTCGCGCGTCCCGGACGGACGCGGAATTTCTTTTCGATGCCCGGCAGGAATTCCTGCACCAGAAAATCCTCGTAGCGAACCTTGCCGTCGCGAGAATTGATGTAAAAACCCGCGCCAGCGGCCGGCGTGGCGATCAAAAATTCCCCAAGCTCTTTTCTTTCCCAAAGATCTTCCACGAGATTCCATCCTCCGGAGTGAACGAACATCTGTTCGTCGTCGCCGAGCCCGTGGAAGAAATAGAGAATCGGGAAAGTTTTTGTCTTTTCCGCGTCATAGGTTGGCGGAAGCAGGACGCAGTATGGAACCGGCCGCGGAAGGATTTTGCTTGGCAGGGAATTACATTCCACGCGGCCCGAAGCGGCAGCAGTAACGAGCGGGGCGAGCAGAAAACAGAGCACAGCGAACATGCGACGGGGGTCGAGAATAAATTTCATACGAGAACCAGTCTACTCGTAGCGGAGGGCCTGGACGGGGTCGAGTTTTGCGGCGCGCGAAGCAGGGTAGAGGCCGGCGATGAGGCTGACGATGACGGCGAAGGAAATCGCGCTTAGGACAAGCCACCAGGGAACGGAGGATATTTCGACGCTCGGCAGGTCCTGGCGCTTCAAATAGATGTTTGTCGCGATGGTGAGGCCGCGGCCGATGAGCCAGCCCAGAATTACTCCGGCGATTCCCCCGATAAAACCCATCACGCCGGCTTCGACAAAGAAGAGACGCTTTACATCGCTGTCCGCGGCGCCGAGCGCTTTGAGGACGCCGATTTCTCGGCGGCGTTCGAGGATTGCCATGACCAAAGTGTTGACGATGCCAAGCGTGGCGACGGCGAGCGCGAGGCTCGCGAAAAGACCGAGCAGCAGATCGAGTACGCGGAAAAAAATCTTCAGACTTTTCGATGCATCGAGCAGTGAAAATGCGCCAAAGCCCATTTTTTTGACGGCGGCTTCGATGTCGTCCACGTTCGCCGTGGACTTCGCGCGGACGGTCAGGCTGGCATACGTTGGCTTGGATGGGCCGCCACGCACGACGTCGCGAAGGTCATTAACCTGCGCGGCGCGAAGCGACTGCGCGACGCCGATGGGAATCAGCAAACGGCCATTGCCATAGCCGCCGAAGCCCGACGCGGGTTCCGTTTCGACGACACCGATAATGCGGAGCTGCTTTTCTTTTGGCACGATGCTGAATCCGCCGGAGCCGTCTTCGAGCTGCTGACGTTCGGCATAGCGAATCGCTAGCGTTTTTCCGACAAGGCCCGCGGTGTCGGGAGAAAGTTCCTTGGCGAATTCGATTTGCAGAATTGCTTCGCCGGCCGACTCGCTCGAAAAGAATTCGCCTTTCATTCCGTCAAAAGCGCCGCTGAGCTTGGAAGAGAGCGGCATACCGGCAACGACGGTTGGAAAAGGTTTGCCGTCGAAACGGGCTTCCGTGGGGAAGCGGATTTGCGGAAAGACTTCGATGACGTTCGGCAGCCTGGAAATTTCGAGGCGCGCGTCTTCGTCGAGCAGGCGCGTTGCCGGTTGTTGCGATGCGGCCGCAGGAGGACCGCCGCGCAGATTGAGCTTCGGCGAGACGAAAACAGTATCGAAGAGGCCGCTCTTGGTGAGGCGGTTGCTGGCGAGTTGCTGGAGCCCGACGCCGAGGGAAAGCATGGCGACGAGCGACGCGACGCCGACAGCGACTCCGAGCGTCGTGAGCGTATTGCGGAAGATAGCTTCGCGGAGATTGCGGACAGCGAGTTCGGTCATGTCGCGGAGTTTCACGGTTTTACTCCGGCGATCGCGCCATCGCTGAGAAGTTTGCCGTCGCCCATGACGGCGAGGCGCGACGCGAATTTTTCCGCGAGCGGGCGCTCGTGCGTGACCATGACGATGGTCATGCCGAGGGTGGAACGAATTTCGAGAAGCAAATCCATGATGGATTCGCCGGTGGCGGAATCGAGATTACCTGTCGGTTCGTCTGCGAAAAGAATTTTCGGGCGATTGACGAGCGCGCGGGCGATGGCGGTGCGTTGTTGTTCGCCTCCGGAAAGTTCGGCGGGGCGGTGGTTGGTGCGCTTGTCGAGTTTTACTCGCTGAAGCGCCTCAGAGACTCGCGCTTCGCGCTCGGAATGATCTACTTCGGCGAGGCGGAGGGGCAGCTCGACGTTTTCGGCCAGAGTCATGCGCGGGAGCAAATTGAAGGATTGAAAGACCATGCCTATGGTGTTGCGGCGGTAGCGGGCAAGTTCGAGAGAAGAAAGTTCGGCAAGGTTGCGGCCGTCTGCATGAATTGCGCCGGAAGTCGGGCGGTCGAGGCCGGCCATGAGATTTAGCAGGGTGGATTTGCCGGAGCCGGAACTGCCGAGGAGGGCGACAAATTCGCCACCAGCGATCGAGAGGGAGACGTCATCCACGGCGCGGATGGAGGAGGTGCCGAGAGTATAGTGGCGGGAGACGTGGTCGAGCTGGATGGTGCTTTGGGTGGGAGCCGGGTTAGTGGTCATGTGGGAGTCAGAGGCGCGCTCAAAGAATACTACGTTGGGGCTAGAAGGATGTGTCAGTGAACAGGACGGAAACCAAGGGGTGGGTATGGGTTTTTTCCTGTAACTGCAGATTCTAAAGACGTTAGCTGATTTTCTTGTCATGGAATGCAAGCAGACTCTTCGCGCGGTTGAAAGAAAGATACGGCCGAACGATCTGCTCAAGCGACGCGGGAAGACGCAGCGAGAATCGAGTCACAAGCTTATGAAAGAAACTGGAACGAAATTTGATTCGAAGCAACTGAACGAAGTGATGGATTTGGTGCGGCTGAATTTTTTTGGCTGCGCGGGTGGAATCAGGAGCGCGAGCGGAGCTGGCGGCGGTAAATTGTGAAGGTTTTTCCTGGCGCAGAGTTCCGAGAGAGCACGGAGAAGTAAGGGCAGATGAGGAGAGTGCAGATGAGGCGGACTGGGATTGTGGCGGGAGTGGGAGTTTTGCTAGGGGTTTTTTGTGGCGCAGGGGTGCGGGCGCAGAAGCCGCCGTTGTTGCCGGAAAAGGATGTGGCGGCGCTGGCAGATGAGATTAGCGGGGAGACGGCGAAACGTAATCTGGAAGGGATTGCGCGGTTTCACCGGCAGCGCGGGTCAATGGGATTTCATGAGGCGGCGGAACTGGTGGCGGAGCGTTTGCGGGCGTATGGATTGAGTGATGTGACGATTTTGCAGTTTCCGGCGGATGGAAAGATTTTTTATGGCACGCAGAGGTCGCGGCCGGCGTGGGATGCGGAAATGGGGATCTTGGAGGAACTGGAAATTAGTGACCTGCAAGCTTGCCCGGGAAGCTCCTTGATGACTGCTACTCCTTCGAAACCTAGCGTAACAAAAATCACGATAAGCGATTGCATGACTGTAAGACCGAAACGACTCGCCAGTTACGAAGCGCAACCGACGGTATTGGCGGAGGACAGCGAGAGCACCGATACGCGAGCGCAGTTGATTGATGCGGGTGAGGGGACAAAAGAGAGCGACTACACAGGCAAAGATGTGAAAGGGAAAATTGTGCTGGTAGGTGCGCAACCGGGAGCGGTGCAGGATTTAGCGGTTGGAAAATATGGTGCGGCTGGAATTGTCAGTTATGCCCAGAACCAAACGACGGCTTGGTCCGGCGAGAATCAAGACGCGATTCGGTGGGGACATTTGGACACGTTTTCTCCGAACAAGACGTTTGCGTTCATGGTGTCGCTGAAGACGGCGAATGGATTTCGTGAACGGCTTGCGAAAGGCGAGAAGATTACGCTGCACGCAGGAGTCAAAGCCGGACAGCACGCCGGGAACTATGAAGTGGTGACCGCTACGATTCCGGGGGCGGATGCGAAGTTGAAGGAGGAAGAGATTGTATTTAGTTGCCATCTGGACCACCAGCGGCCAGGGGCGAATGACAACGCAAGCGGGTGTGCGGCGATTCTGGAAGTGGCTCGGACACTGCAGAAACTAATTCAGGAAAGTAGTTCGTGCACATTGACTGACTCTGAGCCGAAACCAGCTCCCGACGAGAGCGAACAGGCAAAGAAATATCGCGAGCGGCTAAACCAGGATCTCAATTGTCTAATCGGCGTGGGAATGCTACGAAGGCCAGCGCGGACGATTCGGTTTATTTTTCCGCCGGAGATTGAAGGGACGATGGCGCTGCTGAATGTGAAAGCGCCGAGCTTTCTCACCCATCTCGAACTGGGACACGGGCCGACGCAAACTCTTCAACCATTGACGCAATCTGAAACCAAAAACAAACCTCCGGTCATAGGACCCACGGAAGACTCCGGTCCGGAGTTAGCCAAGCGGATCAAAGCCGTGATTCATATGGACATGGTGGGCGGGGGACCGGAGACGAAGGCGGTGTTTCATGTGACGCGTGGGCCGATGAGTTTGCCGAGCTTTGTGCACGACGTGGCGTGGGCGTTTGCGGACTGGGTGAATGAGGAATCGTACAAATTTGCGGCGACGGGGAGGGCAGAGTATCCGGTGGTGGCGCCGGAGGGAGGAAAGGAGCCGCTACGGGCGGAATATTCGGCGTTCACGATGGGCAGCGACCACGACGTGTATCAGGATTCGTCGTTTGGGATTCCTGCGATTTATTTGAATGACTGGCCGGACCGGTACATCCATACGAATTTTGACTCGGCGGCGAATATTGATCCGACAAAGCTGAAGAGGGCGGCGTTTATTGGGGCGGCAAGCGGGTATTTTTTGGCGAATCCGCCGCATGACTTGCCCTTGGCAGCCTATTCGCAGATTTTCGTTGGCGATACTGATCGGGATAGGCAAGCCTTGCGCCGAATGAATAACCTATCGATAGACGAAACTGAACTCGCGTCTCAAAAACGGCTTGACTACAAAATCGTTGCCGCTCATTCACTCGCCTTGTTCCTGAACACCACAGATGAAGACCTATTTCCTATGCGCGAGGTTGAAAAGCAGAGGCCCCCAGTTGGCAAAGCCACAGGCGACGGACTACTCAAGTTCATCCGAAAACAGCGACCGAAAGGGCCACTGGCGGTGTTCGGATACGACTATTTTTCGGAGCATGTGAAAGCGGCAGGGATCGCTACGCCAAAGTTGTTGAGTTATGAGGGATTGTGGGGCGCGGGAGAAGAATATGCGTACGAGGTGTTGAATTTTGCGGATGGGAAAAGGAATGCGCAGGAGATTCGGGATGCGGTGTCGGCGGAGTACGGGCCGGTGCCGTTGGAGGTGGTGGTGGAGTATTTGAAGGCGTTGGAGAGGATAGGAATTCTTGAGGAAGTAAAGAAGTAAGGGAATTTGTCACAGAGTCACAGAAGAGCATAAAGGAGAAACAGATGCCGACGATTGAGGGGAAAGCCGGGAAATTGTGGATTGATGCGTATGTGAAGACGGCGGGCAAGCTTGTGGGAGTCACGAAGGCGGTGCGGGTGTTGGTGAAAAAGACAGCGGCGGGCTGCGAAGAGTATGTGAGTCCATGGAAGACTCCGGCGTTTGATTCGAACGGTCCACTTTGCGTGTTCGTGCTGGGGAAAGAGCATTTGTCCCTTGCGTTTTTACGGGGAGCGAAGCTGCCCGATCCGGAGAAGTTACTGGAGGGTACGGGGAAGGGCGTACGTCACGTGAAACTGCGGAGTGTGGCGGACGTGAAGAGGCCTGGAGTGAAGCGATTGATTGCGGAAGCCGCGAAATTGAACAAGAAGGATCCGCCGTCGGGGAAGATGGTGGGGATGGACAAGAGGCGCAGGAAAGAGAGCAAGAAATAGCAGCGGCAGGCATGCGGGAGCAAGTTACGCGAAAGCGGATGAAAAGCTTCCGGGACAGTGAAGTTGATTTTGACCGGGGCGCAGGCAAGAGTGCCTGTGCTGCAGGCGTGTGCTAGCATGAATTTCTGCGCGTGTGGGTAGCTCGCGCATCTAACAGACAGAATGACGACAACTATGAAGGCGTTGCGAAAGATGCAGGCGGCGCGGGGGCTTTCGATGGAGCCGGCGCAGGTGCCGGCGATTGGGCCGACGGACGTGCTGGTGCGCGTGAAGGCCGCGTCGATTTGCGGCACGGATTTGCATATTTATGGATGGGACCGCTGGTCGCAGGGGCGGATCAAGCCGCCGGTGACCCTGGGGCATGAATTTTGCGGCGTGATTGAGCGCGTGGGCGACGAAGTGGCGATGCTGAAAACGGGCGATTTCGTCAGCGCGGAGATGCATGTGAATTGCGGGCACTGCCATCAGTGCCGCGTGGGCGAAGCGCATATTTGCCCGAACGTGAAAATTATCGGGATTGATCAGGACGGCGCGTTTGCGGACTTCGTGAAAATTCCTGCGGCGAACATTATCAAGCTCGATGCGGGCATTCCAGAGCACTACGGGGCGATTTTGGATCCGCTCGGGAATGCGGTGCATACGGTGTTGGCGGGAGCGATCGCGGGGCAGAGCGTTTTGGTGACAGGCTGCGGGCCGATTGGATTGATGTCGATTGTGGTGGCGAAGGCTTGCGGGAGCTCGATTGTGTTTGCGACGGAAACGAATGAACACCGGCGCGCGATGGCGAAGAAAATGGGCGCGGACGTGGTGATTAATCCGGCGGCGGAAGATGCGGTGAAGAAAATTTTGAGCGAGACGGCGGGGACCGGCGTGGACGTGTTGCTGGAGATGAGCGGGAATCCGACGGCGATTCAGCAAGGATTTAAAGCGCTGAGAGCAGGAGGGCGCGCGTCGCTGCTGGGAATTCCGACGGAGAGCGTGCCGCTGGATTTGGTGAACGACGTGATTTTCAAGGGCGCGACGGTGCAGGGAATTTATGGGCGGCGGATGTATGACACGTGGGAGCAGATGACGGCGCTGCTGAAGGCGGGACGGCTGAATCTGGAGGCGTTGTTTGATGAGCGGATCAGCCTGGACAAATTCGAAAGCGCGTTTGTGAAATTGCAGAGCGGGCTGGCCGGGAAGATTCTTTTGTACCCCAACGGATTGCAGCACTAATCGGATTTGTTGAATCGTGCGCGCAGGAGTGCCTGCCGATGACCCCCTTTAAAGTTGCAGCGGCTTTGGCCGGCAATACGCTTGGATCGATGGATAGTTCGTTCGTGGTTGCGGAATGGCGGGACGCGGGCGGAAGCTCTCGATCGCCGCGGCTGATTGCGCCGTGGCACGTGCATCACAAGGATGATGAAGCGTGGTATGTGCTGGAAGGCGAGTTGCGCGTGCGAGTCGGAGCAGAGGAAGTTGCCGTGAAAGCGGGCGCGAGCGCTTTTGTTCCGCGGGGAACAGCACATACGTACTGGAATCCTGCTGCAGAACCGGCGCGGTATCTGCTGATTATGTCGCCGAATATTTATGGGCTGATTCAGGATATTCACGCGATGAAAGAGCGCTCGCGGCCATTGCTGGAGGAAGTGTTCCGGAAGCACGATTCGGAGTTGGTCGAACCGTAGATTTTTTGCGCGAATGGGATTTGCCCAAGCGACTGGGCTGGCGCACAATGGAGTTTCCACCCTCAAAAGAAAATTCAGGAGCGATTCATGTCCGAAACAGCTTTGCAGGCCGCAAAAACGAATCCATTGCAGTACGTCACGGAACAATTGAATGAGTTGCGGGCGAAAGGTGTGGCGCCGAAACTGCGCGTGCTCGAAGGCGAGCAGAAACCTGTGTGCATTTTTGACGGGAAGGAAGTAATAAATCTCGCGTCGAACAACTATTTGGGATTGGCGACGGACAAACGGCTGCGGAAGGCTTCGCTCGAAGCGGTGAAGAAATTGGGCGTGGGCGCAGGAGCGGTGAGGACGATTGCCGGGACGATGCAGCTGCACATGCAGCTGGAAGAGCAGATTGCGAAATTTAAGAATGTCGAAGCTTGCGTGGTGTTTCAGTCGGGGTTTACGGCGAATGCGGGAACGGTTTCGGCCGTGCTGGGAAAAGAAGATTTGATAATTTCGGATGAGCTGAATCACGCGTCGATCATTGATGGGGCGCGGCTTTCGAAAGCGACGATCAAAGTTTTCAAGCACAAGGATGTGAAGGATTGCGAACGGATTTTGCAGGAGCAAGCGGATTTTTCGGGAAAGAAGCTGATTATTACGGACGGCGTATTTTCGATGGATGGGGACATTGCGCCGTTGCCGGAACTTTGCGACCTGGCGGAAAAGTACGGCTGCATCATGATGGTCGACGATGCGCATTCGAGCGGCGTGCTGGGGCGGGGCGGGCGCGGGACGATTGACCACTTCAATTGTCATGGACGCGTGCACATTCAAGTGGGGACCTTGAGCAAGGCGATTGGGTCGATGGGCGGGTACGTTTGCGGGTCGCGCGATTTGATCGATTTTCTGTATTTGCGGGCCCGGCCATTTTTGTTTTCAACGTCGCATCCGCCCGCAACGGCTGCAGCGTGCCAGGCCGCGTTTACTTTGCTCGATTCGCCGGACGGCGAAAAGCTGGTGAAGAAACTGTGGGCGAATACGAAATTCTTCAAGCGCGAATTGAAGAAGCGCGGGTTTCAGTTCAAGGTGAGCGAGACGCCGATTGTTCCGATTCACGTGGGTGATGCCGCGAAGGCGTTTGAATTTTCGCGGAAGCTCTTTGATGCGGGCGTGTTCGCGCCTGCGGTGGGGTATCCGACGGTAACGGAAGGAAAAGCGCGACTGCGGGCGATCGTGAGTGCCGCGCATAAGCGGGAGCAATTGCTAAAGGCGGCGGAGATTCTGGAGCAAGTGGCGAAGCCGCTGGGCATCGTATAGGCTGGAACTCCTAAAACCTGGGCATGGTAAATCCTCTCCGGTACCGCGTAGTTTCGCGCGGTTGGGCGGGACGATAGGCGAGCTGCCAGTTCCGTAAATACATGTAAATAAACCGCTTAGGTATTGGAATGGGGTTTGCGCAATCAAATCCTTGAATGGATACCCCTTATTCACAGGGGGCTCGGTTGGTTTGGCGTAAGGCGGGGATCCACAAGGAGGATAGATCATCATGGATCGTAAATTTCTGACACTTTTTGGCGCTGCTTTGCTGGCTATGGCGGCAAACGCGCAAACGCAGGCGGGGGCTCAGGCTGGGACACAAGCTGATGCCAACCTGAATGCGAAACCGGCTTCGGCGAACGCGAGTGCGTCGGCTTCCTCGTCGACCGCAGCGCAGAGCAACGGATCGAGTGCTGCGATTGCGGACGGCACGGCGATCAACGCGGCGCTGAGCGCACCGGTGGATTCAAAAAAAGCGAAGCCGGGCGATGAAGTCACGGCGCGCACGACGGAAGCCGTGAAAGCGGAAGGAAAGACGGTGGTGCCGAAAGGCGCGAAGCTGGTCGGGCACGTGACACATGCATCGGCTCGCGGCAGAGGCGATGCGGAATCAGCGTTGGGAATCGCGTTTGATAAAGCGATCTTGAAAAACGGACAAGAAGTGGCGTTGGGCGGAAGCATTCAGGCGCTGGCGAGTGCGGAAACGGCTGCGCGCGCAGGTGGAGCCGACTTGGACGCTGTGAGTGACGTCGGCGCCGCGGGTGGTGGCCGCGCGATGAGCGGTGGGCGCGGCGCACTGGGCGGAGTGACGTCAACGGCAGGCGGAGCTGCTGGAACCGTAACGAACACGGCGGGAAGCGCGACGAATGCTGCGGGCGGTGTGGTTGACGCAACGGCGCGGACGACTACTGGCGTTGCCGGATCCGCTGGTGGTGCAATCGGCGGCCTGAACGCAGCGGGGCAGTTTGCGTCGAACAGCCGCGGCGTTTTCGGGTTGAATGGACTGAATTTGAACGCGGCCGGATCGAACAGTACGGAAGGCTCGCTGATCACTTCCAGCGGGAAAAATGTTCGGCTCGATAGCGGCACGCGAATGCTGATCGTTTCCGGCGCGCAAGCTGGAGAAACAAAATCGACTGGCTCCGGTGCGCAAAAACCTGAACCGAAACCGAATTCCCAAAAGCAGAACAACCAATAATCATTAATTTGGGAAAAGGGGCCGCTCGGGAGGTCACCACGGGCGGCCCTTCGCTTTTTTGTGCAGCAGCGGCAAAGAAGGAGATTGCCAATCACACCAAGATCGTTTCGTTGTGCAGGCTACCGGCAGGACTGGGACAAAAATCCAGTTTGGCTTGAGCGCGACGCCCAGAAACGCAGATTGCACTCCGATCCCCGTGGCGTGCGAATTGTCGCAGAATACGAAACGGCGTTTTTCCCTGGGGCCGCTGGAGCCAAGAATGCGTATTCGTAGGGCCAAAGCAGCGATAGCGGCCGACGAGCATCGGTTTCCCGGCGCACAACGACCGTGGAATTGCTCAGCCAATGGCGCGCTTGAATGGAAAGCGCTCCAGCCTTGGCCAAATCGTCGAGCGTAAACTGTTGCACATTGGGTGCGATTGGTCCGTTCGCACCGGCTTCGAGGGCCTCAATCGCAATGTGCGCTTCGCGGACGATGTCCACTTGTTCTTGCCGCAATCTCCATGCAAACAGAAAGACAGCCGTCACCACGAAAAAAGAGAGAACCAGAGTCATTAGCGGCGGAAACGTGCTTCTGATGGCGTGGAATTTACGATCTTCCAGTTGGCCGCGAAACAATCGATGGCTCTGGAGCAATCCGACGGCAAGTAATGGGCCCACGATAACGGCCAGAGCCAGAGGCAAGTAGCTGCCGTGGCTGCCGCCTAATCCCAACACGCTGGTGACCATTCGATTTGCGCGGAATGGGTCGATTTTTGCAAAGAGCAAATCGGCGAAGAATTTTGTGTGATTGATGGCGGCGGTGCTCATCCAATTGCCGAGCGCGCCAGCAAGCCCGAGAGCAAACAGCACGGGAAAGCACCACAGCGTGGCACGCACCGTTCCCTTGACGATGCAGGAACACCAAAACGCTACTGAAGTAATGACGAACGCTTCGAGCACGAACACCAGCAGCGGCGCATTCCCCAAATAAGAGAGCGGCGCACCCACAAGCCATCCACTTACGAGCAAGACGATCAGTGGAACTCCGACGGCACTAATCAGGCTTGCACACAGTGCAACGGCGAGCTTAACGCCCCACTGCGTCCAGCTAGAGACGGGTAACGTCAGCTGCCACATGTGGGTGCCTTGCGTCTTTTCTTCTCCTAAGGAAAGCGCACCGGCGAGCAGCGCAATCAAGAGACTGAGCATGATCGCAAGAGCAACAGGGGGAGACTCAATGGGAAAATCGCGCGGCTTCACAAAGTGGAAGACGACCAGACAGCCCCACGTTACAAAGGAAAGCAAGCTGAGCAGCCACAGAACGCGAAGCAGACCAACTTCGCGGCGAATGAGATTGAGAATTGCACCGCGCGGCCGACAGCGCAGCCAATCGATTGCAAACCGCGGGATGAATCGTGCGGCAGTCGCGAGGCCGACTTCGCCTTGCGGGCCCTCGGCAATTTGGAAACGCAAAAACATTCGCCTGCCGAGCCACATGATTCCGACGGCGCAGCCAACGACCACAATCCCTGTTACCCAAAGAAAAGCAGTCGAGATGTCGCCATGGTGGCGCTGTGATTCGGCCAGCTTCGACCAGATGACGAACAGTACGCCGAAGAATGCGCTGCTCAGCGCCAACCCACCGACTGCCGACTTTGCAAGCAATGTGCCGGCTACCGAACCGGCGGTCGCGGCAACAATCCACACCGCAGGCATCCAAAAGTCCATCTCGAATTCTTGATTCCGCCCGAAACTGAACAAATAGAGGATCGCGACTGGGAGGACCGCGGCGAGAGTGACCATGGTTTTTTGCAGCCAAAGTTCCCGACGGTCGACTGGTTGCGCGAGGAGTAGGCCGATGGTTCGGTGCTGAAATTCGCTGCCGAGCGGCAGGGCGGCGAGCAAGGGGATTGCCACGAAGCAACCGAAGGGAAGGATCCAGTTCAATAGATCGGCCGGACTCCAAGAATAATCGTCGCGCGGAATGTGGAGGAAAGAAAGAAGTCCGCCCAACACCAGGCAGGACCACGGCCAAAGGAGTTGCCGCACTTCCTTGTAGAGTTGAATTGATCGAGGAGTCATGAAGTGTCCTATGACTTCAGCGTGGCTACGAAGATTTCTTCGAGCGATAGCGACTCGGTCGAGAGTTCTTCGGGATTTTCGGCGCGGAGCCGTTGTTCGGTTGCGGAGGAGGCGCCGTTCGCGACGACTTCCAGATCACGGCCGTTGGTGCGAATACTCAGTGCGCCGTCGAATTTCATAGTAGGAGGCGTGCTTGCGAAGCGGGCGCGAATTTTGCGGTAGCGTTCGCGCGCTTCGTCTGCCTGCAGAGTGAGCACGGCACGGCCGGCGTCCATGATGGTGAATTCGTCGATGAGGCCTTCGAATTCCGAGATGAGGTGCGTCGAAACAAAAATGGTGCGCTGGCCCGGGCGGCCTTCCTGATACGCGCCGATGACGGTTTCGATGAATTCGCGGCGAACGATCGGGTCGAGTCCGGAAGTCGGTTCATCGAGGACGAGTAAATCCGTCTCGGGACAGACGGCGGCGATGAGCGCGACTTGCGTCCGCTGGCCTTTGGAAAGATTCGCAGCGCGTTGCGCGGCGTCGAGACGAAATCGCCCGAGAAGTTCGTGTTCGATTTTGCGATTCCAGTTTTCGCGGAAGGAAGCGAGATAGTCGAGCGTTTCGCGCACAGTCATCCAGGGATAAAACGCAACCTGATCCGGAACATAGGCGAGACATTTTTTGACTTCAACTTCGTTTTTGGCTGGATCGATTCCGAAGACGCGGACCTGCCCGTTCTTCGGGCGAAGCAGATTCAGAAGACATTTCATGGTGGTGGTTTTGCCCGCGCCGTTGCGGCCAAACAGGCCGTAGCTCCGGCCGGGGCGCACAGTGAGATTGAGTTGATGGACGGCTTCCGCGCGGCCATAGGCGTAACTGAGATTTTCGATTTGGATTGCTGGAGCGGGGTCGGTCATCGGCGGCTCAGACCTCCTTTTCATTTTCGTGGCCGCGCTTTTTTTCTTCGAGTGCGGCCATGCGTTCGTGAATCAATTCGAGCAGCTCTTTTCGAGAAACTTGCAGGTGGTGCGCCTGGACGAGAGTCTGATCAATTTCGGCGATGAGGAGCCGGCGGCGAACTTCCTTGCGGACCGCGCCATTGTTTTCCCTGAGGAAGCAGCCGCGGCCGGGCTGCGCCTCGACGATGCCGAGGTTTTCGAGTTCGGAATAGGCTTTAGCGATGGTGTTGCGATTGACGCGCAGCTCTTCGGCAAGTGGCCGGATGGAAGGGAGCGCTTCGCCGGGACGGATTGCGCCGGAAGCGGCGGCGGCTCTGACCTGGTCGACCACCTGGAGGTAAACGGGCTTGCCGGATTTGAAGTTGAGCTGAAAGATCATAACTGTCCTACTGTCATAGGACAATAGGACAGTTATAGATTTCTGTCAAGCGAGGATTCCGCGAACTGTTTCCAGGACCGTACCTGACGCGCGAGCGTCTCGGGGCCGGATTGCTGCGACCGAGCGTTTGCTATACTCGCCCGATGCCTTCTGATCGAAAGAAGCTGTTTCTTGTGGATGCGATGGCGCATATTTACCGCGCGTTTTTTGCGCCGATGCCGATGCGATTGACGGGGCCGGGCGGCGTTCCCACCAACGTTCCTTATCTGTTCGGAAACATCCTGAAGCGCCTGATCAAGGATTATCAGCCCGATTACATCGGGATTGTTTTCGACCCGCCGGGCGCGACGTTCCGCGACAAGCTTTTTGAAAAATACAAAGCGCAGCGCCAGCCGATGCCGGATGAGATGCGCGTACAGCTGCCGTACGTGAAGCGATTGTGCGAGGCGATGCGACTGCCGATTCTGGAAGTGAAAGGGTATGAAGCGGACGACGTGATTGGCACGATGGCCGTGAAGGGATCGAAACAGAATCTCGATGTGCTGATTGTTTCGAACGACAAGGACATGATGCAGCTCGTCGGGAAGAATGTGCGCACGCTTCGCACGGGATCGGGCGGCGCAAAGGGCGACATTCTCGTCGACGAGAAAAAAGTGGAAGAGATTCTCGGCGTAGCGCCGGACAAAGTGGTGGACTACATGGCGCTGCTGGGCGACACGATTGACAACATTCCCGGTGCGAAAGGAATCGGCGAAAAAGGCGCCGCCGAGCTCATCAAGAAATATGGAAGCGTCGAAAAGGCCTTGGATCACGCGGACGAAGTTCCTAACAAGCGGTATCGCGAAGCGCTGCAACAGCAACGCGAGCAAGTGATGATGTCGAAGCAGCTGGCGGCAATCGCGCTAGATGCTCCGATCGAGATAAAAATCAAGGAATTGGAAATGCGCCCGCCGGACAATGCGGCGCTAGGGGCGCTCTATCGCGAACTTGGTTTCAGTTCGTTGCTGAAGGAGCTTGGCGCGGAGGCATCTGCACCGCCGCCCTCGCCCGCGGAACTTGAAACCGCTTCCAAAAAAGACTACGCGCAATTTTCGGACGTAAAGGAATTCAGCGCTTGGCTCGAAAAACTTCCGGCAAAAGCGCCGCTCGCCGTCTGGCTGCAACTGGAAAGCGGTGACCGCGAAGAGGAAGGGTTCGGCACGCGGGTGAGTGGAATTGAAGTTTCGAGCAAGCCTGGAGAAGGGCGCGCCGTGTGGACGGATGAAAAGGGAGAAGCTCTCAAAGCGCTGGCGCCGGTGTTGGGCAATTCGAAGCGGGCGAAGATTGTTCACGACCCGAAACTTTTTCAACTGCTGACGGGGCGCGCGGAAAATATTCAGGACGCGACGCAGATTTATTCATATCTTTTGCGGCCGACAACTTCGAAGCACGATTTTGCCGACGTCGTCTTCCGCCATTTCAATACTGCGGTTGGCGGCGGAGCGGGAGAACGAGCCGATTTTCTGCAGCGATTGGCGCCGGTGCTGCGGGCGCAAATCAAGACAGAGGAACTTGAAAACGTTTACGAAAAGATTGATTTGCCCCTTGCGCCCGTTCTTGCCGACATGGAGCGCGTGGGCGTGCGCGTGGACCCGAAGGTCCTTGACAAGATGTCGGAGTCGATGGAGAAAGAAGTCCGGCGGCTGGAAAAAGAAATTTGGAAGATGGCCGGCAGCGAGTTCAATGTCAATTCGCCGGCGCAGCTTGCGGAAATCTTATTCGATAAGCTGAACCTTGCGCCGGCTGCGAAGCGAGGGAAAGCGAAGGCGCGTTCGACGGCGGCTGATGTTCTCGAAGAGCTTAGCGCCTCACATCCGCTGCCCGCGAAAATTATCCAATATCGCGAGATTGCGAAACTGAAATCGACTTACGTGGATTCGCTGCCGAAACTGATTCATCCCGAAACTGGGCGGCTGCACACCAGCATGTCGCAAACGGGCACGGCCACGGGACGGTTGAGCTCGAGCGATCCCAATTTACAGAATATTCCGATTCGGACGGAGCTGGGCCGCGAGATTCGTGCGGCTTTTGTTGCCGAAAAAGGAAAGATTCTGCTGTCGGCTGACTATTCGCAGATCGAACTGCGCGTTATGGCGCACTTTTCGAAGGACCCGGTTCTAATCGACGCGTTTCGAAACGGCGAAGATATTCATGCGCGGACCGCGCAGGAGGTATTTGGAGTCGGCCCGCTGGCGCAGACCGCCGAACACCGGCGCGCGGCAAAGGCCATCAACTTCGGAATTATCTATGGCCTGTCGGCGTTCGGATTGGCGCAGCAGCTTGGGATCGAGCAACGCGAGGCGGCGCAATTCATCAATGCCTACTTCACCCGGTACAGGGGCGTGAAAACATATCTGGAAAATGTGCTAACCGAAACACGAAAGACCGCTGCGGCCAAAACGCTGTTCGGGCGGATCCGCCCGATTCCAGAGATTTCTTCGCCGCAGATACAGCTGCGGAATTTTGCGGAACGGACAGCGCTTAATTCGCCGCTGCAGGGAACCGCCGCGGATCTGATCAAGCTCGCGATGATTTCCATCGACCGGCGACTCGGTGAGGAAAAGTTTGCAGCGAAGATGATTTTGCAGGTTCACGACGAACTGCTTTTTGAAGCGCCGGAAAAAGAAAAGAGCAAACTGGAAAAACTTGTGCGTGAAGAAATGGAAGGCGTGTACAAGCTCGCTGTGCCGCTTGTCGTCGAAGTAGGCGTCGGTCCGAACTGGCGCGACTTGGAGTGACTTCGGTCACAGAGTGTTTCCTCGCCGACGTCTTGAAAAGAATGTTCCTTGCGCAGTCTTGGCTGCGCGGGTGTAGAATCCGCGTGAGCTCGAGATCTAGTCCGGTCTCAATTCCGGCTACAGTCCCAAGCAAATCACAGTTCATCCCGTCAGGAGGATGCGATGCGGACTGCCCTTGCTTGCTTTAGTGTGATCGTACTCGCCGCAATTTCGCTCGGATTCGGAAAACAGGAACCGACACAGGAAAAGCCGAAAGAAAATCCGCCGCCCGCCGCCGATGCCGTCAAACCTGCCACTGCGGATCGCAAGAATCCAGTCGCGCCAACGCCAGAGGGCCTCTCTGCCGCGAAAAAGATGTTTGGCTACGACTGCGCCATGTGTCACGGCGCCGCGGGCGATGGCAAAGGCGACATGGTCGAGTCCATGAAGCTTACGATGAAAAACTGGCGCGATCCGCAGTCGCTCGGCACGATGACAGATGGCGAGCTGTACGAGATCATCATAAAGGGAAAAGGCAAAATGACGGGCGAGGGAGACCGCTTGCCGCCGGATAAAGTCTGGAACATGGTCAACTATGTCCGCGCGCTTGCGAAAAAAGGCGGCGCAGCGCCTGCAGCGGACGCCGCGCCGAAGCAGTAGTTTTCGCGGCGAGCTCCGTCCATCAAGGTTTTGGGAAATTCGTGCTAGCCTTTTCAATCCCAGTCTTCAGGAGCAAGTTATGGCGCATGCCCCGCAATTTCTGAAGCTCGTCAATGAGTCGAAAACCAGAGTGAAAGAGACGAACGTCGATGACGTAAAACGCCGCATGGACGCGGGCGAGAAATTTCTGCTGGTGGACGTTCGTGAAGACAACGAGTGGGCAAACGGGCATTTGCCGAGAGCTGTTCACCTGGGCCGCGGAATTATCGAGCGCGACATCGAGACGGCGGTTCCCGACACCGGCACAAAAATGATTCTCTACTGCGGAGGCGGCTTTCGTTCCGCGCTCGTCGCCGACAATCTGCAGAAAATGGGATACACCAACGTCGAATCGATGGACGGCGGCTGGAAGGGCTGGGTCGCGGCCGGGCTCCCGACTGCGAAAGGCTAGATCCCGCTCTTAGTCGCTTCGGGGAAATCCACGATCGTCGCTTGCTTGAAAATGCCTCGCACTCCATCATTACCCTCGAAAAAATGCTTACGACCAAAACGAAGATAGCGCTTGCTGGACTCGCTTATCGCGCGATCGCGATGAGTCGCGGATTGGTAGGGAAAGGCAAGCAGGTAGAGGTGCGGCGCGGAGGCGCTCGCTGGAGTTTGGATTTAAGCGAAGGAATCGATTTTTCGATTTACCTCCTCGGGGCGTTCGAGAAGTCAACAGCAGCCACACTTCGATCGCTCGTTAAGCCGGGCGATACGGTCCTTGATATTGGGGCAAATGTGGGAGCCCATACATTGGGCCTGGCACAAAGTGTCGGCGAAGCAGGAAGAGTTTTTGCATTCGAACCGGCAGACTTCGCGTTTCAGAAACTTCTGCGCAACCTGGCGCTGAACCCTCCGTTGCAGCAGCGCACAACGGCGACGCAGGCGATGCTGGG
>Ga0247693_1000056_pt1 | contig 35812 bp, 62 predicted proteins | sample CNK34_metaG_FD_182712 | JGI IMG/M metagenome (GOLD analysis project Ga0247693, IMG submission 182712) | Soil microbial communities from Purdue University Martell Research Forest, Indiana, United States - CNK34 | ecosystem: Environmental > Terrestrial > Soil > Temperate forest > Bulk soil... | reverse complement strand
CCATATTCACATCGCGAGTAGTGCGACGACCGCTTTCAATCGTTGCCTGACGATCCTCAACAGCGATTTGATGAAATTCTACGAATGGGGGACGAGCTTGATGCAGTTGCATGAGATTTCTCCTGTAGGGGATTTATTGTTCTACGCCCTTGTTGGAAGACGTAGAAGAATAAAGGGGCCGAAGCCCCTTCGCGATTAAGTAATCGCGCCCTGTGCAGTTGGACGGTCTACATACAGAACATTCCAGAAGTTCGTACCATCGTTGTAAGTGCCAGTAACAGTCACAGCGCCAGTTGCAGTTGCGTTTGCGCTCATTACTGCGGTACGGTTATCAGGATCCAGCGACAGCAGAGTAGTCGAAGCTGGGATGCCAGTACCTGAAACAGCCATGCCAACAAACCAGCCATCAGTATTCGATGCGCGGATAGTTGGAGAGCCATTCTGAGTAACAACATTGCTTTTCGCAACCGTAGTCGTCGCTGCGGCCTGTACTTTGGAACCGACAATTTCCTTGCCTGCCGAGTTAGCACCGAGCTGACCAGCAGCTACAATACCAATCTGCGCATTTGCAGCAACAGAAGCACTAGAGAAAGCAGGGATTTTGCCCGATACCAGCGCCCAGCCATATTGAACCGCTGCCACACTTGGCACGGCATTCAGAACGAATGCCACAGGTTGGCCCAAGTTAGCAGTATTTGGCACTGCGGTAGCGCTAAAGTTTGTGTCTACTACAACGGTAGTACCAACCTTAACGGCAGTCGAGGCAGGGAAGCTAACGTAAATCAGCTCCTGACCGCCCCAGAATGGATCGATAACAGACAGCACAGTGCCTAGACCTTGGCGCTGTGTGCTATCGGGAATAAACCAGTTGCCAACGGCTTGAAAGCCGATGACAGCCGAGTTGTTTGCTGCGGTAGTCATATTTTTCTCCTTAAGCCTTCATGACGCCCTGAAGGAATCGATTGGACACGCACAGATTACCCTGGAACAGAATTGGGATCACGATTGCATCCTGATTCACGGATCGCAGTTCTGGCATGATTTCCATGTTTGCGTCCTGATGGACAACAAGATCCATGTAATCAGTATTGATGAAATATGCGTGCTGTGCAGGTACGCCGCCCGAAGAATCGAAGAATACGTCAGCATTCTTGTATTTCAGACTCACGAAGCCAGCAGTACCGCTAGTTGGGCCACTTTCGCTGGAATAGCGCTTAATCGAAGTTTGAGACTGTTCGAAGAATGCGAAGTAATCATCAGACATCACGATCATATCTGGCTGATCCATACCACGAGTCAGGCGGATATAAGTTGGCAGCATCAGCGATTCAATCGTGGTAGCGCTTGGAGTGATTGCGCCGCCACCTTGAATTGGTGCAGCAGCAGATTGCACCACGTTTTGCCAGAATGGGAAAGTAGTGGAGTTGATGCCCCCAACAGTACCAGTGCCGGTATCAGCAATCAGCGCTTGCAGACCATTAATCTGGTTGGCCGCAGTACCGTCGGAATAGATATCTACCGACAGACCGTTAGCCATCGAACGCTGCGCATTTTTAATCTTCGCTTTCACGAAGTTGATAATGCGATTTGCACCCGAGTTAGTACGGATTTCCAGACCAGAAGCAGCGACGTTCACTGCTACTTGACGCCATGGGAATTCAGCAGCCGACAGCACATCTACAGCATTGATGTTCAGCACATCAAAGCCAGAATAGCGCTGATAGGTCGAGTTGTTTGCATAATCCAGTGGCTGGACGATGGACAGACCACCATCTTCCAAACGAATCTTGCCCTTTTCCGTCATACGGCGGAACAGTGCATTGTGCTTGGAAACATTATCCGCTACCTCTTTCGAGTGATTGCGGTAGGTAGTGGAGACAAGCTCCGTAAAACTGTTAAACAGCGTAGATTGACCAGGAGAGGCCATGATTTAGCTCCTTTATTGAATCAGCCCGAGACGCATTGCTGCGTCGCGAATCGTGTCATCCATTGTTCCCACTGGCTTAGCAGATGGCAATGTGCCTCGTTTGGCGACATTAGGACCTGCGGCGCGGCGGGCTTCCTGAGCTTTCTTTTGTGCTTCCGCTTTACGCTGGGCTTCTTGTGCTGCTTGCTGTTCTGCAAGCCATTGAGAGCCATGCACCGGATGCGCTCGGAGAGCTTGGTCATATGCATCCCGAATTCCATTTGCCGCACCATTCATCAGTAAGGATGACATCAGCGGCTTAAGTTCTTCGAAGTGTGCGTGACCTTCAGACTCGAATTGGGCGATTTCCTGTTGAGCAAAACGCGATTCGACAGCCTGGTTTACTGCTTGATTAAAATCTTGTGCTGGTGCCGTCGCTTGCGGGACTGCCACCTGCTGTTGGGCTGGTGCCTGATTGCCTGTCGCAATTGCGTACATGGCATTCAGGTTGATTCCGTAGGAATTGAGTAGTTGCAATGCATGCGTGGCACGCTGCTGATCGTTACCATAGCGCAAACCATGTTCTGCTGCAAGTACATTTTGCACGGCAATATGCGGTTCTACGCCAAGTTGTGCCATGGTTTGACGAAATGGCGCAATAGCCTGCTCAAAAACATCTGCTTGTTGAGCTTTTGGTCCCAACTGTTCGTGCATGCGCTTAAGCCCTTCTTGGCTTTCGCGCATACGTCGTTCAAATGCTGCTTGTGCCTCTTTCGGAGCACGCGCGACGGCTTCAGCTTCTTCTTTGCGAAGACCCATTTGCATCCAGCCAGGCACTTGACCTTGCTGCGCATCCGTCTGCTGCGTAGCTTGTTGATCTGTTTGCTCAGCATCAACTGGCTTATCTTCAGCTTTTTGCTTGAATTGGCCTTTGTCATCGCGAGAAAGAGTCTCCTGAACAGGATGTTCCTCTTCAGAATCTTCTCCGCGTGCTTGAATTTCTGCCCATGTTGCAGCAATGGTGTCATCCATTGTTTGCTCTGGTTCGCTATTGGTGTCGTCGTCCAGGGTCGCCTGATCGATGTCGGCCATGATGTGCTCCGGTGGTTGGTAAATCGTTATGCTGCGCTTTCAAGAGAACGGCGCTGCTCTGGTTTTAAGGCTTGCCATGCATCGACTGCTGCTGTCTCAATTTGCTTATCAATTTCAGCATCAATGCGCTTGCGCGCTTCAGCAGCAACTTTTTGTTCTTGCTCCATGCCTTCCCATGGACGGCAACCATGCTTTGCTAAATCATTGCGGCGAGCGGCCCGTCCCTCGATCCATTCACCAGTGACAGGCGATTCGTAAGCAGGGATATCCACTTGTCCGAATGGAGCTGAAAGAATGACTTTCTCAGTTGGCGCAGCGCAGCAAATCGGCGTTTCCATGCACCGCGCAATCGGACGCACATATTCATGTACAGAGCCGCATGCTCGACAACGAGCTTCATAGAGAGGCATTGAAATCTCCTTCTGCGGCATTAGCCTGATCTGGCGTCATTGTCGTTTGTTTGCCAATTTCAGCCACTTCAACAGCTTGTACACCTTTCATATGCTGAAGAATCAATTGCAATTGAGCCTGCATTGCTGCTTGCCGTTCATTATCAGATCGGCGCTGAGCCTCTAGCATCATTTCCATTTGCATTTCGCGCTGTTTTAGCATGGCATCAAATCGACCCTGCGCTTCTGCTTGAGCTTGTTGCGCTGCTTGCTGCTGTTGAGCCACCCATACATCGAGTTGTGCCTGTTTCTCAGAAAGACGCTCCTCTGATTGAATCTTCGCCATTTCAAGTTGAGCATTTTGTTGAGCATCAGCTTGTGACTGTTTCTCATCAGATTGCGCCTTGATCTGCGCTACTTGCACACGCGGGTCAGTCTGATCTTGCTTCGGAGGGGGAGCCTGAATTTTGTCGATCGCATCTTCGACGGCATTACCCATGCGAGCGCGGCGAACGACAGTTAGCATTAGTTCTTTGAGCACATCAACAGGCATAATGCCTTGTTGAACTGCCGGTGCGAAACCATTCATCACTTGAACCACACCACCTAGTACCTGTTCCAGGCCTTGCATATCTGATTCCATGGATGCAGCTACGGTCGAATCAGTCTCGATATCTACCTTGAATGTTCGAAGGGCATCATCACGCATCACGCCGATGATTTCCTGCCAACTTGGGATGGACAGGATTGGCGGCGGCTGTGGTGCTTGTGGTGGCTGCTGGCCCTGCTGTTGTGCCATTGCTGCTTGCTGCTGGTATTGAGCCTGCGCTTGCTGGAATTGCATCTGTGCTTGTTGCTTAGCCATCTGATCCGGGAATTGCAGACCAGTCATGGTATAGAGCGTTTCAGGCTGGAATCGTTCAGAGATAATCTCCGCCTTGATGCGCAAAATATCGCGGATATAGCGCTGTACTTCTGCTTGTAGGCGACGAACACGCAGACTGCCATTTGTCGCCTTAATCTGTTGTGCAGTTGCGGTTTCACCAGCATCAGTAGCTCCGCGCATAATGTCGGAGATGCCGGTGATTTCGTAAATGATTTGCTTGATTTGATCCCGTTGTTGATACAGTTCACGCAAAACATTAGCGGCCTGATCGATTGGAAGCATCCAGACGGCATTCTGAAGACCGCCGATATCTCGCAGTTCGACAACATTTTGTGCAGCGATCAGATCATTATCTTCACCGCGCATAACTTCCGACAGTTCCGTAATCGTCGCATCATAAACGCCACGAAGTTTTAGACCACGAATTAATCGCGAAATACGAACTGTAACGAGATTAAGCTCTTCCTCTTGCTGACGATAATAATCAGGCAGAGGAATAGGAACATTGGATGAAGAATCCAAAATGCCGCGCAGTGGGCGAGGACTTGGGAAGAAGCCAATAAGCTTTAAAGGATCATCTTGCTTATCCAGCACAGAATTACGATAGCCTGGACTCACAAAGATCACTTTACGAGAATCTTTATCCCAGATTTCCCATACGACCGCAGTCTTAAATAGCTCTCGTACTGCATCGTCACGATGCTTATGGATTTCCTCATCGCTGGCAGCATCCATTGTCATGGCATTGCCTTTTTCAGCGCCGAATTTATCAATCAATTCGTTACGGGTCATGCGATGACGATATGCAATCCACGGAATCTCATCCCATGTCTTTCCAGGTCCTTCGCGATAGTCATCCCATTGCACGTGCTCAGCAATGACTTGTTCCCAAGCCAATTCTTCGTTTGGCGGAGCGTCATTATCGTTAGCCTGCTTGCCTTGTTCTCGTTCGCCAGGCAGTTCTTGACGGATTTCTGCCGTCTCACGAAGGCTGGGAACATATCGAACACGGGAAATGCCACGGCCAGGCAACAACATATCCATCACGTCACTGACCATGATGGAATTGAAATCGTAAGTATCGAGGGAAAACTCTAGCGCTCGCGTAAGAACATCAGAAACTGCTTTGCCAACAGGATCAGTATCAGCAAAACGGCGACGTACATCGGGTTTAGGCTGACTGTTATAGATAGCTGGTAGCAATGTATCCGTATTACTCCAAAGCATGTTGAAAGGATTCTTTTGGGAATCTTTCTGCCGATATTTGTCCAGCAATTCGCCACAGCGCTTACGCCAATCTTTTTCACGTTTGTCAGACAAGTCCAGTTCCAAGAGCCAGCGGCGCACCTCCATTTCTGGACTCGTGCCAATCTCCTGCACTGTCTCAATTTGACCTGTGCTAGAGGTGATATCGCTCATGCTAATGCCACCAGATTAGTTGCAGTCGTTCCTGTTGCCAAGATACGGCCCTGATCAGCGGTAAATGGCAGCAATGTGCCAGTTGGCACAGCTTTCAAGATAATTGAAGCCGTAGTGCCATCAGGAGAAATGGCTACGTCACCAGTTCCACCGACGTAAATACCTCTAAAACTCAATAGAGTAGTATCCGATGGCGTTACCGTTTTCCATGATGCGTAGCTCAATGCTAATGTCTGCATGTCAATCTCCGTATTTCTGACGGCGATGCGCCGCGATAATCTGGTCAATGGTCTGATGCTGAGCGAATTTTACTACTTCTTTTGGCTTTGGTAGCATTTCCTGTCGCCAAACGATACAAGCATAGCGGAAACTGTCTGCATAATGTGATGTCCAATCATGCAAAGGACGATCACGGAAGCATTTTTTATCCTGATCCCATTCTCTGCGATATTGGGTTAGTGCTTCGATTCCATCAGCACATTTGTCTTTATCGATCCAAATTTGGGGAAATGTCTTACGTGCCGCTTGAATGCCATCTTGAAGACTCAGGTCCGGGGTGATACGCGGCTTCCAATCTAAATCACGGAACTGCTGCTCCACGCTCTTTCCCCTGGCGGCCAATGTCTTCGCTTTAGCATCGTGTGGAAGCCAGATATGCTCAGCGTAGCGATATGGTTTTGCCTTCAATATCTCTGAGTAATGTTCGACATCTTTTCCACTAGCAGCATAGCAATCAATGAATCGCACCTGATTATGCGCCACCTGAAAGAACCAAATTGCCGTATCGTCGTCATAGCCCAAATCGAATGCAACATGAACTTTGAGATTTTCGTCCCAAAGATTGCTAGTCATTCGCCCTTCGTCTTCTACCCTTCGTAGCTCGCCACCGTAGTAAGCGCCCATGATCGCAGCCTCAAAGCTGCACATGAATTCTTGATCAAATAGCGCATGGCCCTGTTCTATGCCAAATTCAGCCTCATAGTTCTGTCTTTCTTCTTCTAATTGTTGCGCAGTAAATACACCGGATTGATCAGCTCTGATGACTTGAGCAAATGCTTTCGGATTTTGCTTAGCAGCGAGGAAAGTTTTATGTGCGTGATTTTTACCGCGTGGCGTAGTAATGAATAGCTGCCAACCATTATTTTCAGTCAGGATTGGTCGTAGATATGCCCTAGCAGCAGGATTGGCCAATGCCCATTCGGAATAAACGATGCCAGCAGGAGCGGAGCCGACTGCTGAATTGAAGTTATCTGATCCGAGAACTTGCCAGGATGATCCATTGATGAATTCAATCATCATTTCTTGATTGCGCGTCGTCTTACGAATCTCAAGCGGAAATGCTTCATCGATACGGCGTCGGCCGGTATGCGGATTGACAGCGTTCCAAATGGCCTTACGAGCTTGCTCAGCCTGAGGGAGCATATGCCAATAGTTAGCCACGCGTTCAAATGCAGCTACAGCAGCTCGGTGAAGACAAATTTCGTCTTTACCTGAGCGACGATGCCAGATTAGCTCAGCATGTCTACCGCCATTCTCTAGATATTCCCATGCTGGAAGCTGATAGCTGCGTGGCCTCCAGTTATTTGGAAGTCTGATTATCGGCATCGCCAAATCGTACAAGTTGGACAGTCAATGCAGCGCCATCAGCGCCGGTGTGCTCAAGTGCCTGTTTTTCTCCCCATTTCTTCGGATTCCATTTAGCAAGCAATTTCAGCCTAGTCTCAATGCGTAACTTAGATCGTTGCACATGATCGCCATTTAATTTCCAGCCTGTTGATTCGCCCTGTGCATCGAATTGTTCCATCCAGTCATTAGTCGCATTATCCGCAATATCCATGCATTCCTGGGCAATGGCATCTTCGCCGAGTTCTCTGGCGCGCGCGAAGCGTGTGGCGAAATCTTTCTCTTCCATCATCCAGTCATATACTGTTCGCCAGGCCGGTTGTCCATCATCTCGACAAATCTGACGCAGTGGCTCACCTAATGCGATGCGCTCAAGGATTGCTGCTGCTCGTTCTTCGGTATATGTAGATTTTGGTCCGCGCTTCTTTGGCGGCTCAGATGGCTTTTCGGGGACTTTCTTGCGGGACATTTCATCACCTATGCTGTTGGGCTAAGTGATGAAATTGTAGCAGAGTATTGCGCTAATTTGCATATTGTTGGTGGATTATGCTCTACGGAATAGCAGACCTTCCCATGATCCGCTCAGGATTACGCCTGCTGCACTCGTATATCCGCAACGTAAGCCGAAATCGTTTTTCTCAGGAACAGGAATCATTGTTTTTGGGTCAAGACTTTTGCTGACAATATCCGTTGTGCTTAGCGCACGAGGTAGGCGGATAGGATTGCTAGCTAGTGGGCCTTTGAAATAAAAGAGAACATCTGCGCCTTTGCTCGATCCACCACCACCAGCAGAACTATTGATCTGTATGTCGATGTCGAAGATCAGAAGCGTACAGTTTACTGGTACAGTAAATTGCGATTGCTTGCTGATTGCTGGTGAAAGGTCAGGAACTGTAGAAATTGGGATAATGGCTCTTACAGTACCACCGCCTGCATCTCTTACATTAATCTGGCCTGCATTGCGCTGACCGCTACCCGTTGCGCCGAGAGAGACTGAATTGATTCGGTAGAATTGCTGCGTTAGTGCGACTGGAGTCGTACCATTAGTGGGTTTTGTCTCGGATATCTCGTTGAAATTGATATCTAGGCCGCTGACTGTTACGCTTTGTGCGCCAGTTCCTGCAGCAGTGTCATTCGCAGCATTAACCCCGACAGAGAGAAATTCCAGGCTAGTTGCGCCGGTCATCCATGGATAAATACCGGCATTGGGCCAGATGTCATTCGCTGCTACTCCAGATCCGGCAATCGTTACCTGACCTAGACCTGTTACACGTCTAACGAATGTTCCATATAGCCCTAATGATGCTTCAATAGGCTCGTACATATTGGCACCTCCTGATGAGATACCAACAGTCTATCATGGACAAACTATCGCTTAGTTTGTTTCTTTGCTGCTTCGCGCTTTTCGGCGTAGGCAATGGCCAAACTTTGCTTAATTGGCTTTCCCGCCTTTACTTCAGCTTTTACGTTACTTTTGAAGACAGCATGTGATGTTGATTTCTTGAGCGGCATGTCACTTCCCTTTCAAAAAAATCCCGCTCTAGCGCATATGTCCAGAGCGGGCGAACTAGGAGGGTGAAGCAGGGTGGAACAGGGCGAAACAAAGGAAACTGGAGCGGGCGGAGGGAATCGAACCCTCTGTGTACACCTTGGAAGGGTGTTTGCCTGCCTCAGGCACGCACGCTTATGCCGGACTTCCACCGGCTTTGTCTGTATAGCGGTATTCGCTCTCTATCTTGGATGGTGGGATTCGAACCCACGGTAAGAGGTTTGCCTATCTTTACTCCCCTACGCCACCTGCTATGCAGGAATGTGCCTTAAGCCACTCAGCCACATCCGATCTTACTACTAGAATTAACTCATCCTAGCATGAGACGCTTATCCCGAAGTTACGCGCTTATGCGACATTGGCCATCGCTAAGCCATTATAGATCAGAAATGTCTCTGAATCTATATTAGCCTTCAATCTGACCAGGAGCGATGATTACTTGACCGTCTTCGATGGCTTTTTTAATCGCCTTGTTGGCAAGATTTCGCAGTCCTCCAACAACTCCATTGCCTCGCATGTACATTTCAATCAACTCAGCATTTGTCATTTTCGTCACAGGATAATTTTCTGCGACATAGTCATATCCTTCGCTCATTTCTCATCCTCCTTATCGTTCTTATCCTTACCAAAGTATTTCTCTGCCAGATATTCTGCTAAAGCAGCAAATAGAAATGCGATGCCAAGTAGCATGAGAAACGTTACGATGTCGTTTTGAGTATCAGTCATTTCTTTTCCCTTTTAGCCATCATTGCATCTGCAAAGAAATATGCCCATCGAGCGCGCCAAGAGCAGTATGACTCTGGAACTGCCTGCTGACCAAAAGTTTTCGTGTTTCCTGTCGAATCTGGCGCGTGTATTGTCACTGTCGGTTCTGACTTGATCTCTCGGCAGAAATCGTTAGGAATATCAGGCGCATGGGCTGCAAAATAATCCCTCAGTGTCATCCCTGGCACCGGATCAATCCCCCATGCTCCACCGTTTTTAGGATGAGGAAATGCTGATTGTTGTTTGTCGTTGCTCATGCTACCTCCTTGACAGGCTTTTCATCTTCCACTTTATCGGTATCAGGAATTCCAGATATAGGACGGAGCCAAGAATCTGATATTGGCACAGCATCAAATCTAACACCAAATATATTAAATTGAGGACTTTGAATTTCGCATTCCCATGTATCGTAGTCACATGAAAGATTATCGTACATGCAAAATCCAATATACCTAATAACTTTGCAAATTCGCCCCTCCATCCCTCTTGTCGATTTTATTTGAATCGCCAAATCTCCAGGTTTCACATTCATATATCACCTTATTTTTTATTTGCCAATGTTAGCTTCCGGTTTCCAATATCCTCGCTCGCACCACGTTTGCGATTGCATTTGGCATGAGAAATAGCCAAATTATCCATAGCTAATGTACCGCCTAAGGATCGTGGTTTGATATGTTCAAGAGTAGCTTTTGATTCATCCACAGGCAGGCCGCATACGAAACATAAGACCTGCCCATGCTTTTTAAGCAGCATCTTGTAGATAGTCTCTCTTCGGCTCTTTCTGATCCGGCTAGAAATCTTAGCGTAGCTCTTTGACATATATCACCCAATCGAAGCAATAGCCATGCGTTCACCCATGATGCGCTCAATGATAGCCTTGTGCTGCAGTCGTGGCGCTAAGGGCCGCATAATCGGTTTCTCGGCCTGTTCTGCGGCAAGCTGAGATGCACTCGGGATGTAATAGCGCTTGCATTTGCCCAGTGGCTCCTTGTGGATGATCTTGTCGCGCTCCATGTTCTCCAATACGAGGCGCAGAGCTGGCAGTCCAATGCCAAGCTTCCGGCTCATCATCATGTCAGAGAATCCGGCCGATTCCTTTGTCAGTAGTCGCATGACTTCCTGGCGTGCAAATGCTTCTGTGTATTCCTTCGTCATTTCACATCCTCGCTAATAATCTTGCATTCAATAATCTTATCTCGCAATACAGTTTTCCCATATCGCTGACAGTCTTTAAACGTTGAATTGTTTGTAGATACATTAGATGCAAAGGCTCCAACTGCTGCGCCAATTCCCATTAGCACTATTAAAAACATAATCACAACAAATTCGTCATCCATTTCTTTCTCCTAGTTTGGGATTTTTGGAACTTCTAGTTCTAACGCTTGATATGCAAACAAGATTTGGATTGGAAGTAAATCCCTATCTCGTCTCTCTGCCCGATAAATAAAGCGTTTTGCCCATGCTTTATGATCGATCCCGTTTGCCGTGTAAGTCGGATATTTCGCTTCTGCCTCTGCAACCAAGACGGCGCTCATTTTGTAGCCCTCAGGTCAGCTAGCAAAGCTTTCACAGCCGCTTTGCCTTTTTCGCTTGGCCCAGCAAGCAATGGATGGCTTTTAATCCCTGCCATCTTCACAATCTCGGTCGCATGCTCCGGCTTCCATTCCAAAGCCGCTTCTAATGCGATTTGACCTACCTGCACGGCCTTTGCGAGCATAGAGATGACTCCATGCCTATCTGTGCCATAGGAAGGGAAATAACGCGGTTTACGGCCTTCCAGCTTGGCGCGCTCAACCAAGCGTAAGTAAGCATCCTTGAATGCCATCCGAGCTGCAACTCGGTCGCCCTCTTCAATCAATGGAGTTGCTACCGCGATAGCCTGAGCAATCTCGTCTGTCAGCATGGCGGACTCGTGCTCGGATTTTGGCATCAGCGCCCAGGCTTCCTCGACCCCAAGCCAACCGCCATCAGTTTGTGCATCACATCCTTTAAGTATGTCGTTCAGGTGTGGCTCAAAGCTGCTTGTCTTGATGTGGTTCGTTACGGCATTCATCAAAACGCCATCAGGATAGCTAGCCAGTGCTGCCCACCACATTTCTCGGCGCGGCCCGGTAATTGAAGCCATGTTCGGATATTCTGCCTTCAGGAAAATCATTGCCTTTGCGAATTCTTCTGCTGTCATTTCATAGCCCCCCACTCTTCCAAATCCTTGATGTATGCCTGCAATTCGTTCTGCGGGCCATCCTGTCTTGCAAGTTTGATAAACCGGTCAACCTTAGGACCATCACGGCAGATCAGCTCGATGTCGTCATAGATCGTTCTGGTTTCGTTTTTTCCCATGTGATGTGGGGAAAGCAAGCAACCATCAATCGCCTCGCAGAGTTCTCCAACCGTGTAACCGTCCTTCAGCCTGGCGGTGATCGCTTTCGTTCGCTTGGCATCCAATTTTGCCTGCTGATGGTTCATCTTCACTTGCCAATAGGCGAAAACCTCTGCCGTCTCGCCGCTAGGCGGGACAATGGTTTTGACTTTCTCTATTGGTTTATGGTTAGTGGTTAGTGGTTTATGGTTAGGTTGCTCTTTGGTGCTACTTTCGTGCTCTTGTGGTGAACCATTCGTGCACGATTCGTTCTCTTTTCGTGCTTTTTTATTTTTTTCACGCTCAATTGCTATGGATCGATTAATTTCTGCTCTACCTTGGTAAGAAGCTAATTCCTGCTCAACGCGGTGTTGTACGTATCGTCCATTTGCATCAAGTTCAAAAAATTCATCAAGAATGCCAAGAACAGCTTGTTTTTCCTCTTCAGTACGCGCTCTTGCCCATCGAGTAGCTTCTAAAAGAGTCGGGGCAAGCTCACGATCATAGTAAGCATGAAGAATGAGCAAGTAGATGCCATGTTCAAGTGGAGACAAGTGTCCCGTTTTTTTGGCGTAGTCGCCGACATGGATTTTGAAGTAGTACATATTCCCTTCCAGACGCGTAGGGATGGGTTCTTGGAGGAACCCCGCAAAGTTCGGGGAGAGGGCCCGGCGGCTTGCTCTACCCATCCCTACGCGCCTACTTTGTTGCAGTTATCCAGTCTCAACCCTCCAAGATTTTCGACTGGTGCTCAGGCGTCATCGCATTGCGCGACAACACGACTATTATCGCTCAGAAATCAATTCCGGCCAAGAAATTTTGCAACTACCATAACCGTAGTTGTTGCTCTGACGTGAGCGCCCATACAGCAACTACTGGTATCCAGCAAGCTACTGCTAGTAGCCATCCTATGATGCGGGGCAATGCATGGCGGCGCTCAGTTCGGTAGCAGGTGTGTGGATAGCCATGAAATGCTTTCATGATGCCTCCTGTTTGAGTTTTTGTATCAAATCCACAACTTGATGAATGCTGTTTACGATATAGACCGGTGCTCGCCACTTGCTATGCCAGTCGATTTGATCCGGCGTTAGCTTTTGCTTGCTAGGCGGCTTAGACCCATCTTTAATTTCAACTAGAAAGTTGCCCACCCCTGAAATGGCGCATAGAAGGTCAGGACAGCCTTGGCCCACTGAATGAAGGTGCTGGACGCTAGCACCCATTGATCGGAGCGCCTGGACGATTTCTGGCTGATTAGCGTCGATTTTCGCCGCTCTCATCCGATCATCTCCATGCATTGGGCCAGCAATTCAAGCTGCGATCCATATTCACGTTCAAATCGAGCTTTCCAGGGATGCACAGCAATCAAGCCTGGTGCGCCCGTTCCGTCTTGATGATGACCAGAACACAGTGGCAACACTAGCTTGTGGCAATCCGGCTTAGTTCGGCCATCAATATGATGGATACTTACATGTGGCTGGTAATGACCATCCTTGATACAAGCAATGCATCCTAGCTGAGCTAGTTTATCCCAAAGCTTTTTCTCTTCTGCAGTCACAGCACGTTGCTTTGACTTCATTGGCTTATTTCGTTTCATTGGCTAAGAATCCTCCATGCTGTTGCTGCCACTGCTGGAACCTGTCCGTTACCGATGCATGCAATTCTGTCCACGTAATCGGCCACAGCATTGCCACTTCCGCGAATGAGGGGGTCAGGCAAATCGGATCTGTTGAACAAGTCCTCAATCCCTCCACCATTTTTGCACCCCGGAAGTGCGGAGAGCCTTTGAACCGTTTTGCAGAACTGCCTTTGTATTCGTTTTTCCCGATTGTCGGCAGCAAATATCCAGATTCGTTCTCGTAAATGCCAAGCGCCGACGTGTCCAGCTCCCAGCACTCCCCATTTAGCATCAAACCCCATTTGGGCCAGGTCTGCGAGAACTCTTCCAAGCCCCCTAGAAGTGAGAGCTGGTGAGTTTTCCAGCCAGACAAATCTCGCGCCAGTTTCGCGAACGATGCGGGGGACTTCTCTCCATAATCCTGATCTTTCATCGTCAAGTCCTTCGCCCCTTCCAGCAACGGAAATACCTTGGCAAGGAAACCCTGCTGAAACCACATCAATACAGCCTCTCCATGGCCTTCCGTCAAAAGTCGTAACGTCAGACCAAATCGGGAAAGGTCTGAGAATTCCATCGTTTTGTCGTTGCGCCAGAACTTGTGCGGCGTAGGCATCACGTTCAACTGCGCATACGGTTCGCCAGCCGAGCAAGTGGCCTCCCAATATTCCTCCGCCAGCGCCTGCGAACAGCGCGAGTTCTCGTAATCCTCCATTAATGCTTTGCTGAATAGCCATGTCATTCATCGTTCCTCGCGTGTGTGAAATTCAACGCCCATATTGGCCCCGAATGCATGAACCTGCTCAAGGAAAATACTGAATCCGCGCACGGTCAATTGGGTCGTGCTACCAACCAAAACACGATTTCCTGATGGGTCGTAATCCCACTTCCGATAACCTGCCAAGCACTCATCCTCAATGTACTCTTCAGGGAGGAACTGTTCTTTCAGATATCGGTGTAAGACTTCCGCACTATACTGGCGTCCTTCAATGAATAGCTGTTCAGCGATATCCTTCAGCGGCCCCGCGTGATAAAGGGCATTTTGGTCTAGCTTACGTGGCCGCTTATAAGGCTCGACCGTCACCTGCATAGGCTTATCCTGATCCAACGGCAAATTCCTGATAAGCCCTAGCAGAGTGTCGCGGTTACGCTCTTCACGGAGGAAGAATACGCGCTTGGGGAATTGGCCTTGCATCAATGTCTCTCAGCCAGCTTAGCCAAGGAAGCAAAGACAGCGAGCGCATATTTCTTCCCCTGCTCATCCATACGATCATACAGAGCCAATAGCGTAGCCTTACGTGACTGCTCCTCAGTCAATACAGCACGCTCATTGTTGTTTGCGCGCTTTACTCCGTCATAGGTCAGCATGATTATTCCTCCTTTGATTCGGCTATTAATGCATCGATTTTCTTCAGTGACCACCCAAACTTGCGCATGATCGTCAGGATGAATTCCGCGCTCATTTGTGTACCATTTCTATATTCGCAGATTCGTCCCTTGGTATAGCCGATTTCGTCTGCAAGATGGGAATCGTTACGTAGACGATTCTCTGAAAGAAGCGCATCCAACAAAGCATGCGGCTTCTTAGGCCCTTTGGTTCGTGTCACGATTTCTCCAGTTCTTTGTTGATGGCTTCATCATATGCCATATGGTTCGCGGCCGCAAGATATTTAGTTCATCCGTACGTTTCAAATAGTTCTTGCGAAACGTATTTTTATGGGCTATAGTTCTCTACATGGAAGCAGCGCATAAGCGCTCCCACACTAGGAGAAGAAGATGAAATTTAATGTATATGGTACAGCTACCATTGGCGTGACCATTAAGGTAGAGGCTGAAACCGAACAGGGAGCTATTGAAATGGCTTATGAAAAATTCCCTGGCCTAACTGGTTATGCTGGAAACGGAGGATTCGACAAGCTTGTTGGCGTCAATGATTCTGATGTTTCGCTTGATGCTGGCGATGAGTTTGATTTCAGTGATGCAGAGCCTGCGTAATGCCAAGGAGAAGAAGATGAACAAAATCCCCACCACTAGGCCACGTTTCAACGTTCCGGCCTGTCTGCTGATTCTGATCCTGTCAGCTAGTGCTCTCGGCTATTTTGCGATGAGTCTGTAATGCCTACTTGGTACTATCCTGATGGCAGAAAGAAGCCAGTCACTCAAGACGAGTATCTTCGCCTCCAGCACGAGCAAGATGAGGCTTTCCACGAAGCTTATGCACTGGCAACCTGGTTCGCTCAAAAGGAATGGGAAGACGAGTTCGGAGCCGATAACGAGCGCTTCCCGTTCAAGAAAACGATGAGTATTTACACTGAAGCTGAAAGGCTTCTACAACACTAGGAGAAGAGAATGAAATTCACGCCGGGACCATGGCATTGGGACAGTGATCCAGTTAAAAATGATCCAACAGGCCGCATCCGCTACCGAGTAACTGCAGTTGGCAAGACTATCACGCAGACCTACTACAGCAGCTATGAAGGCGGCTTGACCAATGCTGAGGCTGATACGCGTCTGATATCTGCTGCGCCGGAGCTTTTAGAAGCTTGCCAATCACTTTTAAAGGCTATCGAGCGACACACTGGAAAAATCGTTGCTCTGCAAGATACTCCTGTCGCCAAAGCACGCGCAGCCATCCAGAAAGCAACTGGCGAATAGCAACAGCAACAAAGTGCTTGCAGTCAAGTTGCTGTTAGTCCATAATGCGCTCATCAGTTCCTGCCAGTTCTGATGAAAAGTATGACTAGGTGATGTAAGCCCAAAGTGTTTTAGAAGTCCGCAAAATCGAGTAGTGACGTTACCTAGTCCGTTACTCCTCGAGGCTGGCAGGCCCGGACTCCTAAAGTATTTTGGGCTTTTTTTCGTCTGTACTGGCTTGGTATTGGTTGGCTCTTAACCGGGGAATGCAAACCCCTAGCGGTATGAGCGAGAAGTGGTACTAGGGGGTGAAGAGGATGCAATACCACGTAAGCCGGTGGCGAAGATAGTGCCGGTTCCTCGAAAGACTGTCGGGTCAGGCGATTCCCCACTGCAATTAGTGGTTGTCCTGTGAAGGCTTAGTTCAGATTAAGGGCTAGGTCTGCTCAAGCCCCTTGCAATCTCCCCTAAAGACTAAGATAAGACGGAGAAGTAAATGTACCTAGTACGAAAGAAGAAACCTAAGACACGTCATATTTGGACTGGATACGACACTGTATGTCGGATGTACTCAACTGGCGGACTTCGGAAGAATAGTTACAAAGTCGAGAAGGAAAGCGATCTGCCGACTTGTACGATGTGCTCCGATAGAAAGCCCGTACTGCCTGGTGAAAGTCCGGTAAAAAAGTGGAAATCTTTGAGTAAATCGAAAATTTCCACTGGATTCTCAGAAGCAGCGGTTGCAAAAGCTGTTCGTGAAAAAATTGACAATGAGGAGTTGCAAAAATGACTTTGACAGAGTTAGAGCAAGTAAAGAAAGACCTGGCTGACGGGGTGATCGTAAGTCGCGGAACGTGGGAAAGGTTATTAGAGCAAGCAATGAATCCCCACGATGATACTGAACGACTGAACTTTCTAGAGAAAAACAATTGGCAGCACGGCCTTCTTGATTTCTATGTATGGGAATGCCGGACTGGCGCTAATCTTCGTGAATGTATTGATAAGGCTATGGAGGAAGAATGATCCCTCACGTGATGCCGTACGATAAGGCCGTAAAGCTCGGCCTAGTACAGACATACTCTGACAAGCTACACCCAATGGGAGAGAAAGTCTGGCGACCAACACTGACTAAAGAACAAGAGGACCAGCAGAAGAAAGATGTAGCAGAAGGACGGCTGCCCTTTTAAGCAGCCACAGAAGGAATTTTGCCTACCAGGCATTACACAACTCTAAGGAATATCATGGAAGTCTATAAAGCAATCAATGCAGTTCAAGACGAACTCGCTCAAATCGGCATCGCCAAGGCAAGCAAGAACCAGCAGCAAGGGTTCATGTTTCGCGGGATCGATGCAGTCTATAACACTCTCTCCCCTCTCCTTGCAAAGCATAAGCTACTGATCCTTCCACGCTGCCTATCGCGTGAAAGCACCGAGCGCACGACAGCCAAAGGTGGCGTCCTTTTCTACGTCACCGTGCAGGCAGAATTCGATTTCGTTAGCGCCATTGACGGGACAAAGCACACTGTCTCTATGTTCGGGGAAGCGATGGACAGTGGCGATAAAGCAACAAACAAGGCAATGTCCATTGCGTACAAATATGCAGCATTCCAAGCCTTCTGCATCCCGACAGAAGAAACCAGTCATGATCCTGACGCAGAAACGCACCAAGTTACGCCACAAGGAAACAGACAGCAATCCACTAGCGAGCATGACCCAGATGTTCTAGCCAGGTTTGCAGCTGCTAAAGACATTCCAGAGCTGACGAAGATCATGAATTCTCTGCCGGCTGACCAGGCACGGCACTACACCGATCACTTCAAGGCTCGTATAGCCGAACTCAAGAAAGGAGCCTAAACATGGCAAGCGTCAATAAGGTCATCATCGTTGGAAACCTGGGCCGTGATCCGGAAGTACGCTATACAGCTAGCGGCGATCCAATCGCTAACATCGCGGTAGCAACCAGCTTCAAATCAAAGGACCGCAATACCGGCGAGCAGAAAGAGCAGACCGAGTGGCATCGAATCAGTTTCTTCGGAAAGTTGGCTGAGATTGTCGGCCAGTATTTAAGGAAGGGCAGTAGCGTCTACATCGAGGGCCGTCTACAGACGCGCAAGTACACCGACAAGGACGGCGTTGAAAAGTATGCTACGGATATCATTGCCGAGCAAATGCAGATGCTTGGCGCGAAGCAGGAAGGCTAGTCATGGATTTGACATCTATCCCACAAGAGCTGATTATCGCTCGTGGGCAGTTCTCCACGGTGAGAGCGGCCCATGAAGATCAACTCAAACGCCTGCAAATCCTGACCGGCCAGCTTAGCTCTGCTGGCTCGCAGATTCTTCGGCTGATGCAACCTGAAGATGGCGAGCCATGCGACATCTCAGGACTTCTGAAGGATGCTCGGGCAACCATAGATCAAATTCAGCAATGCGCTGATCAGATTAACGAGCTAGCAGCTCAGAAAGCGGAGCTTAAGCATAAGGCATGGCCCAAGTGAGCAACAAGCCGTCTTCGGGCGGCTTTTTATTTCCGCTTTGTTGTATATTTTGTGTTGCGTTCCTGTCGCAAGTGTGTATACTGTGATTATTCAACAGGAGGAAGTAATGACAACAAAGCCAACAGAAAAAGTGCGCCAGGCATTTAAGCTGCTGCGCAAGTATCCAGATACGATGACGATTACCGATGCTGCCAATAAGGCAGGCTGCACTCGCTCGGCAATCTATCGTTCTTCGCTGTTCCCGGAGTATCAGAAGTTTCTGAGTGATCGCAAAGGGGATCAGAAATGACCTTCGATATCTACGGTGATCGCGCAGTTGAAGCAATGGCGCTGATTCGTGAGGTTGTTCACGTCGAATACTGGGAATACTTCAAAGGCGATCCTGAGCGCGCTTTGGAGGCATTCTGTGTCATGCAAGATGCTGCAGAAGCTAAGAGCGCTGCTAGGATCACTGAGTTGGAAGCGCAAGTCTCCGCACTCAAAGCAGCAAGGGGAGTGCCGGAAGGCTGGAAGCTGATGCCAGAAGTGCCGACCAAAGAAATGCTTAAGGCCGCATATGAATGCGGCTGCGCCATATCTGATCTGTATGAGGCCATGTTCAGCGCCGCCCCTCAAGTAGCAGAACAGACCAAGCAACAGGAGCCGAAATGAACGTCTACGCGCGAAAATTCGCGGCTGCATGCCCAAACAATGGCGAGCAGATTATTTACAGCCTGCGCATCGAGACGGACGGACGTATGATCCAGGTGGAGCACATCACCACGGCGACGGCGCTGATCAAGGAAGGTTTCCACGAGCAGATTGCCGACCAGTTGTTTGCCCGTTTTGGCGGCAAGCAGACGCTGACCGCGCATCACCATGGCGTGGATATCGAGACGGTGCGAGGTGAAGCATGAAACACTACCATGGTGGCCCGGCAACGCCGGAAACGGCAGCCGTTCGCCTTTACACCAATGCACATTGTTTCCCGTCGTTCGCAAGACTTGACCAGCTCGCGCTGATCCTAGACGTCTGCGCCACGATGGCCATTGATAATGGCGGTTTCTCGGCGTGGACATCAGGTAATCCCATCACTGATTGGGAGCCTTTTTACGAACTGATTGCTGAACTGCATCGCTATCCACAGTTCGATTTCGCCGTAATCCCGGATGTTATCGATGGCGATGAGGCAGCCAATGATGCATTACTCGAGCAATGGCCCTGGCGAAAGACTGCGCCGCATGTCGGAGCGCCGGTTTGGCACCTGCATGAAAGTCTGGAACGGCTGGAGCGCCTCGCATTGACTTGGCCGCGCATCTGCCTGGGCAGTTCCGGAGACTTCGCCACCATCGGCACATCTGCCTGGTGGAACCGCATGGCCGAGGCAATGGACGTGGTGTGCGACCGCGATGGGCGCCCGGTGTGCAAGCTGCATGGGCTGCGGATGCTGGACCCAGAAGTGTACACCCGCTTTCCCTTCGCTTCTGCGGACAGCACCAATGTGGCGCGCAACATTGGTATCGACATGAAATGGAAGGGCACGTACCTGCCAGCCAACAAAGCAGCGCGCGCCCAGGTGCTGCGCGAGCGCATCGAGTCGCAGCAGTCGCCAACCTTCTGGGACCGCAAGATTGCCCCGATCCAGGAATCGCTATTTGCAGCCTAATGGCAGCCACCCAACCATCTAAGGAAGAGACAAAGTGAAAGCATACAAAATCGAATTGCTGGTTATCGACTTTGACGGCCTTGGTCAGCAAGGAGTTGTCGAAACGATCGCATCCCGCCGCTGGCCGAACGACTGCATTTCCCCATCGGTCGAGGCATGCCAAGAAGCTGATATCGGCGTATGGACCGACGATCACCCGCTGAATAAAAAAGCTACCGCCTCCGCTGAATATGCGCGCCTGTTCGCACCAGCACCACAAGCAGCGCATAGCGATACCGAGCGCCTTGCTGAACTGGCGAGGGGGCTGGAGATTGGCGCACCACTGCTGACCACCTCTCCTGGCTTCCTCTTCCTGCTTGGCAAGGATATTGCAACTCAAGCAAAAGCTGGACGAGACGCCACCTCTTCCGTTCCGGCAGTAGTGCAGATGACCGATCTGAGCAAGGCGATCCTGGCGATTCCTGATGGCTCACTGTTTGATCCTGATGTGGATTACAACTCGTGGGAAAAGGGCCTGTATTACCGAGGTTTCCGCGATGCGCGGGGTGCTGCTGCCACTCTTGCTAAACAGGTTCCAGCGCAAGAGCAGAGCATCCCCAACACAGCCGATGAACGAGCAGCGTTTGAAGCATGGCATGCGGAGTGGTGGGGCAAACCATTCCGCCTTGGTCAGACCGACCAATACAAGATGGATTCCAGCCAAGGCAAATGGCTAGCATGGCAGGCCCGTGCCGCCCTTGTCGTGGCAGAGGCCAGCCAGCCCCCAACCGATGCAAAGTATGGCGCAGCCCTTGCTATCGTTGAGGCCGTTCGCCGTGATGGTGATCCAGCGTTTGCGCACCTGTTGCAAGACTTTGATGCAGCCAAGCCCGTGCAGCAGGGATGTACATGCCCAAGCGGCGATGGCTCGTTGCGCTGGCCCTGCCCGAAGCATCCGCCACAGGCCGAGCCTAAGAATTCCTTGGCTCTGGCAAAGTCCGCTTTCCGCCAGAAGTTCCAAGACCCAAGCATGGAACTCCCAGGCGATGAATACGACGACCTTGAGGCACGGCGTCGAATTGAATGGAATGCATACTGGACGGCATGGAAAGACTGCGCCGCTCAACTCGCGCAAAGCGCTGATAAAGCGGAGGGAGATCATGGCTGATTTCTTCTACTGGTCCGGCGTGGCGCTGTGGGGCATTGTCGCGCTTTACCTGGCCCTGGCTATGCTCACATCCTTCATAGCGGCCTTCAGCTATTACACGATGTGCGTCATCGCCGTGATCCGTCATCGTCGCCACAGGCTGGCGCGCTGGCATCGGCTTCCGTGGGAATTCCTCTGCACGTGGTGGAAGTTTCTGATGCACGGACAACCAGACAGCATCAGCAGCCAATACGCGCGATGGGAAGGCCCGTTCAAGTGGTCAGTTTCGCCGCGCACCACCAAGCCAGAACAGGCGGATACAGGGGAGGCAAAATGAGCAAGCTTTTATTTGCGCTGATCCCGGCACTCGGCGCTTTTGTTGCGCTGACCTTCTTTATCGGACCGATACTAGCGGGGATCTTCGCATCTTGCATCTTTGGCTTTGGCCTTGATGTCTTGAGTGATGGAGATAGTCGTGGCGAATAATGAACTAAAACTCCCATTGCCTGCCAAGATTGATCCGAAAGCAGGTGAATTAGCTCGCCGAATCAACGATCTGGTTCACGAATACGATGGCGAGATTTCACTATCCGCTGCGGTCGGAGCGCTTGAGATCGTGAAGCATTACTTGCTGCGCGATTTGGCCGAATAACTACCCATTCATCACTCTAAGGAGAAACGCTGTGCAAGTGCATACAGTTTTCAATATGGATTTACTGCCAAATCGCCGTTTAATTGTGCAGATGACGCTGGCTAACAGGTTCGCTTCCAACGTTGGGCAAGAAATTATAGCCATTCGCGAAAAGCTGGCACGAGAAATAGCGCAGAAATGCATCGAATGCAACGATTTGGTAGAGATAGTACCAGATGGGGTATTCGTCAAAGTCCAAGCCGATTGCATCGTCATGACTTCCGAAGAGCTGGCCGATTTGATGCGCAAGCAGTTCAAAGCAGGTCTTGAGCATGCACATGGATTTATGCCAGTTTATGAGAAAGGTTCTGTATGAATACCACCACCGAAAGCCAGATCACCTCTGGCAAAGCAGAGAGCACGATTGACACGCCTGAGTTCCGCGAACGACTTTATGCGGTGCGCGCCAGCAGTCTTGGCTTTGACTTTAACGAAACTGTCTCAGCATTCATCGCCCACATCGAAGCCGTGCGCGAAAAGGATAGGGAAGAGGCATTCGCGGAAGGCATGAAAGCGCCGGACAGCGCATACGAGCTACTGGTAGCCGACCGCGATCACTGGAAGGCCATCGCCGAAAGGCAAGCGGCTGATCCTGATGACCTGACGCGCTACACGCCAGCAGTTGATCCAGAATTCGGAAATGCTTACTGCACGCCAAATCCAAAAGGCGGGTTCTTGCGCTTTGCTGATGTGAAGTTACTTCTCTCACCCGCACAGCAAGAGCCAGCCAAGGACGTATGGGCTGACGGCATCAATCCTGCGCACGTCGCTGCCTATGACACGGCCTTAAAGGAGTACTGATGCAAGCGAAGCCACTATTCTGCCTGACTGGTCATCCAGAAAAATTCGATTCTGTGACCAAGAAGACTAAAATTTTCCAGACTTGGTACAGCATGATGCGTCGCTGCCATAGCGCATACCGGAAGTACGACTATGAAAAATACAACGACTGCCATGTTGACCAGCGGTTTTGGAGCTTCTCGTTCTTCAGAGAGTGGGCTGAGCAGCAAGTTGGCTACGGTGTTAGCGGATTTGAGATTGACAAGGATATTTTGGTTCGTGGAAATCGTATCTATAGCCCAGAAACATGCGCCTTCGTGCCGGGGCAGATCAACTCCTGCATCATCCCAAAGGTGAGCAAGAAAGCAAACCTGCCAACTGGCATCAAGATAGATGGACGAGGTTTTGTGGCGCAGATCATGGTGAAGCCAAAGACTATCTACCTTGGTAAGTACCCAACGAAGGAAGAGGCTTTCGCCGCCTATAAGAAGGCGAAGGAACAGCGAATCAAAGAGGTTGCCAAGCAGTGGCAATCAATGATCGATAGCCGCATTTTCAATGCCTTGATGGCATGGGAAATTAAGATAACTGATTAATAAATAATCGTTATTTGCAATATAGCTGATGTACAATTTTGCTGTACCGAAACCAGGCCGGTAGCCTGGAATATCCTGAAGGAGTTTTAAATGAAAAAAGCAATTATTGTAGCTCTGTCTGCATGTCTGATGGCTCTTGGCCTGCTGGCCTGTGGTGGCTCTCATGCTGCCACTTTGTCGCAAAACTTCACCGATACTGCTGGTACTAATTTCACCGTTGAAGGCGCTACCCGCGTGAAGAAAGTCACCAATGGCCTACAAGTGACCAAAGCCACTGTTGATAATACCGGCACCACTGTGTTCACTACCCGAGCATATGTTGACAACTCGTCTGGTCTGATCTGGGGTAAATTCGTGACCATGGCTACCAGCACCGGCCTGTTCCTGCAAATTAGTTCAACCAATGAATATGTTGGCGCTCAGGCTCCAGTAGAGGTACGTTGCAATAGCCCATTCTCGCAACTTACCTATCAAGTGGGTTCTATCCAGGCTGTAGATAACATCAACGATAACTGTGTGATCAAACAGGGTATCGTAGCGATTTCCAATCCTTAATCGCTAAGAGCAAAAGAGAAAGCCCGCTATTGATGCGGGCTTTTTCTATTTGGATGCGCCTCGGATCTTTTCGAATGTCCGCATAGTACCTAAACCAAGAATGCCCATGAGAATGGTAGACATTTCTGAATAGTCAAACTGTGGAAGCTGCACTGTATGTCCAAAATATGAGGCAATCATAACAAGCAATGGGCCGCCAATGAACTTAAACCCGAAGGATAAGCTACATACCCATCCAAGACATGGACGCCAACCTGAAACGAACAAGGACGCGCTCTGAGCTTCAACCTTATTGATATCAGTCTGTGCGGTTGCTAGTTGCGTATCCGCAGTCATCTGAGCAAGTTCGCCTGATTGCTGAAGTTTTAGCAACTCCATGCTTGCCTGAGCTTTTTGAGCAGGATCTGGGAACAATCGCTCGATGAGCGTACTTCCGATATTGAGAACCGCAGTAATTGGGTCAGCAGCAGTCATTAGTATTCTCCTGTTCGAATCATATCGGTAACACGTTTTGCCCTGGCTGGTACTTGGCTAGCCCATTTGCTATTTAAGAATTCATCGGCTGCGGCAGAATATTGCCCATTGCGAAGCAATTGCAATGAATTTTTAAATGCCAAAAGACCAGAAATACCTAACTGAAAACACATGGAAGCAAGAGCATTTTGCCTTGCATCGCACATGCCGCGCCACCATGTCAGATTAGTGTCTAACTGTTTCTCTACTCGATTGATATCATTGCCTAGTAGGTACATGATCTCATCATCAGATAGCCCGACATCGTCTAGATTCCGGCCAACACCTGCTGTCCATTTGCCGACAGTATCGCGATAAGGCTTATTTACCTTACCTTCCTCTTGGACGAGATGGGCAATCAGTTTTTCACGATTCATGATTAAACCTTGTAATTTATGAAAAGGTTAATCCAAATGAATAACTCTGGATGATCTTCTGCAAGCTTTCGGAGCTTTTTAAGAATGAATTTCATGCTTCATCCTCCTGCCGATAGCTGCGCCATTCCCTGACAAGTTTGATAATCTGAATCGTCAATACAACAGCAGCAGTACACATACCTAATGTCACAGAGATAAATCCCATCCAGCCGGTAATGATCTCCATCCTTGAAGCTACGCCGGTTGCACCAGCACCAGCGGCAACAAATGTAGCAACTTTCGGATTACTAGCCGCCGTGAAAATGGCTTCTTTTGCGTTGTCGATTTGATCGTTCATTTCGTTTTCGCTTAATGATTAGCCTAAGCCCTGACACTAGGAGCGCCAGGAACCACAGCGTGCTCGTAATAGTCAGCATCGTGGCGGCCCACATAAAGTAATCGTAGATATTGCACATAGCTTAATCCCGCAATCAGATAGTTGTAAAAATCTGGCGGGGAATAGGCCATGTATAGGCGATAACCTACGAAATTAATGATCACTGAGGCAATGCATGTGGCCTGTATGTGATCGCACAATCTTCCGCTGATGTGATGCTGAGCGACATACAACAGAAGCAAATCTACAGCACCCGCGCTTCCATGATAGATAGCCATCATCTGAGGTGTATTAGCACACCCTAGCATGACCCAATCATGAATCTTTGCCGCAATAAAAAAGACGGCAATAAGCAATAAACGCGAGCGCCAACCGTTCATTTGGTTTTTTTAGGAGTTTGAGTTTTTACCGGGACAGATGAGGTTTTTTCATCTGGTGGCCGTTGTTGACCACCACCACCTGTAGCCATATTGATCTTATTCATTCTTCTTCCTTTCATTTAACGAGTTGTAGCCGCAATGCAGCTTGTTTTTGTTTCCATTCTTCGATACGGGCCTGATCGCCCTCAAGAAGTGCACGAATACTCTTAGCATCATTTTTTTCCAGTTCTGCGATGATTGCAGCATTTGACTGTGCAATAGCCATTTTTGATTTCAATTTTACATCTTCTGCTGCTACTTCTTCATTAAATAGCAGATCACCATCAATACGAACCGCACCAGTGATATCTATAGATGGTATTTCACCATCAATTGATTCATCCCACAGAACAAATGTCGGATCAAAATACGATCCACCTTCTTCAATTTCGATTAATTGACGACCAGATATTTTATCAATTATAAGAAGTTTGCTCATGGGGTATTTACCTTCGCAATTGACATCATCGTAGTACTAAAAGCATCTACAGCATTGGCTGTAGTTCCATAATGAGAACGAATAACATCACCAGCACTTAATTTCAATGTTCGTGTGATCGATCCAATCACTATTGCATAACTTGATCCAACACGATTTGAAGCAGTGAAGCCAACTGCATCAATATCAGTTGTAAGTTGAGCCGAATTGATAGAAATGCCAACAGTGGTTGGCGATGCTGTTCCACCACCTTGCGCAATGTTTGTGATAGCATAGAATCCATTTTCGTTGATCGTGAACGAAGATCCCAAAGTAGCGCTGTCGGCATATGTGATAGCAGTTCCGACATTCTTCAAAACAGTTGTGTATCGCCGAATTCTCGTATTCGTTGATCCGAATCCATTACCCGTGTGAACAACTACTTCATGGTCGCCAATTGGCGTCAAAGCAAGCGGTTTGCCATCAGCACGTTGATATTTCGTAATACGCGCTGCTGCGCCATCGCCGCGAATAGTTGCTGTATCTCCTACCGCAGTCGTGATATTTGCACCAGTTGGAAGAATAAGTGTTGCACTGTTTGTTAGCGTCAAAATACCATCAAAAACAACTTCTCTCATTGCCCCACTAGGGATAGTAAAAGCAGTGATATTAGTCGTCCCAGTGATATGTACAAGATTGCCTGTAGCTGTTGACAAATTAACTGTTGCAGCACTAGCAATATCTGCACCTTTTGCTTCATTGATACGTGATGTATATGTAATCGGAATGGTAAATGTATCAGTCCAGCTCGCATTTGTACCATCTGTAGTTACGAATTTCCCGGCATTCCCAGCCTGCAAAGGAAGTGCAGTATTGAATGTTGCAGTAGTAATAGCATTCTGCATAAACAACAAAGTCACTGCATCTTGAGGCAATGTCGGATTAGCAAGACTGGTAAGTTTGAAATTGTTCCACGAAATATTAGCTGTAGGCGTACCTTGCCCATCTCGAGTAATGCAGTTTCCTAAACCAGCCGATGTGATATCGCTCGTATCATCATCCATATTTGTTGGTAGAATAGGTATACCGGTAGCAGCTTCTTGCGTCCAATTATGCTTTCGGTTAAACGTGCCAGAGCCATTCCATGGCATGATATTTCTCCTTAACTCACAGCGAGGAAATATGTCCTCTGTATTCCTGATCGGTATTGCTCAATGCTTGATTGCTATGATTCTCTCATGCATTTGTTCATCCGCAGTCAAACTCATCAATAAATTCCCAGATTCATCGTTTCGCCGGTTTCTTCTGTGGAACGGCACTTTCAAGAAGCGCGGCTCCTAGTGGAGCGCCTACAACAGGTGATGCAAACTGAGTCAATGCCGCACCTTTTTGCGCGCCTTGTAAGACCGCATTTTCAGCAGCCGTACTGCCAGCGGAAAGACCTCGTGCCAAAGCGACAGATGGCGCTGTTGTATAAAGCTGTGAGGCTAACCATGCAGGGACAGAGAGCGCAACATTGACTGGGTTCCCAGGATTAAAAGAGCGGGTAGCTGTGCCGCTATCTCCTACAATTGCAGGGAAAGCTTGTGAGAATCGTGCTGCATCATAAAGTGGCGATTCATTGCGGCCAAAAAGGAATCCCGTTCTATCTTTTGCCTGAAGTGCTGAAGCTAATGCACGACCGTTCACATTACCATTTGATGGATTAACAATGTTTTGACGACTAGTAAGCACCATCAAGTTACGATATTGACTGCGTGCATCGCCAAATCGTTGCGCAAGTTCTGACGGTAGGCCAGCTTGGAGCAGATCATCTACCTGGCTTTTCACATCGCCCAACGCCATCCCTAGTTGACGATCACCCATTGGTGAGGTCATCGCTTGATTCGAAGCTTTCGTAAGCTTACTTCCCAAATCGGCTAATTGCTCAGCACTAGCATCACCTTTTGCAGCATAATTCATCAAGCGCTTAACTAGCGGATGATCCGCAACTGATTTTGTACCTTCGCCAATCAGTCCTTCATAATTTTTCTCGATATCACCTAGATTGCTCAAGAACTGATCTGGATCGATTGTCCGATTACCAGTTGCCTTAACTTCATCATAAACGCCGCCAATACGGTCAGCAGCTCGGCCAAGTACGGTCGAGTCAACAGTTTTGGAAGTTTCTCCAATAGCTTTGGCCGCCTGTTGATTGAGAACAGTCTGATTGGTTTGTTTAATATTACTGAATGGTCCGGCTGTAATTGGATAGCTTTCAGCAGCGGCCTCTATCATTTGCAGAGGCTTACTACCTGTCGCCTGACCTGGCGTTAGCTTCATCCCTAATTGCTTACCTGCGGCAGCAGCAGAACGCTGTGCGTCAGTCAAACCGGCCGCTGCGCTAGATACTTCATCGAGAGGAATATTCTGAGGCTGCAAACGTTCTGCCAATGCTGAGCCAATTTTATTCTTGAGCGTAGATGCGCCTTTCGCCGCAATATCTCCGATATATTTACCTGCAACACCGCCAGCAGCACCCAACCCAACATTTTGCAATACACTTTCATCGGCCTTTGTAGGCTGCAACGCTCCAGTACCACCCCCAACTAATGCCGCACCCAATGCAGTATTTGCGCCTGGAATAAGCATTGCAGGCGCCGCTGCTGCACCAGCACCAATAACTTGACCGACAAGACCAGCCTTCGTAGCAGCCAGGGGGTCCATATTGGCGCGATAATCGTTAATCTCATTCTGATCAGCTAGGCCAAGACGTTGTTTTGCTCCTAGATAAAGGCCCATCATTCCGCCGCCAATACCTGCTAATCCGCGCTCAAGAGGATTCATCTGCTCCAAAATTTGCTGCTGGCCGGATTTAGGCGCAGATTGAGGCGTTGGAGTGCGCGCAGTTTGCGTTACCGCATTCCAGTCAATAGCGCCACCACCTCCATTTTGAGCTGGCTGACCACTAACAGCATTCCAATCAATAGCAGGCATCAGAATGCTCCCATTTGATCGAGTTTCTGCACGTTATTAAGGATTTTTTGCCATGAGCTAGGATTCTGTTGCTTAATCTGCTGTACTACTTGTTGAACATTTCCATTTTGGCTAGCTTCCGCCAGACGACGTCCAAGGCTAACAGTCCCAGGATCGGCAGCATTATTGAATTTGCTCAGGAAGCCCTGAAGATCAGAAAGCTGCCCCCCATTTTGCAGGAAATTATTTGCTGCTTTTCCTCGTGCTTCGCGTGCATCAATCTGGCTGACCAACATCGGAATAACTTTTTGCATACCTGCATTGGTCATTTCGCCGTTAGGGAATGCAGCCTGAATGTTAGCTTGCTGCGCATCAGTACCGGTTCCGCCCTTTCCAAGTTGCGACATGACCATATTGGCGGAAAGCTTCTTCATGACATCCTGATCTGACTGTGCGCCAGTCATATCGATGCCAGCGTTTGATGCCAATGCCTTGAGGCGAGCAATACCACCAGAGCCAGGACCGAACTGACCAGCCTGCGCCAAATGCCACATCTCATTAAGAATCTGGCGATGCTGCGCGTTATTCGTGTTCTCAGAATTGATCTGCGTATAAAGCTGATTACCTTGATCAGTCATCAACTTATTAGTCTGAGTCTGGCCAAGTTGCGGGCGTGCCGAATTATATGATTGCAGCAACATTTGGGCTTGTTGATTACCTGCATTCGCTGCCTGCTGGATTTGTTGTAGGCGAGCCTGCGGAAGTTGACCACCAGTATAAGGAGGTACTTCACCAGGGTTCAATCCAAGCTGTTGAGTTCCAGCAGTAGCAGCAGGGCCAGCCCATACAGGGACCTGCTCGCCATTCGGGCCAGTTACCTGCGTGATATTCGTTCCCGAACGAGCAGCATTCTCAGCGCCTGCAAGTTGTGCACGAGCACCTGCAACCCCACCTACAGGAGCGGCTCCGACAACACCATTTTGAACGCCATATTGCAGATTATTCGATGGATCAGCCCCAACCATTGCAAGTTGAGGATTACCTTGTGCGTCATAACGAATATTCGACTGATTTGGCGAAAGTGATGCACTTGTGGTAATGGCGTTGCGTGCAGCGGGCGATACACCAGAGAAAATGTCATTTTTCATCTGATCAGTTGGCTCAGCCGCTTTATATCGAGCGGCAGCATATTTGTCAGCGGTTCCCTGAGGAAGCAAACCAAGTTGCTCGCCCATTGCATAATTGCGCCATACAGGATCTTGGCGTACATCAGGAACCATTTGCCCGATTCCAGGCGGAGGCCGTTGCTGACCACCGCCACCAGTTGCTGCCATTGAATTTGCATCGCCCTGTGCGGGTGCTGCACCGCCCTGTGCTAGCATGGGAGAACCTGTTTGCTGCTCTCCGCCACCGCCGAGCATCTGCGCCATTAGATTCAGCCTTTGTTGGCCAATCTTGGATTGGATATCACCAATCTGCGCGTTTGCTTCTTGCATACGCTGCGGGGTCTTATAAGCGAGTAATGCATTCCCAATGATCGAACCAAGGCCAATTGGAGCATTAGCCTGTACTGGCGTTACTCCTCCATATGCTTTAGCCTGAAGCGCCTGGGCAAGCGCTAACTGTTGCTCAGCATTAGCAAGCTGAGCATTTAGGTTCGGATCAAGACGCCCGAGGAAGCTATTATCTTGTGCTGCCATTTAGGCCACCTTCGAATAATCAACTGCCATGTAACCAGATGGAGTTTTTGCTACTGCATCCGGCTGTTTCTTCATCAATTCCTGTGCCATCACACCACGCATTCGTTGCTTGTCTGGATCACCTTTGTAATTATATTCATAGACATTGTTGCCGCCTGGTGTTTTACCTACTTTATCAATATTCTCCTTCAGACGTTTGTCAGAGAATAGATATGACCCCGCTTGCACAAGTGATCCGATATCACCCATCAGTCCATTATGATATCCAACCTGATTTTGATAAGCCTGATTATTGATGCCTGCGATATCAGTCCCAGCAACATTTGCTCCAGGTACATTACCAAATGATGGCATTTGCGGCTGCGCTCCAGATTGCAAAGCATTATAGGTCTGTAGCGGCTGATTGTATTGCGCATATACATCTTGCATGCCCTGAGCATGTGCAGCGTTATTAACACCAGCTTGATTCAGCAGATTGTTGTAGTTTTGAGTCAATGCAGAATTATTCAGATTTGCATTAAACATGCCTTGTTGATTTTGCGCTGCCATATTTGCCAGATTAATTTGCGTCTGAGCATCAGCAGCATGATTGGCTAATCCAGCATTTGCCAATGCCTGATCAAACCCTTGTTGCTGGGCCTGATTGGCAAATTGACCAGATTGTAGGTTCATACCGAAGGCCGTATTCCCCGCGTTCAATCCCTGACCAAAGGCAGCATTCTGTGCCTGCTGTTGCGAGAATGTTTGATTACGAGCAAGTTCTGATTGCGCACGATCATAGGCAGCTGATCCTTGCGTGATACCTTGAGCCGCAAGTTGAGCCTGCAAATCATTACTCTGATTCTTGAATTGCGGATTCAGATAGGCCATCTGATTCTGATAGGCGGCGTCCTGTGCGCCCTGGATCACACCCGGAATATTGCTCCAATCACCCAAAGTTCGTTGCACATCTCCACCGCCGTTTCCGACATTGGTAACATACTTACCGGTTGCGGCCTGAGATGCAGGGCCAGCAGAATGCGTATAAGCTGTATTAAGCGCAGCAGACATACCAGGAGATACACCATAATCCAATTTGCCTACACCTGATGTATCAATAGGTTTGGAATACTGGTTTGCAACATTACCAAGTAAATTGCCACTGATGTTTTGCTGTTGCTGCTGATTCTTGAGTTGTTGGTCAAGAATGCCTTGCACCTGCGGATTAAGAGAAGTCGTTTGCTGATATTTTGGTGTTCCATCAGCATTAGTGCCAACAACTTGATAGGTACTGGACCCAAATGGCGAATATTGATCAACACGATTCAGGTTTGCATTCGCAATCGCAGTATTGATATTCGAACCGGTCTGCGCATTCGCCGTATCTTGTGCACTCGACGGTTTTGGTTTGCTCAGAAATCCCATGACTAACTCTCCAAAAATTTACATTGTTCACGAGTCATCGAGTAGATAATCAGGCCACCGTCGGGTGCCACATCTTTGATGAATGCCTCAAGTTTAAATCCTAATCCTTCATCAAACCGGCGTGCTGCCAAATTTGATTCTAATACTGTTCCAAGCAATTTTTTGCATTTCAGTACATCAAAAACATAGTGAAATACTGAAGTCAAATATTTTTTAGTTGCCCAATGTCGTCCTTCGCCTGCGACATGAATTGAAATGCTAACGCCATTATATCCCTCAAGCCACACTGCACCGCGAATACGCTCTCCTTCTACCAAGGCGATTGTCGTATGTGCCTCATTCGCCAAGGGATGCTGCAATCGTTGAGACATCCATTCTTTAACACGCGCCGAATCACCGAAATATACCTGGCTCACAACGTTCCGCCCTGTTGATAGACAACGTCCGTACTTTGCCATTTACAGACTGTATTTTTCACGCTCATAGCAATATGCGGAGCACCAGCATAGCCAATACCCGATGCATTGTGCCAAACGCGAACGGTGCTATTAGGTGTCGTCCAAGGGCTTCCCCATGGGCTTCCCCAAAGCGTAAAACCGCCAGCCGTAACAGTTGTGACCTGAGGCGCAGTCGTCGTATCGAAATCAACATTTACCAAGCATGAAGGCGACAGCCCAGTAGTCCCAAACAAGATCGGTCGCATCATCGTGAAGAACTTTTGTGATGATGCTCCGAAATAATTGAATGCCTGCAATGCTTCGCATGGAATTGCATTCCCGTTATCTGAGAATCCTGTATCAGCTTGAACTACTAATCCGGTGGTCCCAAAGTAAATAGCATCATTGTAAAGTTCCCAGCAAAATGCATTCCAACCTGTAAATTTTGTCCATGATCCAGTAATAGTATTCATCACATACTGATAGCTTTGAATATCTTCAAACTGGGGTACATTAATGATTACTTTATTGCCAATAGGATATAGCAAAATTTGCCATCCAAAATTGTTCCCCAATGCCTGAACATCAGCATTGATGAGATTTTGAATTTTTGCTGACAACGCATCACTTTCTTGTGCACGGTCAGTAAGTAATGCCTTTGATAATGGGAAGGCTCCATCAGCGGTAATGAATACCAGATCACTGCCGATTTTCGCAAAGCATCTGCGTCCAATTGGGCGACCAATGCGGAAATGCTGAGCAATGACCCAATTAGCAGCATTTGTTGGGTCAAAACCCTGATAGACCACAACTTCTCCGAGAGTCGAAATAGCAACGAAATATTCTTGGCTTCCGGCGCTATTATCGACAGACCATGTAGCAACAGCCATTAATGCGCCACCAAGTTTGAACATGCCGCCAAATTCGAGAGATTGTGCTGCACCACCAATAGCGTTGACAGGCATATACCAGCATCGCGAGCTATTTTTTTCGACCATATACAAGCGCTGCTTGAAACTGGTTCCTTGGATGAATAGGCGTGGATCTACGCCGGTCGTACCAAATAGAACAATATATGTTCCAACCACCGTTGCATTACCGCCAGGATCGGCTGCCATCACATAAGTGAAAGTAGTCGGAGATGTGACAGTAATACGATAAGTTCCACTGAAGCCAGCAGGAGTAGTACCGCTGATTGTCACGCTATTTCCGGTCACAAGACCATGCGGTGCAGCAGTAGTCAGTGTCGCTAGTGTTCCAACTCTCGTGATCGAACTAATGGTCAGCGCGGTTGCTGTGCTCGCAATGACCTGGATTTGCGTGCCATCATAGAGCAATGGCAGATCAGTACCATTCGCTAGGTAAAGGAATTGCCCATTTGCGGCAGTCGAACCAAAATTGACATGCTGCCAGCGCGAATTGCTTTGTCCTGTCCATAATGCCGCACCTACAGCGCCTTGCGTACTAACATCAAAAATATTCCCATCAGCAGCCGCAAGCAACTTATTGCCAGTCAAGCCGCCATATGCGGCTAATGTTTCTACATTATTGACTAGACCAGTTGCCCAATTAGATGATCCACCTCGTAGATCAACAGTCGATGGTGTAGGAAACCAGTTCTCCAGTTTTACCGCATCAGTAGGCGGCATCATGCCGATACCATCACGAGCATTTAATCCACCAATCGGTGCAGGAAGACTAAAAGTCACTGAAGAAGGCTGTGCACGAGCTGCAAGATTTCGTTGTGCCATTACGTTCCCCAACTGCCAGAAGGTACAACTACACCAGGGAAGATGTCATATTTCGCATTGTCAAGATTAATAGCATCTTTGCTGCCATCACGATTAATGGCATTCATTACTCGGCGCTCATATTTATCTTGATCTTCAGCATATGGAAGACCTTTAGAAGAACGGAAACGCCAAATCAGACCAAGAGTCATGATTTGCTCATCGAGTAGAGAAGTATCTGTATCAGCAGTCCAGACATTAGATGTCGTCGTGCCATTCGTTGCCCAATTCTTTGACGCATACTCAAAGAAACAATTCTGGCCAGCTACTGGAACAGGGAACATGCGCAGACGCCCCTGTTGAATGCGGAAATTCGACCACGGGCCATTAATGGCAAAGGCTTCTTGCTGCTGCCATTCTTGCGGGGTTCGTGGACCAAAAACAGGACGGCGTAAAGAACGATTCCAGATCGTGTCATTGATGATGAATGACAGATTAGGAGCAATCGTTGCAATCGCTCCTTGATCCTCTGTTGCTAGTGTAACGAAACTGGTTTGTGCATTAAGTGCTGTCCAATTCGTTCGATTAGCCAGTTCTTGCCCCTCTTCATTCAATAATTCCAATAGTTGCATCACCTGCAAATCTTGAGAATTGAAAGCAAATGTCGGCTTAATCAATCCAAGACGGGCGCTAGCAGTCTGAATGATAGAGAGGCAAGTCATAATTAATTCGCAGCAGGACGACCACGTTTAGGAGCAATGGAAGAATCCAATTGTAATTTCAGATCGCCAATTACATCTCGTAATTCAGCAATCGTTTGGGCTTGCGTCTCAACAGTTGCTGTTAGCGCTGCAATCTGTTCAGCAGTCTTTCCATGGTCAGAAGTTGAATCAAGCCATGCACGAGCCTTATCGCGATCTACGCGAGCGCCCATGCCGGCATTTTGCATTGCAACCTCGTCCATATTTGCCAGGTCTTCAACAGTAACGATACGCATGGCGAGATAATTCTCTACTGCCGATGGAGACAGGAAACTAACCTGCCGCAAGCTGGTTCCATCTACAGGAGCATCAATACCTTGCTTCCACATTTCATATTTCTTATGGAAACCATCTACCCATTCCGGCGGATATGCATCTGGTGCGCCATTGAGCATCTTATGCTTGATTTGAAGAAGCCAATCTTCCGCAACTTTTTCCACTTGATCGCGGCCACCTGGCTGCATGATAAAAGCCATATTCACATCGCGAGTAGTGCGACGACCGCTTTCAATCGTTGCCTGACGATCCTCAACAGCGATTTGATGAAATTCTACGAATGGGGGACGAGCTTGATGCAGTTGCATGAGATTTCTCCTGTA